>OJDD01000017.1_pt1 | contig 86044 bp, 91 predicted proteins | sample 1592591 | NCBI WGS metagenome assembly OJDD01 (sample SAMN05416809, study PRJEB24817) | seawater metagenome | isolation source: Sea water | place: Canada:Atlantic | collected 2013-07 | reverse complement strand
ATTAACTGGGAAAATAACTCCTAAGCAGGTTGTCCTAATTAGTGGAACCACTTCTTTCTATGAATTAATTTCATCTTGTGAGCCTGGTAGGTCTAGATGTTTCAGTAAGTTCCCAAATTCACCAAATCCAATTCCGGTTACTCAACATATTGGAGCACTACTAAATCATGAAATCACGGCGCATCAGCCATCTGGCTTGCCGTCTGAAAACCTCGTAGAAGTTGATTACCGGTTCAACCCTGAACTAGCTACGGGGGAATACGAGTTTTCAGAACGTGACTTACAAACATGCAGTGAAATAGAGGAAGAATTGAAATCAGATATTTCGGCACTCATTCAAAGAGTCAATTCTTTAGAAGAGCTATTTCCAAACTTTCACGAGCGAGTTCGTAAAGAACAAGAACCATACGTTCGGGAGATTATGAATGCTGTAGCCAACGACGTTTCTGATCTTGCTACATTTCTTTCGCAACTCGAACTGCCAGGCGAAAAGGCTATGCCTCCACGAGAGTCGCTTAATCAAAATTGGGCCATTTTTCGGTGGCTTCAAGTGCAGCTGCTATTCGCCATAGATATCGCCCGAAGATATGGGGTTTTGGATATTGCTAAGTTAACTGAAAAGCAGCAAACTAGTTTTGAACACGATGTACTGGATTCCCACTACTTGATACTGGGAATACTTCAGAAATCACTTGCCACAAAGGAAAAGAAGCTAATCCATTTTTTCAAGTTACTGTGCCCTGATGGCACCTTAGTAGAAAAATGAGGCTAACAACGCGCTTAATCCCACCCACTTTCAGCGTGTTTAAAGGCGTTGTTAGGCTGTTTAGCCGGTTTTTTCTTTTTAAACGTTTTAACGCCACCACAGTTAGCCAGCTGGTGACAGTTAATACACTTTCCTCGTGTATCTGCTTTTTTCGGCTCAACGGTTCCCTTGTATAGCCCATAGCGTCGCTCATATAAATCAATGACCGCCTGTTCACTCATTAAGTCTACTTTCTTATAGTGGGTGACGCCGTTACACACAAGCCTCATATAACCATATGATCGGATCGTTTTATTCTTAAACGCACGGCTGTTTCTTAAGATCAACCGATAGGCCGATAATTGAATGATATCGGACTCATACACCATCGGTTTTTTGCGTGTTTTCGTATCGCTGATGATAAAGTCCTTGTCGGGCGTCTTATAGAGCTGGTCATAGGTCCCTTTAAGGGCGATAGGCGTTGTACAACTGATATGTTGCTCGGAACCGTACAGCGACGAACGCTGTAACTCAACGGGGGTGTTATCGTCCCTAAAAAACTGCGTGGCTTTACGCTTTCTTGCTCGTTTAGAGAAGAATAAAAAAACCGCATAACCAACGACTACAATGATCGTTGCTGCCCATTCATCGGGCCCAAAGTTGAGGACTAATTGCACGGCAATCTCCTGACGATGGCGTTAAGCAGGTAAGTCGTGATTCGTTTTAACACACGGTGCTTCTCTAATAAGGGCAACATCTTCGGCGACACGCTGTAGTACAGCTTAACCAAGGCGCGGCCGCTGCTTGTGGGTAGCAGTGAACGGTCTCTGAAGCGTCGTAGTCGCTCTGTTTTCGGGTGTTCTTGCCCGTACACGCAACTGGCCACAAAACAGCGCTTATCGTTCGCTGCTTGGTACGGTATGTGCTGCTTTTTAACCCGTGCATCAAAGGCATCGTGTTCCTTATTCCCACGGCTAATCGCCGCTTGGTCACGGTAAGACTGACCTTCGTTTTTATGCTTCTTATTGAGCACCAGTAGGGTCTCACAGTAACCCATTTTAGCAAACTCAGTGACCGGTATCTTCTTCGACATCAGGCCACCTTCTGATCAAGGATAATGCGGTTATAAGCGCCACTCAAGCGGCGTATTTTGTTGGAAATGCCGTTCGCTTCGATCACGTCGTGTTCCATATACGCGGTCTCGGTGAAACAACGGGTGGCCCAAGATGCCCAAACCATCAACATATGTTGGATCAGTGATTGATTGTGCGGTTGCCCTGGCATTAATTGTTGGGCAGCAAAGGCAAGGCTGTCGTTAGGTTGTGTCAGTTTGATATTGCCGCACAACGATGGGTGCCAATGAGCTGAACTTTTAGCATGGATTTGGTAATAAAACAGCGGCTCTGGGCCGGCATTGTCAAATTGGAAGAACCCGCCTTCAATGGGCTCGTCCTTTTGACCGTTTAAGTAATAAGCAGAGGTACGGTTCGGTGGTAATTGAATATACACGGGGGTCGTGGTGCAATGAACCAGCTCACGGCAGGTGATCTGAGCCGCATCACGCTGCTGAACGAGTTGTTGTGCATCTGGGGTGATTTCGTATATTTTTGCGTTGGTTTGTTCAAAGCGCAGCTGAAAAGCGACCCGCAGAATCATGCTTTGAACTTGCTCCTCGTTAGTGGCCCCGAGGTATTTCCAGACCGCCTGTAAGGAGTCCGGTTCACCTAAATAGTCGATCAATTGGGTTAAGGATAACCAGCGCTGTGCGAACAGTGAGGTAATCTCTTCGATTTCCACCCCCGCGTGCATAAACGCTAGATCTATTTCAGCACGGTAGGCATTTCTTAACGGAATCGGTAAGGTGTGTTGTGCTCGCGCCCCTAACGGGATCACGTTACTGGAGGCTGCATGTATCATGGCGCGAGCCTATGCACATGTACTGAAGGTAAAAACGGCGTGTCATTAATCACTTTATCGGTCCTTGATAATCGGGGTGCGCGTTGTTGTAGATCTGGCAAGTCCCTGATCCTAGGTAATGCGCTATTTTCGCTTGCCGGGTAGAAAAATGGGCTACTGGCCAAACAACTCCCCCGCTTCGGTCCATCAGCGGTGTCTAAAACGTAATTCGCCCGTGGATTGTCATTTTTCTGATACACATAATACAACACCTCGTTGGCCGGCACATTGGATAAATGCTCACGATCGGCGGTTAAGTAATAACGAAAGTCTGCGGCGGCGTTTTCCAGCTTCCGGTCGATGTCAGCACGTACTTCTGCGACACTGGCTTTGGTGATTTTGCGTTGGCTGGCCCAAAAATAAGACACCGTGTTCAATCGATCATCAAAGGTATACAGCTTACGAATGGTCTGTTTGCGGTTAAACCGTGCATAACCCAGCGCATTCAGGGCCTGCACACTGAGGCGTAGCCGCCCCTGTTCGGATTGGACGATGATCTTATCCATCTTTCTTAATAGCATCGACAGCTGACCCCGTGTTTCATTCGTGGCCTGTATTAAGGCTAAGGATTCAGCGGTCGTCCCACAGATGCCTTGATAAGACACCGTTTCACCGGGCTTCATCGCATCATTGTCGTATTCAAGTTGGCGGATGTGTGTGCATAGATTTGTTTTTGCGTGGGTAAAGTCCACGCCCTGCACGTACACAGGCCAATGTTGTTGTGCCATTAACTGATCGCTGAGCTGCTGTAGCTGTTGATTCAACAGATCCAGTATTGCTTTCAGTTCTACTTGCAGGATAGAGTCTACGGATGGCATGGTAAAAAGGGTTTATTAATTCGCATATTATAACAGTACCACACTTTAGCAAGAAGGCAACCCCTCCCCCAATCCTTAGTCTTTCCTTAGTCACAAGATTTTTTCTTTAAATTCTCCCTGCCTGTTTGCTCTTCCGTGCGCCCATGCTATAAAAAGAATGAAAAAGAAATAAAAAACAGCAATAAGAAGGGGCGGTTAGCACCCGCTAGAATCGGGCGGTGGGTTTTACTTTTCTTTGTTGTGGTACTGTTATAATATACATATAAACCTAAAGGAGTCATGATGATAAATGCCAGCACAGCAAACCAACTTTTGGCGAATGCCGAATTGAATGTCACCCTTGATGAACATTCATTGTCGAGGCTATTGGACGCCACCACGCCCTCCTTGTTCGTCGATGCCTTGCGGAAGGCTGCAAAAGATCCAGGTGCGAAGATTTGGTTAACCAACCTGTTAGATAAAGTGAGATCGAGCACGCGCCGGTCTTCACAAAAACCCGTGCCATCAGTCGTTCAGCAAGAACGTCCAGCACCCACGCACGTCTCTGCGCCTGCAGCGGCTCCCGTTAACAACACCGCAGCTTCAGTGGCGGAGAAGCCTGCGAATGAGCGTGAATTTAAAGGGCATAAGGTCTATGGGGCGAAATCCGCCTTGTATGTGGGTGTCGATGAAACCCGTTCTGGCACCCCTACCCTGCGCATTGAAGGGGCTATGGCCACGAGCCCACGAAACTTTAATTGGGATAACAAAATTGGGATTCAGCTCACCGAACAAGAATTACCACATGTCGCTTGTGTGCTGTTTGGCTGGACTCCGCAGTGTGAATATAAAAACCACGGGGCGGCGAAAAATAAAGGCTTTAAATTAATGATCCAAACAAAAAATGGCAAAACGGGCTTGTTCGTTAATATCATGGAAGCCGATAAGCCGTTGTGTGCGATTCCTGTCGGCCCAGTGGATCTGTATTACCTGCGTAACCTCGCTCTTGGCCAACTGCTGAAGAAAGAACCTTCATTAGATAGCACGAGTATTATCAGTAGCCTTAAATGCTTAGCGGGGATGATGCCTAGTAATTAAACAGAGCCCGTTAGCACGTCAAGAAAGAGCGTCGATTTTAGGCGCTCTGCTTAGCTAACTTTTTATAACTTTCATTTCTTATAGGTGAAATAAATTATAGGGGCGTAATTTACCAAAATGTACATAACAACAGCGGCCAAAACGACATTTATTCCCATCGATGTCTGAAGAGCATGCCCAAACGACATCGTGGATTCCGCTAATTCAATACAGCTGCTTACATCCACGTTGGCCAGTTCTCTGGCTTTATTACACGGTTGCTTGATAGTGGTTCCCGTTACCTCGAACGCCCCACCAATAACAAACATAACTAGAGCAATATAACTCAATTTAACCTCTAATCGTCATTACGTTTGAGGTAACGCGACGCGCTTTTTGCAGTCGCTGATAATTGACTTGTAATGTGTTTAATTGTTACCATGTGTACACATATATTTAACTATACACATGGGATGTTGCGATGCGTACAAACATTGAGATTGATGATACTTTAATGGCTGATGCTTTAAAAGCTACAGGTTTAAGTACTAAAAAAGAAGCTGTTGAGTTGGGGCTTAAAGCATTGATTAAACTGAACAAACAGGCTTCTATAAGAGCGCTTAAAGGTAAGCTAAAGTGGGAAGGCAATCTGGATGAAATGAGAGCTAAATAATGGTTTTAGTTGATTCTAGTGTTTGGATTGATTTTTTTAATGGCACTGATAATGCTGAAACAGACAAGTTGAATGAAATACTAGGGCTTGAGGAAGTTGTAATTGGCGACCTTATACTTACAGAAGTTTTGCAGGGGTTTAGGAGCGAAACAGACTATAAAGTGGCGAAGAATGTTTTAACATCATTGGCTGTACATGATTTACTAGGAAAAGAGTTGGCAATTAAGAGCGCCGATAATTTTAGAAAGCTAAGAAAGAAGGGAATTACAATCAGAAAAACGGCGGATGTAATTATTGCCACTTACTGTATTGAAAATAAAGTACCGTTACTATTTACAGACAAAGATTTTATACCGTTCGTTGAGAATTTAAGACTGAAATCTGCTTGTTAATTTTTTAAACATTACGCTGAATTAAGTGGCGCGGCGCGTTTTGTGCGCAGCCTCCAGCTCGTGCTTTTTACTGGCATACTTTAATGACTTGTTATAAGGCATTATTAGCCTTTAAATTTTGGCCATTGATTCTAACTAATGGTTGGATTATTTGATTTAAACTGGAGAATGAACTTTGACTCATTTTCATTTATTTCCTTCTCGTCTTGCGATTCCATTAATATTTCTTTTCTTATAGTAAAGTCGCTTCTTTCTTCTTTAGTAAAGTCTTTTGCTATTAATGCACTTTCTGCGCTACCAAAATAGTTAATACTGTCTGTTAGATCTTATCCTATATAGATTTTTCCATTTGGGTATGTGATTTTGTATATAACTTAAAATCCCGCGGCTTTAACGGCCGTGCCGGTTCGATTCTGGCCCCAGGCACCATCAAGTTGTCCTAGAAAGCCCTAAGAAGCCTCGAACTACTAGTAGTTGCGGGGTTTTTTATTGTCCGTCATTCCTATACAATCCCAAGACGTTTTAAGAAATACCCCCAAAAGCGGGGGTATATTTGGGGGTATTTTTACAGTAGAATTCAAAATACCCCCAAAATGAACTTGAGGTTTTAATATGGCATTGGATGCTTTAACCGTTAAGGACGCAAAGCCTAAAGAGAAGCGATATCGGCTCTATGATACAAATGGGCTTTACCTAGAAATAACACCCAAAGGTGGTAAGCTATGGCGTTTGAAATATCGCTATGCGGGGAAAGAAAAACTGCTTTCTTTAGGTACTTTTCCAAACATTTCACTGAAAGAAGCACGTAGCTTAAAAGATGATGCAAAAAAGCACTTATCTAATGACATAGATCCAAGCGAATTAAAAAAAGAAATAAAACAGAATAAACTAGCCGATGCTAAAAATAGCTTTGAGATGGTCTCACGTGAATGGATTATAAAACACAAAAATAAGTGGTCAGATAGTAATACTAAAATTGTTACACGCCGTTTTGAGCGCGATCTATTCCCTCTTATTGGTAAACAAGGAATAGCCACCATAAATGCTCCTCAACTATTAACAGTTATCCAACGAATAGAAAAAAGAGGCGCTTTATATTCAGCACATAAGGCCCTGCAAAATTGTGGTCAAGTATTTAGGTTTGCCATAGCAACAGCTCGTACAGAAAACGACCCATCAGCAGCCTTGAAGGGCGCACTCCCCCCATTAAAATCAACCCACCATGCAAGCATTACAGATCCAAAATCAGTAGGCGCTCTATTACGTGCGATTAGTGGCTATGACGGTACATTCACCACCCAATGCGCTTTAAAGTTTGCACCGCTTGTATTTGTTAGGCCCACTGAATTAAGACATGCAGAATGGCAGGAAATAGACATAGATAATGCAGAATGGCGAATACCCGCCAACAAAATGAAAATGAAGACCGTTCATATCGTGCCATTGTCTAAACAAGCCCTAGAGCTATTGGAAGAAATAAGGCCCGTAACTGGAAATGGAAAATACATTTTCCCTGGCGCTAGATCAGCAACCCGCCCTATGTCTGAAAACACCATAAATGCAGGGCTAAGGCGATTAGGCTATACAAAAGAAGAAATGACAGGCCACGGGTTCAGAAGTATGGCCTCTACCCTATTAAACGAACAAGGCTGGAACTGGGATGCGATAGAAAGGCAACTAGCCCATGCTGAGCGCAACAGCATAAGGGCCGCTTATAACTATGCTGAACACATGCCAGAAAGAATACGAATGATGCAACATTGGGCCGATTACTTAGACGGTTTGGCTAAGGGTGCTGATATTGTTCCTATTCATAAAAGAGTATAAAACTAATGGCTAATCGTGGAGAAAGTTACTATTTCGCAGCAGGGGTTTTATTGCCTGATATTGAGCTAAATGAAGACGAAATAAACGAAATCAAACATTTATTAAATAGGCGTTTTAAACACAGCGACCATCAAATTGAGCTTATCTGCGTGGGAATAAAACGTGTTGTTCAAGATCAAGTTATTTATGATGCCGAAGCTAAAAGTTCGCGCAACTACGCTGCAAACGAAGTATCTCAACAGCTAAAAAAGGTTAAGTCCCACTTATCTAAAGTACAAGAAATTATCCACAATGAATTTGGATTTCATACTGAATCACTTATTGACCAGCACTACTACCTAAACACTAGACGTTTTTTACCGCAACAACCTGTTGGAAGTGCGGATAAAGGGCCAGTCGAATTGGCTGTATATGAGCTTGAACAAGCGGTTACAGATTTGATTGATGAAGGTTCTGAATATTCTAGTACAAAAAACAAAACGAAAATTAGCTCTCAACAGTACAGGAGGTTAATTATAGATATGGCTAAAACCTGTCTACAAGCAGAAGTAAAATTTAAAATAAAACAAAAACAAGGCTCCCCTTTTTATAGGTTAATAGAATGGATAATTCAAAAAAAGCTATGTGATGTGTCACGTAAAAGTTATGAAGGACAAATTAAATCTTCACTGGCCTTTGTTGAGGAATTAAACCACTAATTTATCTTTATATTTCATATAGATATAAGGGGGTAAAATGCCGAAATATTATTTTATTTTACCCCCACCTTTTATAGAAAAAGCTTTAGACAATATATATTCTATGAGGATAATAAGTAAGCATCTTTCCAATAAAGCCCAAAGGGGGGCAATAAGATGCTACAACAAATCATTAAATTATCTGCACTAGAAACTTTAACTGGCCTTAGCGGATCATCAATATACCGACTTGCTTCAATAGGCGAATTCCCAAAACCTATTAAATTATCATCCCGATCAAGTGGATGGATAAAGTCAGAAGTCGAAGAATGGCTCGAAGAGCGCATTAAAGCCTCAAGAAAGGAGGCTTAATAATGCCAAAATCATCAAATATCACTTCGTTAAGAGCATCAATCAATGCACATTGCAAAGGATGTATTTACGACCCCAAAGAAGTGGGTACGTGGAGAAAACAAGTTGATAACTGCACCGTAACCCAATGCTCCTTGTATTACGTTAGGCCAAAGCCAACCAAAAAGTAAAAACGTAATGGGAAATAAACCAAAGGCCAAATTACCATTTGATAAAAGACGAGGGGTTATCGTTACATCCAGGTATTTATTAGAATCAAAGGATTATTTATCACTATCAGCACAAGCCAAAGCATTAATAAGCCTAATGCACATTCACTGGAAAAATGACAAACCGGTTGATTACGGTATAAGGGAAGCTCAACAAAAAATACCTTGTTGCAATAAAATGGCTATTAAGACGTTTAAGGAACTTGAAGCAAAAGGCTTTATACGTTGTGTAGAACAGTCTATGTTTAGTTCTCGAACGCAAAGCAAATCAAGATCGTGGCAACTATTATGGCTGCCTTATGAATATAACCCTCCAGAAAATGACTGGGATAGTGAAAACGCACCTAAAAATGAACTCTTAAAAAAAGCCGTAATACATAGAGACAAAATACATAGTCAACTGTGATAAAGTTTAGGGCTTATTTAACTATAAGCCGATACAAGGACACCATCAGAGCATTAGTTACTTTCAAACTATACCGACAGCATGAACACTCGTTATAAAATGGTATACACATCTACAGTATATTTTTAATACTCAAAGGTTAACGAGACTCCTAGGTAAAGCTACAGCTGCTTGTAACAATAAAACTATCTCTTTCAATAAAAATTATTCCTATATGCAAAATCTATTAGAAGAACTAAAAACAACCCTCCAAAATGATGAGCGACTTATTATTGATGGCCAGCTAGTGAAAAACAAAGTGGTTGAGCTTGCGCTTGCAATAGATGAGGAACTGATTGCTTTATTGCTGAGCAATAAGACTATCAAAGAGCAGTTCTTTAAAGTAGTAAGCGGTGTTTTAGTGTTTGATAAAGTTGTATTTCAAAGCTTTATCAGCAATAAACAGTTCCTACCCGATAGTTATACTGCATTCAAAAATAAAATAGGCTTAACGGCAAGCGGCGAATATTTAACGGAAAGTAAAGAGGTGGTTTTAACCTGGCCATATAAGGATTGCGTGCTGGAAGGCGGGCAAACTAAAGAAGATCAGAAACGTAAAGAAATATTCTGGAATGAAACCCTTGCGCCGGATGAAATAGACCGCTTGCTTGCTCCAAAGGTATTAACTAATTTCAAGAAATACGACAAAGATGGTGAACATGAAGTAGATAATATCAGTCTTGATGATAATTTAATTATTAAGGGAAATAACTTACTGGCTTTGCACTCACTAAAAAAACAATATGCTGGCAAAGTAAAACTGATTTACATTGACCCTCCTTATAATACAGGCTCAGATAGTTTTGGTTACAACGATGATTTTAACCATTCAACTTGGCTTACTTTTATGAGGAACCGACTTGTAGTTGCTAAAGAATTACTAAGTAAGAAAGGCGTTATATTTATTCATTGCGATAATAATGAGCAAGCTTATTTAAAAATTTTGTTAGATGAATTATTTGGTATCGAAAATTTTATAGATACCATCTCGGTCGTTAATAACCCAAGAGGGAGGGATTATGGTGGAATAGCGAATATGCATGAATTTATTCATATTTTCTCAAAAGATATATCTGAGTTTGAAATGAATAAGCTTGTGGATAAAGAAAAAGTATTTCCATTTAAAGACTCTATAGGTGATTTTGAAACACGTGAACTAAGAAATAGAAATACAGCTTTCCATGATAAAAACCGACCAAACTTATGTTATCCCTTTTATGTTAAGCCTGACGTTGAAGACAATAATGGTTTTCTGGAAATTTCTCTCGAGCCTAAGGATGGGTTTATTGAGGTTATGCCTGCAAAATCTCGGGGTATTCAAACAGTCTGGCGTTGGGGAAAAGAAAAATCATCGGAGAATTTGAATATAAATATAGTGGGGAAAGCTATGACAGAGAATGGGCGGTTTATGATTGTTGAAAAATATAGAGATAATTCAAGGTTAGCTCGCTCTGTTTGGTGGGATAAAGAAGTAAATTCGGAAAGGGGTACTGTCCATCTACGAGAACTTTTTGGTAAAAAAGTATTTTCTTTTCCCAAACCAGAAACACTAATGACAAGGATTATTGAAATTTCAACTAAAGAAAATGATATCGTTTTAGATTACCATTTAGGGAGTGGAACGACGGCAACAACAGCACATAAAATGAATCGCCAATATATCGGTATTGAACAAATGGATTATGTTAAAGATATTACTGTAACAAGATTAAAAAAAGTCATTGATGGCGAGCCAGGCGGGATTTCAAAAGAGAAAAATTGGCAAGGAGGTGGCTCATTCACCTATCTCGAACTAGCACAGCATAATGCAATTGTAATAGATAAAATAGAACAAGCTGACACTACCAAAGCATTAAAATCAATATGGCAAGAAATTGAAAATACCGACTTTATTAGTTACAAAATAAAACCTGAAACCATCAATAACAATATTGGTGAGTTTGAAACCTTATCACTTGAAGAACAAAAACAACTCTTAGTCGCTATGTTAGATAAAAATCTGCTTTATGTGAACTATTCAGACATTGTCGATGAAGACTATCAAATATCAGATAGTGATAAGAAACTAAATAAACAGTTTCATGGTGAGGTTTAATTTTGGCTAATAACCCTATGCTGCACGAAAAACTAACTACAGGTGCTGAGTTTTTAGGTGGCAAAGATTTTTACCAGCAAAACTATCCTAACTGCATTGCTAACAACCTGAACCCAGCGTTTCAACTTAGGCCATATCAGCTTGAGGCTTTTGGCCGCTTTAAGTATTTCATGGAAACCTACCCTGGTCGTCCCAAACAAGCCCCAACACAAACTCTGTACCACATGGCAACGGGTAGCGGTAAAACGCTAATAATGGCGGGTTTAATGCTGCACTTGTATCAACAGGGCTATAGAAATTTTCTGTTTTTTGTTAACAGCACCAATATAATAAATAAAACCCGTGATAATTTTTTAAATACGACGGCTTCAAAGTACCTGTTTAACGAAAGCATACTGATTAATAACCAGCAAATACATATAAAACAAGTTGATAATTTTCAGGCGGCTAACCCTGATAATATTAATATTGTTTTCTCCACGATCCAGGGCTTGCATGCTCGCTTAAACACACCCCGCGAAAACAGCCTGACCTATGATGATTTTGAAAGTGAAAAAATCGTATTAATTTCCGATGAAGCACACCATATCAATGCTGAAACAAAAAAAGCGAAAGATTTAAATCAGGCTGAAATGTTTGAATTAACCAGCTGGGAATCTACGGTAAATAAAATATTCAATGCTCACACAGAAAATATCTTACTGGAGTTTACCGCCACAGCAGATTTAACCAATTATCAAATTATTGATAAATATCGAGACAAAATACTGTTTGACTACCCCTTAAAATCATTCCGGTTAGATGGTTATTCAAAAGAGGTTAAGGTATTACAATCAGACATACAGCCCTTTGACCGTGCATTGCAAGCTATACTATTAAGCCAGTTTAGGCGGAAAATTTTTGAAAAAAATGGCTGGATGATTAAGCCTGTTATTTTGTTTAAATCTAAAACAATTAAAGATTCTAATGATTTTTTTTGTGAATTTATAACCAAGATACAAACATTGAAAGGAAGCGATCTAGAAAAGATAAAAAGTAATTCTGACTTGGATAACCACTTAAAAAAAGTATTTGACTATTTCCAGTCTAATCAAATTTCACTGGAAAACCTTGCTTTAGAATTACAGGAAGAATTTGCAGAAAATAAATGTATTTCTGTAAATTCTAAAGATGAATCTGAACAAAAACAAATAGCTGTCAATACATTAGAAGATAGCGATAATGAATACCGCGCTATTTTTGCTGTTGATAAGCTTAATGAAGGTTGGGACGTTCTCAACCTGTTTGATATTGTACGGCTTTACGACACGCGAGACGCAAAATCTGGAAAGCCTGGGAAGACTACCTTATCAGAAGCGCAATTAATTGGACGCGGCGCAAGATATTGCCCTTTTAGACTGGAGGATGACCAGCCACTTTATCAGCGTAAATACGATATTCTGAATGATGAAAAAGAACATGACTTAAAGCTTTGTGAAGAACTTTATTATCATTGCCTTTACAATCCTCGTTATATCCAAGAACTACATACAGCATTAGAAGAGATCGGTATAAAAGCAAAAACGAGTCGTGAATGTAAATTATTTTTAAAACCTGATTTTAAGGATAAATCATTTTATAAAACGGGAATGATTTTTAAAAACGAACGTGTGAAATATGCTCGTGAAGACGTATTAGGCTTAAACGCTTCGTTTATTGAAACGATACATAAAATCCCTTTATTATCTGGATATTCTCAATCATTAACCGTATTTGAAGATGAACAGCAGAAGCAAGCCAACAAAAAACGGGAAGATTACTATATAAAATCGTTTGGCTCTAATGTTATAAATAAAGCCTTGAGCAAATTCCCTGAATACCAATTTTCAAATTTAAAACGCTTCTTTCCTCATTTAAAAAGCCTTTCAGAATTTATTAAATGTGATAGCTACCTTGGGAAAATAAAAGTAGAGGTTGAAGGTTCTGAAGCATTAGTAAACAACCTGACACAATATGACAAGCTTGATTGTGTTGTACGTTTACTGGATAAATTAAACACCCAATTACAGACTGAAAAAGTTGATTACAAAGGTACAAAAGAGTTTAAGCCATTTATGGTAAAAGACACTTTTATAAATAAAACACTTAATATTGTTAATGATGGCAACAACGACCAAGAGTTTGGAATTGCTCAAGGTGAAACGACTAACCAAGATTTATATATGGATTTATCGAATAAAGATTGGTTTGTGTTTAATGAAAACTACGGAACCAACGAAGAAAAATATCTGGTCAAATATATTGATAAGGTAATAAAACAACTAAAACAAAAATATTCAGAAATTTATTTGCTGCGTAATGAGCGGCACTTTAAACTTTTTAATTTTGATGATGGACGAGTTTTTGAACCTGATTTTGTATTGTTCTTAATCAAAGACAGTATAAGCCCTGCTATACATTACCAAGTATTCATAGAGCCTAAAGGAAGTCATTTAATCAAACAGGATGAATGGAAACATAATTTTTTAATACAATTAGAGACTGAGCATAAAATTGAACAGCTATGGAAAAATAGAGAATATATAGTTTGGGGAATGCCTTTTTATAATGAAACAGATACTAAGCCAGAATTTGAAAAAGAATTTGATTCCTTACTTGGATAAATATGAAGTTGGCACCTTCCCTTTTTTAAGCTAAAACAGCCTCAAAAACCATCCAATATAAAACAAGCCTGAACTTCATCTTTATACGCTTATCACCACCCTAACCCTTCGAGGCGCGTACAAAGGGCTACTTATAACACGCTTCCTCTACTCGCCCCATCCCAATAAAAACACCTATTGGGGTTTAGTCGCGCAATAACACGGTTAGCCGTAAAATAACTAAAGTGAGCGTTGGATATGAGACATTTGCGAACCTACAGGCTGAGTATGGAAATATTTTGATAACGTGCCATTAATCGCCTGAGAATTTTATATAGGTGGTCACCAATCTGCCCAAAAGTGGCTTAAAGATCGTCATGGTAGAACGCTTAATTTAGATGATATTCGCCATTACATAAACATTATTACGGCCTTAGTTGAAACAGGCCGCTTAATGAACGAAATTGACCTAATTGGTGTTGAGTGAAATTAACTTTACCGGTGTATAAATGATGCTTCTAGTCACCTTACAGGTGTATATATGACATGCCTAAGACTAAAGCAGACCTATACAAGTGTATAAATGATGTTCCTGCAACGACAAATCAACAACTTACGTAATAATTGAGACATCATAAATACACCACACCTACTTAACCATGGGTTAGGCGTTAGCTTGGCTATTAATCATATTCATTAGCCCCATAGGGCGGGTAAATTCTCTACAGGTTGGGGAGCAATAACCGACGCCCCCAATTAATTTACACACAGTCAGTTGTACGATTCGGAATTATGGCAAATAAACAAACACTAACAGCATTAAAGTTCATAAAAGGTACTGAGCAGCACTTTATAGCTTGCGGGCAAAGAGGCGCGGTTTTTTTACAGATGTTTGAATTTTAGAGGGGGTTCAGTTATTAATACATCATAGTGTGGTGATTTTTTGACGTAATGTCATTGCTTTACCTTTAAACCTTTGGTCAATATTTGACTGTGAATTCAGCCTTCCATATAAACGTTTATTTAGACTTGCAGATTGTTTGTCACTAGATATTGCTTCCCAAAGCACCATATCTTGGTAAATTTTTTTATGATTCTCGTTCCGCACTTTGGTATTTTCACCATCAAGTACAACTCCTGTTACTAACTTTGGTTGATTTGCGCGATACGTTTTAACCTTATCAGGGTGCATTATATGACCGTATTTGGAAATAATTTTGTTTAATGCATAGGTAAAACTGGTATTAGCTGCATCACCTGAAAAAGTAATATCATCAACAAATACAGTCATTTTTATTCCCTTACTGCAAGCAAGAGAATTTAGCTCGTAAAACATTTTTTCATTGGCCCAATACGCAATAGGCATGCTCAATCGACTGCCTGTAGGCACAAACCCATCATATGTACATATAAATGAAAGAAGGTTAGCCACATCAGCTGAGCAACGCATTTTTTTATAAAAGAAACTGAATACCATTTGCCTAGTGGTAGATGCAAAAAATTTCTTTATATCGATAGTTACCAATTTATGCTCACCAAGGTGAGCCTTTGCATTAGTAATATGAGATTTTCCTTTAATTCCTGAATGAATGTAATCAGGCTGCCTTATTCTGCAAAGTAAACTCGCAATATGCGTATGAACCTGACTTAATGAACCCAAAGGTTCTTGTATTGCTCTGTCATCACTTTTAAAAACATTATAATTGGAGTCTTGAGAAAGCTTCTTCAAACTCTTTAGGTCAGAACCTAAAGCATTTGCTAATTTTTTTTTAGTGACTAGTTTATAAAAAATAGAGTCTTGATATTGATAAGACTTATTCAAAGTCTTAATTTTTAATTTGCGCCTCATCATTATCCTTATTAATAAGCCACTCCATAACTTTGAGTAACTTGTTGGACATAACATTTTTAATGTTATCTGAAGTCCGGTTTTTTGAATTTAAGGTTTCGGAAAAAAACACCAATGAAGAGACCGGAATATCGAATTCAGATGAATATTTATTTAACAAATCAAGGCTAACAGGTTTTTTACCAGTCTCTATTTCAGATAAATACGACTTAGACATCTGAAAACGGTTAGCTAATTCAGATTGTTGTATTTTATGAAATTGTCTTATAAGTTTTAATGCTTTATTGATCATATGCTTCCTTGATTTAAAAAAACTAGGGAAACACTTATGAGCCTAAATTTTCCAAGAACCTAATTAACCTATATAAAAGGATACTAGCGCGTAGTATTGCCTTCCACAAAGACCATTTAAGATTCTTTTTAACGAACCTCATAAGTGCCAACCAAAACCTACTAACGATATCATTCATGATAATTTACCTCTGTTTGCTGAACTACGGGATGTAGTCCAGTCCGTCAAAACAAAGGAGAGCGTTTTTTGCTGTAAATCCTAGTGTTCCGAACCATGGGGCCGTCCCATGGTTCGGTCCTTAGCGAGCATATCTAGCTTAACCATGCGGTAGCTAAACTTGGGCTTAGGACATATTAGAAACAATTACTTGTTTCCACGAATATTTAAATATTCATTTACTACTGACGGTTTCTCGCTCTTTCGTTAATAGTGCAAATATCATAACAAAAGAATTCGCTAATAGCGAACTTTATTGTATTTATCTAGTTTTTGAAAACAAAATCAACATCAATGAAAAATTGAATTAAACAGACCTTATATATCTTGATATATGGTACGAAACCATCATCATTTCATCTTTAGTAAGTGTCGTTGGTGCATTGTTAATAAAAGCAGGTAGGCCTTTAGGGTTAATCACCCAAACATCTTTGGTATTACTTTTTGTTTCAACAAACCAACCTGGGAAAACCACAACTGGTTTGACTGAGATATTTTTGCCAGTTGATTCTTTGATTACATTATTGAGCCAATTAGAAGCGGCTTTAACTTGTGTGATAATTTTTTCGCCTGTATTAAATCCATCAATAATTATTTGGTCACTCTGATGACGAATTACTGGTTTACCTTCGCTAGGTTTTGAATATGTTTTAGTCTCAATGACATAAACACCTTTTTCAGAAATAACAACATGATCAATATTGAAATCGTTTCCTACAATATCGTGAAAAACGCGATAGCCTTGCTCCCTTAAAAGTTCAAGATACTGTCCAACAACCCGCTCCCCATCTCGCCCTAATCTTAGTTGTTTAATTTTCTTTTTAATTTTATATATTTTGAAAATTGAGAAAGGAATAATAACCAAAGTCAAAAGAGTCCATAAGTATGGTGTATATGGGGAATCGTTATACCACCTCCACCATTCCAACAAAGTAAGCATGATGCAGATTGTGGGCATCAAAATGTATTCTAATACGTCGTCATCGAGTATCTTATTTATGCTTTCATCTAAAGATTGCCCAGGGTATCTAAGCGGCTTATCTGTTAGCGGTGATTTTTTTGTATTTGACATAAATCCTTTTATGGTTGGTTAGAACAGTTCCATTAAATATAAGATTAGGTGCAAATATTCAGAATGAAAGCTTTTTTATAGCTCTTATGCAGATTAATATCTCTTTAACATGCAAAAGCAGGCTTAAAGACGGATATTTGGGGGTATTTATGGGGGTATGTTGGAAACACGAATTAAGTAAAGCTAAGTATATAAAGCCTTGTGGGTAATTTGGCGGTTCGGCCCCAGCACCATTGAATACTAGGCCTCAGCACTTAAACGTGCTGGGGCTTTTTTATGTCTTATCCTGAACAGTAGACGCATAGTAGACAATTTTTTGATAAATATGCCTTAAGTTTTCTCAAGGAGAACAATTCGTTAAATCTCAAGGTCGTTTATTTTGGCATTGCTATTGTTACATTAGTTTCAAAGACAAAGTGACTTCAGAACCAAACCTGAATCAACAATATGAGGGTGGCGTAAATATCTCCCCCTTTGTTAATAAGCATGCAAAACTGACCCACTTTAGTGGGGTTAGTTTTCCGCTATAAATTTCATGTTTCAATATCAACCTTCACCTTAATCTCCGCTGCTATTTTCACAGGGGTATAAATATCCACGTTTTGTTCAAGAGTTACAATTGAAACAATCAAGGAATATCGACCAGTTTTATTGGACCTTCCTAGGTGCCTCCTTTCTCTCCACCAACCAATTACAGGTGAAATAGCAATTAAATTAGAATCAGCCAAGTCAGCTGCCGAACCCCTCCATATATCAGAGTGTATAGAGCCTTTATCTCTATTTTTTGATCCAATTACCCAATGATTAGAGGGGCTGCTAGAGCTGGATATATGATTTTCATCTCTATTTCTTGTGCTGATTCTATCAACAAATATGTCTCTAGCTTCCCCGGGAGAATTTAAATCAAACCGTAAGGAGTGAGATGCGTAACGATAGCGGTCTTTCCAGCCAACTTCTCCTGGTCCCGGTTCTACAAAATAAGAAAGCGTTATTCTCATCTCAATATCAGATTCTCCAAGACTTTCTAAAATTTCTTTGGGCCACGGAAGCTCATATAAATGCATATCTTTTGTATTTGAGCCTTCAAAAGGTTGAATTTCTGCTTCAGCAATAAGGGTTAGACTATTAGAACCACAATAAATGGCTCGGTCTAAACTTGGGACGCCATACCCACACGCTCTAAGTACATTGTTCAGTTCAGTTTTATTATCATTTTGTGCAAACTGTTCTTTTAGCGCCTGAGGCCACTCTGCAGAATGGATCATTAACGCTCTAATGGTTTCTGGCCAATAATCAGGGTACTGAACCTGTATTTGCGCTGCAAAATTAGCTGCTTGTGCCGTAGCGGCACTTGTCATGTTAAATGGGTATAAAGATTCTTCTTGAGGTTTGTAATATGTAGAAACTAAAGACAAATCGTTGCACTCTGTAGCAAATTTATTTGTGTCTACCGCTATATTCCCGCCTTCAAAAACAACTTCTGGCTTTATTGGCCATTTATTGTTTTCCCAAGTTAACGATGTTGTTGAAAATGGAGAAATCTCTCCTTCGTTTGCCAGTGCATAATAATCATTGAGTGTTGTATCTGTAATGTCAGTAAGGTTCGTAAAGGCTCCTACAGTTATGGCATTCCAAGATTGTGCTGGGTCATGTATGGAGTCTGCCATTAGCGAATAGGGGTAATTGGCAATTTGATTTATATCTGTAACATTTCCTGCGGCCAATATAAATAAACGCTTATCTTCATCTTCTGTACCAGATGAAATTTGATCTATCGCCGCAGACCATGATGATGGTCGCCCTCTGTCACGAGTATCATCAGAGGAAACAGGCATACAAACAATCCGTTTTCTATCTTTAGCTTGTATTTCCGCTCGACTTATCGCTTGCTTTGTTATGTACCCATATAACTCTACCTTGTTGTCACCTTCTGGGGGGAGGATCTTTACCGACTCTAGAATATGCCCTAAATTAACTGGAACACTGCTTTCTAGTTTTGACTGCAAATCTCCATAAGCTGACAATCCTGCCATTAATGTTCCGTGGCTATGGTGATCATGGCTACCCCAACTAGGCTCTACAGTTTGACAATCCTCATCTGATAGCACGGGCTTAAGCAATGGGTGACCATTGTTAACACCAGTGTCTAAAATACAAACTGACACATTTGAGCTGTTATTTACTGACACACGCTCCAATAAATCATCTACCCATTCACTTTGTTCTGCTGGGTTTTTGGACAACAAAAATTCTGCAGTAGTTTTTGCTCGACGATATTCTGCAATATCATCAGAGTTCCTTGTAATGTTACTTAATTGCTCTTCTGAAGCATAGATAAGCTTCACAAACCTCTCTGGGAATTTTATATAGCCTGTTTTACTGTTTATATTTTGTGATTGTAATAGCTCGTCAAACCTAGTGATTACTTCTTCCTTGTCGCCACGCAACCAAATTTCACACCATTCTTGTGTGGCAGAAGGTATTAGTTTCTTGTTGTCTGTCCAAAAAGATTCAACAAGCAAAGCCTTTCTTAATTCTTCAATCCCTTCAAGAAGATCTTTGTTCTTAGGGTTTCCTTTTTGGTTGTCTTTTTCTGGATCTAAGTATTCTTTAATTTTATCAAAGAACCATAGTTTCTTATCATTTGGAATATATGTTGTGATGTACTTTGTTACTACTTCACTTCCGTCTGCTTGCTTAGCTTTTTCTTCTCTGACGTTGCAAAGGCGAACTCCTTTGCCAAGATCCTCTAAGCTTTTGATTTTAATATCAAAGTCTGGATAATTTTGAAACTCTATATAAGTTCCTGTTCGCTCTGAATGTGTTGCAACCTTCTCCTTTTCACTTTCTTTCCAGGCTTCTTCAAGCTTCTTTTTAATACGGCTACCGTGCTGCTCTCTTAACCTAGGAGGAAAGTGAGGCTTTATCGGGGAAGACCTAGGTGTCGTAAAACCTATACTGTCACTTGGCCCTTGTATTCGAATATGCGGTAGTTCTTTTTCCATACTTAGCCATTCATTCCTTTATGCGCATTTTGTCTGTTAACAATCATCGCACAAAGGTCTGAAGCGCTAATTTTATTTTTATCAGCTAATATCGCATTTTTAATAGCGTCATTGCAGGCAACAACCAGCTCTGCATGGCTAAGGTTGGAACTTTTATCTAAAACAGTTTTCCAACCGAAACGAGCAGATTTAAAACTCCCCAATACGTTTTCTATCAGCTGTTGTTTTTCTTTATCTGTAGGATTTTTATAATACAGAACATCATCGAAACGCCTAAACAGCGCTTTATCTAAAAGTTGAGGGTTGTTCGTTGCAGCAATGACAATGCTGTCGGATATATCTTGCTCAATGAATTGCAAGAAAGCATTTAGGACACGGCGCATTTCACCTACATCATTATCTGCGCCTCTATCGCCGCCAATAGCATCAAATTCATCAAAGAAATAAACGCCGTGTTCTTCCTTCATGAAATCAAATATTTGTCTAAGTTTTGCGCTAGTTTCTCCCATGAATTTAGTCACAAGACGATCAACCTGCACCGTGTGAAGGGGGATATGAAGCTCATGAGCCAGTACCTTTGCCGTCATGGTTTTACCTGTACCGGGCGGACCAATTAAAAGGATTTTTCTACGGTGAGACAGGCCATGCGATTTAAGCTTACCCTGCTGTCTATATTCGTGAATGATTTGATCTATTCTTGCTTGTAGATCAGGGTTCATGACTAGAACTTGTTTCGATGTTCTTGGTTCTTCGGTTAAAACCAATCCTCTTAAATCCTTAGGAAAGTTAAGTACGCGGGGGCCAGCTTTCTTCCGCTCCATATCCACAAGGTTACGAAGGTCATGAGCCAATGCAGAATTACCTTTTTTTGCTTCATGTGCAGCAACCTGCAAAGCAATCGTGTAAAACCGTTCTGGTTCATTACCAAAATGCGATCGGATCAATGATTTTAATTGTTCTGCCGTTGCCATTATCGCGCCTCCTCTCTCTCAATAATTTTTGAAGAAGTATAGAACTCCCTGAGTGAGGGATTTCGGTATGATACTACAGAAAAACAAATCAAGTCTTGAGTTTTAAGTTTCTAATTTATCGGTGATATTAGCGTAAGATCGAAACAATAAGTCACTCAATCTAATATTCTCTATATTAACCGTACAGTTATTGACAGAACTCCAAGGGCGGCGAATTGCCACTTAAGTCAAACTCACATTTAACTTTTATACTATCCAAATCAATATCATTAACGCTGTTTATAACGTTAATTGTCCACTTGTAAAATCTTGTTAAATGATGAACACCCTCAGATAACAAACCAAAAAAACGGCCCTCTATTAATTCGCCATAACGATTTATTGGTGGATCTATGATTTCACCCGTTGCAATGTCTATTTCTTCCTGTAATCCCCCCATTACTAACCTGAGTTAAAAGTAGGGGTTAAGCTGCAATTAAACTTCTCCACTGAGAGTCATATTCTTTAACTAACCGGAAATAATTAACAGTAATTTTATTTCCATTGTCAGCACATAAGAGTTCAACATATGGCTCGGTAGCTGAAAAACATTTAAATGATATTAACAGCATTAACCCAATAAGAATTTTTTGTGCCATATCCATTAGTCACCTATGCATAACTTTTAAGTTCAGCCGCGTCGATTTTTGGCGTCGGCTGGGACGCCTTGTTAGCATTTAGTGACTCAGTGCCTTAAGTACGGCTTTGGGCTCTTTGGCGACCACATTTAATAAAACTAATGCAGGGCCATGTGGTGTTCGGTCGCCACGCTCCCAGTGGCGAAGCGTACTAACACTTATACCAAATGCTGATGCGAATTCATTTTGGGACATACCTACCTGGGCTCGAATGTTTTTTACATCGACAGGTGTAAATTCATGTACAACTGCTTTTCCTTTTTTGCCTTTAGAAAACTCTAGAGCTTCGTCAAGGCCTTGTTTGATACTATCAAATGCTTTACTCATTTTTGACCTCCATAGTTCTTAATTAGTAACGATGTGTATTTAGCTAGATCATTACTCTCAGATTTTGTTAAGTTGGCTTTTTCACCTTTACCAAACAGTGTTAATAAGAATAAAGGCATTAATTCATTGTGATGATAATAGGTAATACGTACTCCACCCCTTTTTCCTTTACCTTGTGCAGACCACCTTAATTTACGAATGCCACCGGTGCCTTGCATCATATCGCCGGCTGCAGGATGCGCTGCTAAATAATTGATAATGCTTAGTCTTTCTGTATTGCTGAGTAATTTATCAGATTTTCTCAGGAATTCAGCTAGTTCGACTATGGTTTGCATGGCTATAAGTGTAATCCATTGGATTATAGCTTGTCAATGTGGTTTTTAATGATGCTAACGCCTGCACTTGTTAAAAGTTTCTCTACTCATTTTCTGTGATTACCTCATGTAAAAGGTGAATGCACTCATCACAAGTGTCTACTGAGGCTGTTGCTAGTAGACGATTGACCTGTGAGTTTAGCTTGTCACAGAGGCCACCGAAATCTTCATCATCATTTGATCTATTTAGTCGGTTTTTACGTGCTTTATTTGTACGTTTTAGGCAATCTATTCCTTCGCCAATAAATAAACGTTCATCTTTAAGGTACAAAGATTATCGTTGCTCATGATTATCTGGTTCAGTGGCGGTTGCTGACCTAAGAATCTCAATGCCAAAATACTATTTTTGATAAATAATCTACAATATATAAAACTCTGAAATAGTTACTGTGCTTAAGCACTTATGTCATTCATGGACAGAAGATATGGAAGTTTTAATGGAACCGCTACTGCCCTCAATATCATTTGTAGGCTCTATTACAAATCACTTTAACAAACTACCCCGTAATGTTACCGATAGGCTGAGTAATGAAGGCTTTACTGTAAGCATTACATAGTCCCTTACTATAAAAGCTCATACAACTTATTGAATTAAATTAATTATGAAAAAAATATCCACTTCCCAATTATCAAAACAACTCGGTGTAAATTCTAAAGAGTTATTTGACGCGATGAACACCCAAGGATACATAGACCGCCATAATGACAGTTGGGTTTTAACTGACAAAGGTCGGGGACTTGGTGGAGAAATTAAAGAAAGCAAAAAGTTTGGGGACTATATTACTTGGCCAGATGACCTACCCTCACCTATTGCTACCGAAAGCCCTACCAGCAATACCAATCCAACAAAAAGCGTTAATCGTCTTAGTGCCACCGCTTTAGGGACACATTTTAAAATTCCAGCCCGTCGTGCGAATATGATTCTTTCAGAGCTTGGGTGGATTAAGAAACACCTTAAGGGCTGGCAAATCACAGAACTCGGAATTCGAATTGGCGGGGACCAGAGAGAAAACGTAAAAACAGGCATACCTTATGTTATGTGGCCAGAAGGTATCTTAGACAACGAGAATCTCAAAAAAACGATTGGTGAAGTCACTGGTGTGGGGATCGTTGTTGTTCCAGATGAAGAACCTTCAACCAGTAATACATCAAGCTTTCGGTCTAGTGTTCCTAAACAACGTACGGCTGATGGTCACTACGTTCGTTCACGAGCTGAAATGCTCATCGACAACTGGTTATATATGGCCGAGATCGTTCATGCCTATGAGCGTCGCCTACCGGTCGAAGAAGAAGTTTATTGTGACTTTTACCTGCCAGTAGGTAAGGTATATATCGAGTTTTGGGGGATGGAATCAAACCCTAAATACATGGACCGAAAAAAAGCAAAGAAGGACATTTATCAAAAGTATGGCCTTAACTTAGTAGAATTAAATGATGATGACATCATTAATCTCGATGATGTTCTGCCAAAATTATTGCTTAAACACGGTATTACTACCTACTAATTCTTGTTACACGACTGACAAGGAATGTCATTGACCAAACCCCCTGTCCCTTTATCTTTGAAGCCTCATTGGTTGGCTCGCCTATTGGGGGCAAGTGATGCTCATTTTATCGTTGGAAAAGATGGAATTAACCTTGAGCATACAGACCAGGGAAGCTATCAAATACTACCCTCCTCACTCGCGAACCCAACAGTCTTAAGCACAGGCTTGCTTTCATCCACTCTAACCCTTTCGACGGATAAAGGTGTTATCAAGCTCAAAGGCCTTCCAAAAGACAAATCAAAAAAGGTTTGTCGTGTATTACGCCAACGATGGTATCAGTCACTTGCTAAGGATGTTGTGCAATCTCGTCAGTCATTGGAACTATCTATATCATTAGGTTATCTGCGATCCTCTCGATGGAAGGCTCTACAGCAGCAGGCACTGCTAACAGCTAACACATTCACCACGCCCCCTGAAAAAGGCCTGATTCCTGATGGTACTCGAGAAGCTTTTTCTTTTGTACATGGTATGGCTCATCTCGATGAATTAGGTTTAGGTCAAATTAGGACGGCTTATATTGAACGCCTTAAAAACGAGTACAAAGATTTCTTTGATGTTATTGAGTCTAACCCTCTAACTGAAGCACAGCGAGAGGCTTGCATCATTGACGAGGATAACAACTTGGTTCTTGCTGGTGCTGGAACAGGAAAAACAAGTACCCTGATTGGTCGTGTTGGTTTTCTGGTTAAAAGCAAACAGGCTAACTCTAAGCAAATCCTCTTATTGGCTTATGCCAAAAAAGCGGCTGATGAGATGAAAGAACGTCTAGATTCTCGGTTAGGTATAGACGGTATATTTGCCAGTACCTTTCATGCATTGGGCCAACACATCATCACAACAGTTGAAGGAAGCAAACCGTCGATTAGCCCCCTTGCCCAGGATGAAGCGTTATTGGAGCGCCATATTGACGGTTGGTATAACGAATTAATGGAAGACGAAGGTTACCGACATCAAATATTACTGTATTTTGAACGCTTCTTGTATCCAGCATGCAATCCATTCGATTTTAAATCTGAAGGTGAGTATTTCGATTTTCTTATTGCTAATGAAATTAGAACGCTCAAGGGTGAGGCTGTTAAAAGTTATGAAGAGTGCCTTATAGCCAATCACCTATTTCGATTAGGTGTCGATTACATTTATGAAGCACCTTATGAAATATCAACCCGAAGTTTAGATTTCCGCCAATACCAACCAGATTTTTATCTCCCAGAATATGGCATTTACATTGAACACTATGGAACTGATCGTAAAGGTAAAACAGCTCCCTGGGTCAACCAGGAGGAATATCATGCTGGAATAGCTTGGAAACGTGAACTGCATGAAGAGAATGAAACGACCTTAATCGAGACTTATCACTACGAAAAAACTGAAGAAACGCTACTAACTGGACTGGAAGAGAAATTAACCGAACAAGGTGTCATCTACGCCCCCTTGCCAGATGAAGCAATCCTAGATACTTTGCGAGAATTTGGTTCAATCAGTGGCTTCTCTAGGCTATTAAAAAACCTTTTACTGTTAGTCAAAGCGAACTGGCTATCACCTGATCAATTAGACAAGAAAATACAAACAGCTGAAAACGCTGATCAAATGCGAGCAGCATTAGCTGCGCTATCACCCATCTACGAAAAATATGAAGGGTTGCTTAAGGATCAAGGTGAGATAGATTTTAATGACATGATCGGAAAAGCGCTTGATTATGTGCAGACGCATCAGTTCAAGCCACCTTGGACGTATATCTTAGTTGATGAGTTTCAGGATATATCTGACCCACGAGCACGGTTGGTGATGGCCTTACGAGACGCATTAGCAAACAGCTCGTTATTCTGTGTAGGTGATGACTGGCAAGCTATCTATAGGTTTACCGGTAGTGACCTGTCCTATACAACGAACTTTGCAGAGCTTTTTGGGAAGACAGAGACATCGATCCTAAATAAGACCTTTCGTTTTAACAATAGCATTAGTGATATAGCAACACGCTTTGTCACTCAAAACCCCATGCAAGTGAAAAAGGATATTACAACTCACACGACCGTTAATACCCCTGCTGTATCTCTCCTGCGCCAAGGTACAACAGTCAAGTCCGTACAAAACCCAATTGAACGTATTATTCAAAAGATAGCCACTGACTCAAAACAGAATTGCAGTATTTATATTCTTGCACGTTTTAATTACCTGCTTCCAAGTCGTTCTACCTTAAGCAGCCTAACGAGGCAGTATCCACACATTACAATTCAAGCGATGAGTATCCATGCTTCAAAAGGTAAAGAAGCGGACTATGTGGTGGTTATGGAGTTGATAAAGGGCCCTAGTGGTTTCCCATCAGAAAAGGTCACACACCCTTTACTTGAGGCTTTATTACCGATGGATAGCACATTCGTTTTTGCTGAAGAAAGAAGGCTTTTTTATGTCGCACTCACCCGAGCGAAAAAGCGTGTTTACCTCGTAACGGATATGAGTAAACCGTCTCCATTTATTACTGAGGTTATCAAACAACGGTACCCTATTGAACTGAATGAATTTGAGATACCTTTATCACAGCGAGATGAGTACCAAATTCCTTGTCCTCGATGTGAAACAGGGGTGCTAATGACTCGCCAAGGAAAGCATGGCAGTTTCTTGGGTTGTAGTCATTACCCTCTATGTAATCATACTGAGAAAAGTTGTTTAAAATGTAATAGTCCAATGACACGTAAGGATAGGTATCGGGTATGTATTAATACGGAGTGCCAATCGTCAATTTTAATTTGTCCAAAATGTGGTGCAGATATGGATAAACGAAAAGGTAGATACGGTTATTTTTGGGGCTGTAAAAACTACTCCGGAAATGAGAGAGTTTCGTGTGGGTATACAGAGCAACAAGAACTTCTGATAAATACTGGACAAAAGAGTGACTACCAATTGTGACTAAATATTCTTGCACATACAAAACAATGAATTCTATCCCCTGTCACGGTTTTATATAACGCCGCAAATCACCGGAAACCAGAAGCTACATAGTGAGGAACGAACGGCGCAGTTTTTAGCCGACCGAGTGAATTTGCCTTGTTATACGTTTTATATATGTACAACATTTTTTATTTGCTCGGGTGGAATAATGCTTCCGTTTCCACAGAAGCAGGTATTTGCAGCATTAGCAGACTCGATTATAGATTCCCCATCCTCTATAAGCTTCAAGTACCATAACGCATAAGGTATTTCATATTCTTTGGAGTCAGCGATAAAAATGACTACATATGACTTAGTAATTTTCTGGTAACGATCGACTAATTGAGTGAAGTTCTCACCAAGTAATACGCCCGAAATATCTTCGACCATTTCGGGTACTTTAACGTAACTATGATGTGCTCCTGGCGCATGAATGGCGACATCCTTTATCAAAAAAGCAAATGGCCCTTCATCATGTTCGCCTTTCTTACCCATAAGCGACATCGAAAACGGGTTGTTTCCTGAGCGTTCGAGATCTGCTACTAATTCCTTAAGCCTGGGTTCTATAAAACTTTTCGCAGCGGTCTTGGGTAGAATTCCATGTTTATAAAATGAGTTTTGGTCTTCTACCCTTGTGCCATGGAACCAAGTGATTTTCACCGGGGAACTGGGGGCTCCAAATTGTTCACAAACTTGATCGTAGATAACATCTTGTGGAGGCTGAAAGTCGCTATCATATGGCTTTATTGATCTTATTAATGTTAAAAGCTTCGATTCTGTGACATCAAATATTTCACATAGTGATTTTTTAGCAGATTCAGGGGAAGAGCAATCTAAAATCATGTTTGATGCTTCCAGATGTACATTTTACGTATAACGTTTGAGTTAACCGGCCTCTTTATACAAAGCATAGCTACGCGGCGTATAAAAAGGCGGGGCGGACGATTTGTTAAGCATGGACACTTTTTTTTGACTGGTCCCATACGATTCTGAAATCTTTGAATGCCGGGCGAGTGTGTTTAACGATTACTTTTCCTTTTACTGTTTTAAATGAATTTCGTATATCGTCATATGTCAGTTTGGACTTGCAGCCGATGTATACTTCCTTCAACTCCAAGTTAGCGGAAAAATCTTCAAATACTATTTCATCATTTAATGTGTTTTTTTCTAAATCGATAATCAAGCGGCGTTCTTGTTCATAATCCCAATGTTTGAACTTAGTTGTAAGAATTCTCTCTTGTTTATTTTCATCACTTAACACTGATTTTGCTAGTCGAGAAGAAACATATTTTACAGGTTTTAAGTTTGTTTCCGGTATTTCAAAGCCCAAGCAAATACCTTTATGGTTTTCACCGTAATGTGCCCATTGAACTGGGTCATATTTATTTTCACTGAAGCATATTAAACCCTTGCTCGCAGCGATTTGAGACTTTTCAAATTCTATTGCATTCCTTACGTCTCTATCAGACATTTCTATTCCAAGTAGCTCGAAGGGATCGTTAAGGTTGTTAAACCTTGATACCTTTATGTGCCTATTCGAAAGATTACTCAATCCATGCTTCGAACTTGTGAAATAGTAAACCATCATGACTATTATTATTGTCTAACGTTTGAAACAAGTGGCGCGTCGCTTTTTATTGTGACGCGTCCAGCCCGCACATTTTGTGGGCGAACTTGATTGATTTGTTAGGACGTTATTAGTCATGATCTTTGGCCATAGAGCCAATACTAGGCCAAGACCTCCAAAAAGAAACAAGAACAATGCCAAGCATGGTATGCACTACTACGAAAGCTGTAGTAAGTACAACTGAGATACTTAGTCCAAACAACCCCCAAGATTCAACAATAAGTAGAAATACCACACTTGCCGGAATTCCTATTAACGCTATAGTAAAGACAGATTTCGAGACTATATCTGAGTAAATACCAATCCATGGGAAGGCAGGTAATGTATCTGCTTTTAAAAAAATTTGTCTTAACCTTCGCAAGTGAAGAGAGAAATATATTTCGATTAATATTATTACTAGAATTCCCACCTTTGCAATTAATGCCAGTGGTATTTTGACACCCAATACTTCAAAGCTGTCATTTGCTCGCTCCAAGTCTGATTGAATATCTTCAATTAAAACAGATATCGGTCGATCTTCTTTTCCTTCGACCCAATTCACTAACTGGGGAAATCTGCGTTCAAAAGTCCCTGGTGCTATGCCGGGAAAGAATTCTTTTATAATCGCTTCTTGCGCTTTTATGGACAGTGCTTTTGTTGAAAGTGGGACTACAAATGGCATTGTGAACACATTGTCTATAGTTTTGTCGTCACTCTTCTTCAGAGCACCTTTAAAATTATTATCTGAGACGTATTGAATTGGAGTTTTTCCGAAATTACTAACGGCAGCATCTCCCATTGAAGGCTCAAACTCAAGAATTAAATTTCCTTCGCTAGAAAAACGTAAATACATCGCTGGATAAGATAATTTTAGTATTGTCTCTTTGATGTCATCCATCTTTCCTTTGACAGGAGTGATACTTAGGAAATTGTTGTGAAAACCCTCTTTCATCGCGGGCCCTAGTTTGATCGCGCTCGTATCGTCATAGATAGCTTCTATTACACCAATTGATTTAACATTTGAAAGACAATCCCATAGTGCTGAAAACTGCTGTAACGGAGTATTTTGGTCTAATGAAACCTCAAATCGTTGTTGATCGATGTTAGCGATTACGATGCCCTCACATGATCTGGTGAAACCAATTTGACTGTCTATTGCAGGTATAGCTTGTTCTTCAAGACTAATGGAGGAGTTTCGATTAAGTGATGTATATAGTTTAATTTGATTATTTTCTATTCTATACCTCAGCAAATATGCAAACGTTCCATTATCTTTAGCTTTCCAAACACCATTACCTCTGGCTGCTAAGAGAAATGAATGATTCACTATATTGGTTAGTTCATTACTCTTAATGGCTGTACTAATTCGGCCTAAATCTCTCTTTGCTAATTTTAAATCACCTGGTGGACTTGGTAGCGAAGCAGCGAGCAAAGCAAGACATGTAGCTAACAACGCAAAATGAACAGTGCGAAGGTGCTCTATAAATGTCTTAACTTCATCTGTGGTTGCGCCCATCTTCCAGCATACCCCTGATTTTTTTCCTAACGCCGCCAGCAGGGGCTGAAAAACCAGAGCGAAGCGGCGGTTTTTTGGTCCCTCTGGCTGGCTTTGTTATGCATTTATTTTCCGCGCTTACTAAACGTAGTAGCGACTTTTGGTATGTGGGTTTTCTCTAGGAGATCTAAATCTCCGTACTCTCGCCAATTCAACTCAAAATCTTGATCGAAAACACCTTTCTCCCTACCGTTAACAATGACAACTGCTTTCAATAGGTTACTTACTTCTTCGAGGTCGTCCATGCTTTTCAAAAGAAACTGTATGGCCTGTTCTATACCGTCTTCCGACCTCAAGTTATATGTATGAGAGAATTCATGGACAAATATATTTCTTGCCTCTAACGTCCGTTTCAGCGTCTCATCGAAGCTATCCTTTATTTCAATCTTCTTTCTTAGAAGCTGTAACAGCTGCCCCATCGTTTTATTGTCGGATTGTAGTATTGCTTCTTTAGCTTTCTCTGGGCTTTGCTCAAATACAACTTTTGTTACAAAGGTAAGTAGCATCTCCAAATCCTGGAGCAATACAAGACGACAGCCAATTTCGGAAAATATTTCCTCAGGCGTATCAGGGAAAGGGCCATTACCAAGATCATGCGATTTTTTCAGATTTACCATTGATATCTCTATGCTTCAGATTCTATGCATAACGCCTCAAACACCGGCATGGAAAAGTTGGCGACTTTTTTGGAACAAAAAAGGTGACAGCTTTACCATGTCCGAGTGCTTTGACTTGTTAGGTTTTTACGATGTTCCGCTCAATTCAATTAAGCTTGATCGGAATTCAGACACTCTTTCATCAATACTTTTTCCAGTGTCAGATAATTTACTTGATGGGCTCGTAACATCAAGCCTCGTTAGGCGAGATTTGATAGCCATACGAGCATAAAAAAACCTCCAGCGTTGTGCATTTATTTGTGATGCAAACCAAACGAGGTCATTAAAGCCCATTTTATATTTAGGAATCAGTACTCTTACTGAGCTGCCACCATTCCCTCTAGCCATAAATGGCCAAGGCTGAACGTATGCTTGTCCAAAAGCAGTCACGGTTATACCTCCTGACTGGAATGTTTCTGACTCCTCTTCCTCGACGAGCCTAATAATACTATTTGTTAAATCTCCACTAGAAATATACGGAGTACCTCCTTCTATATAATTTTTTTCGCCACTTGACTTCCCATTCAACACGTCAAAAAACTCTGAAATAGCTAGCGTCTCGCCTAATGGGTAATCAGGTAAGTCTCCCCATTCCTCACCGAATTTTTTTAATACTGTATCAGCTAAATCAGGTATGGCTGTGACAGCCCTGTAGATTGAGAAGCGAATATTATCTTCGTGTTTTTTTAATTTTTCTTCAGTTTCAATTGGTTGAGGCAGCCATTGCTGAGGGCTCCATTCATTACCTTCTAAAATATTTCCAGCATTTATCGTAATGGATTTCTCTTCATTTACAGGCTCACCACGAAGTGCAGCTTTAAATGCAGCCTCAACTTCCGGTAATTGCGAGCCAGAGATTTCTACTCTCCGCCCCTTTAATTTCTCGTAGCCGTCATTATCTATTCTTGCCATTAACACAGAGTCATTTTCTGACTGTTGAATATGTGCCCGCGCAATTAGTATTGAAGTCGGAGCTGCTGTAGGATAAAACAAATCTTCTGGTAAACTAATCATCGCCAAGATTGTGTGGTTTCTTGTAAATTCCCGCCTCCAGCTTTTATTGTCATCATCTGCAAAAATTCCAGCCTTCACAACAACGGCAAGTAAGCCTTCAGGCTCTAGCGCATCCATGGATGCATCTATAAACTCACGCTCTGGCTCATCATCTTGCGAAAATGGGGGGTTCAAGAATGCCTTTTGGAATTTGTCTGCTACGGCAATTTTTGAGTCCGGCTCTAGGCAGCTTTTGTTTTCAATATGACTTTTACCGTCACCTCGAAAAAACATATTAAGAGTTGCTAAAGCCCAAATTGTTGGATTTGTATCAAATCCATATAAATCTCTTTTTACCTTTTGAATGGCTTTTGGGCCATGAGCACCGCTCATCATTTTATCAAATGCCGCCACAAGAAATCCACCCGTTCCGCACGCTAAGTCTATTACCTTATCTGTTGATTTTGCATCGACAAGTTCCGCACAAAATCTTGTAATATGCCTTGGCGTAAATACAATTCCAAGCGCATTATTGTCATAGCCATAGCGAAGAAAAGCTTCATAGAAAAGTCCGAGAAAATCGGTATCAGTTTGCAATACAGCCTTTATATTTAACGCATGTAATAGATGCACTATTTTTGATATTTGCGGACTTAATCGATCATAGTCAGCGCCTAATAATCTCAAGCTTTCTTCGAGGCGTGGTTTTTTACCCTCGGATAAATCAACAGACTCTTCGATTGCCTCTGAAATTAGGGTGTTCATACTATCTAAAGCATTGTCTTCTGATATATCTATTTCCCCTTGATACATCGCTAAAGCCAAAGCTCCAATTACTTTAGGTCTGAGTGGTGCCTCTACCCTCGCAGTACGTAATATTCGGCTTAATTCGATAGCTGCATCAATGAATTCTGAAACGTCAGGAACATCAACTTCTGTAGTTGCATCATCGGCAGCTAAAGCAACATCAATTTCACGCCGTGTAGGAATTGTCGTTATCTCGTACCCACGGGATAATAACGGTTTCCAATCAGTCCCTTTTAAATACCGTACTTCAACTGCAAAACCATGATTTTCTTCACCTGCCGCACCTACTGCAAATTTCACGGTGTATGGCGAGTTGGCATTTATTGTATTTGCATAATCAATCGCTTCATCGATGGCCTGTTGAATCTTGTCCGAAGTATTTTTTGCTTCGATTACTACCGCAGGGAGCCCACCTTTGACCAAGACAAAATCAGGTCTTTCTAATCCAAGTCCAATATCCTTAAAATGATCGACAATTTCTTGCTCTTCAAGAATTTCACCGCCTTTTCCTGGGTGATGAACCTTCCAGCCTCGTTTCTTAGCTTGTTCTCTAAGATAGTATCTTGCGCGACTTTCTGCGCGTTTTTTACTCATGCTATTTCCTATTCGTAATTAATTTTATTTCATCATGCAAAATATGATGCTGAGAAACCTAACGCCTAAGTGTGTGGCAAAAAGCGCAGCTTTTTGTCCAACACAACTTACTTGTTAAGGTTTTTTTCGTTTGTTCCATAGCAACACAAACCACACAAGTAATACACAGTGAACGACAGGATAAACCCAATAGTTTATCCATGAATATTGAAAAGTTGGGATATAAGCACCTATGAGAGAAAAAGGGATTGCCAGCAACAGCATACCTAAAACGGACTGTATATTCCTTGTTGGGCTTGCCATTAAAAATACGGCGATTAGGAAAAGCCAAGGGGTGAAAGCGGCCATTCCTTTTAGGGCTGTAGGATGAATATCAAAAGCTGTTGCGCTGTTGGTAGAAAATTCTTCCAACTCTTGGAGGACGCTTTCCAGGATTTTTACAGATTCGCCCTGTGCATTTTTGGCAATTGGCACAGGAAGGCTTTGGACTTTATGAAGAAGGTCTATCGTTTCACCCAGCCTAGAAAGCCTAAAGTGACCCGTATAGCTCTCATAGATAATGATACAAACCCCAAAGATAAAAAATATGGCGACAATAAAGAGCAGCCGACGCCATGAAAATTGTTCAATTAGCTTGTCGAAGAATTCAAAGACTGGTGCGAGCATGGATTTAAACCTTAACGCTTGCAGAAAGCGCCGCGTTTTTTGCGGTCGCATTTACTGCACTTGTTAACCCTTATTTAAGTACGGAGCCAGAAACTCTAACACAGGCTCCGCCATTATGTTTTCAGTTACAGTTATACCGGCATTTTTTAACATGGCTATACCTTTGCCGCTATTTCTTGTGTCAGGGTCTTGTATTGCCACATAAACATGACCAATATTTCGTTTTATCAATGACTCTGCACACGACGGAGTGCGACCATGAAATGAACATGGCTCAAGCGTGACATAAGCGCTTACATTTTCCAGGGAGCCAGAATAATTTTCAAGGGCATCTGCTTCCGCGTGATTCTTTCCTGGCTCTTTAGTGTGACCTCTCGAAATCACTACTTCGTCTTTTACGAGAACACACCCAACCGGTGGATTTGGAAAGCAGGCTGGCAAAGCATTCCTTGATTGCTCTAGGGCCTCACTCATAAATTTCATATGCAGCTCGATGCTCATAAGAGGGTTAACGCCGCCAACACAGGCAGCCGAAGCGCAGCGCAGGCTGTCCAGTGCAATGCGGTTTTTGCATTGCACGATTGTGCTTGGCCTTGTTAGCTCTGTACTTTAATCTCACTATATGAGTCCGCTGGCTTCTTGTTTTTGAGAAAGCGAGGTACTTCATGAAGGGAAAGCATGTCACACAAGTGTACTTTCTCAATCTTTGTTCTTAACTCTGCGATCTCTTTGTAATGTTCTTTTGCAAACTCAATAAGAGTATTTTGTTCTTTACTATGACTATAAAAAATTACGTTGAACCCCCTTGTGAGATCAAACAACTCATCACTCAACCATAAAGCATTAGACATTATTGAAAAGAGTAATGTATACACCTCTTTTTCGCTTTCTTCTTGGGAAAAAAGAAAATGATATGGTTGTCCATCGCTGTCTATTACCGCTGTTTTTACCGTAGTAATAAGCCGCTCTACGTTATCATACGCTTCAATACGCCGCGTGAGCACTAATTTGTAGTACTCGTTCTCGTAGTCAGTTTTTTTCCCGCGAAGGGTAAACCAACCCCCAATAAGCGCGCCAAGCAGACCAGCTATAAGTGAGCTAGATAAAACGGCAAGTAGTAGTTTGGTAGTATCCATAATTAAGAGCTAACGCCCATAGCACGGGCAGACTTTATGTAGCACCTTTTGTGTTAAGTTGGAGCGACAGCGGAGACACAAAAGGTGCGGAGTAATGGCTGTCCAAGCCAGCGTATTTTTGCTGGCTGATCGTGACTATGCTTGTTATGTGTATTTACTTGAACACACCCACAATTTTATTCTTTATGAATGAAAGCCCATTAAATATGACTGCAACAATGCCAAATAATATAGCCCCACCAATTATAGATCCTATGAAATGACCAGCACTATAAGGCAAGCTTCCTGAATAAAAATCACCCCTCCATCCTGTAAGATCTAATAGAGCTATAGCAAAGCCAAAATAGAGACCATTTTTAGCCCAGCGCTCTATTCTGGACTTCTGGGTTTTGGGGGATGTTTCAGAAATTTCATTATCCATAGTTCTTGTTTACTCCCTTACTTGAGAACACATAACGAGGCTGTAGAAAAACCAGTTTAAGCCCCGATATTTCCTGCACCCTTTTAATTTATTTAATAACAGACACTTTGCCCTGATACCTTCAGATAATCAACAATTACCCATACTGTTGGTTAAATTCAACACCATCGGTCTTATCATGCGTTTATTGGGTGTTATCAGAGCCATTTCTAGGCGGCTAATTGCCCATAGTTCGCAAGCTTTTCAATATTGTGAACTATACAAAATAGTTGCCATTGTCCCTGCACTTTCTTTTTACTTCTTAGGCTAAATCTATTGAGCCCTTTGTTCGTTCCTATGTTTCCGAACACGGGTTCAACCACTGACATTCTATGGCTATAAATAAGTTTACCTTTATCACTATCAACTCGATGCTTCATCCAGTCCGTGTGATTGGGCTTCCGCTTATGTTCCAAGATGAATGACACCTGCCTGCCGGCGCCTTTTCGATGATCTGCTGAGCTTGGGTTTCTCATGCACTGATGTTTTATCTCGCAGTTTCTACACTGCATCAATCGCCCTTCAAACATCGCTTTTGGATTACCGTATCTATCGTCTCGTACGCCACGATGACTGATTGTTTCACCTGCTGGACAGACACAGGTTAAGTTAACTGGATCAAAGCTGAACTCACTCGCCGGTATGACTTTTTTTGAATGTGTCCAGTGCTTTGCTTTTTTACTCTGGTGGCGCTTGCCATATTTCTCTTTCTGCTGGGCAAACTTAGGATCTCGACTTCGAAAGCGATTATCGGGTATGTATGCATTGATGTTATTTTCATGCACGTACTGCATATTCTTTTCGTTGGCAAAGCCTGTATCTGCTGTGACGACCGTGCCGGTTGCATAGATGTTGTCTGAGATACCTAGGCGCTTAAACCGTGCTTCGATGTTTTCAAGTACGGGCGTTAAGGTATGATGCTCTTGGCCTTCTCCAAAAGCTTGTGCATCGACCACTATTTGATGCTTTTTGTCGACGGCTGCGACGCCATTAAAACCTTGGATAGTGCCTTTACTGGTGGTCATCTTACCGCTTTCGTTATCGGTCATATTACTCTTCACTTCCTTTGGTCTTTTGCCTTGGCCCATCCTTGGGCTTTCTGTCTTTAGAAAGCGATCTATTTTATCGGCTGCTTTATCAAGCGTTTCTATTGCTTGCTCTGTTCGCTTGATTCGCTCTTCATTTTTTGACGCTTGCTTGTCGAGTCGCTCATGCTCTTTCAAGTGATACTGAATTTGTCGACGTAGCTTTTGATGCTTGTCGGTGAGTTCTTTGAAGGTACCTGAATGTTCTTTGGCTGCATTCGACGGCATCTTGCAACCATCAATAGCAAACAACTCATTGCCCAATAAACCTTGCTCGTGGCAGATCAACAAGATCTGTTCAAATAAGGTTTCTATCTCGCTTGAGTGGTTGCTAACAAAGCTAGCAATCGTTGTGAAGTGAGGTACTGAGTCACAAGACAACGCCTTGAAAATAATATTTGTCTCACAACACCACTGAATCTCACGACTCGATGTGATGCCCTTAGAGTAAGCGAATAAAATAATCCTAAGCAAAATGGCTGGATCGTAAGCCTTTCGACCACCGCTCTCATTCTTGTAATTGGGAAAAAATATCGACAGGTCTAACTTATGTTCAATCAGGTGATGAATGGCGTATTCAAACGTACCTGGTTGTAGCTGATCACGATAATTAATCACAACCATTGAGCTTTGATCGTAGTTATAAGGTTTAAAATTTGGCATCTGAAACGTCCATGTTAGATGCGTTAATTTTAACAGATTTGGAGTTTTTCTACAGCCTCAACGCTTTGCTAAACGGCAGCCGAAGCGCAGCGTAGGCTGTCCAGTGGAGGCGCGTGTTTTTGCGCCGGAACGATGTTTGAGCAACTTGTTATATTTTTGTGCTCATTAATTTATTACTACCTGAAAAACCAAACCTCTCATATAAACCATGTGCGTCATCCGTAGCTAGGACTTGAAACTTAGAGTTCCAGCGTGGGTCGTTGGCTATAACCCCGAACATCCATTTTCCTACACCCTTAGAACGGTGATCAGGGTGAATTATTAGATCGGCAATATAAGCGACCGAAGCAAAGTCTGTTACTATCCGTGCAAAACCAACTTGACCACCATTGAAAAAAAGTGAGAAGCAAATACTATTTGCTATAGAGGTTTTCATGGTTTCTAAGCTTCGCTCACTCGCCCAGTATGATGACCTTAATAGTGACTCTACTATATCTAGTTGAATCTCTTCTCGGTCATCACTTATACGATAATCTTCGTTTTCGTAGTACATAGTTTCCTTGAAATATAACGCTTTGCTCACCGGTAAATTGCGAGCGCAGCGAGTAATTTATCCGAGTGCAGCAACTTGTTATACCTATCTAGTGCTCAGCCTTAGCTATCCACTGAGTGTGTTCTCTTGAAAAGGCATTTTCCGCATCTCTAACGAATTCAGAGAATAATTCGTCCGTATCTGGCTCAGTGATTTTGCTCTCGATTATGCCAATTTCGTGCGCTGTGAGCGCATATGCTGTACCAATTTCTTGAAACCGTTTTAATTGCATCCATGCTGTTACGGAACCGGCAGCGACCACAAAAACTTCTGTAGGCCATATTTTCCATTCTGGGAATGCAATTCTTGATAGAACTAAGCCAACAGCAATTACCTGAAACATAACCAGTAATACGAAAAAAAAGGTGCTTCTTTTTTTATTGTATTTTGACTTTTCTGCATACCAGTTTCTTTGTTCTCTAATTCTACTTGCCAGATAAAGCTGCCGTCTTTCTTCAATTGGCTTCGCCCTTGTATCGCGCATAAATTGAGTAATTTGATCTCGCGCACAGTCATCTCCCCCAAGCAAATCACCAATTTGATTATTTGAAGATAAGATTCCCTCAAGTAAACGCCGAAAAACATTATTTACTTCGCCGACAGATGTTGCATCTAAAAAAGGATCTGCTCGGATCATGTATCGCCAAGTTGATGTTTTCACCGACTCAGCTACCGCTCGAGCGCTGTACCATGATTTTTCGTACCGTTTTGCAGCTATAAGTACTGATATTCCAAGAGCTGCCAGAAATACACCAGCGTTTACTAGCGAGTACAGCGCAGTTGGTACAGGATTTACTGCAAGCGCAGCACCCGTAATGAGAGTAATAATATGCCACTGGAATGAGCGTAGATAAGCCGATTGTGCTTTAGCTGAGGCAGAATCTGCTGCTCTATATAAACCGGGATAATCCTGATGTTCCAAAAGAAAGCCTCCTACATTGTAGCTAAAGCTTGCAGATTAGCCTCGCTCCATGGGTATACCTTTATGCCATTTTGGGACAAACAGCTAGGTATTTTTCCTTGGACACCGTTAAGTCTTATTGCATAAACAGGCTTACCCCTATCCAATGTCATTTTAACCTCATGTGGCACCCAATAGCTTTTCCAAGTATCAGCACCGACAAAAACAATAGTTCTCGATGTTCCAGTTATACTTTTGGATATAGCTTGCTTAATTACACTCTCATTTTCTGTTTGCCACCTTCTTAATAGATCTTTAACGCGGAAATTGAGAGATGTATACCGAGGATTTACCGCACGCCCCTTAATTGTAAGAACAACTCCACGATCCTCTTCCTTGAAACTAAAAAAAACAACGTTTGGCATTTGTTTTTATCTCCTTGCTTTGAGAGAGCCATTGGACTCTGTAATTGGTATAACGCCCTGTTAAGGGGCTGATAATGTTTGGCTAAAATGTGTAGCGAAGCGAAACCGAGCCAAACTTTAGCAGTCCCGCTTGAACAGCTTGTTATATGCCGTTTTCCGCTAACCCCTTTAGTTTCTCTAACTTTTGAGCTACATCCTTACCTTCTGAGTTAAAGAACCCCCACGAACCACTTGGTAGAGTTACAAAATCATGTTCTTCCAAATAGATAACATATTCAAGTCCAGTCATTAAACCGACCATGCAGTTTCCTGGACCGAATGGAAGCTCTTTAACTTTACCTTTTTTAGGAAGATCGCCTTTGTATGACTCGACAAGTTGATATGTTGCTAATATGACCTCAACCTTTTCACCATCATGTATTTCAGTTGCCAACTCTGTAGCAATAATTTTCGCTCTAAATACCTTCTTAGCATCATTAAATATTTCGCTATCGGATCTTTCAGGAAAAGAGCAAGCAATTGAGTTGAACGAAAAAATGACTAATATTGTGGGCAGAATTCTCATACGTACCTTCAGGCATATAACGCCCACATTAACGGGCAAATAATTGTTTGCTAAAATGTGAGGAACGAACAAAGCCAACGGTTATTTGTCCCTGTTGAATTGCTTGTTATATGAGTTTTATTAAACACTAATACTTAAGATTAAACAACACCTTAAAGTATGACTGCCACACATAACGAGCCTTTACATTTTTGAGCCCTACCACCCTTAGTGGATAAGATAGTGGCCTAACAAATAGTTGGTATGACTATTTTAGTGGAGCCTAATGTCGCCAATACCAAAACGCTAACGGGCGATAAAACACAAAGCATTACACACTAAAATTTAACACTTACATTTAGCTTTTATACCACTATAAAAACCCGCAGTGGCGAAAACATATAACGCCCACATAAAAGGCGGAGCGTCAGCGACGTCCAGCGTAACGTAGTGAAGCGATTTTTAATGTGCTTGTTATAACGTTCTTGACTCATTTAAGTTTTTGACCAAATAGAGCAATGCTGTTTACCCAGCCTTGAGCACCATTAAAGGTAACTTGATACCAAACGGTATTGTTAACCTTTTCACGCTTGATGATTGATATTGACTGACCTTTAAGGGCATAAATTATTTTTGATAAGTCTGACGGAGTATAGTGCGGCATGATTGGTGTTTTTTTGCTGAGTGTATATTTTGAACCTACTTTTAATGTGTTTGGGTCTATGAAATCCATTGAACTTTTAACACTATTAAAAATATCCCAAGTTTTCATATTCTTGTCAGCACTACTTCCTTGCCTTATATATTTTTCTTTCGGGTTGTAATCAGCTAATGGTTTTCCATCGATGATGCTTTGAAACCTGATTTTTGAAAGTTCGTTTATATTTATTAGTTTGTATTGCTCGATGAATTTACTTGTTTTGTAAGATGATGTGACAGTGAAAATTCCATTATTAAATTTCCACTCTTTATTGTCATGTGAGTCTTCTTTGTTTTCTACTACAAGTTTTCCATCATCAAAAAATGTATGCCTCATGTATCGTTTTGATACAGTGTTTTTATGAGCAGGGTTTTTTACAACATTTTTCCACTGACCAACTATGTCTTCTTCTGTGAGCTCGACCGCACCTGCGTATGTGCTTATTGTTGGTAAGAGTGTGATTAGAAAAATAAAAATTTTGATGAATTTGAAAGTATTCATGTTCTCTCCTGAGTTATAACGTCTCGCTTCATCGGAAAAATAGAGTGGAGGAGCGAAGCGACGTAGCTTTATTTTGTCCGAGTGCAAGCATTTGTTAGCCCTCATACTATATGACCAATTAAAGACTGCAGTGTCGCAGTGCCGGTTGGCGTGAACAGCCAAACGAATGCACCGCAGTTCAACAAAACCGTTACCCAGAAAACTGAGCGGAAGGATTGTTTCTTAGATTTGTGGCGCAACTTATGTTGGGCGATGAGTGCGCCAGGCCAACCCCCAGCTAGTGACAGCAAGTGTAGGGTGCTTTCTTGGGTTCGCCAAGCTCCTTTCTTGGCTGCCGATTTATCTAATGCGTACATTATGAAAGTGAGCAGGCTAGCGACCAAATAAAGGGCGAGAATCAGAGGCGGCTTTCTGGCTATAAGAACAGAAGCACCGACAATGACGAGAAAGAGAGCAGCAGCAACGATTGGCAGTGAGCCATTCTTCCGTTTGGTTTTCTCTGAAAGCCGATCACCAGCCAATGTGGCCTTTATAGCGCATGGCCGATCTTGCTTGTCGGAAGACAGAGAGTAAGTTACTAACTGGTTAATCTCCGGACGCCGATTGCGGTTGCTGAAGGCTTTGATATGAATGAAGACCTGTTTTCCGCCAGCACTAGGCGTGATGAATCCGAATCCCTTCTCGTCGTTCCAAGATGTTATTTTTCCTTTAGTGCTCATATTGTTTGTCTTTCTGGGCTAACGCCGTGCTCACCGGCTTGATAGACGCGGCGGATATTTTTTGCGTAAGCAAAAAATGTGACGTGTCTATCAAGTCCGTGTGCAGCACTTTGTTATGAGCTTTTTGTTGTCGAATATATGCCATTAAATATAGAATCCAGTTGAATTAAATCATCAGCTACAATTTCAAATTCTTTCGATTTTTCCAAAAGTCGCTCAACCTGAATGTTAACTTCCAATACAATTTCACTACTAGGGATGATAAGCGGTAATTTTTTCACGTAGTTCGATGAATTATTTGTGCTTGCATTGATAGTTCTAATTAAAATATTACAAACCTTTGAATTAAAGAAGCCCAAAAAATATAATAAAAATTCTTTAAATTCATCCTTAGGAAACACTCCGACTATCGACTGATCAAATAAGCGGCCATCAATCATTGCGCCCGTAATAGCACTAGAAGAAACCATCGGTATACCAATTCCATCAGAGAAATAGAATTGAGAGTTTTGAAATCTCGCTCTTTTCTTATTCTCAACCCGATAATCATGTATAGCTTCCTTACTCCAATCCATAAACCATTCGCTATGCTTGTAAAATCTACGATTACCACCTTTGACAATTGGAACCCAATGACGAACTCCATCCAGCCCTGCAAGTGGTTTTATATACTTCAAGTCTTCTGTAAATATTTCTGACTCATCTGCTACCAGGTATTTTTTAATCCCTCTCGTGACTGACTCTGAGCGTCTCAGGTATTTCCCATCGTTTCCAGAATAAAACCCCGTAACAACTGAACAAGCATCTCCAACCGTTAAACTGCAAGTGTTCAATGCGTTCGTCACCCATTCGTCTTTCGTAGAAAAGAAAGCAAATGATGGCGTTTTCCTAATATCTGAATAGCTTAGCTGATAAGCCTCAAATTCCTTCGGGTTTTTAAGTATTTCTGACAACTCATCTTGAGATTTCAACCCTTCATAGACCTTGAATGAGTGTTTTGAAGATGGTTTAGCATTTGTTATTTCAATGATAGACAGACCAGCATAACCAAAATTCACACCGGGGAAGAATTTAGATGGAAATAATGTTATTGAGTCGATAGAGTAATTTTCAACCAACTCAGCCCGTAGCCCTTGATGTAAATGAAGGGTTAAATAAGTATCTGGTATTATAAACACCAGCTTCCCTCCGTCGCTTAGCATTTCTAGGGCACGAATGAGAAAAACACCATATGTCTCCTTTGCGTAGACACTTGGATACATTTTTTTTAGCTGCTTACGTTTTTCTGGGCTTTGATATGCTCCATAAGGAGGATTTGCAATAATACGATCATATTTTTCAGATGTAATCTGAAAAACAAAATCGTCCAACCCAATTGAAATATTTCCTGTCGAGCTATATTTTTTATTCAGGTTTTCTATGCTTTCAGGGTTCATATCGTAAAGCTGAATCTCACCCTCATGACCGCTAGAAAGAATCTGATCAATAAAGGCGCCATCACCCGCACAGGGCTCCAAAATGTTATTGCTATCTCTTAAATTAAGTAACGAAACCATATACGAGGTTATATGATTGCAATTTGTATAGAATGCCTGAAACTCGTCTCGTGACCTTTTCGATGGTGCTACCATGTTAGATACTTTTCCAAATCATTCTCTCTAAAGTGTTGAATTGTTTCCGAACTTAAATCTGCCGTCCAGTCAATGTTATTTTCAATCCATGAAGACAAATCAAAACCACTATATAGTGCTATTTGTTCGTAAGTTTCAGATCCACAGAAGACTTCCCATATGCCTGATTTTTTAAGTGTTTGCAGGTAATGATTATTGTCGTCCTCATTGGCCCTCACAAACAACATGCAATTATCTTCACCACCTACAATATTTTTGTAAATTGAGGCTACAAGTAGTAATCGGTTTGTATTCCCTTTTTCATTAGACTGAAAGCCGCTCTTAAAATCTATATTGTACTTTTGATTACCAATCTTAAAATGCAGATCAAGCTCAAGCTTTATTTCACCAGAAGTTACCAGAGACCATACTTTGTCATAGTATTCGAGTAGGTTAGCCTTCTCTTCCTCGCTTATGTTTAAGCTATTAATATAGACACGAATTTCTTCTTGAAGCTGCTCTCGCACTTCAGAGAACAAAGGAGCTTCATATAATTCCATATCGTCTCTGACGGGATAATCAAAGCACAGCTTACAGAATGGCTCCCAAAGCTCACCAATTCTTCGCGAAAACGCCATATATTCATATGGCCAAGCTCTATTTCTAAATTCAATCATAATTACATAGGAACAATATGTAACTATAAGTATATTTTTTAAGGTTTCATTTTTATCCCAATGCTGGGATAAAGCCCGCTGAAATATAATTGTTTTAATATTATCGGTTGTTGCAATAATCTGCTTGTTTATGCCGCTAGCGCGTTTTTTATACTCAGCATTTCCAAACGTCCTGATAACCTCTCCGTAAGATTCCTCTGCACGATCACGCATATACGAAAGTATTTCATTTTTTCTTTCATATAACTTCCGGTCTACATTCAACTTATATACTCCTAGTTTATATTTAATGGTTGGGCACTGAGTGGCTCATAACGCCTACATCACCGGCAAACAAAAGCTACAGAGCGGAGCGGCGTAGCTTTTGTTTGTCCGAGTGCATGTTTTTGTTAGGCTTTATCATTATCTATATTAAAACTAAAACGATTAACTCCATAGGAGATCATGACAATAATTAACCATGAAATCATCATTGTCATATAAGTATGACTAAAATAATGGTCGCCAATCAACATTTTATAATTACCAATAGTCCAGCCAATGCTGATGGCTGAGATCAAGGCGATTAATCTATTTCGACAGCTAAAAAATAGAAAAAATAAGGACATTAATGCAAACCCGCCACTGGCATGGCCTGCCGGATAACATTTTATATTTTTTGTTTGCACAAATGTAGCTGGGTATTTTGATAAAACGGTAATGTTCGGGTAGTTACCTCCATAGCGTTCAATATCTTTGGGGCATGGCACATTGGTTGTTGCCTTTAGCAAGCCAATAAATAAAGGGACTAATACACAAGACAGCAAAACAATCATAAGCCCCTTTTGATAGTGTTTGATAATTGTTATACGCCTAGAAAATACCACCGTAATTAGAACAGCAATAACAAACACAATAAATATTATTTTAATACCATCGTAAAAAATTAATTTAGGAATAACGGCATTTCTATCGAGTATCCATTGTTTACTATTGAAGTTGTAGAAATAATCTTGGATATAAATATCAATGGGGGTCAATTCAAAAAATAAAAATGAAATCAGTAAAATGGATAATATTATCCAAGGCGAGATAATGAACTTAATCATCTTCTTCATGATTGATAATGTCCATTTTTTTATCATAAACAGTCGACTGTATTTCCATCAACCCAAGAATGGTATGAAATACATTATCATGAGATAGCCTCTTCGAGCTTTGCAACTTTAACTGTGAGAAATTAACCTCTTTTTTGATACTTTCACTAAACCACATGATCATTGGAACATGCTTTTGCGTATCAGGGGCAATAAAGTAGGGTAGTCCGTGTAAATATAAATTATTTTCACCCAATGATTCACCATGGTCACTAATATAAAATAAGGCGGCTTCAAACTGTTCGCTGTTATTATTCAGTAACTTAATCGTTTTTGATAAAAAGTAATCCGTATAAAGCAAGGTATTATCGTAGGTATTATTTATTTCCTCCTGACTGCATTGTTCTAATTGATTGGTATTACAGGTGGGTGTAAATTGTTCAAATTGTTTAGGGTAACGCTTATAGTAGGCTGGCCCATGGCTACCCATTTGGTGCAATACAATAAAAATATCCCCCGTTGGGTGCTGGTCAATATAGAATTGTAAGTTGCTCAGCATGCCAGTATCGCGGCATTCAATATCGCAATCAGGGTTGTTTCCGGGTGTTTTATAATCTTGGAAAGGTATTCTGTCTGCCACGCCTTTTGAGCTAGAATTGTTATCCAGCCAAATGACATTAACCCCAGCCCGTTGTAATACATCCAGTGCATTCTCCGTGGCTTGTGCTTTGCTTTTACTAAAATCTGCGCGTCCAAAAATAGAAAACATACATGGAACTGAATGGGCTGTAGATGTGCCGCACGCCCAAACATTCTTAAAGCTAATGACATCTTCTTTTTCTAGGTAGGGATTGGTTTTTTTATCATAGCCATTTAATGAAAAATGATCAGCTCTTGCTGTTTCACCCACCACAAATACAATAAGCTTTCTGTGTTCATCTGTTGGAGGAATGTTTGCGTCAATCCCGATAGGTTTCAGTGCCGTTAAACTGCTTTTGAAAAATGAATTGACATATTTAATGCTTGAATAGAGATAGTAAGAAGGATTGGCATAAAACCGTAAGGGTTTATGCTCTCTAAAAAATGAAGAGTAGAAATTACTCAAGCTGAGTATCACCATTATACTCAGCAATAATGCACTAGAAAATAAGATTAAATTGTTTAAAATAGCTTTTTTAGCGCTTGGTTCAATCAGTTTTAATTTGTAGATCACCAGTGAGGGCAGGACACCCAGTAATAGGAAGTAGAGCGCTTGCTTGAATGAAAAAAGATCTAGAGATTCATTGATGTCTGTTTTAACAATGTTATCTATCATTAGGCTATCAATAACGACATTGTAGCTGTCCATAAAATAAGCTGCTAATGATGAAATTATCAATACCGTAATTAACACAGGTTTTATAGTTCTATTAAAACAGAGCAATGAAAAAATGATTGTATTAATACAGGATAATAAAATGGCGAGTGATAACAAAAATAGGCTGTTTTCCCAATTAAGGGGATAAATAGTTAAGACATTATCGAAAAATGTCATGTTACCAAATAGGACTAAAAACAAGGAAATGATGATAATTAATCGAGAGTAGCTCATATTGTTTTCTGATTCCACGGCGAGTTTAATTTTTGTGTAGCCTAACGAGGCTGTAGAAAAACCAGTTTAAGCCCCGATATTTCCTGCACCCTTTTAATTTATTTAATAACAGACACTTTGCCCTGATACCTTCAGATAATCAACAATTACCCATACTGTTGGTTAAATTCAACACCATCGGTCTTATCATGCGTTTATTGGGTGTTATCAGAGCCATTTCTAGGCGGCTAATTGCCCATAGTTCGCAAGCTTTTCAATATTGTGAACTATACAAAATAGTTGCCATTGTCCCTGCACTTTCTTTTTACTTCTTAGGCTAAATCTATTGAGCCCTTTGTTCGTTCCTATGTTTCCGAACACGGGTTCAACCACTGACATTCTATGGCTATAAATAAGTTTACCTTTATCACTATCAACTCGATGCTTCATCCAGTCCGTGTGATTGGGCTTCCGCTTATGTTCCAAGATGAATGACACCTGCCTGCCGGCGCCTTTTCGATGATCTGCTGAGCTTGGGTTTCTCATGCACTGATGTTTTATCTCGCAGTTTCTACACTGCATCAATCGCCCTTCAAACATCGCTTTTGGATTACCGTATCTATCGTCTCGTACGCCACGATGACTGATTGTTTCACCTGCTGGACAGACACAGGTTAAGTTAACTGGATCAAAGCTGAACTCACTCGCCGGTATGACTTTTTTTGAATGTGTCCAGTGCTTTGCTTTTTTACTCTGGTGGCGCTTGCCATATTTCTCTTTCTGCTGGGCAAACTTAGGATCTCGACTTCGAAAGCGATTATCGGGTATGTATGCATTGATGTTATTTTCATGCACGTACTGCATATTCTTTTCGTTGGCAAAGCCTGTATCTGCTGTGACGACCGTGCCGGTTGCATAGATGTTGTCTGAGATACCTAGGCGCTTAAACCGTGCTTCGATGTTTTCAAGTACGGGCGTTAAGGTATGATGCTCTTGGCCTTCTCCAAAAGCTTGTGCATCGACCACTATTTGATGCTTTTTGTCGACGGCTGCGACGCCATTAAAACCTTGGATAGTGCCTTTACTGGTGGTCATCTTACCGCTTTCGTTATCGGTCATATTACTCTTCACTTCCTTTGGTCTTTTGCCTTGGCCCATCCTTGGGCTTTCTGTCTTTAGAAAGCGATCTATTTTATCGGCTGCTTTATCAAGCGTTTCTATTGCTTGCTCTGTTCGCTTGATTCGCTCTTCATTTTTTGACGCTTGCTTGTCGAGTCGCTCATGCTCTTTCAAGTGATACTGAATTTGTCGACGTAGCTTTTGATGCTTGTCGGTGAGTTCTTTGAAGGTACCTGAATGTTCTTTGGCTGCATTCGACGGCATCTTGCAACCATCAATAGCAAACAACTCATTGCCCAATAAACCTTGCTCGTGGCAGATCAACAAGATCTGTTCAAATAAGGTTTCTATCTCGCTTGAGTGGTTGCTAACAAAGCTAGCAATCGTTGTGAAGTGAGGTACTGAGTCACAAGACAACGCCTTGAAAATAATATTTGTCTCACAACACCACTGAATCTCACGACTCGATGTGATGCCCTTAGAGTAAGCGAATAAAATAATCCTAAGCAAAATGGCTGGATCGTAAGCCTTTCGACCACCGCTCTCATTCTTGTAATTGGGAAAAAATATCGACAGGTCTAACTTATGTTCAATCAGGTGATGAATGGCGTATTCAAACGTACCTGGTTGTAGCTGATCACGATAATTAATCACAACCATTGAGCTTTGATCGTAGTTATAAGGTTTAAAATTTGGCATCTGAAACGTCCATGTTAGATGCGTTAATTTTAACAGATTTGGAGTTTTTCTACAGCCTCAACGCCTAGCTCACCGGAAAAATAGGAGCGCAGCGAGTATTTTGTCCGGTGCAGCTACTTGTTAGCCGCTTTGTCGAAGTCATTTAATAACCTTTTAAAATCTTCCCACTCAGCATCCTGATAGAAGTTGATTTCGATGGGATAGCTTGGGTGGCCATTCAGCGTCTTGTTAAAAGCCTCTAAGAACTTGTCCTGATCGTGTATGTAGTAAGCAAGTTCTTTAAGATTGTTGCCGGTTCGGCTATATACATGACGAAGAACCTGATCATTTTCAATATGATCTTCGATGGCATCCTCTAGTATGATCATGCTTTGGTTTTCATCGTTTAATGGCATCCCGTTATTCGATTCACCATCGTATTTCCAAGATATGACCGTTAGCCATGACAAGTTTGATCTAACGCTATCCTGGGGAAGTTCATTGACAAATTTGTAGATTACCGGCAATCCGTTTTCGTAAACGCGACCAATTATTCCTTTTTCTTCTTCAGCATTCGCGGTCATGGTAAATATTATTCCTATAAGTGTGGCGATCACTCTATTCATACGGCTAACAGTTGAATTAACGAGACCCCCTGTCTCAATGGTATGAACTCCTCCCACTTATAGCGAAAAATCGTTAAAGTGATATCTCAACCAAAACGATAGGAATTCATACCATGAAGAATACTACCACTATTACCATTGATCTTGCTAAAGAGGTGTTTCAAGTTGCTGTCTTTTCTAAGTTTGGCAAACCGATCATTAACAAGGCCGTTAACTCAAAAAAGCTTCAACTACTTGTTATCCAATACCCAGAGGCGTCTATTTATATGGAGGCCTGTGGTTCAGCCCATTATTGGGGCAGGCGGTTCACGCAGCTTGGTCATATCGTGACACTGAAAAAAATATTGGAGGGGCTAAAACCCATACTAAAGCATGAACGAGGGAGTTTGAGTGCCTAATGACAGCAACCAAAGAAAAAAGTTGATTTAAGAAAGTTTAACGCTAGGCAATCGTCTTCATAGACGCTTTCGGTGACTGAACGCTGTTTATATACCGCTGCCTAAGACAGCGCCATCTTGATTAGTAGCTGAACCTTTTCATCGTCTGCGCGTTCGTATTGAAAACCAACGAGGCTCTGTTCACCCTCTTCCTTGATCCATGAGTATCGAGCATCAATATCAACGGCCGTATGGCCACCCTCTTCATTGGGTACTGAGAACACTACACAGCCGACATATTCAACGTCATCTAGCTTTTCTGTCGATACTTGAAAACCATCTTTGCTGATGTCTCGAAGACTCACTAACTTAACTTCTTCTTCCCATGCATCGTCTTGCGATTCGACTTCAGTATGGACTAGGCCTTCGATGTGTTTATGGGTAACATTAATTCTTCCGCCACGTCTTAACTCTTCTGTTTTTGTTTTACTTTTCTTTTCTTGAAAGTCTATTATTTTTTTGTCTATGGCATCGGTCATTAAGCTCACCGTCTTTGTTGGACATTTTTTATTATGGCATATAAGCCGATAACGCCCCAATATGTTATAAAAGAAACATATTTATCTTTGTCTATACTTGAAGAGCGTCACACAAAAGGAGAGATATTATGAATTTAATAGAAAGCGTCGTATTGCCAAAAGACTTCAGTAAATTCTTACCGGGCTTTCGTGCAGCAGAGTTCTTCACCGTTATTCTTATCGCTGTATTGATTTTGAGCCGACACCCATCACTAAACTTTATGCCCGCACTTATCGGTGGATTAATCGGTATTTATGCAATGCCTCGATTGTTTCTATTTGCTGCCAAGAAAGGGTTACTCGGCGAGAATTGGGATAAAGATGGGTTACGGAATAACCCGTATCTATAATTACTAAGCGCTTTTAAGCTGAGGCGTCGTCTTTAGTTTCGACGGTTCTTTGATCTTTTTATCAGAAACGTTTTTAACCGGTTTTGTCTTCGCTAACCGTCGCTGTTCCGCTTTATCACGGGACTGTTGCTTTAGCTGCTCTGTTGCCTTGTAAGCTGTGACAGACAGGCTCTCAATGGTGTTGTTGAACTTTTTAATCCGCTTACTCCACTGAGTGGTGCTTTTCGTGACTTCTTGCTGACCGATCTCTTGACGCATATACAGTGTCGTTAAATTGATATTCAACTCGTCCCATAACTTCAGCAAGTTTAAAAACTGAAAGCCCGTGGGTGATGTGATTTTTATTTTGCCTTTTAACAAGCCATTAACCGTCACAACGTTTTTAATACCCGCATCATCAATAATGCTTTTGGTGTGTTGTACATCCTGGCTCATATCTTGGACAAACTTATTCAACTGGTCGTCTATTGTTTTTTGATTAAGCGCAGCTGCTTCGGTTAAACCGAACTTCGTTAACAACAATGTCGCAGCACTGGATCTAACTTGAATGTGCTTAAAATAGTTTTTCATGGCTCGCTTCACTTCAATCGTCGATACCACGACCTCCTCTTCCATAAAGAACTCTGTCTTTACATTATCCGTATCTAATAGCTCTAAAATGTTGTCGTTATTGTTCATTGTCCAACTCAGTTTTAATCATTAAGCCCTTTTTAATACGTCCACACCGTCGCTTCTAGTAAATATGGGTTTTATTTTTCATCAAAAATCGACGAGATTGAGCAAGTTGCTAATCTGCTGACCCGTGAGAGCCTAGTAATACAACTAATTGATAGGAGTATTTATGAGGCAAAAAAATGAACTGCTTACGACCAGCTATGTTGCTTCAAATGAAGAACGTTATCTGACTTGGAAAATGAAAAAGATACAGTTGAGTATCAATAATAGAAAACAATCACGGGCTTTTGGGGCTAGCGCCAGACCCGCTAGGGCTTAAAAATCCGGGTTCGTACTTTGATAACCCAACACTAAAAACATTAATGGAGTGTTATCGGCATAGCATAGAATGTTGGTATAGAATTAGAATTCGTGGCGTAGCTTGGCGACCAATTAATGCAGGAAGCATGTTGACCAGAATAGGATGAAAACCATGGAAAAAAACGATAAAACACCTAATCAGAAAGGCACTAAGGGCAAACAAAGCGCGGAGCCTTCCGGAGTCATTGATGCCGCAGAAACAGCCGCTAGAGGTGATTTCTTAGACATCCCTGCCTATATTTGCAAGTGTGGAGAAGAAAGCCCAAGCTGAGAAGTAAAAGCATTGCAGAGGGTATTAATGAATTACACATTTCAAGCTATGCGGTTCTAAAGTTCGTTCAAAAATATTGTATATACTGTTGATATATACATTTTATGTATATATACTTTGTATATATACATCGAGAAAAAGGCCATTATGTCAACAGGATCAGTATTTAAAAACAATCAAACGCAAGCTGTGAGGCTACCAGCAGACGCACGTTTTGACGATGATGTTAAGCGTGTGAATGTTCGTGTGGTTGGTGTAGACCGCGTGTTATCACCTATTGAAAATACGTGGGATAGCTTCTTTCTATCTGACAATAAAGTAAGTGATGACTTTATAACAGAGAGAGCTAGTCAAAACCAAGCTGAGAGAGAATCTTTAGATGCTTAAATACATGCTTGATACCAATATTGTAATTTATGTCATTAAGCGTAGGCCTATTGAAGTGCTAAAGGTCTTTAATCAGCACGCCGGCCAAATGTGCATTAGCTCTATCACGTTAGCAGAACTATTACATGGTGCTGAAAAAAGTGAGCGTGTAGAGCATAACTTAGCTGTTATTGAGGACTTTGTATCTCGTTTAACTGTAATGGAATATAACAACAAAACAGCAGCGCATTATGGTGATATTCGTGCTGATTTAGAACGAAAAGGAACGACTATCGGTGTTAATGATTTACATATCGCAGGCCACGCAAGAAGCGAGGCATTAACGCTTGTTACTAACAATATGGCCGAATTTGAGCGAGTTGAAGGACTTCGACTTGAAAACTGGGTTTAACGGAACAAAACGAGGAAAATCAGATATGAATAATGTATTTTTAACAACACTCGCGAAATTCTCCCTCCATAATCTCTGATTTGGTGGGAGATGGATAGCGACCTACGTTGGTCTATCTTGATTCTCAATATACTCACGAAGTATTTCGATAGGCGCGCCGCCTGCTGTTAGCAGGCAGTAAGCACGCGACCAAAGGACAGGTTTCCAATAGTATTCCCTCAATTCATCAGGAAACTCTTTTCTAATAAGCCGACTACTCACTGTTTTCAGAGAATTAACTAATTTAGACGGCTGTATCGTCGGATTAAGCGAGAGCAGCAAGTGAATATGGTCGCTTTCACCACCAAATTCAATTAACTCAACCTCCCATTGTTCACATTGCTTGCGACAAATCTCTTCTAGTCGATTTAGTATGTTATTCGTAAAACATGGGTGACGGTACTTTGTCACTAACACCAAATGATATTTCATGTCGTAGACGCAGTGATAATGTGATTTCATAAATTTACACCAAAGTAATATTATGCTATAATAACACCAATGGAAGTAATAACCAAAACATTAAAAGTACGGATCAAGGATAAGCACGCAAAGCGCTTATCCTCGATGGCACGATCCGTAAACTTTGTTTGGAATTACATCAATGAGTTAAGCGAGCGATCCATACGTGAACATGGAAAATTCATGTCAGGATATGACTTGCAAGCCTACACCAAAGGTGCAGGCAAAGAATTGGGCTTAAATTCTGCAACCTTGCAAATGATCGGTCATGAATATGTGACTCGGCGTAAACAGTTTAAAAAACGTAAGCTGAATTGGCGCAAGTCAATGGGCGCAAAGCGCTCACTGGGGTGGATTCCCGTTAGAAGTGATTGCGTTAGCTATAAACAAGGCCAGGTTTATCATCATGGCACCTACTTCGGGATTTGGGATAGCTATGGCTTAAGCGACTATACCTTTCGATCTGGAAGCTTCAACGAGGACGCCAGAGGAAGATGGTATTTCAACGTGGTTGTTGAAATCGAATCTAAGCCATCTCAAGGTAAAGCCAGCGTAGGTATCGATCTAGGCTGCAAAGAAGCTGCCACCGACTCCAATGGAGATGGTGTAATAGGCCGTGAATACCGCAAGCTTGAAGCGAAGCTAGGTATAGCTCAACGCGCCAAGAACAAGGCGCGTGTGAAATCCATACACGCTAAAATTAAGAATCGTAGGCACGATAGCCTGCACAAATACAGCCGTCAATTAGTTAACGCTAATGCGGCTATCTTTGTTGGTAATGTTAGCTCTAAGGGTCTTGTAAAGACCCGTCAAGCCAAGTCCGTACTGGACGCAGGCTGGAGCACGCTAAAAACGATGTTGGAATATAAATGCGCTAACGCAGATATCGTTTTTGAAGAAATCAATGAAGCGTACACAACCGTAACCTGTAGCTGCTGTAACAAGCGCACAGGCCCCAGTGGCTTGGAAGGATTACGAATAAGAGAATGGACTTGTGCCGGGTGCGGCGCAACGCATAACAGAGATGTTAATGCTGCCAAAAACATTCTCGCGCTCGGGCATGAGCGTCTAGCTGTAGGAATCCCCCACTATAGCCGCGTTGCGGCTTAGTGGCGGGAGGATGTCAAGCGGTTGCTCTAGCCCCGGCTATTTAGAAGGCACATGGCAAGCAAGCAATACAACTATTCCCCTCGTTATCACTTTTCGACAAGGAGAAACCGAGTCAATGGGGATTATTGAGAAGGTCGATTACGAACAGTCAGGCGACTCGATCTTAGTTCACTACAAAAGCGGCATGATGAAGGGAACGTCTTTCCGTTTTTTGGTGGTCGACAGAAACACCATCAAATCGCAACTAGGCACGTTTAAGCGCATCGACTAATTTGCTATTTTCAATAACCGTCTAACGGGCTTTACCCGTTTACTAAGCCTTTCATACGTCAAAATGTGAAGGGCTTTTTTTTGCGTGGCGCGCTTGCTATTGATAAAAACTCTACCTCTCAGAATTGAAGCTGCCTTGCACTCTTTCATTCTTGTAATAGTTTTTTTATTTATACATCCGGTAATCAAATTCAAAATGTTCTGGCTTACCAAATTTGAGTTGGTTAAATTCAGGGTGATTTGGGTTAATGATGTAATTGGTTTCCACGGGTGTAATAACACTTGGGACTTCTAAAATCAGATGTGTTTTAAGTTTCATATCAGCATATTGTTGAGCCGCAACTGTTTGCGGCTTCTTACGCCAATCTTTTTCTAATTTAGACTCCTTTAGATCAAAGGTCGTTACCAGTTTCGGATCAAATTCAACACTCATGATGGAGTAATGTTGCATTAACGCTTCGTTTTTATGTTGAACCCAACTCTCAAGTATTGCCAGTGATGCGGCACTGGCTGTATAGATTACGGGTGTTCCTTTTGTATTCCAACGTCCCGGATACAGTGCTGCGCCAGCTCCTGTCATTGCAGATGAAATTCGTTGTCCTTTAAAGACTTCTATTTGGTTAGCGAATTTTGTTTTTGCTATTCGCCAAGCGGTAATAGTGTTTATGAGAAAATACCGTGCTCTATTCTTCCTAGTAGTTGCTCGACTTCGTGAACACCCGCCTCGCTAATCGTTAAATCAATGGGCTTTCTCTCGTTTAATGCTCGTTTGGGTGATTTCAACCACTCAATTGCAGCTTCATGACCTTCAAGCACCTCTTCAGTTCGGTCTAATAGCTTTTGTAGTCGATACATTCGATCTGACTCTTCCGTGGTAAACCGTCCACCACGTCTGCGCTTTAGGGTGCTTACTGAAATGCCTATTAGTCGAGAAAAATTGATTTCACTTAACTCTAGCTGAGTTATTAAAGATTCATGTACGTTATACGCATAGCCTTTCTCGATTTGCGTATGTGCGACAAGGTTTTCTTCATCCGTAATGAACTCAACGGTACGGGGTTTCTTTCTCTTTCTCAGCCCTGCTAAACCACGTCTTTGTTGGTCTTCTGATAGTTTTTTTAATGCCATAAATAATATCTTCCTTAGTTTTTAAACAATACGCCTGTTCATATGGCAGCGCAAGCTTTACACCCCTCCCACCTAAGTCACTTGATTAGCAATTCACCTTCATTATTTACAGGTTTTTTGTCTCCCTTGACCTCATTTGCTAATTGATTAACCAGTGTCAAAGTAAGTGTATCAATAACCCAAAGGAGATGCACACATGAACGCAACGCAATCACAATTCCAAGCCACACCTACAACAGATGATGGTTCTCTTGTTTATTTAACGCTCGATGCTATATCAGTTGAAGATGGCTTTAATCCACGAAAATTCTTTGAAGATAATAAGTTTAATGAGTTGGTTAATGCCGTTAAAGCAGAGGGCGTTATTCAACCGATTGTGGTTCGCCCGTTAGGTAATGATAAATACAGTCTAATTGCCGGAGAAAGACGCTTTAGAGCCAGTATTAAAGCAGGGTGTGAGGATATACCTGCGGTGATTCGCCACGTTGACGACAAACAAGCGGCGGTATTGGCGCTGATGGAAAATGCTACAAGAGCTGACCTATCAATTATGGAAGAAGCGGATTCAGCGCGGATAGTTCTCACCCACAGTGATAATGACAAAGATGAAACGGCTCGAAAGCTCGGTTGGAGTCGTCAAAAGCTAGACCAACGCCTCGCCCTACTCCATGCACATGCGTCCGTGAAAACGGCTTTAACTGAACAAAAAATAAAACTCGGACATGCAGTGTTGTTGTGTCAACTCACCGATGCGATGCAAGAAACAACGCTTGAAGCCATTATTAAAGACAATATCGCTGTTGCCGACCTAAAGGCACGTTTATCAGGGTTTACCTTAGAGTTGAGTGCCGCCCCTTTTGATACGACTGCGTGTGGCTCATGCCCCCGAAACTCGTCCATTCAAACCAGTCTTTTTGAAGACTCTCTGGCGGGTGGTAAATGTGCTGACCATGAATGTTTTGGTCAAAAAACACAAACGGCGCTTGAACTGAAACAAACCGAACTTAAAGAAACCTATCACGTTGTCTTTCTTGATACAGAGCGCGACCCTTCTACTTACACCGAGGTTTGTCAATCTGGTGAGCAAGGTGTCGGTGCTGAACAATATGAAACAGGCTGCAAAGGCTGTGCTAATTTCGGTGCAATGCTATCAAGTAAGGCGGGTTGTGTCGGGCAAATCACCCCTGACGTATGCTTTGATTTAACTTGTCACAGTAAGAAAGTAGCGGCGAATAAGCCAACGGAAACAACCGATACTGCCCCGTCATCATCAACCAAGAAAACAACGTCTACTAAGGATTCGGTTACTAGCAGTAAAAAAACAACATCCACTAAAACGCCTAAGAAAGCAGTGACCGCGACAACCCCAAAACGGGTGATAGAGAAAATGGATGCTTTCTTTCAAGCGACCGCAGAGCAAGCCGCACTGAGCGATGTCAATGCCTCTTTAGCCATCGCTGTTTATACGATGTTAAGCAAGGTTAATCAAAACCCTGAGATGTTGATTGATGGACTGAAAAGTAAATGGTCTAGAACTATTTCTCGCACTGATGCGATTACGTTGTTGCACGGTTGCACAGTGGATGAACTAAAACTCATGTTAATCAAAGCCGCCTCACGGTTACCGAATTTAGAGAAAGAAAGTTACCCGCAACAAGATGGTTTAGTTGCTACATCGAAAAGTATTTTAAGAGCGACTAAAACGGACTTATCTAAACAATTCTTACTCGATAAAGACTTTATTGAGGCTCATACAAAAGGCGGCATTGAAATCCTTCTTAGAGAGGCTGAGAACGCCAACAAAGAACGCTTTGTTACGCAATACGAAGTCAAAAATGGCGAAGGCAGCTTCAAGAGCTTGTTAAAAGAAAAGCACGTTGATTTGGTTAATAAGGTCATTGAATTTGGCTTCGATTTCACCGGATTTGTGCCAACTTGCTTAAAAAAAGAGCTATTAGATACTAAGACTAAGTAACCCAACAGGAGAATTAAATGTTTACCAAAATAGCCCCAATCTTGAAGCAGTGTGAACACCTTACGTTGTCGATGACACCGCATGAAAACGGCGAAGTAACGGTAGTTTTGCAATCAACACTCAAGCGACTAGACGAAAATGCGTCCGACAATGCAAAGCAGCTATACGCCGCATTAGCGATGCCTCTGGTTGTCACCGCAAGCGTGACTGAACTAGAAGCCTCATACGCCGATTTATTAGCGGAATATTGCCAACAGCACACACAGTCGCAAACAGCACTAGAGCAATCATTAGAGCGTGTTAAAGAGAGCAATAAAGCCGCCAGACAAACCGCTTCAGCAACCGCGAAAACAGCGAGTAAAACGGCATCAAAGGCTGAACCCAAAGAGAGTAAGGCTGAACCTGCTGCTCCGGCTAAAACAGAGTCGATTACAGCAAAAACTAACCCTGTTTCATTATTTTAAGGAATCATCATGGCTACACTGACAACAGCAACACGCGTTTTTAAGATGGGTTCGGTTGAACTCGCTGACCCTGACCCAAGCATGACCCCTGAAAAGGTCGTGAAGCTCTATAGCGCCAATTACCCGCAATTAAAAAGCGCCTCTCTGAGTACCCCTTCATTGGAAAGCGGACGTTTGGTGTTCACTATCGAATTGCCACCAGTGAAGACGAAAGGCTAATGAAAGTAACCGTCATTCAACAACTCAACGGATGGGCGCACGGAAAGCGCCCTGACGTTAAAAAGGACTCAACATGCAAAACGCAACAGCCTGTGAAAAACTCCCGCTCAATCGCTCAGTCGCTAACCCAAAGAAGCGTCAGCCTACAGCGAAAACACGGCATCAACCTGCTGCCCCACTAGCGTTACTTTACCCGCCTGTTATCGGTGAGGGCGTTATTGAGGAAATAACCAACGCCTCTGCTGCGTCATTTAAAGCTGATGACTTTATTCGTCATAGCCAACATTACAGTGCGTTGATGGTGTTTGCGAAATATGCAGGATTGGTGAATGACGTTTCATTGCTAGACCATACTACCGAACTCGATACTGAGAATATTCCGTATGAACAGCTACATAATACTTATGGTCTTTGTATGCAACGGCTCAGTGATTGGATGAACACGTCGATGCAAGACATTAGTGGAACAGTGCCTTCCCATCAAGGGTTTATGTTTGATACGTCACGTAATGAGAAAGGTGATGTTGCTCTGGCGATGGAGGCTGACCCCTTCCCATGCCAAATACCGTTGTCGGGTGATGAAGAACTCGACCAGATGGTGAACAGTTTAATCAGTTTAATGTCTCGGTTCAGTTTCTCGATGACACCAAGAGACTTGCTTGAGTAAAACGAATGGCACGTAGAGCAAGGCGAGTCGTTGGATGCACTCAAGAAGGCGACTAAATCGGATGATTTAAGGTATATCGCGCAAGAGGTGATAAAAAATCCAGCTGCTTTTCGTGAATGGACGTGCGAGTTTATGGACGAAATCGAAGACGAAGACTCACTCTTTGAGAACCTACTATTTATTGATGGAAATTATGAGAAATTTCCGCAACACCTATTAAAAATAATGTCTGTCAGTGAGATGGTTAATCGGTTGTGTCAATGGACAGCGAACAAGGACGTTCGTTTAAGCGACCCACGAATCAGCGTGATTAAAAAAGGCTTAAAAGTTTATAACAACATCATTAAACGATCTGGGCGTGATGTCGCTAGTTACTACGAGGCTTTTATGTCCCCAGAAGATTTTGCTGAAGACGGTGGAGACTTCCAACCTGCTGACATGTCGATGTTCATTTTCTACGGTCTGAAGTTTGAAGAACATTTAGTGGAAGACTTGCATCAACAACGGATGCAAATGGGTGAGGATATTGGTGCTTATCTAAACCTGTCGCCGCTTGCTAATCAATCGCTATACCGCACACTGTTAAATATAGCTCAAGCACACGGCTTTATTGCATTGCTTGAGAAATCTATAGAGGACGGTAACGAAGCCGTCCGTGTTAATAACAGGAGAAAAAATGTCTTACGTTGAACAAGCAAAGCAATACATCTTAGAGGGGAAATCATTCAGAATGTTTGAGACTGAATGTGACGTTCCTGCCGACCAATCAGGCGAAGCATGGGCAAAAGCGGCTGCTGCGATTCACAAAGCCAAAGAAGAGGCGTGGGCAAAAGAGGATGCCGCGATAAACAACACCGAAGAAAAAGAATTTACGGTCACTTGGACGATTGAGATGACAGCCGAGGATGCGGAAAAAGCGGCGATAGAGGCACTGCAAATGATACGTGACCCAAACAGCGAAGCCACCTTTTTTGATGTGACTCAAAACGGTGAACCTAAACAAAAAACTGAAACAATCTGGGTGGAACAATGAGCGCGGAGAATGTCATAACAGGGATGTTTTCAAGCTATGTTAATGAATCGCCAAAACTGACCCCTCGCACGGCGTTATTGTTCTTTACGAACAAGACAGGTCATCATGGTAATGAAACATTAATTGCAACCAGTCACCCACTGACACAGAACTGCTCCTCCCCTGCCCCAGTTATTGGCGCGGGTCACCTGTTGTCAGAGGCAGATACTAAAGAGGTCTTAGAGTCGTTGTTAGAGCGCATACCCACCCACACGGGGTTCATTCCTAGCGAGGTGTTATCTATGTCATCCAAACATATTGCGTGGACGGTTAAAGGCGCGGTTAGACCGATGTATTTTAGACCGCGAGGCACGAATAAAAAAATCATCAAGCTCAATGTACCCATGCCTAATTTATTGTTTGTTGCCACCGCAAACGGCTTTTCAATAGCTGCTTATAAAGGCTCACGCAGACCGACTGAAAAAACCAAGCTCTACCATGCCCCACTGATGAATATTTATCGTGATGCAGGTGTTTGTTTAGGCTCTGCGAATATGCCACAACAACTTAGTTTGGATAGCCGAAAAGCCATTGAAGACATTATCTTTAAGACCAATTTTTCACACATCAACCACGAACAAACACTGAGTCTAAGCAAGACGATTTCAGATAAGGCACACTTAGCCTTTTGGCGAACGCTCAACAAAGAAAAAGCGACTGTTTTCCCGAACAAGGCGTTAGCACCATTAAAGGTATCGGTAGAACAACTCATTACCCGCGTGGTGAAGAAATGACACATCAAATGCTCGCCCCCGTTTATACCGATACACGGGACAGGATTTTACTTGGAGACACACCCACGTTGATGCAGCCGAGGTTTGGTGAGCTGCCACCCCCTGAACTTAATAAGCATCGTTACATCGTTGGTCATGATGGTCTTTATATTGAAGTCCGAACAGAAGCCCTAGAGTGTCGGCTTCAAGTCAGTCAATCTGACATCCCCCTACCTTACGGGCATGTTAAAAGTGGGTTTAGATTGGTTCACGGTGCGATTCCTACGTCTTTGTACGACAGGGTAAAGCAGCGTGTCGAAGAAGCACGTCCTAATGAATGGGCGGGGCTAATAGTCTGGAGTCGGTCACGTCAGAAATACGAATTGTTTGAACCGCCTGTTCTTGATAGCTCACCCTCTCACATCAGTTATGAGCGACATTTAGATGACGATTTATTGTTGGTTGTGGACATTCATTCGCACCCACAAGAGGCGTATTTTTCAGCAACAGATGACATCTCAGAGGCAGGTATCTATATAGCTGAAGTGTATGGCAGACAACGAGGGGAACCCATGATGGTGTCGAGGTTTGTAATTAACGGTGTCCTTATCGACAACATCTAAATTAATTAAAGAGGAAACAGTATGCAAAAAGAAATAATCATTAGCTGGTTTGCAGCGGATGCAAACAACCAAGTCCAAGAAGAACACAGAGAAAAGCTGACTCAAAAAGCTGAAGAGAGCATTAAAAGGAAAGTGTTTGTGGGCGAGGTAGCAGGGAAAATCCATGAAGAAGTACAACTCGGTGACAACTGTGCCACGTATGAAGGCCACTGGTCAGTCAGCACACAGACCCTTCAATAATTCAGGAGCAGAAATGGACAAAAAATTAAATAAAATGGATTCTGGCGTTATTGAAATTGACACAAATGAGGTTCAATTGAACTGGGATGAGTTTGAGGAAAAATACCAACCTCTTACGAACCACTTAGATAAGAACGCCTCGCTAAGTGGCTACATGTTTGAAACGTATGATGATGAATACGACTTCATTTGTGAGGTCCATAATGAAACCCCAGAGCGTGTTTGGACATACATTGAATCGGGCGATGCACCGGATGAATCTGTTGTGGTCAATGGTCTGCATATTGTTGGTCGTCTAGGTTACATCGTCACTCAGGAAGGCGCAGACACAGGACAGTATATTTCTGTTCAATAGCGGATAAAAAGGAGCAAGGAATGCCTCAAAACACAAGAGCATGGGAAATCACAGGTGTATTAGGTGAAGACCTCTTTATACAAACCGACACCCACAGCGGCGAAAAGCGAAAAGTCAGATCAAGTGAATGTGATTGTGGCCAGCCGGTCATGATCGAATACAACACGTCGCACCGACAGGATGGGAAGCGAACTTTTTACCCTGAAGACGATAAAGAAAACACGCTCGTTTTTAGATGTAAGCAATGTCTATCCCCTGTTCATGAATCTGTGCCTTATGCAGGGTTTGAGGTTACTAGAAAAATGGATACATGCTAGGCTTAAACCTAGTTGTTTAAACGGACGTTTCACCTTAACTCGACGCTATAAAAGGACTTATAGATATGGACATTTTAGTAACCCTCAGCGGATGGCAGCTCGCACTCATAGGCTGTTTCTTTATTCTATATAGCGGCGGTCTATATTGCTTAACACAGCACTTCTCCCGAAAAAAACTATTAAAAACATACAAAATAGACGAGGCAAAACACGTCAACAAATTCTTAGAGGTTGTAGAAAACAAACGGATCTTACTGGATGAAATAAAAAAACAGGATCTAAAGGAAATCATCTTATTTTTGATCAGCGACTTACTTATCCACCAACACAATACCGATGCAATACGGGTTTTAACAAAAGACGAACTGATTTTAGTGGGTATTCAAGCGCGAACAGCTACCAAATACTACGGGACCGGCGAGGACGTTGGTCAGATGCTAAAAACCATCGACTATTTAGCGAATGATGCGTGGGTAAAAATACACGGTCGTCCCTGTATCGAGTGTGACTTAGCCATTTCCAGAAGGCTGCAGGAAATAGAGGGTTATTAACTGAGTGCGTATAACCAAACTTAAACACCGTTACAACGCTTAAAAAGAAGAATGACTAAAAAAGACAGTTCTAAAGATCAGATCAATGCATTGCTTGAGGAATACAAGATGTTCACTCAGGAAAACAACCTGCCTGGATGCTCTGCAGAAGAGTTAATAATAGAAGCTGATCTGACGAACGCTCAAAAAGAGTTTTTAGCTGACTTCATTACGCGGTGGGACAAGGCGATGGCCGATCACTATTTAGGCTGGTTATCGGTATCCGCCTTCCGTTTAGTGACTGTTTCTAGACGTTCCTTATCTGATTTCTTGGTAACAACATAGAGCCAGATTGAAAAACCTAGCACAACAACTATTATAATTAATGAAGTCAATTTCCATGTATCCATAAGCACTAATCCCTTAGATGGCAAAGACATCGCCTGATATTCGTCTAAATTATACCAAATTCTTGGCTGTTTTGGTCATTTTGACCAGCATTTGCTTTATTACCGCCGTCCCTCAAACTATAAATAGACAATATTTATTAGGGAAGTGAAATGAAATTTAAGACACCGTTTGAGTGGTTTGAAAGCAGCGTTAATATCGCTTTAATTGGCGCGGGTGGTTCTGGCTCACAGGCATTAAGTGCTTTATCAAAAATTGATTACAGCATGAAACAACTAGAGCATGGGGGTCTGAACGTCACTGTATTTGACCCCGATACAGTAAGCGCAGCCAATGTAGGTAGACAAAACTTCTATCCGGCTGATATTGGTCAAAACAAAGCGGTTTTATTGACGCACCGAGCAAATATTTTTTACGGTACGAATTGGAAGGCGCACCCTGACGCTTTTAACCCGTCTGAATATGATTTCAGAGGCTTTGATATTATTATTTGCTGTGTTGATAAAGCCCAATTCAGAGCCGACTTAGTAAAAGCTGGACGCGATTATTATAATGCGGGGTTTTTACTCGATATGGGTAATGGTTCGTCTACAGGCCAAGTTATTTTTGGACACTTGGGTAAAGTTTGCGAGGGTGAAATACGTTTGCCCAATGTGTTTGACTACTACCCTAATCTGGATGGCATGAAAGATGACGATACACCGAGCTGTTCAATGCAAGAAGCCCTGTCCAAACAAGACTTATTTGTAAATACAGGGATAGTACAACCTGCCATGAATTTACTGTGGTCGTTATTACGACACGGCGGCTTAAATCATCAAGGGGTTTATGTTGATGTTAGAACGGGTGAAAGTAGCCCTATTAATATAATGGCGGCATAATAGGCGTATAAAGAAGTAATACGAAGAACAAGGACATCAAAATGGACTTTAAAAACACTAAATCATCTAACAAAAACCGGTAACGCTAAACTACTTTTTAGCATCATTAAATCATGAAGCGTGTTCCCCCTCTCCTTCAGAAAAAAGAACACCAATACCAAAAGACTTTTTAAATAGATTAAAGCACATGGGCATCTGATACCCCACAAGCTTGCTCTGATACACACAGACACGCTTTTCCTCTGACGTTGTAACCAAAGGTGCGGTTTCCCCTCCATGCACTGACCTCTCTCTTACAAAGATCGTGATGGCACGGTCTCCAAGTAAAGGAGAGTAAAATGAAACTACTAACAAGATTTGAATTAGCAGCAAAAAACAAAAATGAGCTACATGGTTTATTAAGAAACAGCTTCAATGAATTGGCTAAAAGTAATTCCAACACCCACGAGCGCAGGAACGCTCTGGCATCTATCGAAAACATACAACGAGAAATTGGCTCAGAGGCACTCCGCCCTTGATGCTTAACCTAGTACAACAACAACTATTTGTAGTAGACCAGAGCTTATATTCTTTAAATATGAAGTTTATCCTTCGGCTTGTATATCAAATGCTTGCTGTATTAAATCCATAATATCATCTAGCTCATTAATATTAGATAACCCTATTTCTACATCACCATTACCCCATCTACCGAGTTCTGATATATCTTTGCATAATCCCTTAGGGTCTTGAACTTCAGCAAACTTCATATTTAGAGACAATCTTAAACGTGATTTTTGAGGTACAATATCAACGAAATTCGTAGTTGATTTAAACGCAATATAAAGTTTTTTATATTCTTCGATAACTGAGGAATCAATATTTATGATACGTTTTCGTAAGGCATGATAAAGTTTGATCATATCACCTTGTAAATAATCGTAACTATCCAAAGTATACTCCGCCTCTTTTTGTACTTTAGGCTTATATTTCCCCAATATTTCTTCCGTAATTTGCGGTGAAAACCATATTTCTTTAGCCTTACCAGCTAATATTTTAGCTCGCTGCTGGATTTGATCAGCATTCCATACATCTGTTTTTCTTAGAAAATCATTCAACCGAATAGGAGACCCATTAAACCCTCCATCAATTGTTTTCTTTTGATTAAAAGGCCTATCACTTAGCTCAGAGTTGTACCCAGTCAAAGTTAAGTTTCCTAAAGTATGAAGAAATTCGTCTTGTACATCCTTCCAATTATCTCCTAACATTTCCTGCCATTCAGGAGATAAATCTGGATTTTGCGGAAGTATATGCTCAATTGTATATTCATCTACAATTACAGCTTCCTTCCTATTTGCATTCTCAAGCCGATCCAACAGATAATTTCGTGTTCTAAAATTATAAACATCCTTCGTAACAATCTCTTTCTCAAACTCGGTATCAGTAGGAAAACGTTTGTAGCTGTCCAGCAATTTAAAAGTAGCCTGAACGCTTTCAAGATAACTATCTGCCTTGACAGACTTATGCAGACTAGAAAATGTTTTGTTCAAACTATTTGTTGGTATGCCGCAAATAGCTCTACGAAAAACATAATTTTCAACCAAGCAAAGTATTTCTGAAAACTCATCGGTAGCAAGTAAATCATTTTTATAATCGCTGTAGACAGCTAATAAAAAAGGGTAACTCACATCAACTTTTAACTTTGATATTCGCTTAAATGCAGACATCAGAACTCTATCAGGTTCTTGATGTAGGACCATATTCACATAAAAGTGAGAGAACTTAAAAACATCCTCTATTACCTCTGCGATGCTTGATGGAGAGCTTGCTCCTTGAACAAAGCTTTTAAATGCATCATAAACTTGATTTATTTTAGGAATAACCCCTGTTTTCACACAAAGATAATCACGAATAAACGAGTCAAATCGACTAGAGTATTCGTTTCCAAACTTCTCTTCCATTGGGAACCAATATTTTTCATATAACTCTATTTGTAAATCAACTTCCTGTCCCATTAGCACATAGTTACGTATTAAGTCTGCTTGCGACAGATCCAACCCAGTACTATTTAGGCTTTCAAATATAAGTTGAGGATTGTCTATGTCTTTTTCTAAAGCAACATCAACAATAAACAGTCGCATTAAACCATTATATATATCAATCGCATTGCCTGAATTTATTCTGCTTTTAAAATACTGAAAGTTCTCGGTTACTCGTAAAGATTTCTCTTTAATGGAATCTATTCCATTAAGTACATTCATCAAAGTCTGTTTATCGCTTCGTGTTAATAATAATTTATACCTTAATTCTCCATCTTCTTCTGCGTTAAATAGATAGTAGTTTTGCAACTTTGTTACATTTGTTTCAATATCTACTTCATTGTCTTTAATAAATTCGGCAAGGGCAGAAATAAGTAACGTTATCGTAGTCAGGCGCTGCTGACCATCTATCACGAGTAACTTTGGAACATCAGAGACGGTATGGATACTCTCTTGAAAATACACAACAGATCCTAGAAAGTGGCCATGTATATTTTCACTCTGGCTGATTCTCACAACATCCTCAAATAACTGTTCACATTGAGATTGATGCCAACTGTAAGTCCGTTGATAAATAGGAATTACGAATTGTTTTGGGCCCTTAATAACACTTAGCAAATTGGCAGATGACGCTTTCATTTAAAATCTTTCCTGAATATATTCATGATGCGTTTTAGTTTTCTATCCATATACATCATTTAAATTTGTTATTTTTAATTTATTCTAAGCTTGCACAACCTGCATAAGCTTTTCATAGCTATTTACAACATCGTACTTCACCTGATCCGAGGTGATTTTATTGAAGAATTTCTTGGCACATTTTATTTTCACATTTTCTATTTCTTTAAGCTGTAAAGAACTCATTGTGCCCTTGGTCTCAGCGATAAAATAGACGTGCTTAACCGTGCCTTCTTTAAAGGAAATTGCCCAATCGGGATTATAGCTACCAACAGGGGTTGGTATAGAGAACCCCTTCGGTAGTTTTGCGTACACAACCACCTCGGCGCTGGTGTCTAGTTCTCGTACAAACTCTCTCTCTATATTCGAGTCAGTAAACACGTAATCATAAATGTGCTGATTAACAGGTATAGCCTTGCTGAAATCTTCCTTTGGTTTCTCCGCAGTGAATATCTCCGTATCATACACTTCATCTAATGGGTCGTATGATAGGTGTTCAATAATTGTCGTGGCTTTTTGCTCATTGATAAGCTCAGACACTTTAGCGATAAAGTCTTCTGGGTTGGTCTTATATAAACCAAACACGGCCACATTAATACCTTTCAACATACTGCCTATCGTCCGCCTGGTCAGTTGAGTGTTTTCAGATACCTGGCCTATCAGGTCATATTTGACTGATGACTTGACCGAATGATTGTACTTTTCGGTAGACGTATTAGACACTTTAAACGCGCTTCCATCCTTGATGTTGTCATAGGTGGACGTATCTGTTTGCGCTCCTGATTCAATAACATATTGCAACGGTGATATTTTTAAACTGCCTTTTTCGTTGAGCGCACTGACACACTTCTCAACAAGCTCATTTGAATCAAAGTCCACCGTATAGACGGCTTTTCGATTAATCTTACCCCAAAGTTGCTGGAATTCTTTTTTATCAAAATTGGCATTAAGCGGATTTTCTTTAGCTTTTCGTCCATCTTCAATATCTGGCAGTTGAGATGCACTAAAGACCCCGCTAATAAGGTGATGTATTTCTTCTGTATAAGGTTTCAGATCTTCGGGTAGCTCTGCCAGCTCTCCTTCACGCTTTGCCTCGTGGTAGGCCTCCACAATCATGTCATTATCGTCGGTATAATCGTTTTTCAAAAGATAGCGGTAAATTTGCTTGGCCATTTGATCATCAACTTTAACGGTACCATCCTTTGTCTTGATGGATTTTCCTTTGAAATAATCCTCATCAGCCGCTTTAGGACGAGCAGAAAGAGAATCTGCCGTTTCTTTAAGAAGTGCTTTTACAAAATCTTTATAACTTTCATTGGCAATAACAGTAAGAACGTTAATCTGGTGAACATTTAATGGGTTATCCATACGATCACCATTTTGGTTGACCGCAAGACGTAGCCCACGGCCAAGCTCTTGACGTCGTGTAATCGTATTATCGTAGTTTAGATTTTTAAGCTGGCAAATATTGAATACATTCGGATTATCCCAACCTTCACGTAAGGCCGAATGTGAAAAAATAAAACGCACTGGCTCTTTAAATGATAGGAGTCTTTTCTTTTTCCTCAATATCAAGTCATACGCATCCACATCATCAGACGCCTCAGCGCCCCGCTTAACAGTAGAGTTAATGAAATTTTTCTTTTTGTCTCTTGAGAAATAGCCTTCATGCGTTCTTTCTGTCGCTATCTCTTTTAGGTACTTGTTATAAGCCGTATCTTCTAGTGTCAGAACTTCATTCAGATATTGGTTATATTCTTCTTCAAATATTCTTGCGTATTCACCACGGGTGTCTTCTGGTGTTTCATAGACTCGATATTTAGCCACTTCATCAATAAAGAAAAGTGACAGGACTTTTAGCCCTTGATGGAAAAGAACCTGCTCTTTGTCAAAATGCGCCTTAATGGTTTCTCTGATTTGTATACGGCGCAATGCTTCTTCGTTTACATCCCCTGTTGCGTCACCAACTGTAAGCTCAACACCGTTGGTAAAGCTTAGTGTGTCTTTAACCGCATCAATGTCAGAAACCACAAAATCTTTGTATTCTGCAAGGCCGTTAGAATCATCAAATAAATTTACGCCTTTGCCAATTTTGCGGACAATACGTTTAATACCGTTATTTTGTTTAATTTCGAACTCAACACGCGCTACAGGAGGCTTTGTAGATGAAACCTCAATTGATTGAAGATAGAGATAAGCATTTGTACCACTCAGTCCTTTGATAGATATTCCGCGCACGGATATCTTCTTCACAAGCTTCTGGTTGTATGCGTCCAAGGCATCAAGGCGATGTATTTTATTATGTTCTGTTTTATGTGTCGCAGAATAGCGCAACGTGAACAATGGCTCAAATTCCGCAAGAGATTCCATTGTCTTCGCTCCCTCCATCTTCTGCGATTCATCCAAAATCAAGATAGGACGATTTTTCTTAATCACATCTATAGGACGGCGGGATTGGAAATCATCAAGCTCCATATAGATACGGCGGGCATCTTTTCCCCGTGCAGCAAAGGCTTGTACATTGATCACCATGACATTAATGCCTGCATCGGATGAATAGTTTTCAATTTCATGCAGGGATTTTGAATTGTAGATGAACGCCTTAGCACGTTTGCCGTATTCTTCTAAAAAGTGATCTGCCATCCCATCAAAAGATTGGTAAACGCCTTCACGAATGGCAATGCTTGGCACCACCACAACAAACTTATTCCAGCCATATCGCTTGTTCATTTCGAACATGGTTTTAATATAGCAATAGGTTTTACCTGTCCCTGTTTCCATCTCTGTATCAAGGTTAATAGAACAGGACTTTGTTTTTACAAGTGCATCAGAAATAGGCAGGTTTTGTTTCTGTTGAACATTTTGAATATTGGTGAATATTTGTGGCTCAGTAAGCATAAGATCAGTATTTTTAAAGCCATCCGATAAAACATCTGCTCTCTCCGTTTCACCTTTTCTCGCTTCCCTACCCGGGTCAATACGGTATGACAAAGCAGAAAGTTTAGGTTGCCCCGCAAAACAGTCCACCACTGCTTCCACCGCATCCGTTTGGTAAGGGAGTTGTTTAAATTGTAAATTCTTCATAAGCTGACTTCATTTAACTCTGTTTTACGTTCAACTAATTGCATTTATTTACCCTACATTCCCTTATGTTTTAATGGAGCCCACAGGCTACTATAATGTTCTTGTGGAGCCTAAAACTAAAAACACACTCCACAAATTATTTCGTGGTGTCCCGATGCTCTGCAAATTCATTTATGCTATATCTTTTCTTTTCGCCGTATTAATTAAACGTGGGGAATACAGAATCAAACAAAAAAATAAATATTACCTGTTGCTTTTCAATGACTTATAACTTATCTCGCGTTAAATATAGCCTCTCAATCAAACAACCATCAAGCAAACTACGCCCAACAAGGGATATAGCGTAACGCTCTTGTCCCTGAATCAGGGTCATAGGGCTTAATCATCTCCGCTTTTAGCGCATCTTTTATTATGCGACTTGCCATAGCACTGTTCTTTGTTTCGATCCCAAAACGCTTACGTAAGCTGGTGTTGTTCATATGTTCACGATTCACGTACTGCAAACAGCAATGTAAATAACAAGCTCGAATTTTCTCTTCTTTATCCATGTCTGCAAACTCTTTGTATTCAAATAGAACTGCTCGGGTATGCCTCTGAGTTACTTCAAAAAAAGGAGCTGGCAATTGATAAAGCTCTGTTTGGAATACGACCTTATCCACGCCCGTACCGCGCTCTTCACAAATATGAATACGCCGCAAAAATGAAGCTAATGCCTCATTTCTGCTTTGCGGTGGTGAATCAAGAAATCGATCTGTATCTACTAGAGGAATCCCAGGGTTTGAAATTTCCATCCTGCTATCAAAGAGCTCAATCATTGGACCAGTACCCGTGAGTGAAAAATCCTGATGGATAATTGCATTAGCCACCAACTCACGTATTGCCAATTCTGGGTACATCGGCACCTCTTTGCGAAAAGCCTTACCAATTTCCTCATTGGAAGGAAGCAGCGTTTTAATGTAATCAATCAGCCCTTCAAAGCCTACCGCGTAACCTTTATTACCCTCTAACTCACGAACAGTTTCAACACGGCTATTGCCTCGATACAATATTAAGCGAACTGCTTTACGAGCGAGGTGATGAAAGTCCTGTAATTTTTTAGCGAATAAGATAGCACCGAGGTTGCTAATCCCCCATAAGCCATTATCCATTTTCTTTAGCAACTTATCGGCTTGTAATGCAGCAAGAATACCATCACGACCTTCTGGTAATGGCTGATCGGTCAAATCAAAATAAGCCGAATAATCCAGTAGCTTTAAAACGTCCTCAACCTTGATATTCTCTGCCGCCATTTTCTGCTCAAATGGCACACGGTCAAATACTCGCCATAATTCACGCTCTTTTTCGGCAAACTCACGTAATTTTTTCTTATAAGAGCCAACACGGATATATTCCACGCCATCGAACTGTACTGGTGTATGACTCGCTGCCTGTATTTCAAGAATAACAATGGGCAGACCATCGCCCGATTTAAACTCATAAAAGTGGAAATGAATTTTCGGTGCTGTTTTTTGTAACAACCAACTTTCCAACTCTTGCTGTTTGTAACGTGTAGTAGAAGGCTTAAAACTTGTGCCAATAATATCATGTGTTTTATCCGCCACACCCCAAACCAGATAAGCCGATTGCTTACCAATTAAAGCGGCTGAATTAGCCAACGCGGAAATATACTCGCCCATAGTCGGAATTTCATCGTTATTATGCTTAAATTCAACCCATTCAGTTTCATTAGGTAAACGACATAATTCGCGCAACAAAACAACTAATTGCTCTTGTGTTTGTTCAATGGGCATTTTATTTTTTCCGACTCATATTATTGTAACTCTGACAAATTTAACCCGACTTTATCCATCGTATCGCCCTCTTAAACAACCTTGATATCAGTTGCTGGCGATTTAAGTTTGAATATTTGCTCAACATTGATCTTCACGCTATCACTAACAAAACCATCATCGCGGAACACAACACGTAAAGGTTGTTTCTCGGCTATTTTTTTAACAAAGTCTTCGTTGATATCATTATCAAAACAGGCGGCCAACGCGTTACCATCCACAAAGAAGACTTCCTTGCCATTAATATCTTCACAGTTAATAGGCAGAGATAAATCCACACCCCAATCTAGTAATACTTGGAATAGCAAATCTTCAGACGATCTGTCTTTTTTAATATTACCAATTTGCGCATCAAACATATCAGGATGTGCTTCATCGGGTGAAAGAGTAACATCCACCATATTGGAACTATCAATTTTGAACACCCGAAAGCCTGTATCAAGATTTTCTATACCTTCTTTATCGGCATTTTCTTCTTTGATTTTCTTGCCTGCACGGCGGATGCGCTCCTTACTGACATCAGCTATATTTATAAAGCCCGATTTATATGCATCAGAATTTTTATCAGTATTTTCTGGTAATTGAGCCATTATAAACTTGCGGTTACCACCATCATCGGCATTAAGTTGCAATACAGCGTGAGCAGTAGTAGATGATCCGGCAAAGAAATCCAAAACCAGATCTTCTTCTGAAAAAAGCTGTAGTTCTATCAAACTTTTTAAGAGAGAAACGGGTTTGGGAGAGTCAAATAATTTTGACCCACTAAATAAATTTTTTAATTGAGCTGTCGATGTTCTATTACTACCAACATTTTTATTATAAAAAATTGTTTCTGGTGGCAAGCCAGATGACTTATCTGCATATATTTTGTAGTTAGGCACCTGCTCTTCTGCATTACCCGTCCAAATAATTCGATCATGCTCTTTTTCTAATTTCGATTTACTCCACCTCCATGCACCATCACTACCATCCTGGAGTTTAGGGAATACTTCATTCCCGTTTGGAGAAATAATCCCATAATACAAATTAGGACGAGCCGCTCTAGTTTCTCCCTGACCCCCCATTGCACGTAACGGTTTTAAATAGTACTTTCTCCCATCTTGATCAACCTTATTATAATGAGCAGGTAAATTCTTATTAGAATATTTTTTCCTTTGAATTTTAAATTTATCGATTGATTTAGCAAAAACTAATATATGGTCATGTCTTGAGGAAAAGAATTCAGAGTCCATGCGGGGACTATCAGCTTTTTCCCAAATGATGTTTGCAACAAAATTTCCCGCTCCAAAAACTTCATCACAAACCTTACGAAGATTTCCTACTTCTCCATCATCTATTGAAATAAATATCACGCCATCTTCACGCATGATATTACGTGCCAATTTTAGACGTGGATACATCATAGAAAGCCAATCAGAGTGATAACGGCCATTACTATCGGGGTTGGCGACGAGGCGACCACCGTCTTCATCACGCTGGCCGGAGGCTTCGTCATACTCCCCTTTATCGGCTGTAAAGCTATCGTTATATATAAAGTCATTGCCCGTATTATAGGGCGGATCGATATAGATCATTTTTACTTTAGAAAGATAGGTTTCCTGCAAGAGTTTTAGCGCATCAAGATTGTCGCCTTCGATGAAAATATTCTTGGTGGTATCAAAATCTACACTCTCATCACGGCAAGGACGCAAGGTTTTAGAAATGGGTGTATTAGCAGTAACAAGAGCTTCACGCTTGCCCGGCCAGTTTAGCTGATAACGCTCTTGTAAACCTTCAACAATAGTGTCAGAAAACTCTTGGCGCAAGGCATCAAAATCAATTGCGTATTCTATCTTACCTTTGTCATTTTCCCTTTCAGTGACACAATTAGGGAATAGTTCAGCCAGCTTGGCGATATTCTCATTGGTAAAATTTGGTGTTGTTAAATCTAGTTTTTCCATCGTGCTTTATGCCCCTATTGTTTCTTTTGCGCCATGTTTTAATTGTTCTATTTCATTATTCAATGATCGTAGCTCAGCGTTCATCTCTACCTTGCGGTTAAATTGTTTTTCTTTGTTCATGCGTGCTTCTAGCTTTTTAAGCTCCTTGTCTTTTGCAATCACTCGCTCCATACGTTCTATATGGCTTTCTAAACTCTCATTTTCTCGTGATTGCAGCGGTATCAGTTCACGTAAGATATGCTCATATAAGCTGGCTAGGTTGAGCACTACGGGTAGTTTTTGCCGCTCTGTATCCAGAGGCAGCCAATCTGTTTCAAAATATTCATCACCAGTCACCCATTTACTAGCACCCGCTTCACTAGGGCGCTTATATGCCGCTATAACTTTTATTTTGTCGGCGTACGTCAGATGGAATATTATTGGATGGGCAATTGCTTTATCAATACATTGTAAAATATTGTTGTCGATACTCTTTGTCTGATTATCTAATTTTAAGGCTATTTCAAAAACTTCTATTTCTTTAACTTTTGCTGTTTCAGATAAGTTTGTGGTTTTTGGTGCTAGTTTATATTTCCAAGTGATTTTCCCCACTTGGGATACGAACGCATCTTGAATTTTACGAGTTGGCTTTATTCGATCATAAATTTTATTCTTGGCGACTATGCGCCCAAATTTTGCTTGGCTAGGATAATCAAATAATGCATTCATTAATCATTACCTTCTTGCACGACAAGAAAGTTAATCAACTCAAAATCATCTAAGCCTGCAACCGTATCAATTAGAGCGGTCGTACGCTCTCCGCTAAATAGGCTATCAATATCTTTATCTTCATTCAGATCAATAATTGACCCTATCGTCTCTTTCAGTAAGTTTGAATATACACTCATATCTCGACCATCATCCGTTCCCTGATTGAATAGGCGGCATATATCATCGAGTGGCTTGCTTTGCCCTTTGCAGGTGCTTCTTACTAAATCCAGAAGTTTCTTAACTTCACTATGGTTTGCAATGATCCCTCCATCATCAGCAATGTAAACCAAATAGTATGGATGCAAGCGGTTATGCTGATTGATGTTGACGCTTTGATGACGGTTACGCAGCGTAAAAATCACACCAGGATTCAACCCCTTTTCTGGCGCGGATGGTACTACGGCATGCATTCCATTAGGGATGCTGGCCATATCTCCATTTTCTTTAATGTAACCCAGCAAGTCCATACGAAAATCATTCAAACCAAGATCTGTTATGGATACCCCTGTTTTTAGATCTTCCATTTCAATGACTTCTTCTTGAAGGCGCTGTAACTGGTCTTTGCGGTAAGAAACGTCATTTGCTTTTGCGTTGAGCGGGTTGTCATCAGCCGTTGCTGACATATCAGCAATCACCATGCGGCTTTCTACACGCTCTTTAAGATTAATATATTCATCTAGCGAAATATCTGGCCAATAATTCATTAGTTGAATACTGGTATTGATTGAACCAATACGGTCAATACGGCCAAAGCGCTGAATAATACGTACTGGATTCCAGTGAATATCGTAGTTAATCAGGTAGTCACAATCCTGTAAGTTTTGCCCTTCTGATATACAGTCCGTTGCGACTAAAATATCTAGTTCGTTTGGTTCATTCGGCAGTATGATATTTTTTTCTTTTGAGCGAGGAGAAAATAACGTTAGCAATGATTCAAAATCATAGTTTCTCTTTAATGTTGATGTCGGCGTTGATGATCCAGTTACCTTTCCTGTATGAAGACCATGCCTATTTTGTATGCTGCCTGATAAATTATCGTAAAGGTAGTTCGCTGTATCCGCAAACGCTGTGAAGATGAGAATTTTTTTGTTATCAGCATTGATGGGGTTGTGAACTTTACTATCAATCTGCGTCTTTAAGTGTTGGAGCTTTGTATCGTTTTCAGGCGTTATTTTCTGCATTTCACTCAGCAACGCCTCAACTATGGCAATATCAACCTTTAAATCATGCTCCCATGACGCTACATCCATGTCCGACAATTTAATTTGTACTTTTCCTCCAATGACATCTTCTTCCATTTCCAAAAAACTATCATCGTCTGGCTCTGCATTTTCATAGTAGGCTGAATTGTCTGCAATCCCTTTGTCTTCACCACGCTGGTTGAACGCTTCAATTGTTGATAGCGTGTCTGCGTGCTTGATTTTTAACTTATTAAGGGTAATACGGAATGCTTCAACCGAGCTTTCTAGGCGCTTCAGCAAGTTTGTTGTCATCAATGCTTGAAGACTTTTCTCGCGGTCTGCTTGCCGAAGCTTGCTTTTGCCGCCACCAACCTCTGTATCGTATAGCTCTTCATATTTTGCAATGCGACTGGGCAGTATGTAGCTGACTGGCGCATAGATGGATAGCTTCAATAAAGACAACTCTCTAAAAATGTCATTAAAGCCCATCACATCTGTTAGGTTTGTTAGCGGGCTATGATATGAAATAGGTTTTCTGCGCTCTGGAAAGCTGCCTATTTCCGTGGTGTCGTAGAATGTTTGAATGTGCTTGCGCGATCGTGCAATGGTCACGCTATCCAGTAACTCGAAAAAATCAAAGTCTAGCGCCTTTAAGATGGCATCTGTTGTGCGTTCCTCTGGTGGTAGTTTTGCCCATATATTGAATGTTGCCTGCACCCTACGGAATATTTCATCAATACCTTTGGTAGTCTTAAGCCGCTCATTCAAAGTTGAAGCATCACCTTCATAAGCTAGAGCAAGCTGATTACGAAGATCCATAAAGCGGTTATTTACCGGTGTTGCGGAAAGCATCAGTACTTTTGTTTTTACGCCTTCACGAATAACTGAATTCATCAGCTTTTGATATCGGGTCTCCTTATCCTTGAACGCATCATTGTTACGGAAGTTATGCGATTCATCGATAACCACAAGATCATAATTACCCCAATTGATCCGATCTAGCGGTGTACCAAAAGATTCACCGCTGGTTCTTTGAAGGTCTGTATGACATAGAACATCGTAGTTGAACCGATCTTTGGAGAAGATGTTGGTTTTTAGGTTTCGATTATAATTTAACCAGTTGTTTGCTAGCTTTTTAGGGCAAAGAACAAGAACAGACTTATTTCTCAACTCATAATATTTAACAACGGCAAGGGCTGTAAAGGTTTTACCCAAACCAACACTATCCGCAAGAATACAGCCGTTGTATGTTTCTAGTTTATTAATAATCCCAGTAGCACCATCCTGCTGAAAGTTATAAAGCTTCTTCCAAATCAGGCTGTCTTTATAGCCTGTTAAATCATTCGGCAAAACATCTTCACTGATATCCTCTAAAAACTCACTAAAGATGTTATAGAGCATAAAGAAATAAACCTGTTCAGGTGGATTTTCTTTATAAACACTGGCAATGTGATCACATAACTGTGAAGTCACATCTTCAATTTTTTCAGGGTCATTCCATATCTGGTCAAATAGATTTAAATAAACTTGCGTACTCGCTGGTTCATTATGTTTGGTAATAATATTTGATATGGCATCCCCCTGTTCATACCCAAGGTCTACTGCGGTAAATCCTTGGAGGGGAAGATAAACAGATGGTCTTATATCATTTTCTACGCAAGCAAATTGTTGCATAGGTGACTTGCCACTATTTGATTTAAATTGAGCTTTTCTTTTTATCCATTCCGCACATTCTTTAGCAATCGCACGTTGAGTTAATTTATTTTTAAGCTGTATCTCAAACTCACTGCCATAGAAGCTACGCTCTAGGTCTGCTTTCGGTATATGAAACTTGCGATGTTCTTTTTTTATTTTATCGACTGTTTCATCGGGAACAAAGGTTGGTGATGTAAAAATAAACTCCAAGGAGTCTATTTTCTGTAGTTCTCTTTTTAATGCTTCAAATGCGTAAATCGAAAAGCACGAGGCTGCTATTTTTAACTTTGAGCCTTTTTCTATGTCCTGCTTAATATTGTCGCCTAGCAGGTGGTTTATATTGTCGATTATTTCCATAGCTTTATTTAGTCTTCACATTTGTTACTTCAGCTTTGGTGAATTTTTCAAGCTCATCTCTTCGGAAGCGCCAACTACCACCCACTTTAAAGCCTGGTAGCTTACCTTCTGCTGCCAAGCGATAAGCCGTCTTCTCAGCTAACTTGAGATACTTAGCTACTTCTTTCAAGGTTAATATTTCGTCACTCATGTCTTTACCCACCTTAATACCGTATGAGAGAATAAAGGAATATTGAGGAATATACAACCATAATTACCTTTGTGCTCAATGATTTATACGTTAGATTGGTCAATAGGAATCAACTGATCCTAACTGTTATTCAGGAACTAACAAGATGAACAAACCTTTAATCAAGCCAAGCGATGCTAAATCATGGTCTTTATGCGCTCGTCGTGTATGGCTTGATAACAAAGGCAACTTTGAAATCGAGGCACCTGAAGATGAATTTGAGCAATTAATCATAGAATTAGGTCTGAGGCATGAGCAGAAAGTGTTGGAAAAACTATCTCAAACTCATGATGTTCACACCGCTAAATCTGTTGAAGACACTGAACGTCTTATGTCAGAAGGTGTTGATGTTATATATCAAGCACAGCTTATTGACGAAAATGAACGGTTTTCTGGATACCCAGATTTCCTCATCCGCCATGAGAATGGCAGTTATCAGCCAGCCGATGCAAAACTATCTTTAAGTGAAGATAAGAAAGAGATTCAGGTGCAACTTGGGTTTTATCGACGAATGCTAAACAATGATTTACCCGCCATTGTTTATCTAGGTGATGGAAGTGAAGCCATCATTGGTGAAGAGGCTAACCCAGTCACCAATCAATTTGTCACTGAGATGAGAGAGCTGCTAAGCAGTGATGCAGAGCCACTAGTTCGTTACTCTCACAGTAAATGTCGAGCATGCCCATACTACAGCCATTGCAAACCAGCATTTGAAGCCAAAGACGAATTGTCATTACTCTATGGCATACAAGGGCGAGCAGCAACGGAGCTTGAACGTGAAGGTATTGACTCAATCACTACACTTTCTAGCACCAACCCAAACAGCATTCCTGACATTCCATATCTAAAAGGGTTTGAAAAGAAACAACGCGCTGTTCTTCAAGCCCAATCATATCTAACAGGTGAAGTTCATCAGCTTAACAAAGTCACCTTACCCGAAGGGCATTGGGTACATTTTGATATTGAGGATAATCCTCTTACGGCGTCAGGTGATAAACATGTCTATTTATGGGGCTTTCTAGTTCCAGAATATGGCAATGATAGCTTTGAATATGTATGGACTGATACGCAAGACGAAGATCATGATGGTTGGTTGCAGTTTTTAGACAAGATTAACCAATATCGCCAAGATTACTCTAATCTAGTTCTGGCACATTATTCCAGCCATGAGCGTACCACTATTAAGAAATATGCAGAACGATACAATATGGAAGATAACGATACCGTATTATATCTACTTGGTGACGATAGTCCTCTCTACGATATGCAAAAGCCAGTTCTTAAGAATTTGGTTCTCCCCCTACAAGGCTATGGATTAAAGGACATATGCAAGCATAAAGATTTAGTCAATTTTCAATGGGAAGATGACGATTCAGGCTCGCAATGGTCAGTAGTCCAATTTAATCGTTTTCTCTCTGAAATTAATCCAATCAAAAAGGAAAGCCTGAAAACTGACATTCTTGGTTACAACCGAGATGATGTCATCGCTACACGTAGACTGGAAGAATGGCTTAGATCATTTTCTTGATCACTCAGGTTTACGTTCGCGGGTAAGGGTAGCCCGTTTAGATGATCGTGTTCTAGGTTAAACGACCCTTGCCTTGAGTCTGGTGTGTTCATAGTGGAGACAAGGAAGCATTTCTCCACCATTATTGGTGGCGTTTTGCATGATTCATTTGATAGCCGGATGACATCAGGGGTGCTCGCAGACATGGATTATCGTACGGTGACTCGATATTGGTCTATCAACGATTCAAGGTAGGTTTTCCCACGTCCCACCTTGCAAAATGACCTTTTCTATATCACTGGGTACATCACGCTCTGCTTCTCCCCAATATTTTTTGTATTGTGGTGGTTGAAAGCCTTCGCCCTTAAACCCCAAGTCTTCGACTGTCACAAAAGCATAATACTTACTCATGCTTAAACGCCATTCAACGCGTTTAAAGCGCATGTTATTTACGTCGGGTATTTCCATTTACTAACTCCTTGTATTAATCAATCGCATAATGGCGGCTTAAAAGAACTGCAAAATCACTTAACTCATCATCTGATTAAGTGTGAAAATTAAATATTAAGTCATCTTTGGAAGCTATGACAATCAACAAATCGTTACTATTGACAATAAGTAAAGACCGTATTAGGCTATTCTTTACATAATTAATATAGTAAAGACACGAGAGGTTTAGGCCATGCCAAAAGTTAGCACAAAAAGACAAGTTACCTTACCTATTATTGGATGTGATGAGTTAGGTATCCAAGCTGGTGACGAAGTAGAAATATTACGCCACGGCAACCAGTTCAATATCATTAAGAAAGAAATAGGGGCAGCTGCAGGCTTATTAAAAGGTACTAAAGCAAATACCAAGGTCACTGATGAGGATTCGCTTCAAGGGCATTTTGCATGATTAGCATTGATACCAATGTGCTTTTACGTTATTTGCTTGCCGATAATGCCAGTCAATACAGTAAAGCCGAAAAGCTTATAAAAAATGAAGCTCCGGTGTTAATTACAGACATTGTAGTGGTTGAAGTAGTGTGGACATTAACAGGTAAACGTTATGGACTTGATAAGGCCGCTATATGTAATTTAATTCGTACCTTAGTCGGTGATGCCGCCTTTATTTTTGAAAGCTCACAAGTAGTCTGGTCTGCACTATGTGACTACGAAAAATCTAAACCAGTACGAGGAAAGGCTCTCGATTTTTCCGATGCCTTAATTGTTAATAAAGCTCATTATACGGCTGAAAACAAAGGCGCTTCGTTATCGGCCTTTTACAGTTTTGATAAAGCTGTAGAGCAGCTTAAAAGTGCTAAGAAGCCTTAGAATAGTTTAAACAACTGACCCGTTAATCCACAATTTATGTTATTTACATAACTTGAGGTTATTCAATAGCAATTTTTAGAGATAGAAAATATTTATTCAAATTAACAGAAGGACACTAAATGGACTTAAACATTACTAAACTGGACGTTATGGCAGCCGCCCTTACTGGGTTCTTAGGAGCGTACTGGTTCGAGAGCGGTCAAACAATTTGGCACTGGGGCAGCTTCCTTTTTACCGCTGTATTTATCACTTCTATGTCTCTCCTTCTTACTTGGAGCCTGCCTAAGATTATTCGCTTCTTTGGTCATAGGACGTCGAGTTAAATACGATACGCTCTTCACGTAATACTGTCCTAAAAAGGTGAGACGAAATAAAAGAATAAGCCCGATTGACATACTTCGAGAGTATATCGAAAACCAAGATAGACCTACGTAGACAGCTATCCATCTCCCACCCAGATTTTATCTATGGAAGGAGAATTCCGCTAAATCCGTTAAACCTTGGTTTTACACAGAATGAAAAGACCTAATAACAGGTCGTTTGTCATTGTTTTACGTATTACTTCTTGATACAATTAGACCTGTTAAACATTTATTAAAAGGTCTAATTATGGCAACTCACCTAATACTTGCAGACGTAAGCGCTGGTATCTCAGAACTTAAAAAAAACCCTATGGCAGTCATGGAGCAGGGTGAAGGATTTCCGGTTGCAATACTCAATCGTAACGAGCCTGTTTTCTATGCAATTCCTGCTGCTGCTTACGAACTATTAATGGATAAATTAGAAGATATAGAACTTGCTCAGATTGTTCGTGAGCGTAAAGGCCAACCATCAAGAGTGGTAACACTTGATGAGCTATAAGCTTCGCATTTCTGAGGATGCAGAAAAAGAATGGAATACGCTTGATAAGCCGATACGTGAACAGTTTAAAAAGAAACTAAGTAAAAGGCTAGCATCACCTAGAGTTGAAAAAGATCGACTTAGTGGAACGAGAAATATTTATAAAATTAAACTTCGCAGCTCTGGGTTTAGACTTGTTTATCGTGTTTATGATAATGAGGTTGAAATACTGGTTATTGCGGTCGGCAAGCGTGAGCGTAATCGAGTTTACAAAGCCGCTTCAAAGAGACTTTAACGCATCAGAACTAGGGAGGTATGAGCTTTTGGAATACAAATATACTATTGAAGAAGCAGCAAGAGCTGGAATTAGCTTTAGCGCGAATATTCCTACGCCATCAGGTAGTCAAACTGTGCTTCTCTCTTGAAGAAGTAGTCAAATATATCAATAGCCCACCTACTTTCACTGCTTCTAATTTTGGGCTGTCAGAAACGGATTACAACACATGGTATAAAAAAACAGAAATTCTAAAATTGGATGATCTGCAAGCCACCAAAAAAATTTATCTTTAAATGCGTTCATAATTAATATTGAGTAAATTTGTAGATCACTTGTTAATACAAAAGTGAAAAGATCGAAAAATTTATATCAATTGACATAAATAAAAAATAAACAGCAAAGAACCCCGAACTTAAAAAGATTTAGCAAGCTCTTTTAGGGTTGGTAAATCCTTCGCCGTTTTGTTTAAAATTGCTTGAAATTGACCATCGTTATTTTCTAATTGTGGATGCTCTAGTGACTGATCGTTGAACGCCCTATCTTCCAAAATCAAATAACGTGCAAGCCGTTGAGCTGTTTTAACAACGTCAATTTCGCAAAGATAATCAGTTTCAAAAGAAGTAGTACTACCCAACGTGCCAATAACCCTTACAAAGACCTCCGGCATTTCCCAGCGGCGTAAAAGCCAAGAAAGCGCTTGATAATCACTAAAGAGAAAAAACTCTTTTACACGATCAGAAAAGATAGGGTCAAGCGGCTCACACGTTTCAGAAATTCGGTAAAAATCTAAAGGAAAAAGAGAAGCAATAATAAAAACACCCAAGTTATGCAAAAGACCAATGGTATAAACAAGGTTGTTTTGATTTATGTCTTGTTTGTAGAGAATTGATAATTCTCTACAAAGGGTTGCCGTTAGCATCGAATTTAGCCAATGATCTTCAATATCAAATGAGCTTGTTTTACTAATATCAAAATTAGCGGTCATTGCGATAGCAATGATTAATGATTTTGCTTTGTTTAGCCCAATTCGCACAATGGCATCATGGCATCATGGCATCATGGCTACAAATGATAGGCGACTGACTACGAAAATACGCAGTATTAGCAAGGTGCAACAGTTTTAAAACAATTGAAGGGTTTTGTTCTACGGCTAGGGCTAATTCAGTTACATCAACACTAGGGTTATTGGCTAACTCTATTATTTTAAAAGTTGAGGATTTTAATATAGGTATTTCATCAATCTTTCTAACTGCAAGTTTAAATAAACGCTCTTGCTTGAATTTGCTTGTCTCAAGCAGTTCCTTTTCTGAAATATCCATTTCACCAGCCCTTATGCCTTAAATCCATTTGTTTAAATCCGCCTGTTTAAGCAGGGGGTTACTTTTAAATATTACGAACTAGTAGTAAAAATAGAGCCAACGGCTTTATTATTATCAAGAACGGTAATGCTACCATTATCAATCCAGCCATTAGAAGTGAAAAAAAGGAAAATGTATATCAAATAAAAAGAAACAGCAAAGCCCCCCCCAACCTAAAAAGATTTGGACCGAAGTCGAAAAAAAACAGAAGCAAGGAGATATGACTTCTATTAAATACGAAAACATTTTTGAAGCCAGCATGAGTCGACGAGGAAATTGTCATGACGATGCGGTGGCTGAAAGCTTCTTTTCATTATTGAAAATGGATCGTATAAAACGTCGATTATTTAAAACAAGGGCTGAGGCTCGAGCTGAAATATTCGATTATATTTAGTTTTTCTACAACCCCAAACGACATCATGGTGATAATGACGAATTGTCGCCCATGAAGTATGAAAAGCAGTATTTTGAGAACTTAGAGGTTGTCTAGAAAACTGGGGGCAGCTCATATTAAAAAAATAAAACTAAAGATCTAACAAGGGTGTTAGACAATATTGGTTGGGAAACAACCATAAAATGACCAAAATCAATTTATCTTTTCTTTAATATTATGAAAATACTTATAAACGCTTCGAAGTCAAGGTATGCTGTTTTAGTCTTTCTTCTACTGATGATTGTTTTGGCATTAACTAAAATTGATCAACAAGAAATTCCAGAAAAAAGCATGCTGCAAAAGTTGACTGTGGTAGTAAAGTCAGTCAAAGATTCCGCTCGAAAAAGTACTAGAAGATATACTCTCTATTTTAAACAACCAAGTAAATACTTTTATGGAAGTGTATTGCTAAGGTCGCATCAAGTTATTCAGGAAATATCTGATATTAAGCCAGGAATGGAGCTAGAAGTATTAGTTAAACAAGAAAAAAATTTACAGCTTCAATATGGGAAATATCAAACAATAAAGAAGTTATCGTTAGTTATGAAAAGTTGGTTGTCACATTGGTATCTTGTGAAAATTGAAAGAGCAAAGAACGCGTAACCTATATCTGCCCTTCGTCGCTTAGACAATACCAAGATTACCGAACACCCTTCAGAGGTCAATCGGTACATGTAAGGCACAAGCTAGTTTTATTTTATGAGAAGACGCCATGTTCTATCCTACCCAACAGATGTAATACTTCATTTAAACCGGCATCTGTCGTTGCTAGGTCTATTGGCTTTTGCTCATTTAATGCTCGTTTAGGCGTTTCTATCCATTGAACGGCCAAATCGTGGTCTCCGAGTACTTTTTCTGCGCGATTAACTAGCTTCTGTAAATTGTCCATTTATCGAACTTCGTCATCAAATAAACCATTCTTAGTTAAAGGCTTTATTACCTGGCCACAATAGTGATATACAGTTTATATTGTTACTAACCAGGTCTGGTTTTCAACAATATAAACTGTATATAGCCACTTATTAACTACTTGATTTAGCTACACGCAATTTAAAATCGAAATTATTAAACAACCGTATAAACTTATGCTTATACATATGTTTTTATGTAAAATAAGGCTATGAATAATCCTAGTCTTGAAGAGTTAAAACAAGAGATACGCAATCAGGGCCTTCGGCAGGCTGATATAGCGCGTGCTATTAACTGTGACCAAGGACATATTTCAAGGCTTCTATCTGGGAAAATATCTACGGGCTCTAAAATGCTTAAGAATCTGTCCGCTTTTGTTTTTGATACAAAAAGCCATAGAAGCTATGAAGGAAAAGTTCTGATCAGAAATTCAATTAATGAATGCTGGGACGGGTCACTTGATCAAGCAGTGCTAATCACAGACCTACTAAAAACTGTAAAAAAAATCTCAGCCCAAGAGAATAAATAATGATAAGCAATATAATATTACCGAAAATTCAGGACGAAGAAATCCTAGACGGGTATATTGGTAGAGCGGCCTTTATCAATGGCGTTCAACCTAAAATTTTGATGGAAGCCTTTAAAAACAATTCCATTTTAAACAGCTTTTATTTATCAAACAAAGGCTACAATTTTGAGACAATTCTAAACAAGCACACTTTATTTAATTTTTATAATCTTTTTAACCACCATACCGATGAAAACAGAAATAAATTATTTTTCGTACCATATGGAGTGGACAGCAATATCTGTGAACTATGCGTTCGTGAAGACTTGGAAAATCATGGATATACGTATTGGAAACGATGCCATCAGGTTCCAAGTGTAACAACTTGTTACCTTCACAATAAGCAACTTATTTCCACAACAAGAAAAACAACTGATATAGACCCTCTTTTTTGGCAAAAAACTAATCCACCTCAACCCAGCAAATTAAAAAAAAGGCCTTCAGATTTTGAGAAAAGATATGCCTACCTTACATCCAGCTTATTAAATACGCCGCCACTCGCTGATAAAAAAACAATATTGAGCCGAATTAAGAAATTAGAACGAGAACAAATATCCTCAAGAAATGAAAGGAAGTATGATTTTTGGAGCTTTCATGCCAAGAAAAAACCGGTTCAAAAATTTACTAACACTATAAATAAGAGAAAATACTATTCAGATGCTTTCTATCTCAAAGGTTTTATAAAAGATGCAATGCCAATCACAAATATTTGCTTTGCATCATCTTTATTAAATGGTACTGCAGAACAAGCCCTTGATGTATTTTTACAACCAGCTGATTAAAGACTTTTACAGAATATTGTTATATGCGTCCTCAAGCTCACTCCTGTTTGATAAGGAACGTATATCAATAGTTTCTTTTGAAACTAATCGTTTCTGATTATTTTCTTTCTTTAAGGCAAAGTAATTTAGACTTTCTGTTTTATTTAGAGATTGCTCTAAGTAGCGATCTAGAAAAACTTGATTATTTTTAACATGCTCCTTATCTTCTTCTAACGCTATATTTTCACTATCTAACGGACACTCAAGGTCACTAAACCCCTTTCTTAATCGCCATCAGAAGTGGTTCCACTAATTAGGACAACCTGCTTAGGAGTTATTTTCCCAGTTAAT
>OJDD01000015.1_pt1 | contig 88541 bp, 100 predicted proteins | sample 1592591 | NCBI WGS metagenome assembly OJDD01 (sample SAMN05416809, study PRJEB24817) | seawater metagenome | isolation source: Sea water | place: Canada:Atlantic | collected 2013-07 | reverse complement strand
AAAGGTGCGTAATGTCTAAAGAAAAATTTGAAAGAAATAAGCCCCATGTAAACGTTGGTACGATTGGCCACGTTGATCACGGAAAAACAACCTTAACAGCCGCATTAACAAAAGTAATGGCTGAAGCGATGGGTGGAGAAGTCAAAGCATTTGATGAAATTGACAACGCACCGGAAGAACGTGAGCGTGGTATTACCATTGCAACATCACACGTTGAATATGAATCAGACACACGTCACTACGCACACGTAGATTGTCCAGGACACGCCGATTACGTTAAAAACATGATCACAGGTGCTGCTCAAATGGACGGCGCTATCTTAGTCTGTTCAGCAGCTGATGGCCCAATGCCACAAACACGTGAGCATATCCTTCTTTCTCGCCAAGTGGGCGTTCCTTACATCGTTGTTTTCTTGAATAAAGCAGACATGGTCGATGATGAAGAGTTACTTGAGCTGGTAGAAATGGAAGTACGTGAACTCTTAGATATGTATGAGTTCCCAGGCGATGATACACCCATCGTAACCGGTTCCGCACTAAAAGCACTAGAAGGCGACACATCAGATATCGGTGTCCCATCAGTTCTTAAATTAGTAGAAGCACTAGATAGCTACATCCCATTACCAGAACGTGCGGTAGATGGAGATTTCCTAATGCCTGTAGAAGACGTGTTCTCAATCTCAGGACGTGGAACTGTAGTAACAGGTCGTATCGAACGTGGTGTGATCAACGTAGGCGAAGAAATTGAAATCGTTGGTGTTAAAGATACAGAAACTACCACCTGTACCGGTGTTGAAATGTTCCGCAAATTGCTGGATCAAGGAGAAGCTGGTGACAATGTAGGTATCTTATTACGTGGAACAAAACGTGAAGACGTTGAACGTGGTCAAGTATTAGCAAAGCCAGGTTCAATCACACCGCATACACATTTCGAAGCCGAAGTGTATGTGCTTGGTAAAGATGAAGGCGGTCGTCACACACCATTCTTCAACGGATACCGTCCACAGTTCTACTTCAGAACCACAGACGTCACAGGCGCATGTGATTTACCAGAAGGCATCGAAATGGTTATGCCAGGTGATAACGTGCAAATGACAGTTAAACTAATCAACCCAATTGCGATGGAAGAAGGCTTACGCTTTGCCATTCGTGAAGGTGGCCGCACAGTAGGCGCCGGTGTTGTTGCTAAAATAATCGAGTAATTATAATGTCTAAACAATCCATAAGAATACGTTTAAAGGGTTTTGATCATCGCTTAATAGATCATGCTGCACGTGAAATTGTAGAAACAGCAAAAAGAACTGGCGCTCAAGTAATGGGTCCTATTCCTTTGCCTACTAAAAAAGAGCGTTTTACTGTGCTTATTTCACCACATGTTAATAAAGATGCTCGTGATCAATATGAGCTTCGCACGCACAAACGTATGATGGATATTGTAGAGCCTACTGATAAAACTGTTGATGCTTTAATGAAGCTTGATTTGTCAGCTGGGGTTGATGTTCAAATTAAACTGAACTAGTTCAGTTTTAATAAAGAAAATAAAGGATAAATCATGTCTTTAGGTTTAGTGGGTCGTAAATGTGGTATGACAAGATTGTTTACAGATGAAGGAGTTTCTATACCCGTGTCTGTTGTTCAGATTTTGCCAAATCGTATTACCCGTGTGTTAAGTCAAGAATCTGATGGGTATTCTGCAGTGCAGGTTACTACAGGTGATGTTAAGAACTCGAGAGTCAATAAAGCCGAGGCAGGTCAGTTTTCTAAAGCCGGTGTTTCTGCAGGAAGAGGCTTGTGGGAATTTAGACTTGATGAGGACTCATCTCTTGAGGTTGGTTCAGATGTATCGCTTGATATTTTTGAAGCTGGTCAGAAAATTGATGTTCGCGGCAAGAGTATTGGTAAAGGTTTTGCTGGTGTTATTAAGCGATATAATTTCTCAATGCAAGATGCGACACATGGTAATTCTTTGTCACATCGCGCCCCTGGTTCAATCGGTCAATGTCAGACACCTGGTCGTGTTGTAAAAGGCAAAAAAATGTCTGGTCATATGGGTGATGAGCGTGTGACTACACAAAATCTTGAGATTGTAAAAATTGACACTGATAAGTCTGTCGTGCTGATTAAGGGTGCGATTCCAGGTGCGAAAAACGGTGATATTGTTATAACACCGGCTATCAAAACAAATAAATAGGCATAATTATGAATACACAAGCGCCTGTCGTAGGTAAAGATGTATCTGAGGCTGTTTTTGGTCAAGATTACAATGAAGGGATTATCCATCAACTTGTTGTAACATACATGGCTAATGCAAGATCTGGTACTCGTGCACAAAAAACGCGTTCTGAAGTAAGTGGTGGTGGAGTTAAGCCATGGAAGCAAAAAGGTACTGGTCGTGCACGTGCTGGTACAATAAGAAGTCCGATCTGGCGAACTGGTGGTGTTACTTTTGCTGCTAAGCCTCAAGATCATAGTAAAAAACTTAATAAAAAAATGTATGCGGCTGGAATGAAGTCAATTCTTTCTGAGCTAATTCGTCAAGAACGACTGGTTATTGTTGATGGATTATCAATTGAAGAGCCTAAAACAAAAGTTTTAAATCAACTGCTAGCTGAAAAAGGTATTACTAGTGCTTTGATAGTGTTGGCAGGTGAAGATCGGAATCTAGAGCTTGCAAGTAGAAATATACATAAAATTGATGTTTGTACTGCCTATGAGATTGATCCGGTTTCCTTGCTTGCCTATGAAAAAGTATGTGTAACGGCTGATGCAATTGCACTAATTGAGGAGCGTTTAAAATGAACCAGGAATTTTTGTTGCAGTTGATCACTGCACCTGTAGTTACAGAGAAAAGCTCTCTTGCTGCAGAGAATAATAATCAATATGTTTTTAAAGTAAACAATACCGCTAACAAGGCTGAAATTAAAGCAGCTGTTGAAAAGCTATTTGATGTTAACGTTGAGTCTGTTAAAACCTTAAATGTTAAAGGAAAAGTGAAGCGCTTTGGAAAGGGTTTTGGAAAAAGATCTGATGTAAAAAAAGCATATGTTCGTATTAAATCTGGGCAAGAAATAGAATTCATTTCTGCTTAATTGGAAGATAAAGAAATCTTATGGCAATAGTAAAATCTAAACCAACTTCTCCCGGCTCTCGTTTTGTTGTACGTGTTAAAAATGCCGACTTAAGTAAATCTGCTCCATATGCGCCTCTTTTAGTTAAGAAAACTAAATCAGGTGGTAGAAATAATAATGGACGAATTACAACAAGGCATCGTGGCGGGGGTCATAAACAACATTACCGAATTATTGACTTTAAAAGAAATAAATTCGATATCCCAGGAAAAGTAGAAAGTCTGCAATATGATCCAAATAGAACTGCCAATATTGCATTAATACTATATAATGACGGCGATAGACGATACATCATTGCACCAAAGAATTTAAATGTTGGTGACGAGATAATTTCTTCTGAAGTAGCCCCGATTACAATCGGAAATTGTTTGCCAATGAGAAATATTCCTGTTGGTACGCAAGTTCACTGTGTTGAATTGAAACCTAATAAAGGTGCTCAAATTGCACGTAGTGCTGGCACCGTTGTTCAAATAGTTGCTAGAGATGGTAATCATGTAACACTAAGATTGCGCTCAGGTGAGATGCGTAAAGTGTTATCTGAGTGTCGCGCTGTTATTGGTGAGGTTGGTAATTCTGAACATAGTTTGATCTCACTTGGTAAAGCTGGCGCAAAACGTTGGAGAGGTGTTAGACCAACTGTTCGTGGTGTTGCTATGAACCCAGTAGATCACCCTCATGGTGGTGGTGAGGGTAAGACATCTGGTGGTCGTCACCCGGTATCTCCATGGGGTATGCCGACTAAGGGTTATAAAACGCGTAAAAATAAACGCACTGATAAGTTAATTGTCAGAAATAGAACTAAACGTTAAGGATATATTGTGCCAAGATCTATTAAGAAAGGCCCTTTTGTTGATCTTCACTTAATGAAGAAAGTGGAAGCGGCTGCAGAAAGTAATAATCGCAGACCTATTAAGACTTGGTCTAGACGTTCAATGATTTCACCAGCTATGGTTGGTTTAACGATAGCTATCCATAATGGTAAGCAACATATGCCAGTATTGATAAGTGAGAATATGGTCGGTCATAAATTAGGTGAGTTTGCTCTAACGCGTACTTACCGTGGCCATATCGTTGATAAAAAATCTAGATAATAATTGGTGTTGAGATGGAAGTGAAAGCTAAATTAAAAAACGCGAATTTTTCTGCTCAGAAAGGTCGTTTGGTTGCAAATCAAATCAGAGGCAGGGGTGTTGAGGATGCATTGAATCTTTTAGGGTTCAGTACTCGTAAAGCTGCGGATAGTTTTAAAAAATTGCTGAATTCAGCAATTGCAAATGCTGAGCATAATGAAGGTGCGGATGTAGACGAGTTGTTTGTTTCTACAGTTTATGTGGACGAGGCACCTACATATAAAAGATTTAAAGCACGTGCCAAAGGTCGTGGTAATAAAATACTTAAAAGAAACTGCCATCTAACTATTGAAGTTAGTGACACTAAATAAAGAGTAAATAAATATGGGTCAAAAAGTACATCCTACAGGTATACGCCTTGGAATAGTTAAAGATTGGAATTCACGTTGGTATGCCAGTACACAAGCGTATCCGGACATGCTTAAGCAAGATTTAATTGCTAGGGATTTTTTGAAAAAGAAATTGATGGCTGCATCGGTTAGCAAAATCCAAATAAATCGTCCTGCTGGTAATGCACAAATAACAATTCATACTGCTCGCCCTGGTATTGTTATTGGAAAGAAAGGTGGTGATGTAGATTCCTTGCGTGCTGAAGTTAGTAAGATTATGGGCGTCCCTGTTCAGATTAATGTTGAAGAGATTCGTAAACCTGAGCTTGATGCTTTGTTGGTGGCTGAAAGTGTTGCTCAACAACTTGAGCGTAGAATTATGTTTAGACGTGCAATGAAACGAGCTGTCACGAATACAATGCGTCTTGGTGCTGAAGGAATTAAGATTAAAGTCAGTGGACGTTTAAATGGCGCTGATATTGCACGTAATGAATGGTATAGAGAAGGCCGTGTTCCTTTGCATACTCTGCGCGCTGATATTGATTATGGTTTTACTGAAGCCTTAACTACTTATGGTATTTTAGGTATCAAGGTGTGGATCTTTAAAGGTGAAGTTTTTGATGAAAAATCTGCTCTTCCAATTTTAGGTTCTAAGGAAGCGGTAGGAGAATAGGTATCTACAATGTTACAACCAAAAAGAACAAAATTTAGAAAAGCACATAAAAATAGAAACACCGGCTTAGCCCATAGGGGAAGCAGTGTTAGTTTTGGTGAGTTTGGCCTGAAGTCAATTGAGCGTGGCAGAATGACTGCACGTCAAATTGAGGCGGGCAGAAGAACAATTACGCGTCATATTAAACGTGGTGGTAAAGTTTGGATTAGAGTTTTTCCTGATAAACCAATTACTAAAAAGCCATTAGAAGTACGTATGGGTAAAGGGAAAGGTAGTGTTGAATTTTGGGTAGCTCAAATTAAGCCTGGGACAATGTTATTTGAGTTGCAGGGTGTATCGAAGGAAATTGCTATGGAAGCATTTCAGCTTGCAGCAGCGAAATTACCTTTCAAAACGAAATTTGCTGAACGGACAATAATGTAATGAAAGCTTCAGAATTAAGAGAAAAAACAGTTCAAGAATTAAATGATTTGTTGCTTGAACTTAGAAAAGAACAGTTTAATTTACGTATGCAAAGTGCGACTGGTCAATTGAATCAAGTGCATCAGTTTGGCGTAGTTCGTGGTGATATTGCGCGAATTAAGACCATATTAAATGACCAAGTAGGTGAATCTAAATGAGTGTAGAAGAGCAAACTCTAAGGACAATTTCTGGAGTAGTAACAAGCAATAAAGGTAATAAGTCAATTACTGTCAGTGTTACACGCCAGGTTAAGCACCCTTTGTATGGAAAAGTGATTAAGCGATCAACCAAGTACAATGCACACGATGAAGCAAATGAATGTTCAGAAGGTGATATTGTTTCATTAGTTTCATGTAGACCAATTTCCAAGTCAAAAACTTGGAAACTTCATGAGATTATCGAGAAAACGAAATAGAGTTAGTTGGAGTAAGTAATGATTCAAATGCAGACAAGACTTGATGTGGCGGACAATAGTGGTGCCCGCAACGTTATGTGTATAAAAGTTCTGGGTGGCTCTCATAAGCGCTATGCGAGAATTGGTGACATTATCAAGGTAAGTATTAAAGATGCGATACCTCGTGGAAAGGTTAAGAAAGGTGATGTGCATAATGCAGTTGTTGTAAGAACAAAGAAAGCAATTCGTCGTGCTGATGGTTCAGCGATTCGTTTTGATGGTAATGCAGCCGTTTTGTTAAATGCTAACTTACAGCCCATTGGAACACGTATTTTTGGCCCTGTTACACGTGAGTTGCGAAATGAAAAGTTCATGAAGATCATTTCGCTGGCCCCTGAAGTTATTTAAATAGAATTAATTATGAATAAAATTAAAAAAGGTGATGAGGTTATTGTTTTAACTGGCAAGGATAAGGGTAAGAGAGGTCAAGTCTTGTCAGTTGTCTCAGCAGATAAGCTTCTAGTTGAAGGCATTAATTCTGTAAAAAAACATCAAAAACCCAATCCTAATAAAGGAATTGAAGGTGGTATTGTTCAAAAGCAAATGCCAATAAATATTTCTAATGTTGCTATTTATAATGCACAAACTGAAAAGGCTGATAGGGTTGGTTTTAAAATTCTTGAAGACGGCAAAAAAGTACGTTTCTTCAAGTCAAATAATGAAGTGCTTGACGCTTAAGTTTATAGAGATAATTTATGTCAATTTTAGAAGAACATTATAAAAAAGAACTAGTTCCAGCTTTATTTAAAGAACTTGGACTTAAATCAATCATGGAAGTCCCCAAAATTACTAAAATAACCCTTAATATGGGTGTTGGTGAGGCGGTGGCTGACAAAAAAGTTATTCAAAATGCAGTGTCTGATCTTGAAAAAATATCAAGTCAAAAGCCTGTAGTTACAATTGCTCGTAAATCTATTGCTGGTTTTAAAATCCGTGATGATATGCCAATTGGTTGTAAGGTAACACTTAGAAATGATCGCATGTATGATTTTCTTCAACGTCTTATTTCAATTGCTATCCCAAGGATTAGAGACTTTCGTGGATTAAGTGACAAGTCTTTTGATGGTAGAGGTAATTATTCTTTAGGTGTGACAGAGCAGATTATATTCCCAGAAATTGATTATGATAAAATAGATACGCTTCGTGGGTTGGATATTGCAATCACTACCAGTGCTAGAAATGATGAAGAAGGTCGTGCTTTATTAAAGGCTTTCAAATTCCCAATTAAATTACAAGGTTAGAAGATGGCTAAGAAATCAATGATAGCTAGAGAGAATAAACGAATTCGTTTAGTCGCTAAATATGCATCAAAAAGAGCAGCTTTAAAAGAAATTATTAGAGACCCTAAATCAACTTTTGACCAGGTGAATGATGCGCAAGCAAAATTAGTTTCTTTACCAAGAGACTCCAGTCCTTCTCGTGTACGTAATCGCTGTAATATTACTGGACGTCCACACGGATACTATAGGAAATTTGGTCTAGGACGTAATAAACTACGTGAAGCGACTATGCGCGGTGATGTGCCTGGTTTATCTAAGGCTAGCTGGTAAAAGAGGAATAGTAATATGAGTATGAGCGATCCTATTGCAGATATGTTAACTCGCATTCGTAATGCGCAGTCTGCTGAAAAAACAACAGTTACAATGCCGTTTTCTACAAAAAAGCAGGCATTAGCAAACATCTTAGAACAGGAAGGATTTGTTAAAGCATCAGCTAAGATTGAAGATGAAAGCAACAAACACGAATTAGAAATTACTTTAAAGTATTTCCAAGGCAAGCCTGTAATAGAGTCGATTGACCGTGTTAGTAAGCCAGGACTACGTATTTATAAGTCAAAAGACGAGCTACCAAAGGTTAAAAGTGGCCTAGGTGTTGCTATTATTTCTACTTCTAAAGGCTTGTTAACTGATCGTGAGGCTCGTTCTCAAGGTCATGGTGGCGAAGTCCTTTGTTACGTCAGCTAAATTAGGTTTTATTATGTCAAGAATTGCAAAAAGTCCTGTTGAATTACCAGCTGGAGTTGAATTTAAAAACACAGATGGTGAGTTAACCGTAAAAGGTAAAAATGGTGAGCTTACCAGTGAGTTGTTTGAGTGCGTAAATGTTGAGTTAAATGATAATGTTCTTTCATTTTCTCCAAAAGATACATCAAAAAATAGTATGGCGTTAACTGGTACGCAGCGATCTATTGTTAATAATATGGTTGTTGGTGTAACCACAGGTTTTGAAAAAAAACTTGAGCTACGTGGGGTGGGTTATAGAACACAAGTTAAAGGTAAATCGTTAAACTTAACCTTAGGTTTTTCACACCCTGTTAACTATGAGATCCCTGAGGGAATCACCATTGAAACGCCTAGCCAGACAGAAATTACTGTTAAAGGTTGCGATAAGCAGTTAGTAGGCCAAGTTGCAGCAGACATTCGTGATTACCGTTCACCTGAGCCCTACAAAGGTAAAGGAATTCGGTATCTCGGTGAGCATGTTGTTATGAAAGAAGCTAAGAAAAAATAGGCAGGATAATGGATAAGAAAAGTTCACGTTTGCGTAGAGCAACGAAAACAAGATCTCGTATAAAAGAAAGTGGCAAAGTTCGCCTAAGTGTACATAGATCACCACGTCACATTTATGCACAAGTGACTAGTGCTGATGGTGCAACAGTCATCGTTTCGGCTTCAACTTTATTAAGTGATGTGAATAGCTCCTTAAAAAACTGTGGAAATATTGAAGCAGCTGGCTTAGTTGGCAAAGCAATTGCTGAACGTGCTGTAGAAGCAGGTGTTAAAGAAGTAGCATTTGACCGCTCTGGCTACAAATATCACGGTCGTGTAAAAGCGCTTGCAGATGCTGCTCGCGAAAATGGATTGGAATTTTAGAGGCAATTATGGCATCACAACCAGGACAAAATAATCAACAAGACGACTTACAAGAAAAATTAATTACTGTTAGACGAATTTCTAAAGTAGTTAAAGGTGGTCGTCAATTTAGATTTTCTGCGCTTACTGTAGTAGGCGATGGTAAAGGTCGAGTTGGCTTTGGTATTAGTAAAGCTCGTGAGGTTCCAGTAGCAATACAGAAAGCGATGGAGCAAGCGCGTAAAAATATGGTTACTGTAAATTTAAGTGGTAACACACTGCAGTACCCAATCACCTCTAAGTATGGTGCGGCTGAGATTTTTATGAAACCAGCATCAGAGGGTACCGGTATTATTGCTGGAGGTGCTATGCGAGCAGTATTTGATGTAGTAGGTGTTCATGATGTGCTTGCAAAATGTGTTGGCAGTAACAACCCTGCTAACGTTGTTAGAGCAACAATCAAAGGTTTGTCTGATATGACAAATGCAGAACTTGTTGCGATGAAACGTGGTAAATCTGTCGCTGATATTATTGGGTAAAACAATGAGTGCTAAAACAATTAAAGTAAAAATGATTCGTAGTAAAAATGGTCGTCTAGCATCGCATAAAGCATGCATTGCAGGATTAGGACTACGAAAAATCAATCAAACCGTTGAAGTTATTGATACTCCTGAAAATAGAGGAATGATTAATAAAGTTCATTACATGCTTCAGGTAGAAGAGAGTTAATATGTTATTAAATACAATTAAGCCAGCTGCTGGTAGTACAAAAGTTGCAAAACGTGTTGGACGTGGAATTGGATCGGGTCTTGGTAAAACTTGTGGTCGTGGACATAAGGGCCAAAAGTCACGTTCAGGTGGTATGCCTAAAATTGGTTTTGAAGGTGGGCAAATGCCTATTCAGCGTAGATTACCCAAAGTTGGGTTTACATCTGCAAAAAAACGCCTAACAGCAGAAGTAAGGCTTAACGAATTATGTGGTCTATCTTCTGAAGATATTACAATTGATGTTTTAATTGCGGCTAATATTGTTCCTGAGTTTACAAAGAGAGTGAAAGTCATTCTTTCTGGTGAAATAAAGTCACCGGTTAACCTTAAGGGTATTGTTGCAACAGCTGGTGCAGCAAAGGCGATTGAGTCTGCTGGCGGAAGTTTAGTCTAATTATGTCTGTACTGGGATCTTCAGCTACTGGTTCTAGTGGTGGTTTAAGTAATTTACCTGAGTTACGTAAAAGGCTTTTATTTGTTCTAGGTGCCTTATTTGTATTTAGAGTAGGTGCGCATGTACCTGTTCCTGGTATTGACCCTAAAGCACTTGCAATGATGTTTGAGCAACAGGCTGGTACGATCCTAGATATGTTTAATATGTTTTCTGGTGGTGCTCTTAAGAGGTTAAGTATATTTGCGTTAGGCATTATGCCGTACATTTCAGCATCCATTATTATTCAACTGATGACCTCTGTTGTTCCTAAGTTTGAGCAATTAAAAAAAGAAGGTGAGTCGGGTAAAAGAAAAATAACACAATATACTCGTTATTTTACAGTGGTATTAGCTACCTTTCAGGCAATTGGTGTAGCAACTGCAATACAAAGTCAATCTGCGGGTGGTTTGCCCGTTGTTTTTAACCCTGGGCTTGCTTTTATGTTCACTGCTGTCGTTACGCTGGTTAGTGGTACTTTGTTTTTAATGTGGCTAGGTGAGCAGGTTACGGAAAGAGGTATTGGAAACGGTATTTCTATAATTATTTTTGGTGGAATTGTAGCTGGCCTACCTTCTGCAATTGGCGGAACGCTTGAGTTAGTTAGAACTGGTGAAATGAATGCATTCATGGTTATTATACTGTTCTTATTAGCTATCGGTGTTACTGCTTTTGTGATCTTTGTTGAGCGTGCACAACGTCGAATTACAATTAACTATGCAAAAAGGCAACAAGGCAATAAAATGATGGCTGGGCAATCAAGTTTCTTGCCATTAAAGTTAAATATGGCAGGTGTTATTCCACCAATTTTTGCTTCCAGTATTATTTTATTTCCATCAACTATAGCGGGCTGGTTTGGTAATAATGAAGGTATGGCTTGGCTTCAAGACCTATCTAGTATGCTATCTCCTGGGCAACCCATTTATGTATTACTGTATGCTGCAGCAATTATTTTCTTTTGCTTCTTCTATACAGCGTTGGTTTTTAACTCTAGAGATACGTCGGACAACTTAAAGAAATCTGGTGCATTTATTCCAGGAATAAGACCTGGTGAACAAACAACTAAATATATTGACGCGGTTATTACAAAATTAACATTGTTAGGCGCGATGTATATTACAGCTGTTTGTCTTTTACCTGAATTCCTAATTGTTTATTGGAATGTACCATTTTATTTTGGTGGAACATCACTATTAATTATCGTTGTTGTCGTTATGGATTTTATTGCTCAAATGCAATCTCATCTTATGTCTCAGCAATATGAAGGTTTAATGAAAAAAGCAAACCTTAAAAATAAATAACTTAAGGTATTATTCGGAGTAAAAATATGAAAGTTAGAGCATCAGTTAAAAAGATTTGTCGTAACTGTAAAGTAGTAAGACGTAACAGGGTTGTACGTATTATTTGTAAAGATGGTCGACATAAACAACGTCAAGGCTAATTCTTAGCTTGTAGTTATTCACAATAAAGATTAAAATTGCCGGTTTTCTACTGGCTTAAATAACGGAGAGACTTAATGGCACGTATTGCTGGTATTAATATACCTGATAATAAGCACATTGTTATTTCACTTACTTCAATTTATGGCGTTGGTCTAACAAGATCAAAAGCTATTTGTGCAGCAGCTGAAATAGATACAACAACTAAAGTACGAGAACTATCTGAAGAGCAATTGGAACTCATTCGTGTGGAAGTTGGGAAATACTTAATTGAAGGTGATTTACGCCGAGAAGTTTCTATGAATATTAAGCGCCTGTTAGATCTAGGTTGCTTTAGAGGAATACGTCATCGTAGGAGCTTACCTGTCCGTGGTCAACGTACGAAAACCAATGCTAGAACCCGTAAAGGTCCTCGTAAACCAATCAGAAAATAAGATTTAATTAAAGGATATTTGAAGTATGGCTAAACCAAGTCGTAGTAAAAAGAAAGTTAAGAAAAGTGTTGTTGACGGGATCGTTCACGTCCATGCCACGTTTAATAACACTATTGTAACTATCACAGACCGTAAAGGTAATGCACTTTCTTGGGCAACAGCCGGTGGTTCTGGATTTAGAGGATCACGTAAAAGTACTCCATTTGCAGCTCAGGTTGCTGCTGAACGTGCTGGTGAAGTGGCTAAAGATTTTGGAATGAAAAATCTTGAAGTGAAAATTAAAGGTCCAGGTCCTGGTCGTGAGTCTGCAGTACGTGCTCTTAACAACATTGGTTTTAACATTACTTTTATAGAAGATGTGACACCTATTCCTCACAATGGTTGTCGTCCACCTAAGAAACGACGTGTATAACTAGGAAATTATTATGGCTAAATATACTGATTCAAAATGTCGTTTATGTCGTCGTGAAGGCGAAAAACTTTTTCTTAAAGGTGAGAAGTGTTACACCGCTAAATGTGCAATGGAAAAACGTGCTTACCCTCCGGGACAGCATGGTCAACGCCGTACACGTCTTTCTGACTATGCTTTACAGCTACGTGAAAAGCAAAAATTACGTCGTATTTATGGAGTTCTAGAAAAGCAATTCCGTAGTTATTATGGAGAAGCTGCTCGGATTAAAGGTTCGACTGGGGAAAACTTATTACAGCTTCTTGAATGCCGCTTAGACAATGTTGTATATCGTATGGGTTTTGCTTCTTCTCGCTCAGAAGCTAGGCAATTAGTTAGACACAACGGAATTGTTGTAAATGGTATCCGCGTTAATATCCCATCTTATCAAGTAATAGCTGAAGATGTTGTCGAAGTTAAAGAAGGCGCTAAAAATCAAAACCGCATAAAATCTGCATTAGAATTTGTAGAGCAACGTGGTATTCCTGAATGGATTGAGCTTGATATTAAGAAGATGAGAGGTATTTTTAAGGTGAAACCTGAGAGATCTGATTTACCTGCTGAAATTAATGAATCTCTAGTTGTTGAGTTGTACTCTAAGTAATCTTTTAAGAGGAAATATAATGCAAAATTTACTTTCAGGTTTTTTACAGCCTAAAGTTACAGGAGTTCAATCTATCTCTCCTACCTGTTCAAAAGTTACCATTGAACCAATGGAGCGTGGTTATGGACACACTCTTGGTAATGCACTAAGACGTGTTTTGTTGTCTTCTATATCTGGTTGCGCTGTTACAGAAATAAAAATTGATGGTGTGTTGCATGAATATACGACTATCGATGGTGTTCAAGAAGATGTTATTGACATCATGCTTAACCTTAAAAATCTTGCTGTAACCTTAAATGCAAAAGATGAAGCTATCTTAACGCTTGAAAAATCCGGTGAAGGCCAAGTTACTGCAGCTGACATTCAAATTGATCATGACGTCGAAATAGTTAACCCTGATTTAGTCATTGCAAACTTAACTGCAAACGGCAAAATTTCAATGTCTATCAAAGTTGAAAGAGGTTCAGGTTACCAGACTGCTGTTTCTAGAAAGCAAAATGATGAAGACCTTCCTATTGGAACCTTGTTATTAGATGCATCATTTAGCCCAATAAAACGTATATCTTACAATGTTGATACAGCTCGTGTTGAGCAACGTACTAACTTAGATAAACTCATTATTGAGCTTGAAACTAACGGTACTATTGACCCCGAAGAGACTATCAGAGCTGCAGCAACAATTCTACATCATCATATTGCAGTGTTTGTTGATCTTAAAGACATTGTTGATGTTCCAGAAGAGCCAAAAGAACCTGAGTTTGATCCGATTCTTTTACGTCCTGTTGATGATCTTGAGTTAACAGTACGTTCAGCTAATTGTTTAAAAGCTGAGCAAATATTCTATATAGGTGACTTGATTCAACGAACTGAAGTTGAGCTTCTTAAAGCACCTAACCTTGGTAAAAAGTCATTAACAGAAATTAAAGATGTACTTGCTTCAAAAGGTATGTCTTTAGGTATTCGTCTTGAAAATTGGCCTCCATCTAGTTTAATTACTAGTGATAGAGCTGTATCTTCAATTTAATTTAAGGATTTAACTATGCGTCATCGTAAATCAGGAAGACAGCTAAATCGTAATAGCAGTCATCGTAAAGCCATGTTTAAAAATATGGCAAATTCATTAATTGGTCACGAAGTAATTCGTACAACACTACCTAAGGCAAAGGAATTGCGTCGTTTTGTTGAGCCTCTTATTACAGCTTCAAAAATTGATTCAGTCGCTAAGAGACGTCTTATTTTTGCTCGTTTAAGGGATCGTGATAGTGTTACTAAACTATTTAACGACATTGCACCTCAGTATAAAGATCGCCCTGGTGGTTACCTTCGTATACTTAAATGTGGGTTTAGAACAGGTGATGCTGCGCCAATGGCTATTGTAGAACTTGTTGATCGTCAGTCGGAAGTAACATCAGAAGAATAACTTCTTACTCTTAACATAAAAAAAACCGGGTTTAACCCGGTTTTTTTTATGTTTAATTGTTTTTTATTATTAACGCTCTAAATAATCTATCTTATTATCTTTTTTGGCCCACTCATCTGCGTCTTCAGGAGCATCTTTAACATCAGTAATAACTGGCCATTCAAGTGACAATTCAGCATTTAGTTGAATAAAGGCTTCTTGACCTTCTGGTAGTTCATCTTCTGAATATATTGCTTCAACAGGGCATTCAGGTTCGCATAATGTACAATCAATGCATTCATCTGGGTCGATGACTAAAAAATTGGGTCCTTCATGGAAGCAATCTACCGGGCAAACGTCTACGCAATCTGTGTATTTACATTTGATACAAGCTTCGGTTACTACAAATGTCATTTTATATTCCTTGTTGATTAATTTACTGTTTCTATTATATGCAATTTCTATAAGCATCCACAGCATGGATTATAGATTTAATTGGGATATTGTTTTTCTTTAGATGGCAAATTTGATGCCAATGACTAATAAAATACTGGCTACAATATATTTTAATGTCTTTTCTGGAATTTTTTCTCCGACGATGGTCCCGAAGTAAATAGCGGGCAGTGAACCGATGATTAAACTAACCAGTAAAGACAAATCAATATTTCCCAACTGTAAATGCCCGAGTCCCGCGACTGCAGTTAATGGGACAGCGTGAGCTATGTCAGTTCCTACGATAGTTCTTGTTCTAAGTGTTGGGTAGAGGAGAAGTAATATCGCGCCTCCTATGGCTCCAGCGCCGACAGATGAAAGAGTCACTAATACACCTAGTATGACACCTAGACTTATGATGATGAGAGGGCTTGGGCTGTAACCAGCTGGTTTCTTAAAACGATTGCTAATGGTTTCTTTAAATAGAATGACAACTGAGGTCAAAATTAGCATGAAACCTAGGGTTATTGAGATGAGGTGTTCGAATACTTCGCCTGATATTTCAAACCTTTTAATCACATATATACAGATGATTGAGCCTGGAATACTGCCTAGGCTTAGGTTCTTAACTATTTGCCAGTTAATATTTTTAAGTTTTTGATGAGACCATACGCCACTTGCTTTAGTTATAGCTGCATATAGCAGATCAGTTCCAACAGCTATGGCTGGTTGTACATTGAAACCAAGTACTAATAATGGTGTCATGAGGGAGCCACCACCGACACCTGTTAGACCAATTATGAAGCCTACTACTGCACCTGCTAATATGTATAAAAGATCCAATGGAGAAACCACATTAAGGAGAATGATTGTAATGTAATCTTTTTTCCTTATAATGAAAAGGAATATATATTTCTATATTTATAACAAAATAAGATAAGAGTTTATGAAATTACAGCAATTACGGTACATATGGGAAGTTTCAAAAAACAATTTAAATGTATCGGCTACTGCTGAGAATATTTATACATCTCAACCAGGAATAAGTAAACAGATCCGTATTTTAGAAGATGAATTGGGTATTCCAATCTTCACACGAAACGGTAAACACCTTACTGATATGACGCCTGCTGGTGAAAAAATAATTGCCATTGCGGGTCAAATGTTAATGCAAGCAGAAAACATAAAAAACATTGCAAAAGAGTATCGTGATGAAAGTAAGGGGTCATTATCCATTGCAACGACTCATACCCAAGCACGTTATGCTCTGCCACCAATTATTAAAGAGTTTATGCAAGCTAAGCCGAATGTTACTCTGGATATTCAACAGGGCACGCCGATCCAGATTTCTGAAATGGTTGCGCAAGGTAAAGTTGATATCGCTATTGCGACTGAGGCAATTGAACTATTTGAAAATCTAATCATGCTACCTTGTTATTCTTGGGATCGGTGTATTTTGGTTCCTAAAGGTCACGAACTGAGCAAGATGTCTAGTTTGTCTTTGAATGATGTTGCGCGTTACCCATTGATTACCTATGTGTTTGGCTTTACTGGGCGTTCAAAGCTTGATGATGCATTTAGAGAAGAAAGCCTAAACCCTGATGTTGCGCTTACAGCTGTGGATGCCGACGTTATTAAGACTTATGTTCGGCTCGGTTTGGGGGTCGGTATTGTTGCTCGTATGGCGTATGACAAAAATATTGATCAAGACTTGGTCGCTATCGATGCGGGCCATTTATTTGGTAAAAGCATTACCAAGATAGGCATCAGAAAAGATACATTTTTACGTGGTTATATGTATGATTTTATTAAATTATTTGCACCTCATTTAAGCAGTGAAATAATTAATAAAGCGTTGGAGTTAAAAGAACAAACGGCTATTAATTCACTATTTGATGATATCAATTTGCCACATTATTAATGTTTAGGTTAACTCGGTTTACTTAAACTTGAGTGAAGCCCGCATTCCTTACTTTCAGCTTCTTCCCACCACCAACGACCTTCTCTTGGATCTTGGTGCGGCAATGTTGGCCGAGTGCATGGTTCACAGCCTATGCTGACAAAGCCTTTATTATGTAGAGGATTAAAAGGGACTTCTAGTGCGCGGATATATGACCAGACTTGTTCAGATGTCCAGTGACATAACGGATTAAATTTCAATAGTTCGCTATCTTTGCCGCTAAATGAGGAATCAATTTCTACGATCGGCAGACTGTCCCGAGTCGCTTTGCTTTGATCCCTACGTTGCCCAGTTATCCAACCAGATAGGGTAGCTAAGTGTCGTTTTAACGGTTCTACCTTCCTGATGCCGCAACATTCTTTATGACCATCTTGGTAAAAACTGTACAAACCTTTTTCAGTTGTAAGATTCTGTAAGGCGGTTTGGTTGGGGGATAACACGGTTATCTTGATCTGATAGTGCTGCATAACCGCTTCAATAAACTGATAAGTTTCTGGGTGAAGCCGCCCTGTATCCAGAGTGAATACATTGGGTTTTAAACCGAGTTTACATGCCATATCGATGAGAACAACATCCTCAGCGCCACTAAATGAAATAGCTAGGTTATTAACACTAGAATAGATGGTTTTAAGTATTTCACGCGGTTGTTTATTTTCAAGCTGCTGCTGAAGTGTTTGATTAGTCATGTCTATCATCAAATTTAATTTAAAGGAGAGTGTAACAAACATAATTAGATTCAAGAATTCTAAATCGAGATATCAATAGAAGCAATGGTGTTTAAACGTGATCTGAATTGCTTATTAGTTAGATAGATGATTTGCTAATCCTGAGAAAAGTACTCTGCTAAAAACTGCTCAAGTGTCAACGTGTCGTTATTTTCAATATTGTGTTGTTCTTTTATTGAATCGAGACTTGCCTGTTCTAAGCAGCTACGTTGTTCGTTTGTTAGCGTCTGCTTGTTAAAGTATTCATGGTGCTTATTGGCTTGATGCAGAGCAAATTTAAAGAAAGGCAGTTGCTGCTCTATCATTGAATTCAATACCCTAGCTGAGGGGGTAAGCTCCACATTATTTAACTTATCAATTTGATGAGCTAATGAGGAGGTGTATGGTTTCGTGGGGTCATCAGCATCCAGAATATTACAAAGCTCAGTCATTTCATTGCATATTTCTAAGCCCCAGTTCTTCAAGCTGATAGATTCATTTTGACGACTGAGTTGTAAGTTTGGTTTACGCCCTTCTGTAGCGACTAAGGTTAGGTTTTTATCAACACTGGCTTTATCATCAACGGATAGGGGCGGGCTGTCTGCTAACAGGCAAAAAATCATAAAGGCTTCTAGAAAATGTAATTGTTGCTCGCTCATGCCGACTGGATCAAATGGGTTTAGGTCGACTGATCGTAATTCAACATAACGGACGCCGCGTTTCTTTAATGCTTCGCTGGGGCGTTCACCAGGCTTGGTTATCTGTTTAGGTCGGACATTGCTGTAGTACTCATTTTCAATCTGTAAAATATTGGCATTAAGCTGTTTATATTCGCCGTTTTCATCTTTAACACCAAGTGCCTCGTATTCTGGAAAAGGTATCTGAGTTGCAGCGAGAAGACGACTGACATAGTCATTTAAGTTGTTATATGAAATATTGATATCCGATTGACTATCATTTTTATAACCAATATCACTCATTCGCAGTGACGTGCAGTAAGGCTTATAAAGCGTGCCAGCATCAAACTCATCGAAACAGTGTTCCTGACCTTTAACAAACGACTTGCAGATGGCAGGTGAGGCCCCAAATAGATAGAGGATTAACCAGCCATAACGATGTAAGTTGCGTGTCATATCCATATATGACTGCGAAATGAAATCTTGTTTGCTTTGTGTATCTTGTTCTATCGACTGATAGATAGGCCAAAACTTTTCTGGTAAAGAATAATTAAAGTGTATGCCAGCAATTGCTTGCATGCTTCGACCATACCGATGCCATAAACCAATGCGATAGATGTGCTTCATTTGGCCGCTATTGGAGTGGCCGTAGTTTGCGATTGGAATGCTCATGTCACCATTGACAATACAGGGCATGCTGGTACCCCAGAGCATTTCGTTACCTAAGTGCTGGTAGGTAAACGAATGGATGGTTTCCATAAAGTTTAGCGCCTCAGCTGCTTGCTTAAAAGGCGGTGTAATAAACTCTAACAGTGCCTCTGAGTAATCAGTGGTAATGTAGGGGTTTGTAAGTGCTGAGCCGAGTTCCTTCGGGTGTGGAGTTTGCGCGATTTTACCTTGCGGGTTTACGCGTAAACTTTCTTTTTCAATGCCTTTTAAGCCACCACAAAGTGAATCGCTTTGTTGCTTGTTGATTAGTTTTTTAAGTCTGTCTTGTATGCGTAAGTACAACGTAAATCTACCTGTTATTATTGTATTTAATAAATTCGTCTGGATGATTCTGTAATAATCTTAATTATAAGCTAATGGACGCTGAGATATGTTAATTGATCAAATTAAAAAACAATTACTTACAATAGTGTTGGGCATAAGAAGATTTCAAAGTGGCGTCTTAATCACGACGTTACTAGTTGTTGTAGGCTGCTCTACTTCCGGTGCCAACTCATTAAGTAAAGTCGTTAGAGTGATTGATGGCGATACTATTGTGTTGTTGAGCGGAGAGAAGGTTCGGCTATTGGGCGTTAATGCACCAGAACTGGGGTATAAAGGTGCGCTTAATGATGCAGGTGCCTTAGCAGCGAAGAAGTTTTTAAAAACACGGGTGCTGAATAGGTTTGTTGTTATTGAAAAAGATGCCGAGGATAAAGATCATTATGGGCGCACCTTAGCCCATGTTTTTTTAAAAAGTGGAGAGCATATTAACAAGGATTTGCTTCGTAATGGCAAGGTGTTTTTAAATATACACCCACCAAATCTTAGGTATAGCTCGCAACTAATAGACGCTCAATCTACGGCCGAAAAAGCCGGAACAGGGGTTTGGTCGGCAAAGCTTTATCGGCTTCAGCTTGCGACGCAAATACCTGAGGAACGAATAAAAAAATGGGGACGATTCTCTTCGACAGTTAAAAGGGTGAGTGTTTTAGAGAAAGGCGCTAAACTTTGGTTAAGTGATGAGGTGTATATTTGGATTGCTGAAAAAAATAGGCAGTATTTTCCGGCGGTTACTTATTATCGAGGGAAACATATTGAAATTCGCGGGTGGCCAAGAAAGTGGGGTAAATTTTGGTCTCTTAATGCCATTCACCCAAGTCAGTTACTAATCAAAGAGCGTTAAGCTATTCAACCAAGTGTGGCTGGTATTTCATTTACTGGTGATTAAAAGAGCGATGAAAAGGGTTGAACGGAAACTGACTCTCCCTCAGAAATAGATGAGCGATTATGTTCGAGAATAATAAATGAATTTGCATCACTCATGGAGCGTAAAATACCAGAGCCTTGTTGGCCTGTAGTACAAACCTCCCATTCATCGCCGTTTCCTTTCGATAGGATGCCACGCTGAAACTCAGTACGGCCTGCAATTTTGCGAATTGAGTGTGTGCATTTGGCATCAATAATGGGCGCTATTAATGGGGATGTTAAGCCCATCATCTTTTGTAAGCAAGGTAAGGCAAATTGATAAAAGGTGACCATGACGGCAACTGGATTTCCGGGTAAACCAAAGAAGGTCGAATCACCTATTTTGCCAAAAGCGACAGGTCGACCGGGTTTCATGGCCACTTTCCAAAAGTTTATAGCACCTGTTTCCGAAAGAACTTGCTTGGTGTAATCGGCCTCACCAACGGATACACCGCCGGAGGTAAAAATAACATGTGAATGCTTAGAAGCCAGTTCGAATGCATCGCGTAATTTATCAGGGTCATCAGCGATAATACCCATGTCAAGAACCTTACAACCAATTTTTTTAAGTGCGGCTATTAAGCTGTAACGATTGCTGTCGTAAATACAGCCTTTGCGAGGGGTTTCACCAATATTTAGTACTTCGTCGCCGGTTGAAAAAACAGCAGCAACTAAGGGCGTTTTCACGCAAACCTCCGATATTCCTAGCGAAGCAATTAAACCAATTTGTGGTGGCGTTAACTTAATACCAGCTTGTAAGACGACTTGACCTTGTTGAATATCTTCACCCGCTTGACGAACATTTTGGCCTGGATTATGCCGGTCGTCGATATGAATACTGTTTCCATGCACTTCAACATGCTCTTGCATGATGACGGTATCGGTTAAAAGCGGCATTTGTGCGCCGGTCATTATTTGAATGCACTGACCCTGTTGTATGTCTCCCTCATAGGCGTGACCTGCGACAACTTGACCAACTATGTTGAGTGTTGCAATGTCGCCGTTTGCCGGCAAGTCGGCTTGGAATATTGCGTAGCCATCCACGGCTGAATTACGGTGTGAAGGGACGTTAATGGATGAAGTAATAGAGTCGGCTAATGTTCGATCAACCGCATCGGTTAAATGGATTTTTTCACTAGCTGCTTGCTCGGAGATGTTTGCTAACATACTTTGTAAAGCATGTTCTACGCTGAGTGTGTCTTGCTCATTATCATCTGCACAACTGCTTTGAGTGTTTATAGTATTCATCATTATGGAGTGTTCTTGATGGTGTTTAACGAAGTAACTTTGCCTGAGGTGGTTGCCTGCTTAATATGCTTTAGACTCCCATTTTCTAAATGCAAATGGCGATCGGCGATATGCTCAATGATATGTGTTTCATGACTGCTGAGCATAATGCTAACACCTTCGGATTTGAGTCGTTGTAAGAGTAGACATGTTTGCTGTTTAGCATCGCTGTCCATGCTAGCGGTTGGTTCATCGAGTAATAATAATCGAGGGGATAAAATGCGCGCGCGTGTGACAGCAACTCGTTGCTTCTCCCCTCCAGATAATTGTTTTGCTGAGCGGTGTGCGAGATGTGTCAGGTTGGCCCAGTCCAGTGCTTGCATCACTTTATGGTGGGCAGCCGATTTGCTTTCACCTGCTCGGTAGAGGCCATAAGCTATATTGTCGGCAACGCTGGCGTCAAATAAATAAGGTTGCTGGTGTAAATAGATAATATCTTTTTGAATATACGGTTTTGCTTGCTTCCAGGGTAGGTCTAAACCTTGGTAATGAACCGTGCACGAATTAGGCTTTAATAAACCACTCATTATTTTTAATAGAGTGGTTTTGCCTGAGCCATTTTTGCCTGTTAATAACGTGCACTGGTGAGCGGGTACCGCTAGATGGTCAATATTTAAAACTGAATGCCCAGATAAAAAAATACTGATATTTTTATAGTCAATTAAGCTACTCATGCTTGTAATTCGCCTTTGCCTTGAAAAATGGAAACACCTGCATTTAAACTTAACGATAGCACGAGTAAAACCATGCCTAAGGCAATGCCTTGTGCAAACTCGCCTTTACTCGTTTCTAGGGCAATGGCGGTGGGAATGTTACGTGTTGAATGGAGGATGTTTCCGCCCACCATCATTGAGCAGCCAATTTCAGCCACGACACGACCAAAACCGGCAACGATGGCGGCTATTAAACCAAAGCGAACCTCGTACATTAGGGTGAAAAAGGCTCTCGATGGCGCTGCACCTAAGGTGATAGCCGTTTCCCAAGCGCGTCGATCAGCGGATTGAAAAGAGGCATGAGCCATAGCAACCAGCAATGGGAAGCTCAGCATTATCTGGCCAATAACCATCGCTTTGCTAGTAAATAAGAGCCTTAAGTCACCCAGTGGGCCACTGCGCGATAAGATGAGATATAAGGTTAAACCGATAATAACGGCAGGAACTGACATAAAGGTGTTGAACAGAGAAATGAGTGTCCGGCGAAAAGGAAACTGGAAAAAAGCGAGAATAAAAGCAATAACTAGCGCAAAGGGAGTGGCTATTAATATGGCTGAAAAAGAGACACCAAATGATAATGATATCACTTCCCAGAGATCATCATTCCCACTGAATAATAACTGAAAAGCATTAAGGCTGGCCTGACTAAGGTCATTCATCGGCTATCACATCCTGAATGGCGGTTGGATAAAATAGTCGTTGCCCATTTTTTTGAAACGCATCAATCAATTGTTGTCCCTGAGGTGATGTTATCCAAGCGATCAGTGACATCGCTTTTAAGTACTGAATGTCTTTATGCAGCGCAGGATTAACGGCAATAATGCCATAGGGGTTTTTTAATAAAACACCACCCTCATTAAGCACCTTGAGTGACAGCCTATCTTTATAGGCGAGCCAAGTGCCTCTGTCAGTTAAGGTATAGGCGCCTAACTCACTGGCCATTAATAACACCTTGCCCATGCCTTGTCCTGCCTCTTTATACCAGTTGCCAAGAGGGCTTATTTCAGCATGCTTCCAAATAGCGCGCTCTTTTTTATAGGTACCAGAATGGTCGCCACGAGAAATAAAGGAGGCCTTTTTGTCGGCAATTCTTTTAAGCGCGATGAGCGTTTTTTTATCAGATTGGATATTAGCAGGATCGTCAGGTGGGCCAACAATAATAAAATCATTTTCCATCACATCGCGTCGATTAACACCGAAGCCTTCAGCAATAAAAATATCTTCGGCTTGTCTGGCGTGGACCATGACGATATCAGTATCACCATGTCTAGCAAGTTGAAGTGCTTTGCCTGTTCCGACAGCGATAACATCCACCTTTATGCCGGTTTTTTTCGTAAAAGCGGGTAAGAGTTCAGCTAACAGGCCAGAATTTTCAGTACTCGTTGTGGTGGCAAGCCGTAAGGGGTCACTTGCATGAGCAGAGAAATTCAAGGTGAAGTTTAGTGCAAGGATGAATAAGAGGTGTGTTTTCAAGTTAGTAACGGTTTAGGTCGAAAAATTAATGGTAACGTTGAGGTGCCTAGTGAGCAAGTGAAAAGCTTGATTTTATAAAGGGTTTGTAGAGAGTGGCTTTATTATGATGAAGGTTACCCCGCTTGAAGGCGAGTGAATAATGAATAACATTAGAAATGAGAACTTAATAATATAAGCTAGGTTGATGTTTAATGCGCCAGTATGGACTTGTGGGGTTGTAGTGGGCAAGATTCGTGGTAGAGTTAGGGAAAATGATAATTCCTAGCTCATATAACAAGCTGTTTAACGAGCTGAAAGACACACTATGCAAGTATACGAACGTAAATACCGACGGGTTAACTACCAGCAAGAAATTGAACTAGAAACAGCGAGTCGACTTAAATTGCAAGCGTGTGCTGAGAATATCTCCTTGGGTGGAATAGGCATGACGTGTGATCGAATAACGGCACAAGAGATATTGCCGATGGGTTATCAATTAAACCATGAACCGTCTATGCGATTATCTGTGCGTCTGACTTTAGATAATACAACCATAATGGTTACCTGCGGTATTCAAAATAGCTATCGTTTAGCCGAAAATGCATATAGTTTTAATTTGAAATTCATAGCGTTTGAGCAAACCAGTTTACAACTATTAGACAGTTTTATTAAGAAGCAAGGTAAGGCTAGCTAAGATTAAGCAAATTTACTTCCTTCCTGTTTAATCGTTTGGCTAACAACTGGTTTGTGTTACTTGAAATATGAAAGGTGACAGCCATCATCTCTTCGATATATTTCGTTGTTGAGCTATACGCTTAGGATAAAAGCATAACAACGGGACTTTTTGGCTACTAATCCTATATGAGTGATTTGCACAGATCGGTTTACTGGTAGGGTGAGCAAAATTAAGAATATCTCCTATACTGTTTTAATAGATAAACATGGAGATTTTCAATAGTGGTTGAAGCAAAAGAAAAAGAACAAATTTTTACTCAGCTAGAAAAAATCATTAATAACCGCTTTGAAAAAACAGAAGCGTCAATGATCAATGCATTTATCCAAGAATATTATCATGATGTTGCATCGGAGGATCTTTTTGAAAGAGAGCTAGAAGACCTTTATGGTGCCGCTATCGCACATTGGAATTTAGCTCAGACAAGACAGGTCAAAGAGTCTAGGGTGAATGTCTATAACCCTAACTTTGAAACACATGGATGGGAATCACCTTATAGCGTTATAGAAATAGTAACGGCGGATAGGTCCTTTCTATTGAGTTCGTTAACAATGAACTTGAATGCAAGTGGTTTAACGTGTCACCTAGTTGTTCACCCAGTTATCAGCATTCTGCGGGATGAAAATGGGGTTCGGCAACAGTCAAAAGATAACGGCCACGCAACCAATGAGGCATTGATACGTTTAGAAGTCGACCGCCAGCCTGATGATGGGTTAGCGCTTGAATTATTATCAGATCAAATAACGAAAGTACTGAACTATAATGCAGCTGTAACAGAGGACTGGAGAGCGTGTGTGACTATGTTGCAGGCCTCCGTTGCTACATTGAAAGAGCACCCACCAAAGGATAAAAACCAAGATATTGGCGAAACAATAGCATTTTTGAATTGGCTCGCCGATGAGAATTTTTTGTTTCTCGGTTGTCGTGAGTATGAGTTAGTCAAAGGAAAAGGGTCTGATGGCTTTAAAATTATAGAAGGCACAGGTCACGGTATTTTAAGAGATGAATTGGCGACTATTCCGCACGCTGATGTGATACCAATGACCGACGCAGCCTGTAGCTTTATGAGTGAGCCAAGCCCATTAATTGTGACTAAAGCAACGACAGAATCGATTATTCACCGTCCAGCTTATATGGATTATGTCGGCGTGAAAAAATTCAATGCTAAGGGTGAAGTGGTAGGCGAGTACCGCTTTTTGGGCTTGTATACTTCAGCAGCTTATCTCGTCCGGATAGGCGAATTACCACTGATTCGTAAAAAAGTAAGTAAGGTATTTGCTAAGTCGAACTTCAAAGAAAACAGTCATAGCGGTAAATCGTTAATGAATGTATTGGAAGGCTTACCACGAGATGAGTTATTTCATTCGAATGCTAATGAGTTGTTGGCTTTAGCCTTGGGGGTGCTGAAATTAAGAGAGCGCCAACGAATTCGCCTTTTTGCAAGAACAGATACCTATGGACAATTTGTTTCTATGCTCGTCTACGTACCAAGGGATCGCTATAACACAGGAGTCAGGAAGAAGATGGAGCAGGTTATCAAAAATAAGCTGCAGACAGATAATGTTGACTTTAATGTTCAGTTTAGTGAATCTATTTTTGCCCGTGTTCATTTTATGGTGCATACCCGTAGCGATTGGAAGGGCGAGTTTGATGCGTGTGAAGTTGAAAGTGAAATAGTAGAAATTCTCAGGGATTGGAAAGATGATTTATTGTCAGCGTTAATTCATCAACATGGTGAAACCGTAGGAATGGAACTATACAATCGGTATGGGGAGGGTTTTTCATCGGCCTACAAGGATAATTACCCTGCTAGGTTTGCAGTGGCTGATATAGAAAAATCAGAGCTGTTGCAGACCAGTACGAAGCAATGTATCCAGATGTCTTTGTATCAGCCGCTTGAGTCACATGGTAAGGGGCTGCAATTTAAATTAATCAATAAAGATGTGCCAGCACCCTTGTCACAAACACTACCAGTTTTAGAAAATATGGGTGTGACTGTTTTTGATGAACGTCCCTTCGAAATATCTGACGCACGGTCAGCATTAACGTATTGGATTCACGACTTTGGCTTGGTTTATAACGCTGATTTGCCGGAAGTAGAAGATATTAAAGAAAACTTCCAGTCAGTTTTTGAAAAAGTATGGGAAGGGCACGTCGAGAATGATGGTTTTAATCAACTCGTTATTAAGGCTAATCTTGACTGGAAGAAAATTATGCTGTTGCGGGCGTATTACTTTTATTTACGCCAAGCGGGGTTAACCTTTAGTCAAGCCTATGTCGAAAAAACGTTACAAGATAATCCAGTTATTGCAGGGCAGTTAGTTGACTTATTTCAGCTTAAGTTTGATCCATCAATTAAAGCCAAAGCAGCGAAGCTTGAACAGCAAGAAGTAGAGATTTGCGCTGAAATTGAAAAGGTCGTTTCGTTAGATGAAGACCGAATTTTACGCCGCTATTTGAATTTAATTCAATCTACACTACGAACTAATTACTATCAGTTGAGTGTTGATGCTGCGGGTGTGCCCTATATTACCTTTAAACTGAATCCCGAAAGCATTACCGATCTGCCATCACCGCGGCCTAAATTTGAAATTTTTGTTTATTCCCCGCGTGTCGAAGGTGTGCATTTAAGAGGTGGTTCAGTTGCACGTGGAGGCTTGCGTTGGTCAGACCGAAAAGAGGATTTTAGAACGGAAATTTTGGGTTTAATGAAAGCGCAAATGTCAAAAAATGCGGTGATTGTTCCAACGGGAGCAAAAGGGGGCTTCATTGTAAAAAGGTCGCTCGATGGTTTGACACGCGATGAGATGATGAAAGAGGTGGTGGCCTGTTACAGTATTTTTATTGGTGCTTTATTAGATATTACCGATAATTTGAAAGGCGAGGAAGTGATAGCGCCGAAGAATGTCGTTCGATACGACGATGATGATCCATACCTAGTTGTTGCCGCTGATAAGGGAACAGCAACTTTTTCCGATATCGCTAATGATATAGCCATCGCGCATGATTTTTGGCTAGGTGATGCATTTGCATCAGGTGGGTCGGTTGGTTATGACCATAAAAAAATGGGTATTACCGCCAAAGGGGCATGGGAGTCGGTTAAGCGGCACTTTAGGGAAATGGATGTTGATATTCAAACGACGCCTTTTGAGGTAGTTGGAATTGGTGACATGGGAGGCGATGTATTTGGCAATGGGATGTTGCTCTCCGAAAAAATTCGCCTCGTGGGTGCTTTTAATCATCTGCATATTTTTTTAGACCCAGATCCGGATACAGATATTTCATTTAAAGAGCGTGAACGCCTCTTTAATCTACCCCGTTCAACGTGGGCTGATTATGATGAAAAACTGATCTCAAAAGGTGGAGGTGTTTTTTCAAGGGCCGATAAGTCCATTACATTAACCCCGGAAGTTCAGAAAGTTTTAGATATTAAAGATAAAGCACTCACACCTAATGAGTTGATTCAGGCGATGCTAAAAGCGCCTGTCGATTTACTTTGGAATGGCGGCATTGGAACATATGTAAAATCTAAAACTGAAAGCGATGCAGATGTTGGTGACCGAGCGAATGATTCCCTAAGGGTTAATGGGGCAGAGCTGCGCTGTAAAGTAATGGGTGAGGGGGGTAATTTAGGGTTAACTCAATTAGGTAGGATTGAATACGCTGCAATAGGGCGGATTAATACAGATGCCATTGATAATGCGGCGGGCGTAGATTGCTCAGATCATGAAGTGAATATTAAAATCTTACTCAATAAGATCATTGAGCAAGGTGATATGACCGCTAAGCAACGTAATGTTTTGCTGGCTAAAATGACCAATGAAGTGGGTGAATTGGTGCTTCGAAATAATTACTTACAAACACAGGCTATTTCGATGGTAGAAAGCCAAGCGGCTGATATGTTAGAGGTGCATGCTCGTTTGATTAACCAGCTCGCACAAGAAGGTCGGCTAGACAGGTCGGTTGAGTTTTTACCTAATCAAGAAGAGATCGATGAGAGAAAGGCTAAAGGTAAAGGGTTGTACCGGCCTGAGTTAGCGGTTATTTTTGCATATGGGAAGCTGTTATTAAAAGACTTGATGCAGGGCTCTTCGGTTATTCAAGATAAAGGCTTTAAGCAAGATTTATTGGCCTATTTCCCATCAAATTTAAGTCGTAAGTTTGTGTCTTGTATTGAAGATCACCGGTTGCGGGATGAAATTATTATCAATCAAATTGTTAATAGTATGGTCAATCGCTTAGGGCCGTCATTTGCTTTTCGAATGAGGGATGAGGCTGGGGCGAACATTGAAGAGGTGGTGCGCAACTATAAAATCGCTTGTGATATTTTTAATGTCAATGCTATTTGGGAAGCAATTGAGTCACTAGATAATGCGGTGCCAGCTGATATTCAAATAGAGATGTTAATGAAAGTTCGTAAGCTGGTTGAACGAACGATGTATTGGTTACATAGCAATCGCTCACATGTGGAATCCATTGACGAAATTGTTAGTGAGTTTTCTACTAGTATTAAGTCTATGAGCAAAGAGATGATAAGTTTTGCGCCTAATGAAGACCAAGAACGCGTCAAAAATCGTCAAGCGGAGTATCAATCAGCCGGTGTAACGGAGTCTTTAGCCGTTAAAATGAGCGGTTTAGATTTAGAATTTATCTGCCTAGATATTATCGCTATTCATGGTGTTGTGAAAGCAAAAAAGAATGATGTAATAGCCGTTTATTTCTCAATGATTGGTGAGCTTAAGTTGAACTGGTTGTACGAAAGAGTGAGTCAGCTCCCTCGTCAAAACTATTGGCAATCACTAGCCCGTTCGGCTTTACGAGATGATCTGCATGTAGAAGTCCGTGCATTGTTATCGTTACTGTTCAGGTATTCGGCCAAAAAACAAACAGTACAAAGTCGAGTAGGGCACTGGTGTGAGCAGAACCATGTCGACATTGAGCGATATTTACACTTAGTGACTGTGATCCAAGCAGAGAATGAAATGGAAATTGAACAACTGTCTGTTATTTTGAAAGAGCTTCATACACTGATTGAAAAGAGCAAAGGAAGGCTAACAACACAGTGATGCTGATCTAACAATAATAAGGCTACTTAGTTAGCCTTATTATTGTTAAGGTTTGTTAAGGGGCTAGATAGGTTTTTTTCTTCTAACCAATGATTAATGGCCTCTGCGCTTTCGCGCCAATGCACATCTATCATCATGGTATGCCCCGTTTTTTTCATATTGATATAATCAGCTTTATACGCTATTGCCGTTTTTCTAATATGTGCAGGCCTAAAAAAGGTGTCCTCATCAGCGCTGAGCGCTAACATGGGGATATCAAATGGGTTTTTATAGGTTGGTAAACCGAGCCATAATGTATCTAATAGTGCCTTAGGAGATCCTTGTTGCATTTCTGCGCAGTAACGAATAACAACGTCATCACTGACATGCCCTGAAAATACAGACTTACGTGTCACATCGACCGGCGAAAACCAAGTGCCTACCAGTTCGCTAAGGTTCATTTGCATATAAAAAGTAGGGTTTAGCGCTAAGTCTACAATAGACGGTATTAGGCCATCAACAGGAACGGTTGCCATGAGAATGCAGGCGGGAACCGTTTTTTTCTCTATAAACTTTTGGATGATAAGCCCGCCCAGTGAGTGGCCAATAAGAATCGGCGGCTCTCCAATTTCATCAATAACACGTTGTAGATCATTAACATAATCAGCAATGCTGTTTGAAGCAAGCATCGCGCTTCCTTCACTTTTTCCATGTCCCCGTAAGTTAACAGCGTAGGTAGGGTGGCCTAGGTCGGAAAAAAAAGGCATAAAGTATTCATCCCAGCACCAAGCAGACATGTTTGCCCCATGAATAAATAAGATAGGGCGGCGTGTGGCCGTTTTTGGGTGACGTTCAATAACGTCTAAAGCAGGGTTTGCCGTTGAGTATTTAATATTCATTATGTCCTTAAGTTAAATCCAAATAAGCTATGTAATTATTCTTCTATTTCAATAGGTTAGGTTTTTTTAACGCAAAGATTAGAAACGGTCTTGACAAGTGTTGCGGAGCAATATAATATGAACTCACATTGTTACTGCAACTCTGTTCTCAGGTTGTTCAACGTGATAATGTTCTCCTCCTCTTTGGCGACTCTTTATGGGTCGCCTTTTTTTTGCCTGCTATTTTATACTCTAAATGCATGGGTGGCTGGTTATTAATTCAAATAATAGCAGCGCTCAGTAAATGACCGGAAAGGGTTTATCTTTACATGGCATACGTTATTATCAGTTAATTAAAAAATACTACAGTAAGGCTCATGAGACATATTTTATTAATTCTGCGCTTCATTGGTTATATTGCTTGCTCAATAGCCTGTTTTTCTAGCTCAGTTTATGCGGATAATCTTGCTGTCGATATGGCTTTTTTAACCGAAAAAATGTCGCACCCAGCTGCCTTATCGAATCTTGATCCTGTTCTATCGGACGCAGGTGTGCAAGGCGCTATTTTAGCAACCAAAGATAACAATACCACGGGAATGTTTACAGGACATCATTATGAACTCAAACGTGTTGATGTCTTAGTAGGTGAAGATGTTGTATCTGAATTTAATCAGTTAGTAGCCGACGGTTATCAATATGTTGTCGCGGATGTGCAAACCGTTACACTGAAAAAGCTCTCGGTTATTGCTAAAGCGAATAATGTTTTGCTGTTTAATGTTTCTTCAACAGATGGTGAGTTGAGAAATGAAAGTTGTAGTACCAATACATTCCATATTATTCCCAGTGATGAAATGAAGGCCGATGCGCTCGCCCAGCTGATGCTTAAAAAACGTTGGACAAAATGGTTTTTAGTGAAGGGCACTGATCATGAAGACCTTCGCTTTACAAAAGCTATTAAGCGTTCGGCAGCACGTTTTGGGATTAAACTGGTTGAAGAAAAAACGTGGAGCTTTGATCATGATGCAAGGCGGACGGCACAAGCAGAGATTCCGGTTTTTACCCAAGGGGCTGATTACGATGTAATGCTAGTTGCTGATGTAAAAGGTTTGTTTGGCGAATATTTAACGATGAATACATGGCGGCCCAGACCCGTTATTGGAACTCAGGGTTTAGTGCCTACTGCTTGGCATAGAACACATGAGCGATGGGGGGCGGTGCAAATGCAGAACCGGTTTTATAAACAAGCCGGCCGTTGGATGAATGATATTGATTACTCTGCATGGTTAGCCGTGAGAGCAATTGGAGAGGCGGTGACGCGTAGCAATAGTGTGCAATTAGATGATGTTAAAAAGTTCATGTTAAGTGATCAATTTAGCTTGGCAGGCTTTAAAGGCGTCAAGCTGACGTTTAGACAATGGAATCAACAGTTGCGTCAGCCTATTTTATTGGCTATGCCTAGGGCCATTGTTTCGGTGTTACCGCATAAAGAGTTTTTACACCCCCGCACCTATTTAGATACCTTGGGGTATGATGAGCCAGAATCAACATGCCGCCTTTAATGGAATAGATCAAGGAACCGATAGATGAATAAATATATTGTTATCTTGTTGATGTTTTTCTCAACATTAAGTGTTGCCGATACGCTATATATCACCTTAGAAAAGGACAATGCTTTGGCCATTGTTGATGGTGAAAGCGGAAAACTTTTGAAAACCGTGCCGTTAGGTCAACGCCCCCGTGGCCTTGCTTTTAGTAAAGACCAGGCTTACCTGTACGTTGCCGCAAGTGATGATGATACGATTCAGATTTTGGATGCCGTCACCTTAAAAGTGGTTGGTCATTTACCATCAGGTGATGACCCTGAGTTATTCAAAATCCACCCCAATGGGCTATGGTTATATGTTTCTAATGAAGACGATAACAAAGTAACGGTGATTGATCTTCAGAAAAAAACGGCCATTGCAGAAATTGCCGTAGGTGTTGAGCCTGAAGGCATTGCGATAAGCCAAGATGGGCAATGGGTTGTAAATACCTCAGAAACAACCAATATGGTGCATTGGATTGATCCACAAGAGCAGCAGGTTAAAGAGAATACGCTGGTTGACCCACGGCCTAGAGCGGCAGAATTTTCTGTTGATGGTCAATGGCTGTTTGTGAGTTCGGAAATTGCAGGTTCATTATCTCGTATTGATGTATCAAGCAAGCAAGTCAGTGCAAAATTACATTTTAAGGTGGCAGGCGTTAATGATGAGCTAATTCAGCCGGTGGGTGTTTTAGCGCACCCAAATAACGAGTTGCTTTTTGTGGCCCTTGGGCCTGCTAATCGTGTGGCGGTGGTTGATATTAAAACGATGACAGTCAAAAAATATTTATTAGTGGGACAGCGGGTTTGGAATTTGGCCTTTTCGCCCGATATGAAACGCCTCTATACAACCAATGGGGCGAGTAATGATATATCGATAATCGATGTGGATAAGTTAAAAGTGACGAAGTCAGTACGGGTCGGACATTACCCTTGGGGTATTGCGGTTAAAGCGGAGTCAGGTGACAGTTCGTCAGCGGGTTCTATGAAGCTTAAGCCTGCTAAGCCATAGTATGAGCAGTCCTTCAGCATTCTCCTTATTGGTTGAAAAGTTGAGCTATGCGTATGGCAACAAAGTAGCATTAAACGATGTTAATTTAGCGGTTGAAGCGGGTGATTGTGCGGTCTTATTGGGACCAAATGGTGCGGGTAAATCAACACTATTCTCATTAATTACTCATTTGTATAACAGCCGCGAGGGTGGGATTTTTATTAAAGGCTATGACGTAAAGCGTCAATCTTGCCAAGCATTAGCTCACTTAGGCGTAGTCTTTCAGCAGACGACATTGGATATGGATTTAAGTGTTCTGCAAAATCTTTATTATCATGCCTCTTTGCAGGGTATGAGGCGTAAACAGGCGACACGCCGAATTGAAGAAGAGCTAGACCGACAAGGAATGCTAGCTCGTAAGAATGAAAAAATTCGTCAGCTTAACGGTGGGCATCGCCGACGGGTTGAGATTGCCAGAGCCTTGCTACATCAGCCATCTTTATTGTTATTAGATGAGCCAACGGTTGGTTTGGATGTGCCGAGTCGTAAAGGTATTGTCGAGCATGTTCATGCTTTATGTGAAGACGATAAGCTCTCGGTACTGTGGGCAACACATTTGATTGATGAAATATACCCTAGCGATCAATTAATAGTATTGCATGAAGGGAAAATCAAAGCGCAAGGTTCGGTTTATGAAGTGTGTGGTGGCGAGTCAACAGACGATATTTCTCAAGCGTTTAAACACCTAACGCAAGGGACATTAAGATGAAGCTTGGCCATGCGGTTATTGCATTAAAAGGCATTATAAAACGTGAGTTGTGGCGGTTTTTGCTTCAGCGTGAACGATTTGTTGCTGCACTAGTTAGGCCGCTAGTATGGTTGTTTGTATTTGCAGCAGGCTTTCGCTCAACGTTGGGGATAGCCATTATCCCGCCGTATGAAACGTACATACTATACGAGGTCTATATTGCAGCTGGTTTGATCGGCATGATTCAGCTTTTTAACGGCATGCAGAGTTCCTTATCAATGGTGTATGACCGTGAAATGGGTAGCATGAAAACCCTGTTGGTGAGCCCCTTGCCGCGTTGGTTTCTACTAACGGGTAAATTAATGGCAGGGACGTTTGTGTCGATTCTTCAAGCCTATGTATTTTTGTTGGTGGCTTGGTTTTATGATATTCAAGCACCATGGTTAGGTTATCTTAGTTTATTTCCTGCCTTGGTATTAGCAGGTTTGATGCTAGGGGCATTGGGGATGTTGTTATCTTCATTTATCAAGCAATTAGAGAATTTCTCTGGGGTGATGAATTTCGTTATTTTCCCCATGTTTTTTATGTCTACAGCGCTGTACCCCTTGTGGAAAATTAAAGAGTCCAGTGAGTTATTGCATACATTGGCGAGCTATAACCCATTTTCTCAGGCTGTTGAGCTGCTCCGTTTTGCCATGTATGGGCAATTTAATGGTTATGCCTTTGTTTATACCTTAGCAGCTTTTGTGATATTTATGACCGTAGCTGTTTGGGGTTATAACCCTTCGAAAGGCATGATGGTGAAAAAAGCAGGCGGACCAAGTTGAGTCAAATAGGTCAGTTAGGAGCACAGAAGAAATTAGTGAGCGAGTTTTTCTTTAAGCGCCATGAAAAAGGTGTTTTTTGGTATAAAATGTCGCTTATATGACCAAAAAACTATTTATACGTACACACGGCTGTCAGATGAATGAATATGATTCTGAAAAGATGGCTGATGTACTGGCTCAATCACATGATTTAGAGCTAACTGAAAATGAGAAAGAGGCCGATGTGTTGCTTCTTAATACCTGTTCGATTCGTGAAAAAGCACAGGAGCGAGTGTTTCATCAGCTCGGTCGCTGGCGTCCGTTCAAGGAAAAAAATCCGGATTTGCTGATTGGTGTGGGTGGTTGTGTTGCCAGTCAAGAAGGCAAAGTGATTCGGCGACGCGCACCTTACGTTGATGTGGTGTTTGGACCTCAGACATTACATCGCTTGCCGGCGATGCTAAAAGAAGCGCAAACGAAAAAGAAATTAGTAATGGATATTTCTTTTCCGGAAATTGAAAAGTTTGATAACTTACCTGAACCAAGAGCGGAAGGGCCAAAGGCATTTGTGTCGGTGATGGAAGGCTGCAGTAAATATTGTACCTTTTGTGTTGTGCCGTATACGCGTGGTGAAGAAGTTAGCCGACCTTTGGACGATGTTATCGCTGAAGTTTCAAGCCTAGCAGCGCAAGGTGTTCGGGAAGTTAATTTACTAGGCCAAAACGTTAATGCTTATCGGGGTGAAATGGCCGATGGCGAAATGGCTGATTTCGCTTTATTGCTTCATTATGTCGCAGCGATTGAAGGGATAGATCGTATTCGTTACACCACTTCACATCCGAAAGAATTTTCTGAGAGCTTGATTCAAGCCTATGAGGATATTCCAGAATTAGTTGATCATCTTCACTTGCCGGTGCAAAGTGGTAGTAATAGCGTGCTAGCAAGAATGAAGCGCGGGCACGAAATCGATATGTATATTGAGAAGCTAGCGCGACTTAAAAAGATACGCCCAAATATGAGCTTTTCGTCAGATTTTATTATTGGTTTTCCACAAGAGACCGACGAAGAGTTTGAAGAAACGATTAAGTTGATTGAAAAAATTGGTTTTGATTTTTCATTTAGCTTTATTTTTAGCGCTCGACCAGGCACCCCCGCAGCAGATATGGCTGATGATATTGAGATGAGTGTTAAGAAACAACGCTTAGAGCGCTTGCAAAAAATAATTACTCAGCAAACAGCGGATATCTCAAGCAATATGGTGGGGACTGTTCAGCGCTTGTTAGTAGAAGGTGAGTCTAAGAAAAATTCCTTACAAATGACTGGGCGAACGGAAAATAATCGGGTGGTGAATTTTGCCGGTCCTGTGCGTTTAGCAGGGCAGTTTGTTGATGTGTTAATTACTGAAGCATTGCCATACTCATTGAGAGGGCGAATGGTTAGTAAAAGCAAAGAAACCGCAATGGATAGGGAAGATAAGTGCGGAGTGCTTTAAGTTGAGCAGTCAAACTAAAACCATTGATATCAGCTTAGAACCAGCTAATAACAAGCGCTTGGCAAGTTTATGTGGTCAATTTAATGAACACATCACTCAGCTAGAACGACGTTTAAACGTCGAGGTAAAAAATCGCGGTAACCTGTTTAGTGTCAGTGGTTCTAATGCAGATGTAAGCTCCGCTATTACGGCATTAAAAGAACTATATAAAAGTACAGAAAGCGATCAATTAACACCCGAAAAAGTGCACCTATTAGTGCAGGAAAATAAAATGGATATCGAACAGCCGGTAAATGATGACTCTACTGTTATCCACACACGGAAAAAAATTATTAAGCCGCGTGGTGGCAACCAACAGGCTTATGTTAAAAGTATTCCTAAAAATGACATTGTTTTTGGTATTGGGCCTGCCGGAACCGGTAAAACGTATCTTGCAGTGGCCTGTGCAGTAGAGGCTTTGCAGTCAGAAAAAGTGGCAAGAATCATTTTAGCAAGACCCGCTGTAGAGGCTGGGGAGCGCTTAGGTTTTTTACCCGGTGATTTGAGTGAGAAGATAAATCCCTATCTGCGGCCTTTGTACGATGCTTTATATGAAATGTTGGGCGTTGAGCGGGTAGAAAAACTCATTGAAAAGAACATTATTGAGATTGCACCGCTTGCCTTTATGCGTGGCAGAACACTTAACGAAGCGTTTATTATTTTGGATGAGGCACAAAACACAACGCCGGAACAAATAAAGATGTTTTTAACGCGTATCGGCTATGGTTCCACCGTGGTGGTAACGGGTGATATTACGCAGATAGATTTACCGGGCCATACAGAGTCTGGTTTGAAGTTAGTGACGAAGATTTTGAAAAATATTCAGGGCATTAGTTTTACCCAGTTTTCAGGTGCTGATGTTGTGCGTCACCCGATTGTTCAGAAAATTGTTTCTGCCTATGAAAAGCACAGTAAGTCATGACGGTTGAGGTGCAAATAGCGACAGAATGCTCTGAATTACCTGACACGCAGACAGTGACTAAATGGGTTGAGCTGGCGACAGATCAACATAAAAATGCGGACGTTGTTGTTCGACTGGTGGATGAGGAAGAGTCTGCGGCGTTAAATCAGGCCTACCGTCAAAAAAACGGCCCAACCAACGTGTTAAGCTTTCCATTTGAGCAACCTGAAGGCTTACCGGCTGATGCGCTATCAAACCTTACACTTGGTGACTTAGTTATTTGTGTGCCGGTGGTGTTGAGCGAAGCCGCTGAGCAAGGTAAAGCGGTATTGGCACATTGGGCGCACATGGTGATACATGGTTGCTTACATCTTCAAGGCTACGACCATATCGACTCGAACGATGCGCAGCAGATGGAAACATTGGAAATAAAATTATTAGACGGCATTGGAATCCGCAACCCGTATGAGAGCTAAGACTTAACATGAATCAATCGCAGAACGAAAAAATTGAAAACCGCTCTTGGATTGAGCGACTTGGGCAAGCATTGATGGGTGAGCCAAAAGATCGTGAGGACCTTGTTCAATTAATGCGCGATGCCGAAAAAAGAGATTTATTAGGCCAAGATGCTTTGGCGATGATTGAGGGCGTGTTGCAAGTGTCTGAGTTGCAGGTTCGGGATATTATGATTCCGCGTTCGCAGATTGTTTTTATCCCTAGAGACGCTGCATTAGAAGGAATTTACCCGCTGGTGACAGAATCTGCGCATTCACGATTTCCTGTTCAAGACGAAGAAACATCACACGTCGCAGGGATTTTATTAGCAAAAGATTTGCTAAGTTATGTGATTGCTGGTGAAGATCAAAAATTTGATGTGAAAGATGTGATGCGTCCAGCTATTTTTGTGCCAGAAAGTAAACGTTTAAATGTGATGTTGCATGAGTTTCGCGCGAATAGAAACCACATGGCGATTGTCATCGATGAGTATGGTTCGGTGGCGGGTCTTATTACGATTGAAGATGTGCTTGAGCAGATAGTGGGTGAAATTGAAGATGAGCATGACTTTGAAGAAGAAGCGTTTATCCTTCAACGTAATGAACGTGAATATAATATTAAAGCATTGACAGAAATAGAAGACTTTAATGAGCGCTTTGGTACGGCTTACTCTGACGATGATGTGGATACTGTCGGTGGTATGGTGGTGAAAAGTTTTGGTCATGTGCCCGAGCATGGTGAAAAAACACAAATTGATGATTTTCTATTTGAAGTATTAAGGGCCGATAATCGTCGAGTCCATTTGCTCCGAATGACGCTACTCAGCCCATTAGCCGACAGCACTGATTAATCGTTTTTAAAATGGAAGTAGGGGTTGGGATATTCAGGCCGATTAAGCTGCACCTACTGGCGCTTCTAGCCGGTGCACTTCTTCCCTTGGCCTTTGCACCTTATGAGCTACCTTTTGTGGCGTTAGTGTCACTCGCGTTACTGTTGTTTCTTTTACGTTCTTTAACACCCAAGCAAGCTGCATTAATGGGTTACTCATTTGGTTGGGGCTACTTTGGCCACGGTGTTTATTGGGTGTACTTTAGTATTCATCATTTCGGTCATGCGCCATTATGGCTAGCCGTTATTATTATGCTGGGTATGGTGGCGATCCTTGCTCTTTATATAGCGCTATTTGCTTATTTAATGAATCGGTTCTTCAAGCAAAATTGCGCGATTCGTTATTTACTTGCGTTCCCAAGTTTATGGGTTGGACTGGAAGTGCTACGTGGTGTTTTGTTTACTGGCTTTCCATGGCTGTCGCTTGGGTTTAGTCAGCTGGATACATGGTTGTCTGGCTGGGCGGCAATCGTCGGGGTGTTGGGTGTTTCTTGGTTTGTTGTGCTGTCGGTTGGTGTGGTTTTATACTGTTTTTACGGAGTAAAAATCAGTTACCGTGTTTTATCAGCAGTTTTATTATTCGTTGTTTGGCTGGCTGGTTTTTATTTGAGCGAGCTGAGTTGGACCAAGCCTGCGGGTGAGCCAATTAAGGTGGCTTTGTTGCAAGGAAATATCCCACAAGAAATTAAGTGGTTAAGGTCTTTTCGACAAATTAATAACGGCATTTATTTGGATATGACAAGACAGCAAGTGGGTGCTGACTTGGTTATTTGGCCGGAAACGGCAGTGCCTGCCTTTTTTCATCATGCGGAGCACTCATTAATGCCGGTTCTAACGCGCGAGGCAAATGATCGCCAAATGGATATCATTTTGGGCTTACCGGTTATGCCTGAAGGCAATAGCGATTATTTTAATAGTTTACATAGTGTTCGATATCCAAAGGATTTTTATTTAAAGCGGCATTTAGTTCCATTAGGCGAATATATGCCGTTGAAACCTTTTTCGACAATACTATTACGCTTTTTGAATATCCCTTTATCGGACTTTTCGGCAGGGCCTAAGGAGCAGCGGTTATTAACAGGCGCTGGTTATCCATTTGCATCATCCATTTGCTATGAAGATGTATTTCAGCAAACATCGATTGATGGTCTACCAGAAGCAGCTTATTTAGTAAATGTGAGTAATGATACTTGGTTCGGCGATACGATTGCGCCGTATCAACATTTTCAGATGGCAAGGATGCGAGCGCTTGAAAGTGGTCGTTATTTGTTGCGTTCTACCAATACAGGCCTAACAGCCATTGTTGATCCACTGGGCCAAATCGTTAAGCAAGCTCCTATGTTTAAGCGATTTGCCTTAACAGGCGAAATAACCCCTTTGAAAGGTGCAACTCCCTTTGTACAAGGTGGTTGGTGGTGGTTTTTGCTATTTATAGCGCTATCGCTGAGTATTAGTTTTTTAAAGCGTGACAAAAAGCAGTAAATAAAAGGTCAGTTCATTAAGGTTTTGTCTGTTTAGTGTGTGCGCCTATCTATTTAGCACTTTCCAGCAGTAACTTTTTTGTTAAAGATAGGTTCGCTTTACGTTGAAAAGCGCTGCCCTTGAGCATTCAGAACTGATTAATTGAACGCTACGATAGGCCGAACTGGCAGTATCGTAGCGCTCAAGCGATTAATACATATTTCTATATAGGCCTAGTAGGCAGGAAGAGATCTTTTTTAGTCGTCTAACTGCCTAGAGTCTAGAAATTTATCGTAATGGATGTTGTCTAAATCAACATGGGCTTCTTCGAGCTTTACCATGGTGGCATCAATCATTCCTGGCGGGCCACAGAGGTAGGCATGGCTTTGTGACACCGGAAATCCAGTTGTTTCATCGTTAATAAAGTCGGTTACTAAGCCTCGTTTGCCTGTCCAGTCAGAGTCTTCAGGCTCCTCAGAGAGTATAGGAATAAACTTAAAAGTATTTGGCCACTTTTTCTCAAGAGCTTGCATTTCGTCTAGGCAATATAAGTCACGTTGAGCTCGTGCTCCAAATAAATAAGTAACAGGGCGGTTTACATTTTTTGCTAGTGCGTCTTCCAAAATGGATTTTAAAGGCGCCATTCCACTCCCGCCGGCGACACCTAAAATAGGGGTGTCGGCTGTTCTTAACCAAAAGGCACCACTGGGTCCATGTAGTTCAAAGCGTTCCCCTTTACGGTCTTTTTCAAAAAGCCACTGAGTATAATCACCGCCCGGTACATTTCGCACATGAAAACACAGCGTTGATTGGCCACCATCAACCGGTGCGCTAGCAAATGAGTAGCTACGGTGACGTTCAAAACCTTCTAGTCCAATGTCGGCAAATTGCCCAGCAGTAAAAGAAATATTACGGTCTAACTCAACCGTTACTTCCATAATATCGTGCGTATGCATGTGAGTATCAATGATGGTGCCGTTAAAGGTTTCCATCGCATGGTTTGGCAAGTTGGCATCGGCCTCCAGTTCAACCACAACGTCTGATCTTAATAAGCTTTGGCAGGCTAAAATATAACCCTCTGATATTTCTTGTTCAGATAAAGTGTATGAGAAATCCATAATAGCTTTTACCTCGCCATCAACCAGTTTGCAGCGGCAGTTGCCACAGGTGCCTACCGTACAATGATAAGGAAAGTTCACGCCTTCGTTAAGAGCCGTTTGTAATAAGGTAGTATTCTTAGGGACTTGGAATGTTTGACCTGATGGTTGAATAGTGGCTGTTAACGGTTCTTTTTTTGAGCCGCCAAATAAGCTGCCGAATAGTTTTTTCATAAGTATTTTTTTAAAGAGGTTGGTTTTAGTAAGTGAACTAGAACGGCCAGTTTATCACTGCCACCGTAGGCTATTTGTGTGTGCTCAATTAAAATTAAGTATGTGTTTTAACTTAATTTTGGGTATTAATGCAATTATTTTTTCTTTAGTTCTTTGTACAGGCTTTTAAATTCTTCAGTTACTTTATGTGTTGGCGCATATTGAACCAACGGCTGGCAAGCACTGTGTGACTCTCGTATTTTTACGGATGGCGATATTCTAGTTTTAAATAGTTTAAGTTTGTCATCGATAAGCTCTTCAATAAGCTGTGAGGGTAACTTTGCACGTGTTTGGAATTGGTTAACCACGATGCCTTCAAGAGCTAAGTTAGGGTTATGGTCAGCCTTGATTTCTGCCAAGGTATCAAGCAAAGAATAAAGTGCTTGTTTTGAAAAAATATCGCAGTCAAAGGGAATAATACAGTTATCTGCAGCGATTAATGCTGAACGAGTGTAGAAATTTAATGCAGGCGGTGTGTCAATAAATACATTATCAAAATCATCCATTAGCTCGAGAGCTTCTTTTAGTTTGTAAATCTTGTAACGTGACTCGAGTTTGGCGTGTAAATTATCCATATCGGGGTGCGAAGGCATAACATATAGGTTTGGCACCTGCGTTTCATAGATAAACTGACTAAACTCTTTAGGAAATAAACTAACGCTCAGGGTGCCAGCATAAAAATCAGCTAATGTCGATTCGAGCTCTTCCGTCCGATAGCCTAATAAGTAGTGGCTTGAGTTGCCTTGAGTATCAAGGTCAACAACTAAGGTTTTTTTACCCGTTGAGGCACTAATGGCGGCTAAGTTACAGGTAATCGTTGATTTTCCAACACCACCTTTTTTGTTGAAAATAACGCGATTCATTGCTTAGCTGAACTTTTGGTGTGACGTTTGAATTCTGTTTTATGGCAACTTGGACAGGGTGGAATATGGCCGGTTTTCTTAAAATTAAGCGTCTGTTGGCAATGCGTGCACTCTAGTGTGCCGGGGCCGGTCACGCCACCAGAATGATACAACTGGCTTTTAATGGCATTAAAACGGAGCTGATCCCATTGTAATTTGGTTTTGTCGGCCACCAAGTTGATCCAATCACCGACTTTACTTTCGAGCAAGTCAGATTCAAATGATAACCAATCGGAGAACTCTTGTTGAGTTTCTTGCAGATAAACAGCAACGTCCTCTATATCTCTTTTTAGATAAGCGGCGACTTTGTTCGCTTCTTCCTTGCTCAACTCACCTAATTCAACCGCTTTTTCTTGTGCTATTTTCAGGTTTTCGTCGATGGTCGGGATCGCGAGTTTCTCGGCCTGTTCCACAGCATCATGAAGTCGCTGAGACATTTTATCGTACGCGTGAAGTAGCTTGTCTTGTAAAGGGTTAGTCATAAAATCTCCTTAGCTTAGGGTCGCTTTTTAAAACAGTTAATCTTAGTTTGTATGAAAAAAATTTAAAGGCTTGTTCTGCCTAATACAACTTTAGATTTGGAGGTAGCTAATGTATTCTACACATCTTGTTTAATAGTGTGTCCGACGGTAAAAAAATGCAAGAAGAATATCAACCTTCTCTTATTGAAAAGAGCGTTCAAGAAAAATGGCAAACCACGGGTGCTTTTGAAGTCACTGAGGATGCAGAAAAGGAAAAGTACTACTGTTTATCTATGTTTCCTTACCCCAGTGGGCGTTTGCATATGGGGCATGTGCGTAATTACACCATTGGCGATGTGATTAGCCGTTATCAACGAATGAAGGGGAAAAACGTACTGCAACCGATGGGTTGGGATGCGTTTGGTTTACCAGCAGAAAATGCGGCAATGAAGCACGGTGTTCATCCAGGCGACTGGACGGCTGAGAATATTGATTATATGCGCAATCAATTAAAGCAGCTGGGTTTTGGTTATGACTGGACGCGTGAGCTAGCCACTTGTAATGATGATTATTATCGCTGGGAGCAGTGGTTTTTTACACGCTTACTGGAAAAGGACCTCGTTTATAAAAAAACGGCCCCGCTGAATTGGTGCCCAGATTGTAATACGGTGTTAGCCAATGAGCAGGTGATCGATGGTTGTTGCTGGCGTTGTGATAATGAAGTTGAAAAACGCGAAATTTCTCAGTGGTTTATGCGTATTACTCATTATGCGGAAGAGCTGTTAAGTTCATTAAAAGAGCTAGAGGGTTGGCCTGAGCAAGTGCGTACTATGCAGCAAAATTGGATTGGCCGCTCAGAAGGGGTTGAGCTCTCGTTCGATATTAAAGGCAGTAAAACAACATTATCTGTTTATACCACACGACCAGATACCTTGATGGGGGTGACGTATGTTGCGGTTGCGGCAGAACATCCATTGGCCATTCAGGCGGCTGAAAATAATACGACTATTTCAGCTTTTTTAGATGAATGTAAAACGATGGAAACATCTGAAGCTGCGATGGAAACCATGGAGAAGAAAGGCGTGGATTCCGGTCTGAAGGCTGTTCATCCATTGACGGGTGAAGTGGTGCCCGTATGGATAGCCAATTTTGTTTTGATGCATTATGGAACCGGTGCGGTCATGTCCGTACCAGCACATGACCAACGTGATTTTGAATTTGCGACAAAATATGGGCTTGAGATTAAACAAGTTATTAAGCCAAATAATGCAGACGAGATTGATATTAACCAGCATGCCTACACGGGCAAAGGTGTGTTGCTTAACTCGGGTGAATTTGACGGGCTGGATTTTCAACCGGCGTTTGACGCGATTGCGCAAGCACTCAGTAGCCAAGGAAAAGGTGAAAAGAAGGTCAATTACCGCCTGCGTGACTGGGGTATTTCACGGCAACGTTATTGGGGTACGCCTGTGCCCGTTATTTATTGTGATAGCTGTGGCACCGTGCCGGTACCAGATGATCAGCTACCTGTGATGTTGCCAAAAGATGTTTCATTGGAAGGCGTGGGTTCGCCATTAGCCCGACACGAGGAATTTATTAATACTTCGTGCCCTAGCTGTGGAGAAAAGGCAACGAGGGAAACGGATACGTTTGATACCTTTATGGAGTCGTCATGGTATTTTGCGCGCTATTGTTGTGCTGATAATGATCAAGCGATGTTGGATGAGCGAGCAAATTATTGGTTACCGGTAGATCAGTATGTGGGTGGTATTGAGCACGCTATTTTACATTTATTGTATTCACGTTTTTATACCAAGCTGTTACGAGATATTGGTTTGTTAAACTGCGATGAGCCCTTCAAAAACTTGTTAACACAAGGCATGGTGTTAAAAGACGGGACTAAAATGTCAAAATCAAAAGGCAATACGGTAGACCCGCAAGGCCTTATTAAAAAGTATGGGGCCGATACGGTACGTTTATTCACCATGTTTGCAGCGCCACCGGAGCAATCGTTGGAGTGGTCTGATAGTGCGGTAGAGGGTTCATTCAGGTTTATTCGTCGATTATGGCGTTTAGTCAAAGAGCATGTTGATACGGGGCTAATGCAGGGCTATGAGGTAGCAAAATTATCTAGCGAAGAAAAAGCCTTACGTCGTCAAATTCATGAAACGTTGAATAAAGTAAATGATGATTTTGGCCGTCGCTTAACATTTAACACAGCTATTGCGGCGAATATGGAGCTGTTGAATGCAGTGTCTAAATTTAAAGTTGAAACAGATGTTGCTCGCGGCTTACGTCAAGAATGTTTAGAAAGCATTGTCTTGATGCTTTCGCCTATTATCCCTCATGTTTGCGATGAAATGTGGCAAGCCCTCGGGCATCAAGAAGAGCTCGTTCAAGCGACATGGCCCGAGTTTGATGCGTCGGCATTAGTGCTAGATGAGATTCAAATGGTTGTGCAAGTTAATGGCAAGTTGAGAGCAAAGATAACCGTGGCAGCGGATATGACTAAAGAAAGCATAGAAAAGTTAGCGCTATCAGAGGAGAATGTGAGTAAATTTATTGACGGCAAGCCTGTTCGAAAGGTTATTGTTGTGCCTAAAAAACTGGTTAATATAGTTATTTAACGGATATGAAGATGATAAATAATCAAACGAACACTTACCTTATGCTACGTTTAGTCATATCTATTTGCTTGCTATCTATATTGTTAACGGGGTGTGGCTTTAAGTTAAGAGGGTCGTTTGAATTGCCTGCTGAACTTCAGAAAATATATGTTGCAGGTTCGCAAAGTAGTGACTTAGTGAAGGATTTAAATGAGATGCTTGCCTATTCGGCTGATGTGGTTACTAAGCGTTCTGATGCGGATGCTGTCTTGACGATCCATAAAGAAGAGTCAGAAAACAGAACATTGAGTGTTGACTCAAGGGGTAAAGTTCGCGAGTCGGAAATGCAATACTCTGTTATTTATAGTTTAGCGATAGTTGATGGTGAGGTGCTATTGGATAATGAGGCTTTATTGCTTGTTCGAGATTTTATTGATGATGAAAATGACGTGATTGGTCGAACGAATGAGTCAGCGGTTATCGCACGTGATTTAAAGCGTGACGCTGCACAACAAATTTTAAGACGAGTGCAGGCACTAAAAGTAACTCCAGTCGCTCTTTAATATAAAAATGGCTAGCTTGTGAGAAGCTAGAGCAGATGCAATTAGACGCTAATCAACTTTCTTCTTCTGTCGATAAAGGGCTATCACCAGTATATCTAGTGTCTGGTGATGAACCGTTGCAACAAGGTGAAGCTGTTGACCTTATTCGTAAAAAAGCGCGAGAAGCCGGTTTTCTTAATCGCGTAGTGCTTCATGTGGAAGGCAAGTTTGATTGGAATCAGCTGTTTGCTGCTTGTTTAAGTCAGTCCTTATTTGCAGAAAAAAACCTGATTGAATTAAACTTACCCACGGCGAAGCCCGGTCGAGAAGGTTCGCTGGCTATTGAGAAAGTCATCGCGGAGCTATCGAACGATAATGTACTTATTATTATTGCTGGCAAGCTAGACGCGAATTCAAAAAAAGCGAAATGGTTTAAGTCGATAGATCAGCACGGTGTTGTTGTGCAAGTATGGCCATTAGCCGATGGCAAATTAATACACTGGCTGAAACACCGACTTCAGCGTAAAGGCTTAAGTTCGAGTCAACAAGGCATTAAATTGCTGGCCGATAGTGTTGAGGGGAATTTACTAGCAGCAGACCAGGAAATTGAAAAGCTACATATTCTTTTTGGTGCTGTTGAATTGTCCGCAGACGATATTATTAATAGCGTGGCCGATAATGCGCGATACGATGTTTTTAAGTTAACCGATACCCTATTGGCGGGCGATTCAGTAAGAACCGTTCATATCCTTAGAGGCTTGCAGGGTGAAAAACTTGCTGCTCCCGTTGTGTTGTGGGCGCTCATGCGCGAATTGCGTGTTCTTGCCGGCTTAAGTTTTGAAAAGAGAACGACAGGTCGCACCGATGCGACATTTAAGAAACATAGAACATGGGACAATAAAAAATCGGCTTATTTGTCAGCGCTATCTCGCGGTAGCCTAGAGCAATGGCACGGTTTAGTGCAAGCATGTGCTAAAGCAGAACGCATTACAAAAGGGGTGGGAATCGGTGATGAATGGCTGCTTATAGAGCAGATTTGTTTAGCTTTTTGTGAGCCAAGCCGATTAAAACAATATGGCTTGGTGGCGGTATAATCAGCCGATAACGTACAGATGACTGACAGGTATAAAGATGAGTGAACTAATTGAATACATGGAAGGCTTAGGGCAGCGCGCAAAAAGTGCTGCTCGAGTGATTGCCAGTGCTAATACAGGTATTAAAAACAAGGCATTAGAGGCGATTGCGGATGCTCTTGAAGCTGAGCAGCTAACTATTTTGAAAGCGAATGCACTCGATATGAAGGCGGGTAAAGACAATGGCCTAGATACAGCCTTACTAGACCGTCTAGAGCTTAATGAAGAGCGTGTGCTGGCAATGGCTGAAGGTCTGAAGCAAATAGTGGCTTTGCCAGACCCTGCTGGAGAAATGAGTCAAATTAACTCGCGTCCATCGGGTATTAAAGTGGGTCAAATGCGAGTTCCTTTAGGTGTTATTGGCATCATTTACGAGTCACGCCCTAATGTAACGGCGGATGCGGCTGCTTTGTGTTTAAAGTCTGGTAATGCCAGTATTTTGCGAGGTGGATCAGAAGCAAAGCATTCTAACCAAGCTATTGCTGCTTGTATTAGTAGCGGTTTGGAACAGGCTGGCTTACCTGCTGACGTGGTGCAAATTATTGAAACCACCGATCGCAATGCAGTGGGAGAGTTGATCCGTATGGAAGGGACTGTAGATGTGATTATTCCACGAGGTGGAAAAGGCTTAATTGAACGAATTAGTAAAGAAGCGCGTGTTCCTGTCATCAAACACTTACATGGTGTTTGCCACGTTTATATAGATGATCTAGCGGATAAAGAGATGGCAAAATCCATCGCATTTAACGCAAAAACGCAACGCTATGGAACCTGTAATACGATGGAGACATTATTGGTGGCCGAGGGTATAGCTTCTGCAATATTGCCAGAACTTGCCGAGTTATACGCGACTGAAAATGTAGAACTTCGTGGTTGCGAAAGAACCTGTGAAATTTTACCAAGTTGCATTCAAGCGAAAGAGGCTGATTGGGATGAGGAATACTTGGCGCCTATTTTATCTATTCGTATCGTCAGCGATATGGATGCTGCGATGGATCATATTCATCAACATGGTTCGGGGCATACAGAGTCGATCGTAACAGCAGATTATGCTAAGGCGATGCGTTTTTTACGTGAGGTCGACTCCAGTTCTGTGATGGTAAATGCGTCAACACGTTTTGCAGATGGCTTTGAATATGGTTTAGGCGGTGAAATTGGCATTAGTACGAATAAATTGCATGCACGGGGACCGGTGGGTTTGGTAGGCTTAACGACTCAAAAGTATATCGTGTTGGGTGACGGACAGATTCGTCAATAAGCTTGCATTGCTTATACAGAGCCAATAACGAGTATGAGTATTGAATTTATTGGTATCTATGGTGGGACCTTCGACCCTATTCATCTCGGTCACTTAACCGCAGCAAGCGATGTAGGTAAAGCGGTCGGCTTAGATGAAGTTCGAATGGTTCTGTCGGCCAATCCACCGCATCGTTCAGTCCCTGTATTGTCTGCAGAAGAACGTTTTGCCTTATTGCAAATAGCGGTTAAAGATTTCCCTGCTTTAGTGGCCGATAATTGTGAAATGAAAAGGAAAGGGCCAAGTTACATGGTAGACACATTAGCGTCCTTTCGGCAACGTAAGCCAGATAGCTCACTGGTGCTTATATTAGGTATGGAAGCATTTAATGGATTGATGTCATGGCATCGCTGGCAAGAAATAATTGATTTGGCGCATATAGTGGTGACTAATCGAGCTGGCTTTGATAACCAATTCAGCCAAGAAGTCGGTGCTTATGTGGCTCCTTTTTTAGTGGTGGATAAGTCACAACTAAAGCAGCGAACACATGGTAAAATTTACATCCAAACTGTTACTGCGATGGATATTTCAGCAACGCAGGTTAGGCGGCAGCTTAAAGAGAATAAACCGGTTAGGCAGATGTTGACCAGTGATTGCTTTGAGGCAATTAGCAAAAACGGTTTTTATAAATAACTAAATAATACAAGATAAGGTAAAGAGAATATGTCAGAGCAGTTGTTAACGAACATCAGCAAGGCGCTGGATGATAAAAAAGGTCAGCAAATTGACGTGATTGATGTGCGAAATAAGTGCTCGTTTGCCGACGATATCATTATTGTAACGGGCACATCAAGCCGGCATGTAAAGTCCTTGGCGATGGAAGTGTCAATGCTATCTAAAAAGCAGGGCTTCATTCCGTTAGGTGTTGAAGGAATGGATGCGGGTGAGTGGGTGCTTATTGATTTGGGCGATACCATTGTTCATGTTATGCAAGCTAAAATACGTGAGTTCTATCAGCTAGAAAAGTTGTGGACGGTCGACGCTGAAGCGTAAAGGCTTCTTTAGTTCATCGTTGGTTCATTTAACTAGGTTAAAATGCTGAACACAGTAAATAGACTAAGTAGATTTAAAGTGAGTGTCATGAAAGGTATGGTTCGTGGCTAGACGTAATAATAGGGAGAATTTGATGAGAAATAGAAAACTAACAACAGGGTTAGCAGCAGGTTTAATATTCACGCTCGCTGGTTGTACAACCATTAACCCGTACACTCAAGAGCAACAAACGAGTAATGCGGCAAAAGGTGCCGGCATGGGCGCGGTGACAGGTGCTATCATCGGTGCGATGACAGGGGATAGGCATACTGCGTTAAAAGGTGCCGCATTGGGTGCAGCCGCAGGTGGCGGTGTTGGTTACTATATGGATGTGCAAGAAGCGAAATTGCGCCAACAACTTAGTGGTACTGGGGTGAGTGTTACCCGCGTGGGCAACAACCTTATTTTAAATATGCCTGGGAATGTTACATTCAAAACAGATAGCTCCAGTATCAATGCTGGTTTTTACCAAGTATTAGACTCAGTGGCCATTATTCTTAAAGAATATGCAGACACAACAGTAACGGTTGTAGGACATACTGATAGTGTTGGTGATGCAGCCTATAACCAAGGGCTATCTGAACAGCGTGCTCATAGCGTTTCTGGCTATTTACGTTCACAAGGGGTTGTGGCTCAGCGTTTTAATGTAATGGGCTACGGCGAACAAAGCCCGATTGCTAGTAATGCTACTAAAGAAGGTCGTGCGCAAAATAGACGTGTAGAAATAACGTTAACGCCATTAAACGCTAGATAAGCTTAACTTAATGAAAAGGGTTAAGCCTTTTTTGTTAATCTGAGTCTATGTAGGGTCTAGAAATCAGAGGCGGCTCAAATGAGCCGCCTTTTTTTGTGAAAAGTAGGTGTTGAATGAAACTAAAAATTTTGGCTGTTGGGCAAAAAATGCCTAGTTGGGTTTCTAGCGGTTACAAAGAATATGAAAAGCGTATGCCGCGTGAGTGTTCGCTTGAGTTGGTTGAAATTCAGCCGGCGAAAAGAACCAAGCAAAGTAACCTGATAAAAGTGACTGAAGAGGAGGGGAAAAAAATCCTTTCTTCGATTAAAGGCTCTGATTATGTGGTTGCACTTGAGGTGATGGGGAAGCAGTGGTCGACAGCGACTGTGGCAAAAAAACTATCGACTTGGCAAGGCGTTAACTCCTCTATTATATTTCTTATTGGTGGGCCTGATGGCTTATCTGATGCTTGCTTGCAGCGGGCCAATGAGCAGTGGTGTTTGTCTCAGCTAACCTTTCCGCATCCACTGGTGCGAATTATTCTCGCTGAGCAGCTGTATAGGGGATGGAGTCTAATGAATAACCATCCTTACCACAGGGAATAGATGATGGGATTGATATTAGCCTCTTCATCACCACGTCGTGCAGAATTGCTGCAGCAAATAGGCGTCGATTTCGAGATTAAATCGGTTGAGATTGATGAGACGCCAATTCAGGGCGAGCGCCCATACGACTATGTGAAACGTTTAGCAATAGAGAAAGCGGCAGCAACGAAAGCCTTGTATAAAGGTGATGAGGTGCTGGTGCTTGGGTCTGACACAGCCGTTATTATTGATGGAAAAATCTTAGGTAAACCTAATAATAAAGAGCAGGCGATGTTGATGCTTCGGCAGCTATCTGGGGCCAGCCATACTGTACTGACATCAGTGGCTATTATTGGCGCTAAGCAAGAGCACTGGCTTGTCAGTGAAAGTAAGGTGACTTTTTCAACGCTTACTGATCGTGAGATTGAATGGTACTGGGCAACGGGTGAGCCTAAAGACAAAGCAGGAGCATATGGAATACAAGGGAAAGCGGCGGTATTTATAAAGCGGTTAGAGGGGAGTTTTTCAGGAGTCATGGGCTTACCTTTATATGAAACCTCACAATTACTTAAACAAAGTGGGCTTAATATCACTTAATGTCAAGTAAATGTAAGCACATTGCTGCTCAGTAGTGAAATGCCTGCCAGTTAGGCTAAAACCATTAAGTCATGAGTTTTTTTGATATAAAAGGCTTTTTTGCAACAGGAGAGGGGGTTTGGTTTAAGCAATTTTAGACGAGTTACTTAGTTAGACGTTTCGTAGGTATTAAGACTTGCCCGAATGAGATTATATAAACAAATGCCGTTAACAAGCTAAATATTGATTTTACCGTCTGTATGACAAAGTTTAGAGGCTAATAAGAGTAAAATCGCAGCAGAAAAAAGTGCTTTCATAGTAAAGTGAGATGCAAACGATTGAATAACCATTCAATATAAATAACCAAGGGTCTGGCAATAGAATGAGCGATGAAATTCTAATCAATATCACACCACCTGAAACCAGAGTGGCAGTGCTTGAAAATGGTGTATTACAAGAGTTGATTATTGAGCGCCAACGTAAGCGCGATATTGTTGGTAATTTATACCGCGGTGAAATATGTCGTGTGATGCCGGGTATTCAAGCAGCATTTGTTGAAATTGGTCTGGGCCGAGCAGGTTTTTTGCATGCATCAGATGTGTTAGTGGATGGCGAAATACCTTCAGAAGAAAAAGGGATTGAGCGGTTTTTACAACAAGGCCAACACATTGTTGTGCAGGTGTTGAAAGCACCGATTGGAACGAAAGGTCCGCGTTTAACGATGAGTATTTCAATCCCGTCTCGATACCAGGTGTTTCTGCCCTATTCAGAGAAGTTGGCGCTATCCCAGCAACTAGAAGGTGACGCCGAACGAGAAAGGTTGTTGGAGTGTATGGAGGTTTTTAAGGCACAAGGGTATGCAGGCGGCTATATTGCAAGAACCGCGTCAGAAGGTGTTAACGAAGACAGTATTCGTGCCGATATGTTGTTTCTTAGTAAGCTTTGGGATGCTATTAGTCCACAAATCAAAGATATACCGATTGGGCTTATATATGAGGATTTGCCTTTAGCATTAAGGATCTTAAGGGATTGGTATCAGACCTCAGTGGTTAAAATAGTGATCGATTCGAGAACTAATTTTGACAAAATGATGGATTTTTCAGACAAGTTTATGCCAGAAGTAAAACCTTTATTAGAGCTCTATAAAGGCAATCGTCCATTGTTTGATATGTATAGTATTGAAAGCGAAATTAAAGCAGCCTTGGAGCGAAAGGTGGCTTTAAAATCAGGTGGGCATTTGGTATTTGACCAAACTGAAGCGATGACGACAGTGGATGTTAATACCGGTAGTTATTTAGGTCGAACTAACCAAGAGCAGACTATCTTTAAGACTAATATGGAAGCCGCTCATGCTACAGCACGTCAGTTAAGGCTTAGAAATTTAGGCGGTATTATTATTATCGATTTCATTGATATGCATGATGAGGCGCATAAAGAAGCGGTATTGACGGTATTAGAAAAAGCGATGAGTAAAGACCACGCAAAATATACGATTAGTAGCGTGTCTGAGTTGGGTTTAGTTGAAATGACACGTAAACGAACAAGGGACAGTTTGGAACGAGTCATGTGCGAGCCCTGCCCAACTTGTTTAGGTACCGGTCAGGTTAGAACGCCTGAGACAACATGTTACGAGATTTTCCGTGAAATAATACGTGATGCACGTCAGTATGAGGCAAAGGAACTGTTGGTTTTAGCATCCAATGAAGTTGTCGATATGCTGCTTGATGAAGAATCGACGACACTGGCTGACTTGGAGTCTTTCGTTGGCATTCGTATTCGATTTAGAGCTGAAAATGAATTTAGCCAAGAACAATATGATGTGGTTTTGGTCTAGTGCATACGGATAGCTAATGAGTAAAGTTCGCCTATTTGGCCATTCTTTGTTATGGGTTTTTACCGTTAGTATTAGTGTGCTGGCGGTGCTCATTGTGGTTGCGCGTTTCTTTTTAGCTGATATTCCAATATACAAAAAAGAACTTGAAACATACTTAGCCGAAGAAATAGGTGGTGAGGTTCATATCGGCAGCCTATCGGCCAATATGAGTGGCTTTACACCACAGCTGAGCCTAACCGGTATTACGTTAGATGAGCTCGATAATCAAAAAAACACTCTCAGTATTGGTGAAATACGCCTATCGTTTAATCCACTTAACTTTATAGTTGGTCAATTCGAGCCAAACAAAATGTCAATCGTTAATACCAGCATCAAGGTTAAGCGGTTTAGTGATGGGCATTTATCCATTGTTGGTTTGTCAAGTGAGCAACTCGATGACAGCCCATCAGGCAATTTTTCTTGGTTGCTAGAAGGCGAACACTTTGAGCTTATTGACAGTCAAATTACATGGCAAGATGGGCTTCGAGATTTGCCAGATATGACCTTTGAAAAGGCAAATATTATCATTCAAAACAAGGGTAACGAGCACGCACTTAATGTGACGGCTAGCTTGCCAGAAGAAACGGGTGGTGGTTCTTTCAATTTAACAGCTCGGGTCATAGGCGATGTTTTATCAAGCTCAAAATGGGATGCTAAGGCTTACCTTAAAGCAGGCAAAGTTAATATCGAGCAGTATTTAACACGACTAAAAATAGATAATTTTTCTATCGATGAAGGTGAGGGTGATATTGAATTATGGAGTGCTTGGCGCTCAGCAAGGCTAGCTGATGTCAAAGGAAAAGTGTTGATTAGAAAAGCGAGTCTTTTGAAGACTGATGGGGAATTAAATCTATCAAACTTGAGTGGCTATTTTGCTTGGAAAAAGATCGTAGACGGTTGGTATTTGGATGCTTGGGATGTTGCATTTAAAACGAAAGGTACGATACAAGAAAAAAGCCAATTTAGCGTGCAATACCGATCAGATATAGACGACAACGCTTTTATTTCTGGATCGTTAAAAGAGGTGAATTTGCAAGCGATGACAGATGTTTTGAATTATTCAAACCTCTTAGATCAGTCGTATGCAAGCCTATTTGAGAAGCTTGAAATAAAAGGGTATTTAAACAAAGCGAACGTTTTGCTTAGCAAGAAGGGTGAGCAACTAGAGTGGGCTACTTGTGGAGAGATAAAAGGGCTTTCTAGTCAGTCCTATAAAGCATGGCCAACTATAAATAACTTTTCTGGAACAGGCTGCTCAACACAAGATAAAGGCTGGCTAGATCTTAATATGGAAAAAGGGGCCGTTAACTTTAGTCCTTTGTTTAGAGACTCTATTATTGTCGATAAGTTAGAGGGTCTGTTGACATGGGCACATAACAACAATGGCTGGAGTATAAACTCAGATGCTATAACATTGACGTCACCACATATTTCAACACAGACGCGTTTCAACGTTAAACTTCCAGAAAATATTGGGCAAGCCTTTATTGATTTGCAAACAAATTTTTCAAGCGCGAAGAGCGAGTTCACCTCTCTTTATTTACCGGTTGGGATTATGGGTAAAGAGCTTGTTAAATGGTTGGATCAAGCTTTTATAAGCGGTTCCGTTAACGGTGGTGGAGTACTGTTAAAGGGTGTGTTATCTGACTTTCCATTTCGTCAAAAAACGGGTGTATTTCAAGTTCTGTTTGAAACTGAAGATATTCGTTTGCATTATCAAGATAAATGGCCTGATGTTATGGGGGTATCTGCTGAGGTGGAGTTCAAAAATGAAGGCATGCAGATTGTTGCACATAAGGGAGAAATTGCTGGTAACCAATTGAATCAAGTTAGTGTGGGTATCGCTGATTTCGAAACCGATCATTATTTACATGTGAACGGGCACATTGATGATGACCTCAATGGCTTGTATAGGTTTTTTAAACAGTCGCCTATCAGTCAACGTGTTGGTACTTTGTTAGATCATAGCTCTGTTTCTGGCCCCAGTGTTGTCGATTTAACTATTGATATACCGCTAAGGAAGAGACTGGAACCCAAAGTTCATGCCGTAGCACGATTAAAAGGAAATACATTAAAGCTGCCAAATTTAGACCTAGCGATTAATGGTATTGAAGGTGTTATTAAATATGATGAAAATGGGTTAAGTGGAAAGTCTATTAAAGGGCATGTTTTGGGTGAAAAGCTGGAAGTAGATATAAAGGCTGAGAAAAAAAGCACGATTATCGACGGTAAAGGACAATTAGACATAGGCAATATTGCAAAAAAATACCCATCCGATGTTTGGAAGTATATCGCTGGGCGTAGCGCAGCGACGATGAAAGTCGAACTGCCACACAGTGGTTTGGTTACAGCTAGCTCTTCAACGGTAATGCTTAATAGTAATCTTAGTGGGATAAACATAGATTTACCTGCCCCTGTGGGCAAGCATAAAAATAGTAAGGTGCCTTTTGAAGTGGCGCTAACATTGGGTGGGCAGTCATTACCTATTAAGGCATCGTACGGTGCTGATTTGAAAACTTATATCCAGCTGTCTGAGAACTCGTCAAAGAAACTTGAGTTTACCAAAGCGGATATCCACTTTGGTAAAACTGCGGCATTATTACCCAAAAAACCAGGGATTCAGTTATCTGGAATAATGGACGAATTGAATATTCTTGAATGGAAAAATAAATTGGCAATAGAGGCTGTCAGCCCATCGACAGAACCGCTTGTTAACCAATTGAACCTTAGAGTAAAAAAACTTAAATGGTTTGAGACGACGTTTGATAATATTTTTGTGACTGGCGAACACAAAAAATCAGCATGGCTGGGTGAAATCAGTAGCCCAGTTATTACAGGCCGTTACGATATTCCAGATCGTTTGGATGGTGAAAAAAAAATAAGCCTAAATTTAGATTCACTGCGTCTACCACCGATTGGTGAACAACTTAATGGCGATAAGAAGTCACCTGTGAACCCGACTGATTTTCCTAATATTGATATTAATAGTAAAACGCTTTTAATTGGCGAGTCACGGTTGGGAAAATTGACCCTACAACTTCGTCAGAAGAGTAAAGGGATGATTATTAAATTACTGACGTTAACATCAGCTCGAGATAACTTCAAAGCAGAGGGGGCCTGGGAGCTAAAAGATGGACAAAGCCTTACTGGTTTAAGCGGCAAGCTCAGCAGTGAGTCTTTAGGTTCATTATTAAAAGAAACTGAGCTGACTGATAAGTTAAATGGGGCACCGGTAGAGGTTGATTTTGATCTTAACTGGCCAGGCGAACCACAAGATTTTTCAAAAGAGCATTTAAATGGCTATGGCGAAATCAAATCGGGTCAAGGTCGTTTATTAGAGGTAGAACCAGGTATCGGGCGCATTTTTGGGTTATTGAGTTTGAATACCTTGCAGAGGCGTTTGCAGTTTGATTTTAGTGATTTAGTCGAAAAAGGACTGAGCTTTGATAAAGCAAAAGGGCGTTTCACTGTGCTCGATGGTAAGGCGCAAACGAAGCGTTTTTATCTAGAAAGTCCATCGGCCCGATTAGATTTTCAAGGTCATATTAACTTAGCGGATGAGACATTAGATCAGCTGATTACTGTGACACCTAAAACAACAGAAAGTTTACCATTGGCAGGTGTTATTGCAGGAGGGCCGTTAGTTGGTGCTGCTGTATATATTGCACAAAAGGTTGCAGGCAAAACAGTCAATAAATTAACGGGTTATCAGTTTCGTGCAACCGGCCCTTGGAGTGATCCTAAAATAAAACAAATCAGTCAACCGGGTGGGAAAATATTTGGTTTCGTGGGCAGTGTGTTAACTCCAATATACGATGCAACGGTGGGCCAATTACCTTTTGATGAACAAGGTGAAGGGCTGGCTGCTGACTCAGTGTATGACGATGAATGAGTTCAAAGTAGCGGCAGTTCAGATGTGCTCATCTGATCAACTGAGTGATAATTTGGACACAGTATCGACTCAAGTTGGGTTGGCTGTTTCTAATGGCGCTCAGATGGTCGTATTGCCTGAGAATTTTGCATTAATGGCGAAACATTCAGCGCAGCTGTTATCCATATCAGAAACCTTAGGTAAGGGAGCTATTCAGGATTTTTTGAGTGGGTTATCAAAAAAACATGCTTGCTGGATAGTGGCTGGCTCTATGCCGATTAAGTCTACTTTAGAGGATAAAGTCTATGCCACATGCATCGTTTATAATGGTGCGGGTGAGCAGGTTAGCTACTACCATAAAATACATTTATTTGATGTTAATATAGCCGATGAGAAAGGCCGTTATCGGGAGTCAGATACCTTCGTTGCGGGTACTGAACCTGTGGTAGTGGATACACCCTTTGGCGTTATGGGCTTGTCAATTTGTTACGACCTTCGTTTCCCTGAACTTTATCGGGCGCTGTTGCAACAAGGTGCGCAATTTTTTGTAGCACCATCGGCCTTTACTGAACTAACTGGCCAAGCGCACTGGGCTTTATTATGCCGAACGAGAGCAGTAGAAAATACCTGTTATTTGATCGCAGCCAATCAAGGTGGGCTACATAATAATGGCCGTTCAACCTATGGACATAGTATGATTGTTGACCCTTGGGGGGAGGTATTATCTGAACTAGATGTTAGTGAAGGTATGATTATCTCAACACTCAAGAAGTCAACACTAAACCGAGTTAGAAAAAGTCTGCCAGCTATTCAGCATAGGCGGCTATCAATAATGAGAGATTAATGAGCGATTTAATTCAGCAAGCAGAAAGCTTAATTCTTAAACCCGCAGGTTTATCAATTAACGATATAGACCAAGTGATGGGTCATTTATTATCAAACCAGATTGATCAGGCGGATATTTATTTCCAGTCATCGCGCAGTGAATCGTGGGTACTTGAAGACGGCATTGTGAAGGATGGTAATTACAATATAGAACAGGGCGTTGGTTTACGTGCCGTGAGTGGAGAAAAGACCGGCTTTGCCTATAGCGAGGACCTGACTATGCCGAACATGCTAGAGGCAGCGAATAGCGTTAAGTCAATCGCAAGCTTAGGCAGCTCAGGTATTTTAAAACCGACGTCTTTTAATAAAGTGCCTGTTTTATACGCCGCTATAGATCCATTGAATAGCATGAGTCGTGAAGAGAAAATTGCCCTGTTAAAGCGTATTGACCAACAAACGCGAGAAATCGATTCACGTGTCGAACAGGTGGTCATTAGTTTGGTGGGTGTTTACGAAGTGGTGCTGGTCGCGGCTGAAGATGGACACTTAAGTGCTGATATTCGTCCATTAGTGCGCATGAATGTGAGCGTGATTGTCGAAGATAATGGACGTCGAGAACAGGGTGGCTCTGGCGGCGGTGCGCGACAAGGCTACGAGTATTTTATAGAAGATGACCGAGCGATGAGCTATGCGCGTGAAGCGGTACGCCTTGCCTTAGTTAATTTAGAGGCGGTGGATGCACCAGCCGGTACGATGACGGTTGTTTTAGGCCCAGGCTGGCCAGGTATTTTACTTCATGAAGCAATAGGGCATGGCTTGGAGGGTGATTTTAACCGCAAAGGTAGCTCCGCGTTTAGTGGGCGAATCGGTGAAAAAGTAGCATCACCTTTGTGTACAGTTGTTGATGATGGCACTTTAGACGGTAGACGCGGTTCATTATCGGTTGATGATGAAGGAACAAAAACCCAATGTACCACCTTGATTGAAAATGGCATTTTGAAAGGCTATATGCACGATAAAATGAATGCACGCCTGATGGGGCATGCTGCGACAGGAAACGGGCGACGTGAATCATATGCGCATTTACCAATGCCTAGAATGACTAATACCTACATGTTAGCGGGTAAAAGTGACCCAGATGATATCCTCTCCTCGGTAAAAAATGGTTTATACGCAGTAAACTTTGCTGGTGGGCAGGTGGATATTACCTCTGGCAAATTTGTTTTTTCAGCCAGTGAGGCCTATTTGATTGAGAATGGAAAAATCACCTCACCAGTTAAGGGGGCAACGTTAATCGGTAATGGTCCGGATGTGCTAACCAAAGTGAGCATGGTGGGTAATGACCTTAAGTTAGATCAAGGCGTTGGAACCTGTGGCAAAGAGGGTCAAAGTGTGCCCGTTGGTGTTGGGCAACCAACACTTAAAATTGATGGTCTTACCGTAGGGGGTACACATGCCTGATTCAAACATAACATCAGTATGCAACGAGCATGAAACAGAACGTTTGAGAAATATTGCCGCTGATATTTTATTAGAGGCTAAAAAGCAGGGCGCTGGTCAAGCAGAGGCGGCGATTAGTGTTGGGCAAGGGCTGTCGGTTAATGCGAGATTAGGTGACGTTGAAACCATTGAGCATCACCGAGATCAAGGCATTGGAATTACTGTTTATAAAGGCCAGCAGAAAGGCTCTGCTAGCTCTACCAAACTTGATGCATCATCTATAAAAGAAATGGTCTCCGCTGCGTGTGCTATTGCACAATATGCTGAAGCAGACCCTTTTTCTGGGTTGCCAGACAAAGAACAATTAGCGACTCATTTTCCTGACCTATCCTTACATCACCCATGGGCGGTGAGCACGGAAGAGGCGATAGAAATGGCGATAGCTTGTGAAAATGCAGCACGTTTTTATGATAAGAACATTACGAATTCAGAAGGCGCGAGTATACAAACATTTGAGGGAACGCGTGTCTTAGCTAATAGTCTTGGGTTTAACCACGGTTACCCAGCCAGTCGTCACAGTATGAGTTGCTCAGTGATTGGTGAACACAATGGCAGTATGCAGCGTGATTATTGGTATACCACAGCGCGTAAAGCGAGTGATATGGAAGACCCTATCGCGGTTGGCGAGAAGGCATCTGAACGAACAGTCAGACGTTTAGGCGCCAAATCAATCAGCACTAGAAAATGCTCCGTCATGTTTGCTGCTGAAGTCAGTGGGGGATTAATAGGGCACTTTATTTCAGCGATTAGAGGTGGAAATTTATACCGTAAATCATCTTTTTTACTGGATAGTTTAGGGCAGCAAATTTTCCCTTCATTTATTGATATTTATGAGCAACCACTGTTACCCCAAGCCATGGGCAGTGCTGCGTATGATTCTGAAGGGGTCGCGACATCGGCTACAAATATTGTTACTGAAGGCGTTGTACAAGGTTATGTTTTGAGCAGTTACTCTGCGCGAAAGCTAGGTTTAAAAAGTACGGCTAATGCAGGTGGTGTACATAACTTGACGGTTAAACCTGGAAGCTTAGATTTTAAGGGTATGTTGAAAGAAATGCATACAGGGCTTTTAGTAACAGAGTTGATAGGTCAGGGTGTTAATACGATGACCGGCGATTATTCTAGAGGCGCAGCAGGTTATTGGGTTGAAAATGGTGAGATTCAATTTCCGGTTGAAGAGGTGACCATAGCCGGCAATTTAAAAGAGATTTACCAATCTATTATAGCGGTTGGCAATGATGTGGACTTAAGGGGTAATACGCGAACAGGCTCTATCTTAATCAAGCAAATGACGCTGGCCGGTACCTAGTTAAGCGTTTACGTTAAGAAGAGGGCTGCTAGCCCTAAAAAAGAAAAGAAACCAATCACATCGGTAACGGTTGTTAATATAACGCCACCGGCAATCGCGGGGTCAATATTCAAGCGTTTTAATGTTAATGGAATGGTGGCCCCTGCGAGTGCAGCACCGATGAAGTTAATAACCAAAGCAGCACCGATTAATAACCCAAGGGCTTGGTTTTGGAACCAAAGCGCTGTGATAACAGCGACGACACTAGCCCAAAGTAGGCCATTAAGGCCACCAACGGCTAATTCCTTCCAAAGTAGCCAGCGCGAGTTGCTTTTACCAATCTGGTTAAGCGCAATACCGCGAATGACCAGCATTAACGTTTGGCTGCCTGCGATCCCTCCCATACTAGCAACAATGGGCATTAGCACGGCGAGGGCAACAATTTGTTGAATGGTTGCTGCAAAAAGACCAATGACCCAGGCGGCTAAGAAAGCGGTAAATAAATTGATGCCGAGCCAAACTGCTCGGCGTTTAGCGCTTCTGGTAACAGGCGCGAACATGTCGTCATCTTCATCAAGACCGGCCAAGTTTAAAATAGAGCGGTCGGCTTCGTCACGAATAACATCGACGACATCATCGACTGTAATTCGGCCTAATAAATGATTTTTCTCATCAACAACGGGTGCGGAGAGTAGGTTGTAATCTTCAAAAAATAAGGCAACTTCATTCGCGGATAGGCTTGGGGGTAGCGCCTTTTGATCGGTTAGCATCACACGACTAACGGACTCTTTTTTACTTTGCGTTAGTAAATCTGAAATATTCAAGATACCAAGGTATCTGTCTTCTCTATCAACAACAAACAACTTATCAGTATTGGCGGGAAGCTCACCACGTTGCCTTAAATATCTTAAGACGACATCTAGGTCGACATTCGGTCGGATGGTGACGACATCGGGGTTCATGAGGCCGCCTGCGCTATCTTCATCATACGACATGACCGATTGCAGTCGTCGCCTGTCTTGGTTTGACATGGAACGGACAACCTGATGTAAAACAGCTTGTGGAAGGTCCTCAAAAATATCCGCTAAATCATCTGTTTCCAAAGAAACAGCTGCGGTAATGAGGTCTTTCTCATCGGTATGTTCGATCAAGCCTTGGCGCACTTCATCGTTAACCTCAACGAGGATATCGCCTGCTAATTCTGGATTAGTTAGTTCCCAAACAATGCGTCGGTGTTGGAGAGGTAGTGATTCTAGTAGGTTCGCTATTTCAGCAGGATGGAGTTCGTTAACTTGTCGTTTGATTTGTGAAAGCGCGCCACTATCTAAGTTACCAGTGAGTAAACGTAAGTGCTCATGGGTGTTCTCATGTTGTGGGGAGTTTGTCATATCAATAAGTAAACCAACAGAAATAAACAGCTGTTATTTTAGCTCAATCCATTAGTGACTGCTTTGTTATTTAAATGATAAAGCTGGTAACGGTTTAGCCTAACTCGCGGTGTCGAGTAATAATGTTGAGCCCTTGTATGGATAAGTGCTGTGCTAATTTCTCCGTGAGGTAAACAGAGCGATGTTGTCCACCAGTACAGCCAATAGCTACTGAAAGGTAATTTCGGTTTGTGTTGATGAACTCAGGAACCCAGCGTGTTAAAAACTGTGCGGTATCGTCTAAATAGCGTTGCACAAGTTCTTTAGCATCTAAAAAATCAATAACAACGGCATCTTTACCAGTAAAAGCTCGTAAGTTAGGTTCCCAATAAGGATTGGGAAGGCAGCGCGCATCAAAGACAAAGTCTACATCATTAGGTGCGCCGTGTTTATAGCCGAAAGACATGATCTGGAAGGAAATGCCGTTGTCATTATCAAGTGTCACTCGTTCACGTATAAGGCTGCGCAGCTGGTGCACATTGGTTTGGGTCGTATCGATCTGAATGCTGGCGTGGCTGGCAATTAAACTCAGCCTGTCTAACTCAAGGTCGATCGCTTCATCTAGCGAGGTACTATCGTTGGATAAAGGATGCTTACGGCGAGTCTCACTGAAGCGCTTTAATAGGCTTTGCTTGCTTGCTCTGAGGAAAATGACCTCGTAGTCGACATTATTAAGTTTCAGTTGATCAATGAAGGCAGCAAATTGTTCTAGCGATGATTGGTCGCTACGAGCATCTATACCGACGGCAGCTTTACTAAAAAGTGTTTTATCAGAGTCAGCCAGAAGGCTTGCAAAGTCCGGCAATAAAGCAACGGGTAAGTTGTCTGTGCAATAGAACCCTGCGTCTTCTAGTGTGTCTAAAGTAACACTTTTTCCTGAGCCGGAAAGGCCGCTTACTATAATAAGTTTCATGTTTGAAATAAAAAGGCCGACCATAAGGTCGGCCAAATAAGGTTAACGGTGAGCTTTGGTTTTTTCTTTGTGTTTTAACACTTGTCTGTCTAACTTATCAACCAAGGTATCAATCGCTTTATACATATTCTCTTGGCTGTCTTCAGCAAAAATTTTTGTACCGTTCAACTGAATGGTGGCTTCTGCTTTTTGTTCAAGTTTTTCTACAGATAGGACAACATGGATATCAATGACTTTATCAAAGTGGCGTTTAATTTTGCCGAACTTTGTATTGGTGTATTCGCGAATAGCGTCTGTGATTTCTACGTGGTGTCCAGATAGGTCTAATTGCATATTACTCTCCTGTTATGGTGACAAAAATATCAAAGGATTCGCTTCCTTTGACTAGAAGGGGGTATAGAAATGGATTCGCGGTACTTGGCGATGGTTCGTCTCGCTACGTTAATGCCTTTATCGCCTAGTATAGTGGCAATTTTATTATCGCTTAGCGGTTTTTTGGGGTTTTCGGTATTAACAAGTTCTTTAATAAAGGCCCTGATCGCAGTGGCAGAACATTCGCCGCCATTATCGGTGGAGACATGGCTTGAAAAGAAATGTTTTAGTTCAAAAATTCCATTCGGTGTGTGCATATACTTATTGGTTGTGACACGTGAGATGGTGGACTCATGCATTTCAACACTTTCAGCAATATCACGTAATACCATTGGTTTCATGGCAATGGCGCCGTGTTCAAGGAACTCATGTTGTCGGTTAACAATTTCTTGCGATACCAGCATCAATGTTTCATTTCGGCTTTGTAGGCTTTTTAAAAACCAGCGAGCTTCCTGTAAATGATTTTTCATTGTTTGCGTGTCAGCGCTCTTGTCACCTTGTTTTATAAGGGTTTGATAGTACGGGTTGATGCGAATATTAGTGGCAATTTCGCCGTTAATAGAGACTTGCCATGTACCCTTTACCTTGGACACATAAACATCGGGTGTGACGTATTCGGTATTGGTTTCTTCAATGCCTGAACCAGGCCGGGGATCGAGTTGTTGGATAAGAGTAATAATTTTACCCAAGGTCTCGTCATCAATCCCAAGTTGACGCTTTAGTTTTACACTATCTTGAGTGCCTAGAGCTGACATGCATTCGTTGACTAGCTCAATAGCCAGTGATAAAAACGGCGTGTCTTCTGGCAGTTGCTTGAGTTGAATGAGTAAGCAATCTTGAAGATCAAGGGCACCAACACCCAGCGGCTCAAAGGACTGAACTTTATGCAAAACGGCAATGATTTCATCTAAGTCTAAATCGTCTAAATGCTCAGACAGGTGTTGATGAATCAGATCTGGGGTTGAACTGAGGTAACCGTTATCGTCAATGCTATCGATGATGGCAGTGGCAATGACTCGATCAATATCGGAAAAATTGGTTAAGTCCATTTGCCAAACTAGATGATCATGCAAGGTTCGTTTAGCCGAATTGATGCTGCCAGGGTCGGGGGGTGTAGAGTCCGTTGCTTGATTGAGCCCAGGCGAAGGTGCTAAGTCGTAGACATCATCCCATGACGTGTCGACAGCTAATTCATCCGGCAGGGTATCTTGTGAGCCTTCACTTGTTTTTTCATCTAAAGGTGTTGACGTTGACTCTTTTTCGGGTTCTTGCTGATTTGGACGAGGTTCTTCATCAGGCACCTCCAACATCATGTTGCCATCTAGAACAGTTTGAATTTCTTGTTGCAGTTCTAAAGTCGATAATTGCAATAAGCGAATAGCTTGTTGCAGCTGTGGTGTCATGGTTAGGCTCTGACCTACTCGAAGCTGTAACGATTGCCTCATTTAGACCGCCTTTAGAATGGGGAAATTAAAAACTTGCTTGCATATCATGGTGTTAATTTTAGCCCATATTTTGCAAAGGTGAGAGACTTTAATAAACAATTACATGCGAAATTCATGCCCTAAATAAACATCGCGAACTTCGCGGTGCTGCAGAATATCTTCTGCCGATCCTTCAGTAATGACAGTGCCGTTATTTAGAATGTAAGCACGGTCACAGGTGTCTAAAGTTTCCCTAACATTGTGATCGGTAATTAGCACGCCTATATCACGCTCAGTTAAGTGCTGAATGATTTTTTGAATATCAATCACCGAGATAGGGTCGACGCCAGCAAAGGGCTCGTCCAGTAGTATAAAACGGGGTTCGGTGGCTAGTGCTCGAGCGATTTCAAGGCGCCTTCGCTCTCCACCGGATAAAGCAAGGGCGCTTTGTGAGCGCAAATGAGTAATAGCAAGCTCTTGTAGTAATTCATCGAGCAGCAATTCTTGCTGTCCGGGTGATAGCGCTCGGCGAGTTTGTAAGACAGCGCGGATATTATCCTCAACGCTTAGTTTTCTGAATATGGAGGCTTCTTGCGGTAAGTAGCCAAGGCCCTCGCGAGCACGTACGTGCATGGGGCTGTCAGTAATACATTGTTCGTCAAGGAAAATGTCGCCGCTGTCGGGTTTAATTAACCCCACGGTCATGTAAAAGCTGGTCGTTTTTCCTGCTCCATTTGGGCCTAATAAGCCAACGACTTCACCGCTGTTTACGTTAATGCTAACGTTGTCGACGACTTTGCGGTTGTTGAATTGCTTACAAATGTTTTCTGTGCGCAAGGTGCTCATTATTTTTTAGCCGGCTCTAAGGTTATTTTTACGCGTTTTGAACCGGGTTTTTTATCGCCAGCTTTTACCAAGGAGTTTTTGCTGTCATATTCTATTTGGTCACTTTCGAAGGTATTACCATCTTGCCACAAGGTGGCTTTATCAATTAATACCAATGTGTCCTTAGTAACGAAATAATTAAAGCGATTAGCTTCTCCACGAATTAAACCTTGATTACCGTCGGGTTGTTGTTTGAACTTCACTGGTTTTCCAGTTGCGACCATTTTGTCGGTGGTTCCTCGAACACTATATATAGTGACTTCATCAGCGATAATTTCCATGCTGCCTTGAGTAATTACAACGTTCCCTGAGTACACGGTTACTTTTTTGGCGTCATCTAAATTAAAGCGATCTGCTTCAACTTCAACCGGTTTTTGTTTGTCTGAACTCAGCGCCCATAGCGGTGCTGAAAAAAGCATTAAAGCGAGTGCGCTAAGCGCAAGTTTTAAATTAATGAGTTTCATGGTGGCCTTGTACCTTTTCTAGAATTTTGATGTTTATTGGTTCACGAAAATGTGCGCGTAAGCCCGTTCCTTGAATGCTGTGAGTGCCTGATTGTATGGTTACAAATTCATCTGTTTCAGCAAAGTCATTGGCTAATTGAACGCGAAGATTATGCGTGTCTATCTTAAGAGCTGCAATATTTTTAAATGCCTCTCGTTTAATGTTGACAGCGCCATTCAGTAAAACAAGTTCACCATCAGAGGAAATGAAGCCTGTTTCAGAGTTGATGTGTAAGTTGGGTTTATCGGGTGAATACATAGTCATTATTGGCTGGGTCATTTCGGTGCTATCATCGTCAACAAAGTGCTCCATGTATTCAGCTTGTATCCGTTGTTTGGGCTTTCCTTCTAACGTCATGCTGAGTACTTCAAAATCTTTTAAAAAATAATCAATTTTGTGTCCAGGCTTGCTCGTCTTTTTTTCAATTTTAGGCTCTTGCGTGAAGGCTAACCACCATGTGGCAGCGGCGAGAATAGCTAAAGCGATGAATCTAAGAGGCTTCATAACTCAATGGTTAAGCATCAGCAAAAAGTTGAACGGAGGTGGCTAATTTATTTTGAATAGCCAATATAGTATCGCAGACTTCTCGTGCGGCCCCTTGCCCACCAAGGCGATGCGTTTGGCCGTGGCAATACGGCAAAATGGACGAATTAGCATCTTGAACCGCAATGGCAAGACGTGTTCGCGTCATCAGCGCTAGGTCAGGTAAATCGTCACCGACGTGTGCAACTTGGTTGGCGTTAAGGTTTAACTTGTTTAACAGGTCGTTAAAAGCAGCTAACTTATTTTCCTGTCCCTGATAAATATGCTTAACACCAAGGCTTTTCATTCGCCGGTCAACAATGGACGATGAGCGTCCGGAAATAATAGCGACCTCAATGTCATTTTGTTGTAGAAGTTTTAAGCCTTGCCCGTCTTGTGCGTGAAATGATTTGTATTCTTGGCCTTTTAAGTCAAAAAATAGTTTGCCGTCGCTTAGCACACCATCGACATCAAAAATAACGCATTTAATGTCTTGGGTACGCTGTTTAAAATCATCGCTTAATTCAATCATGATAAACCTGCCTTTAGCATGTCGTGCATATTAAGTGCGCCAACCAGTTTGTTGTCATCGGTGACCAATAGCGCATTAATTTTTTTTGTTTGCATTAATTGTAATGCCTCAACGGCCAACTTATCAGGGCTAATTGTAGCGCCGCCTTGAGTCATGACTTGTAGGACTTTAGTGTTGTGTATATCAGTGTTGCTTTCAAGCATACGTCGTAAATCGCCGTCAGTAAATATCCCCGTTAATTGGCCTTGTTGATTAACGATGGCTGTCATACCCAGTTTTTTCTCAGTCATTTCAAGCAGAGCAGAGCTAACGAGGGCGGTTTGTTCAATAACAGGGATATCATCGCCCTTGTGCATCACATCGTTAACGTGAAGGAGTAGGCGCCTTCCTAGGCTGCCACCGGGATGAGAGAGTGCAAAGTCAGCTTCTGTAAAGCCACGGGCTTCAAGTAATGCGATAGCAAGCGCATCGCCCATCACAAGAGCAGCGGTTGTGCTTGATGTAGGCGCTAAGCCCAAAGGGCATGCCTCTTTATCGGTGCTCGCGTTGATAGCAGCATCAGATAGAGTCGCCAACGTTGAGCTTGGGTTTCCGGTGATCGAGATGAGTGGAACACCAAGACGTTTTAGGATCGGTAAAATACTGAGTACTTCAGCTGTTTCACCTGAATTTGACAGAGCTAATGCCACATCACCCTTGGTGATCATACCAAGGTCGCCATGACTTGCCTCACCCGGGTGGACAAAGAACGCAGCTGTGCCAGTACTAGCGAGAGTGGCCGCAATTTTATTACCAATATGGCCTGACTTTCCCATGCCGATAACAGCTATTTTCCCTTCACATTGAAGTATGAGCTCGCAGGCATCGATGAAATCTTCATTAATATGTTGTGTGAGTTTTGAAATAGCATCCGTTTCGGTTTTTATAACAGCTAAACCAAGTTGTTTAAGTTGTGCTCGATGATTGTCTTTATTAGGCATACGTGTTCAGTGTTTGGTTAGGCTAAATTCCAAGCGTATCTAAGTATACCTTGCTCAGGTAAGCGGCGAAAAATATCACAAAAGCAGCGCCTTTTAAACGATTGATTTTTGGCTCACCATTAAAGCTATATGAGAAGAAAAACAATAGCAAAGTGAAGCCTAGCATAATGGGAAAGTCGCGAGAAACCAGTTGAGAGTCGACTGTACCGGGTTGGAGAAGCCCTGGTAAGCAAAGTACGGCTAGTAAATTAAAAGCGTTTGAACCAATGATATTGCCAACCGCTAGATCAGGTTCTTTTTTAATGACACTCATGATAGAAGCCGCTAACTCAGGCAGGCTAGTACCAATAGCAATGATGGTTAAACCAATAACCAGGTCGCTAACGCCGAAGGCGGTGGCAATATTAACAGCGGCCCAAACGAGCAGTTTAGAGCTTATAATGAGTCCTATGAGTCCGCTTATCGCATATGAGAAGGCTGCTGCATTGCTTAAATCAGTCGGAATTTCACCCTCAAACTCCGTTGCAAGCGGGTCAGTATTGAGTCGTTTATTATGTTGGGCGCTACGTAGTAGCCAGTATAAAAAAGCGACTAACCCAGCTATAAGGACAAGGCCATCCAACCTTGATAAATCCCCGTCAATAACTAATAAATAACTGATAATAGAGATTGATATTAAGATAGGTAGTTCACGTTTGAGTAAGGAAGACCTTATTAAAATAGGTGCAACGAGTGCTGTTGAACCAAGTACCAGGCCGATATTCGCAATATTTGAACCAATGGCATTTCCAGTAGCTAAACCGCTATTCCCCTGAATTGAGGCCATCCCCGCCACCAGCATTTCTGGCGCCGAGGTGCCTAAGCCGACAATGGTCAGGCCAATTATTAAGGGTGACACACCAAAGTTTCGAGCAATAGCAGAGGTGCCTTTGATAAAAAAATCAGCCGAAAATATTAAAAAGAAGAAGCCCGCCAGAAGGGCAACTGAAAATAGCAACATAAGGTGTGATACAAGACGAGTTAGTTAAAGCAAGATTTATTGTCGCATAAAATAGCGGTTTTCTAATAGATTAAGCACTGAAACAAGAGATTTAAATTATTTTTGGGCTTATATGCTAAATATTAGAAGTTCAGATTGACGTGCAATACCAAGGTAAGGACAATGCTTGATCTATTTTAGACGTATGTTTCGAGCCGCACTAGTGGGTGGGAATAGACTGGGGAAACAAATTGTCAGAAACGAACGCATTAATAAAGTTGAGGGATGTCCATTTTTCTCGCGGCTCAAAGCTTATCTTTGATGGCGTGGATATGGATATTCAGCGCGGTAAAGTAACGGCCATTATGGGTCCGAGTGGCACAGGGAAAACAACCTTGTTGAAATTGATCGGTGGTCAGTTAAAGCCCTCGTCTGGTTTTATCGAAATGGATGGACAAAATGTTCATCAGCTAAAACACAAGCAGCTTTATCAGCTACGGAAAAAAATGGGAATGCTATTTCAAAGTGGCGCCTTACTAACAGATATCAGTGTCTTTGATAATGTTGCGTTTCCATTGCGCGAGCATACTCAATTGCCGGAGTCGATGATTCGTTATTTAGTGCTGATGAAGTTGCATGCGGTTGGCCTACGAGGTGCTCGAGATTTAATGCCATCAGAGCTTTCAGGTGGCATGGCACGACGAGTTGCATTGGCTCGAGCCATCGCACTAGACCCCATGATGATTATGTATGATGAGCCATTTACTGGTCAGGACCCTATTTCAATGGGTGTGCTTGTGCAGCTGATTCGCTTGCTAAATGATGCTTTAGGTTTGTCTAGTATCGTCGTCTCGCATGACGTTAAAGAGACTTGTGCCATTGCCGATTATATTTACTTGGTGTCGGGTGGCAAAGTGATTGAGCATGGTTCTCCACAACAGTTGGCAGATTCAGAGTCAGAATGGACGCAACAGTTTATGCAAGGTATGGCCGATGGGCCGGTACCTTTTCATTATGCGGCGAAAGAGTACGCAAAAGACTTATTGAGCGCAAGAGGGGTAAAATGAGAGTGAGTTTGCCATGCTAAATTATTTTCAACGATTAGGAGTTTCATCGCTGGCTATGCTCGAACGTTTAGGTCGAGGGTCGCTTTTCTTTTTTTATATTTTGATGAGCATTCCAAGCGTTATTATCAGGCCGCGTTTGCTCGTGGCGCAAATGTATTCAGTCGGTGTGCTGAGTTTTTCTTTGATAGTTGTTTCAGGGCTCTTTGTGGGTATGGTGCTCGCGTTGCAAGGGTTTTATACCTTGTCAGACTTTGGTGCTGAAGGAGCGTTGGGCGTGGTAGTGTCGGCATCACTCATTAGAGAATTAGGGCCTGTAGTGACGGCATTACTATTTGCCGGGCGAGCAGGGTCTGCGCTGACGGCTGAGATTGGTCTGATGAAAGCAACTGAGCAACTGTCGGGTATGGAAATGATGGCGGTTGATCCGATGGCGCGTATTATGGCGCCACGCTTTTTAGCGGGTTTATTATCGATGCCAATACTGGCGACTTTGTTTAGCGCCATTGGTGTATTAGGTGGGTACTTTATTGGTGTCGGTTTGTTAGGTATTGATGAGGGCGGCTTTTGGTCTCAAATGCAGGCTAAAATCGACTTTGACCAAGATATTGTTAATGGCTTAATTAAGAGTGTTGTTTTTGGTTGGGTGGTAACGTGGATCGCAATTTTTGAAGGTTATGATGCGATCCCAACATCTGAAGGGGTGGGTCGAGCGACGACACGAACAGTAGTTCATTCGGCGTTTGCTATTTTATTATTAGATTTTATTTTAACTGCGTTGATGTTTGGAGATGTCTAAAAATGCATATATCAAGATCGATTGAGATTTTAGTAGGTTTGTTTGTAGCAATTGGCTTTGTTGCAATGTTCTTTTTATCCATGGAGGTGAGTAATTTAAGTAGTGTCAGCAAAGAGGGTGGTTATGACGTTACAGCAAGCTTCGAAAATATTGGTAGTTTGAAAGTACGTGCTCCCGTTTCAATGGCGGGCGTTACGATCGGTCGAGTAAAAGGTGTTGAGTTTGATCCTGTGACATATGAAGCGGTGGTGACGATGAGTATCGAGTCGAAATATAATCAGTTGCCATCCGATACAAGCGCGAGCATCTTAACAGCCGGTTTATTAGGTGAGCAGTATATTGGCTTGGAGCCTGGCGGCGAAGAAGAGTTGTTGAAAAATGGCAGTGTGCTCGAACTGACGCAGTCTGCAGTTGTCTTGGAGCAGCTTATAGGCCAGTTCTTGTTCAATAGTGATTCGGAGTAGTTCTTATGCGTTGCATTGAAGCTTGGGTTTGTTCATGAGTGCTGCAAAAATAGAGCTCAATGATGCGGGTACCATAGAGGTTTCAGGTGCTCTGGAATTTGGCTTGGTCGTTGATTTATTGAAAAGCTCTCAGCGCTTCTTTTCTGGAGAGGGTGATCTGCTGTTTAACTTAAGTGGCGTTAATAAGACGGATAGCGCTGGTTTGGCTCTATTAGTCGAGTGGGTGGCGATGGCTGAGAAATCAGAGCAAGCGCTTTCTTTTCAAGATATCCCAAAGCAAATGCTAGATATTGCAAGGGTTAGCGGTCTTGATGACATTTTGCCAATCGTTTAACGGCATTGAAAATATACAATTAGGTGAATTAAAAAAATGGATAAGTTGATTATTCAAAGTAGTGGGCCACTCTCTGGAGAAATACGCATCTCAGGTGCAAAGAATGCAGCATTGCCTATCTTAGCAGGCGCATTATTGGCTGAGCACCCAGTGCTTATAGGTAATGTTCCGCACCTGCATGACATTACAACGACAATGAGTTTGCTCGGACAAATGGGTGTTACCTTGTCTGTGGATGAGAAGGTCAGAGTTGAGGTGGATTCTTCAACTATTTCTTCATTTCGAGCACCCTATGAGTTAGTAAAAACAATGCGTGCATCTATTATTGTTTTAGGCCCGTTATTGGCGCGCTTTGGCAAGGCTGAGGTTTCATTGCCAGGTGGTTGTGCGATTGGCTCGCGTCCAGTGGATATTCATTTGAAAGGTTTAGAAGCGATGGGTGCGGAAATTCATGTAGAAGGCGGCTATATCCATGCCTCGTGCGATCGCTTAAAAGGTGCCCGTTTAGTACTGGACATGGTCACGGTAACGGGCACAGAAAACTTGATGATGGCAGCTACCTTAGCGGATGGAACAACCATTATAGAAAATGCCGCGCGGGAACCTGAAGTGAGTGATTTGGCCAACTTTTTAAATGCTTTGGGCGCGAAAATATCAGGCATAGGCAGCGATACACTAACCATTGAGGGAGTAGAGTCGTTAGCGACGAAAAATTTGGTGTATAACATTCTGCCCGATAGAATCGAAGCGGGTACTTATTTAGTAGCAGCCGCAGCAACGGGTGGCAAAATAAAAGTTAAAGACGTCGACCCAAGTACACTGGATATGGTGCTGTCAAAGCTTGAAGAAGCGGGTGCGAATTTAACGATTGGTGACGACTGGATCGAGCTAGATATGAAAGGTCAGCGCGCTAAAGCGGTGTCGTTTAAAACAGCTCCATATCCTGGTTTTCCAACGGATATGCAGGCACAATTTATGGTGTTGAATACGCTTGCTGAAGGGACGTCAGTGATTACAGAAACTATTTTTGAAAACCGCTTTATGCATGTGCACGAATTACAACGCTTGGGTGCGGATATTAAGCTGGAAGGTAATACAGCCGTCTGTGTTGGTAAAGAAGTGCTAGAAGGTGCAACAGTGATGGCAACCGATTTGAGGGCATCTGCTAGTCTTGTGATTGCTGGTTTAGTTTCAAAAGGTGAAACGGTGATTGAACGAATTTACCATATTGACCGTGGCTATGAGTGTATCGAAGAAAAGACAGCGTTATTAGGCGGTAAGATTCGCCGGGTGCCGAGTTAAACCCATGCTAACGATTGCAATTTCAAAAGGAAGAATTCTAAAAGATACCCTGCCTTTATTGGCTGAAGCAGGTATTGAGCCATCGGAAGATCTGTCTAAAACACGAAAATTAATTGTCCCTAGTGTTTGTGGAGAGGTTAATTTGGTGATCATTCGGGCTACCGACGTGCCGACATTTGTGGAATATGGAGCGGCTGATGTCGGTATTACAGGCAAAGATACGTTAGTTGAGCATCAAAGTGATAATCTTTATGAACCATTGGATCTAAACATAGCGAAGTGTCGCTTAATGACGGCGGTGGTGACTGGAAAAAAATTACCAAGCGGTAAAATACGGGTCGCATCAAAGTACGTATCTTTGACGGAACAGTATTTTGCGAAGAAGGGTCAGCAAGTAGAAATTATTAAGTTGTATGGTTCTATGGAATTAGCACCCATAGTTGGTCTAGCGGACTGTATCGTTGACCTAGTGGATACAGGTAACACCTTAAAGGCAAATGGAATGGAGCCTTTAGATCTCATTATGGATATTAGCTCCAGGTTGGTGATCAATAAGGCGTCTATGAAAATGAAGTACTCGCAAATCAAGTCATTGGTTAAAAAGTTAGAAGTTGCCGTTGATAATAGGCGTTAAAGTATGAACATAAAGACATTAGATGCCGCAGATAATAATTTTGCTCAAGCATTAGATAACGTGCTGGCATGGGATAAAGCTGATGATGCATCAATAAACCACGCGGTGGTGGATATAATCGAGGCCGTTCGTCAACAAGGCGATAAAGCGTTGCTAGCGTACACGCAAAAGTTTGATCAATGGTCCGCTGCTGCGGACGATTTGATAGTGGGCCAGCAGCAGCTAGAAGCGGCTTGGAACGATCTGAATAAAGAACAATCAGCAGCGCTCACAACAGCAGCCGATAGGCTGAGCCATTATGCTGAATATCAAAAAATACAGTCATGGGATTTTGCTGACGAGTTTGGTAATAAATTGGGGCAGAAGATTACGCCTCTTGAACGCGTTGGTGTCTATGTGCCAGGTGGAAAGGCTGCTTATCCATCATCTGTGCTCATGAATGTAATTCCTGCCAAAGTGGCGGGCGTTGCTGAAATAGTTATGGTGACCCCGACGCCGAAGGGCGAGTTAAATCCACTGGTTTTAGCAGCAGCTTGGCTGGCAGGTGTAGATAAGGTGATTAGAGTGGGCGGTGCTCAAGCGGTAGCAGCGTTGGCTTATGGAACCACTACAGTACCAGCGGTTGATAAAATAGTAGGGCCGGGAAATATTTTTGTCGCTACCGCTAAAAAAATGGTGTTTGGTCAAGTCGGTATTGATATGGTGGCAGGGCCCTCTGAAATTCTTATTATTTGTGATGGCAAAACAAACCCAGACTGGATAGCAATGGATTTGTTTTCCCAGGCTGAGCACGACGAAAATGCTCAATCAATCTTAGTTTCGATGGATAAATCATTTATTGATGCTGTAAAAGTAAGTATGGATAAGTTGCTGCAAACAATGGAAAGAGCAGATGTTATTAAAGCCTCACTGGAAGCAAGAGGCGCTATGATTTATGTGCAAACGAAGCAAGAAGCGATTGGCATTATCAATAGAATTGCACCTGAACACCTTGAATTATCGGTTGATGAGGCCAACGAATGGATGGATGACATCAAACATGCAGGGGCCGTTTTTTTAGGCCGTTATACGGCTGAGGCACTAGGTGATTATTGCGCTGGCCCCAACCATGTTTTGCCAACATCTGGAACGGCAAGGTTTTCATCACCTCTAGGTGTGTATGACTTTCAAAAACGGTCAAGTATTATTAACTGTACTGAAAAGGGAGCGTCTGAGTTGGCTGATACAGCTTCTACTTTAGCGCGTGGTGAAGCCTTAACTGCCCATGCTAAGTCGGCAGAATATCGTAAATTGAATCACTAAGATGGGATTAAAAAAAAACCAGCAGTTGTCTAAGCTCATACGCCCAGAAGTACAGAAGATGTCAGCTTACCATGTGCCAGAAGCAACAGGCTTGGTAAAGTTGGATGCGATGGAAAACCCATTTCCGTGGCCAGATGAAATGAAGGCGCAATGGTTGAAGCTTCTCTCCAAGGCCGAGCCTAATAGATACCCAGACCCTTCGTCTAAAGAGTTAGTGTCGAGTTTGCGTGAGTGTTTTGATGTCGCGCCTGAGTTAGGTGTTGTGTTGGGTAATGGTTCTGATGAGTTGATCCAGCTCATATTGATGGCCATGAATGATGATGCCTGCGTAATGGCCCCTACGCCTAGTTTTGTAATGTATCAGCACATAGCTAATTCGTTAGGCTTGTCATTTATAGGGGTTCCCTTAAATACAAACTTTAGCTTGGATGTGCCAGAAATGTTGTCGGTCATTAGGGAGAAGAACCCAGCAGTGATTTTTTTGGCGTATCCAAATAATCCAACAGCCAACCTTTTCGATGATGCTGATTTGCTGGCTATTTTGGAGGCATCAAATGGCCTCGTGGTTGTTGATGAAGCATACCAACCTTTTGCGCGTAAAACGTTTCTGGACCGTGCGCAAGACTATGAGCAATTATTGGTGATGCGTACAGTGTCTAAGCTGGGCTTAGCTGGGTTGCGTCTTGGATTTTTGGTAGGGCACTCAAACTTGACCACTCAGTTCGAGAAAATACGTTTGCCCTATAATATAAACGTGTTTACTCAAATAACGGCAACATTTGCTTTTCAGCATATCAGTACTTTTGACAAGCAAGCGGCGATGATTTGTGAGCAACGCGATATTTTGCTGAACAGCCTTTCGTCTTTGAAGGGAGTTAATGTGTTTCCCAGTGATGCAAATTTCGTTTTATTTTCTTTGCAGTCAGACTCCGCTGAACGAGTTTTTGAAGCATTAAAGCAAGCTGGCGTACTGATCAAGAAAATGGGGAATGTGCCAGGCTTGCCAGCAGAATGTTTACGAGTGACAGTGGGTTCTAGCACAGAAAACAAATTATTTGTTAAGCAAATCACTTCAATAATTAAATAGCTAATAAAATATAAGCGATTAGATGCTAGATATCTTGCGCTAAAGCATTTTAGGCAAGCCCTAAAAAAATAAAAATATGTTAAAATTTCTTAAATTTAGTGCTGTGTAAACATTGCGCGAGACATTTATGATGATTTTATGGAGATTTAGATGAGCGAACAGGTAGTAGATAAGCGCAGACGTCTGTTTTTAACGGCTGCTGCTACTGCAGTAACGGGAGTTGGTGCGGCTTATGTGGCGGTTCCATTTGTAGCGTCAATGAACCCTAGTGATCGTGCAAAGGCAGCAGGTGCTCCGGTTGAGGCTGATATTTCTAAGTTGGAACCTGGGCAGTTAATTCGTGTTGAATGGCGCGGCAAACCAGTTTGGATATTAAAGCGTACCCAAGAGGTTTTAGTTCAGCTAGAAGAGATGAAGGATCAGTTAAGAGACCCACAGTCTAATGAATCAGAGCAGCCTGAGTCATGCAAAAATGTTGCACGTTCTATAAAGCCAGAAGTATTTTTAGCGGTTGGTATTTGTACACACCTTGGGTGTTCGCCAACCTTTAGGCCAGACGTCGCTCCGCAAGATTTAGGCCCAGATTGGAAAGGTGGCTTCTTTTGCCCTTGCCATGGTTCTTTATTTGATTTGTCTGGTCGTGTTTTCGCTGGTGTTCCTGCACCGTTAAATCTCGTTGTGCCTCCTCATGAGTACATAACAGACACCCGAATATTAATTGGTTCAGAAGGAGGGCAGGCATAATGAGTGGCATGTTAAAAAATGCATTAGGCTGGGTAGATGATCGGTTTCCATTAACCAAAGTATGGAACGAGCACCTTGCTGAATACTATGCGCCAAAGAATTTCAATTGGATGTATTACTTTGGTTCGCTAGCTATCTTGGTGTTAATTAATCAAATAGTCACTGGGATATTTTTAACGATCAACTATAAACCAGATGCTAAGCTGGCTTTCGACTCAGTTGAGTACATCATGCGTGATGTGGAATGGGGTTGGTTAATTCGTTACATGCATTCAACGGGTGCATCGGCCTTTTTTGTTGTGGTGTATTTGCACATGTTTCGTGGCTTAGTGTATGGGTCGTTTAAAAAACCTCGTGAATTGGTCTGGATCTTCGGAATGATTATATACGTGGCGTTGATGGCTGAAGCCTTTATGGGCTACTTATTGCCTTGGGGGCAAATGTCTTACTGGGGCGCTCAAGTGATTGTTTCTCTATTCGGTGCAATCCCATATGTGGGTGAAGATTTAGCTTTATGGTTACGCGGCGATTATGTGATATCTGATGCAACTTTGAATCGGTTCTTTGCCTTTCATGTGATTGCTATTCCTCTTGTACTGGTTATTTTAGTCTTCATGCATATCGTGGCCTTACATGCGGTGGGTTCAAATAACCCAGAAGGCATAGAAATAAAGAAACACAAAGACGATAAAGGTGTGCCATTAGATGGGATTCCCTTCCATCCGTACTACACAGTAAAAGATTTAGTCGGTGTTGCAGTTTTCTTATTTATATTTGCGCTCATTATTTTCTATATGCCAGAAATGGGCGGTTATTTCTTAGAGCACGCTAACTTTGTACCAGCAGACCCTTTGAAAACACCTGAGCATATTGCTCCCGTTTGGTATTTCACACCTTTTTATGCCATCTTAAGAGCGGTACCCGATAAGTTCTTAGGGGTAGTTGCAATGGCAGCTGCCATTATTATTCTCTTTGTACTACCTTGGTTAGATCGGGGCGTGAATAAATCAATACGATACAGAGGCCCTATCTTTAAAGCAGCGATTGTAGCTTTCTGTATCAGCTTCATTGGTTTAGGGTATTTTGGAATGCAGCCTGTTACCCCAGTAGGAACTTGGTTCTCTAGGTTCTTCTCAATTGTATATTTTGCATTTTTCTTATTGATGCCATTTTATTCAAACATTGGGCAAGACAAACATGTTCCAGAAAGGGTGGAAGAGAAATGAAAAAAATAACGATAGCCTTATTTGTATTGTTTTCATCGCAGCTATTCGCAGCAGGTGGAGGGGTAGCACTTGAGTCGGCAAGAATAGATTTAAATGACAAGGCGTCTTTACAGCGCGGTGCTAAATATTTTGTGAACTATTGCCTAAGCTGTCATTCAGCAAAGCAGCTTAGATATTCAAGAATGGCAACTGATTTGGAAATTCCACCTGAGCTAGTTGAACTTAATCTAATGTTCACGGGTGAAAAAATATTTGATGGTATGACCATTTCAATGCGTCCAGAGGATGCAGTAAGGTGGTTTGGTGTTAATCCACCTGATTTATCATTAATTGCACGTTCTCGCGGGTCTGATTGGCTATATACTTACCTTAAGAGCTTCTATGTGGATGAATCACGCCCATTTGGCGTAAATAATATATTATTTCCAAAAGTTGGCATGCCACATGTTTTGGCTGATCTTCAAGGCTTACAAAAAGCAGTTTATAAAGATGTTGAGCTTGAAGATGGTTCTGTTCGTACTGTGATTGATCACCTTGAAATATCAGAGCCAGGCCGAATGAGTGTGGAAGAATACGATGAGGCGATGAATGACCTAGTGAATTTCTTAACCTATATGGGTGAACCTGCACAACTAGAACGCCAAAAACTAGGCTGGAAAGTATTGGTGTTTATTTTAATCATGTTGCTTGTCTTCTATTTCTTAAAGAAGGAATTCTGGAAAGACATCCATTAATAAATAACGCTTTAAACTAAAGAGCTTTACGTAAAGCGTAAAGCTCTTTTTCATTTAATAAAACGGACAAAATAATGATAAACGCACTTAATAGAAAATCAATCATGACACTTTTTGCTGATCCACTGTGTCATTACAGTCACAGGGCTCGCTTTATATTGTGTGAAAAAAGTGCATCTGCAGAAGTTGAGTTTGTTGACGGAAAAGAGTTTCCAGAAGATTTGCAAGAATTAAACCCCTATGGAACCTTACCTATTTTAATTGATAGAGATTTAGCTCTGTTTAATTCAAGAATTATTATGGAATACTTGGATGAGCGTTTTCCACATCCGCCACTTTATCCTATTGATCCAGTTTCAAGGGCTCGCTCTCGCTTATTGATTCACCGTATCGATCAAGACTGGTACACATTATTAGATGATATTGTAAACGCAGGTGAGAAAAAAGCAGCTAAAGCTAAAAAGCTTTTAAGAGAGAATTTAATTGCATCAGTGCCATTGTTTGAAGCAAATAAATACTTTCTAAGTGATGAATTTACGTTAGTGGATGGTGTGCTTGCTCCTTTATTATGGCGTTTGCCGTTATATGGCATTGAATTACCAAAAGAAGCCAAAGTAATTAAAGACTATATTGCTCGTGTTACTAGCCGTGAAACTTTCAAAGACAGTTTGAGCAAAGAAGAAATTGATATGATGGAAAGCCATTTATTAATGGCATCGTAATTATTATATATGACACCATTAAAGCCTTATTTAGTTCGTTCATTGTACGAATGGATACTTGAAAATGGCATGACGCCTTATTTATTAGTCGATGCAAATTATGAGGGCGTTATCGTACCAAAAGCCTATGTGTCAGATGATCGAATTATTTTAAATACGCACCCAAGTGCAGTACAAAATTGGGTGTTAGATAATGAAGCAGTCTCATTTTCAGCAAGGTTCTCAGGTATTTCAGAGAACCTCTATGTGCCAATAAGCGCCATTATGGCGGCTTATACAAAAGAAAATGGTAAAGGAATGATGTTCGACGATCAATTTGAAGATGATGTTCCACCAGAACCAAGCTCTGCTCCAGTTAAAACTGAAACAAAAAAACCATTTTTAAAAATAGTAAAATAATATAACTCGTTTTTAACAGTATTTTAAACAAACAGGCTGCCTTAAATAATATTTATCTAAGGCAGTTTTTTTATGAGTATGATTTGTGCCGTCCTTAAAAAAGTTATATGGCTTGCTGTATTAGGATACCTTAGTGTGAGTTTAGATTAATCGAAACTTTGACGGGCGCGCGATCGCTAGCTACTGTATTTACAATAGGTCCTCTCCATTTATTTTTTCAAACTAGGTTATTCATATAGACGGGTTATAAGATCAAAGTCTATATTTGACAGTAGTTACTAATGTAAATAGGGTTAGTCTTAATGAGTACGACTGGCAAGTAGTTAATAAGAGATTAAATGGCTTGTTAATGCTATTAAGAGAGAGCTTAAATGAAAAATAATAAATCCCTAATTGATATGTTCAACATGGCAGCGCAGCAGTATGCAGGTGAGGTGTCGATTATTGACCAAGGTGTATCTTATACCTTCGATGAGCTAAAAAATGCCTCAGATAAATGCGCCGTAGGGCTTATTGAGGAAGGCATTAGCAAGGGCGATAGAGTGGCACTGTATTGTATCAACAGTGTTGAGTTTGCGATTGCCTACATGGGGATTGTCAAAGCAGGTGGTGTTGTTGTGCCCATTAATTTGCTACAAAAAGCCTCAGAAATAGTCTATGTCATGGCTAATGCCGGTGTCAGTGGGTTGATTTATCACCCTGCTTTTCAGCCCAATGTGGATGAAATTCTTGACGAATTACAAAACGTTAAATTAAGCATTTGTGTCAGTTCAACTACAGCATCATCACTACAATGGGATAGCCTATTTAACAATAATGGTAACCTGCCAGCGATCAGCATTGATGCTGCCAATGACTTGGTCGCCATCTTATATACCTCAGGTACCACGGGTAAGCCAAAGGGCGCGATGTTGACGCACCGGAACCTCGTTAGCAATACAGCCAGTGTATTTAAAGCGATGAAGTGGTCTACAGATGAGGTAGTTATATTAGTGTTGCCCATGTTCCATGCGTTTGCTGCTACCGTGGGAATGTTAACCCCATTAACACATGGTTGCTGCTTTGTGCCTGTAGCAAAATTTGAACCGGATCATTTACTTAAAAATATAGAGCAAACTAAAAGCACGGTCTTTTTAGGCGTACCAAGCATGTATAACGTGTTACTAAACACCAAGGCGGATAACATAGAACGTTTCAGTTCAATCAAGCTATGTATATCGGGTGGGGCATCCATGCCCGTTGATGTGATGAATCGCTTTGAAGACAAATTTAGTGTGCCTATATATGAGGGGGATGGACCGACAGAATGCTCACCAGTGACGTGTGTCAACCCAGTGGGTGGAATTCGAAAAGTAGGCACAGTTGGTTTACCTATTCCGAATGTTGAAATGAAAATTCTTGATGAGCGTGGACTAGAATTGCCTATAGGAGAAATTGGTGAAATTGCTGTTCGAGGCGACAATGTGATGAAAGGTTATTGGCAGTTACCCGAGGCAACCGATGAATCATTTTTTGAAGATTGGTTCTTAACAGGCGACTTAGGTAACGAAGATGAAGACGGCTACTTCAGCATTTTAGATCGAAAAAAGGATATGGTCATTGTTAATGGGATGAATGTCTACCCACGGATAATTGAAGAAGTGCTTTACCGTTTAGACGCCGTTTTAGAAGCCGCGGTTATTGGCCAGTTAGATAAACTACATGGAGAAATACCCGTGGCTTATATTGTGTTGAAAGAGGGCTTTAAAGCAGGTTCGGCTGATATTCGTAGTTGGTGCCGTCAACACTTAGGAAGCTATGAAGTGCCTAGAAAAGTTGTATTTATGGACGCGTTGCCAAAAAATGGTGCTGGAAAAATTGTAAAGCGAGTATTAGATAAACAAGGTGAAATTGAACGAGGTGTTCATTAAATCTAATCAAAATACAACAAGGTTTATTAGTATTGATCAGCTGGGCGGTAAACACTTTCTTTAATAAAACCGTTAGGACATTTCTTGCTGGTTTGCTTAAACCAAGTCGCTCATACGGCACAACGATAAATGCTTAATTATTAGTATCGCTAGAGTACGTTTATGCTGGCTGTTACAAAGTGCATAAATTTAACAAGGTATAATAATAAACGACAATATTTTTTTATTTAAAATTCAAATGGGCAGTTTATGAGCAAACAAGAGTTTACCCACGTTTTTCCACTGTCAGTTCGCTGGGGGGATGCCGATGTCTATGGGCATATCAATAATGTTGAGTTTGTTCGTTATGTGGAGTCTGGCCGTGTTGCTTACTGCGTAGACGTGATGGACTTGAAGCTAAAAGTGGGTATGGAAGCCGGCTGGGTGCTAGCGGATATGCAGTGTACTTATCTACAACAAGTTCATTACCCAGCTTTACTAGAGGTTTACACACGCATTAGCAGCATGGGCACTAAAAGCGCAACCGTGCTGGCTGATATTTATTGTAAGGGTGAAAACAAGCCGGTGTTAACGAGTCGCGGTGTTATGGTTTGGTTTGATATGAAGCGCCAACAAACAGCCCCGATCCCCGATGATATTAGAGCCAAGGTTGCTTCGTATGAACAATCAGTTGAAGGCTTAACAGCGCCATGACAAAGAAAAAAACCTTATTATCATGGAGTAGTGGTAAAGATAGTGCGTGGACACTGTATCAGCTTCAACAAGACCAAGATATTGAGCTATTAGGTTTGGTGACGACGGTAAACCAAACACATCAGCGTGTTGCGATGCATGCGGTTCGGGTGGAACTGTTGGAGCAGCAAGCGGCAGCAGCAAACTTACCGTTATATATTATTCCCATTCCACACCCATGCAGTAATGATGAATATAACCGGGCGATGAGTTCTTTCTTTGAGTCTATTAACGGCTTAGGTGCAACACATATGGCCTTTGGCGATTTATATTTGGATGATATCCGCCAGTACCGTATAGAAAATTTAAAGCCGACGGGACTAGAGCCTTTATTTCCGCTCTGGTTAAAACCGACAGATCAACTGGCTCAACAGATGCTGGAGGCCGGCTTAAAAACACATATTACTTGTGTTGATCCCAAACAGTTACCGGCAAGTTTTGCGGGTCGTGAATATAATCAACAGTTCCTTAATGAATTACCAGCCGGTGTTGACCCATGTGGTGAAAATGGTGAGTTTCATAGTTTTGCCTATGCTGGCCCTATGTTTAAGTACCCAATTGGAATTTCATTTGGCGAGGTAGTGGAACGAGATGGTTTTGTGTTTGCCGACTTAATGCCAACCGAGGAGGCAGTGTGAATAAGTTAACCTTTAGTAATCAATTTGTAAGTCAGTTACCCGCCGATGAGGTGAATGAGAATTACCCGCGGCAGGTTCAGGGTGCTTGTTTTTCGTGGGTCAAACCAAAACAGATGCAGGCCCCGGCGCTTGTTTCTTACTCTATAGAAGCGGCGGCGTTATTAGATTTGGATGAGCACGATTGTCAATCAGAACAGTTCCTTAATACCTTTTCGGGTAATGGGCAACTCGATGGGATGCAACCCTATGCCACGTGTTATGGCGGCCATCAGTTCGGCAATTGGGCGGGGCAATTGGGCGATGGCCGTGCCATTAACTTAGGTGAGATTATTAATCAAAAAGGTGATCGCTGGGCCATACAACTTAAAGGGGCCGGTCCTACGCCATACTCAAGAACAGCAGATGGGTTAGCCGTTCTGCGCTCTTCGATTAGAGAGTTTTTGTGCAGTGAAGCGATGTACCATTTAGGCGTGCCAACTACCCGCGCTTTAAGCTTAATGACCACAGGTGAGCATGTTGTTCGTGATGTGATGTACAACGGCAACCCTGCGCCCGAACCGGGTGCTGTGGTCTGTAGGCTCGCACCATCATTTACCCGTTTCGGGCATTTTCAATATTATGCTCAGCAAAACACAGAGCTATTAAAGCAGTTTGTTGATTACACCCTTGAAACAGATTTTCCACACTTAATAGAGAAGGGCTCAGTTCCGTCTAAGCAGACGTATATTAAGTGGTTTGAAGAGGTATGCGCCTCCACCTGTAACATGGTGATAGAGTGGATGCGGGTTGGTTTTGTTCACGGGGTTATGAATACTGATAATATGTCGATACTTGGTTTAACCATCGATTATGGTCCCTATGGTTGGCTTGAATCATATGACCCTAATTGGACACCCAATACCACCGATTCAACCTATCATCGTTATGCCTTTGCTGAACAAGCAAAAATAGCGCATTGGAATTTGTATCAGTTAGCAAATGCTATCTATCCGTTGATGGATGAGGCAGAGCCGTTGGAAGCAGCGCTTAACGGATATGCTGAGCGTTATGCTCAACAATGGTTATTAATGATGACCAAAAAACTCGGTTTCTCGCAGCTTGACGATGAAAATGATAGTGAGCTGGTTAAGCAACTCCTATCTTTTTTTAGTTTACACGAAACAGATATGACCATTTTCTTTAGGCGATTAGCGGACATTCAAACAGCCGAAGAGCGTTTTAATGTGACAACAGCGATCGACCATTTAACGCCTGCGTTTTATACCGAGAAGTTTGAGCAGAAGGCGAAAGAGGCGATCAGCGAGTGGTTAATACGCTATGCCAAACGGTGCGAACAAGAGCCGCAAAATGCAGCGCAGAGAAAGGACTTAATGAACAGCGTAAACCCAAAATACGTATTGCGTAATTATTTGGCTCAGCTGGCGATCGATCAATCAGAACAAGGCGACCACAGCATGGTGGATGAGCTGTTAACGGTCTTACGCCACCCATATGATGAACAGCCTGATAAAGAGCACCTGAATCAAAAAAGGCCCGACTGGGCCAAGCATAAGGTGGGGTGTTCTATGTTGTCGTGCAGTTCGTAGCTAAGGTTATTTATTGCCATTGGAATGGTTTTTTATTGAGTAAAACCAAGCACCTAAGGTGAGGATGGTATATATCCCCGTGATGAAAATAAGTTGTTGTGGTTGATGCTTGAATTCATAGTAGATAATCAAAGCTGTTCCCAAAAGAAGCCCAACAATAGAAAGTAGGGTGATAACTAGTGATGAGTTTGTTTGCTGGCGAATGGTGTAATTTGCATACGCCATCAGCAACGACACGAGTAGGAAGGTGATGCTACCAAACTCAAGAATAACTTGTAAGCTACCCGCCAGTACTAATAAGAATGCGAAGGCCGACATGCAAATAATGGCTATGCTGGGTATTTGACCAGAACGTTTGGCCAAGATAGCTGGAAAATAACCATCCTGAGCAATAACTGCCATTTGTCTAGATGCGCCGAACAAGGTGCCACTAATGGCACTGCTGGTGGCTAATAATGCACCGATGATAACGAGGTCTGTTCCCCAATGGCCTAGTGTGTGGTTTGCCCCAGCGGCTAGCGCGTATTCTTGGTTATCTACGATTTCTTCAAATGGAATGGCTAAAATAGCGCCTAGTGAGATCACTACATAAATTAAAATAGCTAAAAAAATAGCCGAGTAGATTGATTTTGGAATATTGATCTCAGGTTGTTCCATTTCATTAACCGCATTGATGACTAATTGGAACCCTTCGTATGCCACAAAGGTCAATGATGCAACAATTAGAATAGATAAGATGCTGGTACTTTGTTCGTTGTGTAGAAGTTCAGGAATCGAGGTTTGGCTATTGTTAATCAGCACAAAAGAGATCACCACAAGAATGATTAACTTGCTATAGACCATCAGGTCCTCTATTTTACCCATGCCTTTAACACTCCATAAATTAATCAGCGTGAAGGTTAAAATAACAAGGCCAGCAACGAGCTTTCGCACCCATTCATTATCTGCAAAGTCAAAACCACTAATAGCGTAGGAAGAAAAAGTATAGGCATATAAAGCGAGTGTGCTGATATAACCAAAAATAACACACCAGCCAATCAATGAGGCGGCAAAACGTGACTCAGTAAAGGTTCTTTTGTAAAAGGAGTAGGTTGCCCCTTCATCTTTGTAATAAACACCTAATTTGATATACGAATAGGCTGCCAACGAGGCAATGACGCCACCGATGATAATAGCCAATGGTGTATAAGCGCCAATCATTGAGACGGAAATACCTAGAATAGTGAAAATGCCACCCCCCACCATGCCGCCCAGCGCAATGGCAATTAATTCTGGGACGCCAAGCGTTTTTTCTCTCGCTCTATGGCAAGACGTTTCTTCGTTTAGTGACATAAAGCTCGATAGTTAGGTGACAAAATATTCAATAGATTCAACGCGGCTATTGGCAGAAAAACTATTCATTTAGCCATGAAAGAGCGGCTTGCAAATTATCAAAATATTCAATATCACCGGACATAAACCATGAGCTGATTTTTGCGCTTATTTTTTGCCAATTCCTATTGCCATAAACGGCAATTTTGTCGAATTCACAACCGTGTGTTAAACCCAACTTAAAATCATCCCATGCAGCTCTCAGTGCCCAGCCTTCAAGTTCGGTCGTATCAATTAAGGCATTAATTTTTGGCTCTTTTACCGAGTCAAGTGCTGCGTTAATCATGGGGGTTATGACTTGGTAGTCTTCGTGGGTGAGTCTCCCTATCGCTTTCAGTGAGAGGAAGAAGTCCTTATCGACACGTTCAATTCCAATTGATAGACCATGTTTTAATAATGTCATGCCTGTCCTCCTGATTAGCGTAGCGTCGGGTGCATTCAGCCTCAATCTGCGTACTAACTATCAACCATTACAAGCGTGTGAGTCAATGAGTTAAGTCATTAACGGTATAATCTGTTAGCCTATTTTAATTGTTATCAAAAAGTAGTTTTTTCGCATGGCCATCAGTTCAACCATTAATAAGGTTTCTTTGAATATCGCTAATATAGATGCTCATTATTATGCAACGCATGAGTTAACCGTGGCTCAGCACCCGTCGGAAAATGATTTTAGATTTATGGTGCGCTTAATTGCATTTATGGTAAATGCAGATGAGCGGCTTGTTTTTACCAAGGGCTTATCAACCGATGACGAGCCAGAGTTATGGCAAAAATCACTGACCGATGAGATAGATTTATGGGTTGAATTGGGTCAGCCGGATGAAAAACGCATTCGAAAGGCCTGTGGACGAGCAAAAGAAGTGATTATTTATACGTATCACCAAGGGAAAGCGTCGGTTTGGTGGCAACAGCAACGCGAAAAATTAGCACGCTTTAAAAACCTAACGCTGTTTCATATTGAAGCGGAAGGGGTGTCCGAAATGGTTAAACGAACCATGTCGCTACAATGCAGCATTCAGGATGGCGAAATGTATTTATCTGATGATGAATTGAATATTAACGTTCAAGTAAAGGCGCATTTGTAATGTTTATGCGTGAGGTTTTGGGTATGAGCTAAGAGCTGATGCATGAATCAGGATTTAGAAGCCAGCAGCGCTCGCTGTTTGTGAAACGGATGTGCTCATAGTAGGAGTTAGCGGCTGGAGCAGCTATGCTGTTTTTGCGTAAGCCTTTGCAATTCTTTGCTTACTCCAGATTTCTGGTGTACTTCACTTACTGCTAAATCAGACAAATAGCACGCATAATGAAAATCAGTCATACAACGTGAAATACCAATAAGCTTTTCACCATACCATGCGCTTACAGTAAGGTTGCTATTTGATATCATTCCTTTAATACAAGCTCGGTCATCGACGGGCCGACGCTTTCCCAATGTAGAGCTATTCAATAATTCAATAAACTGATATGCACTGACCGGTTCGTTGATTTTATATTTGACGCTCATAATTTGCCTGGGCAGTTAATACTCACTTAAGCGGCGAAAACTGCTCTTTATTTTTGTCAGCTTCAAGTTTTTGTTATTTGCCGCTATACTATGTACAACTAACTGTACCAGAGAGGAATTATGGACGCTATAAGCTATACAGCAGCAAGGGCTAAACTTGCAACAACTATGGAGCAAGTGTGTAATGATCATGCTCCTGTTATTATTACAAGAAAGACTCAACCGTCGGTTGTCATGATGTCTCTCGAAGATTATCAGGCAATGGAAGAGACAACATACTTGCTACGATCACCTGAGAATGCTAGAAGATTGTTAAGCTCTATAGCCGAATTAGAAGATGGAAAAGGCTCCGCTAGAGAACTGATTGAATGAAGCTAATTTTTTCATCTACCGCATGGAGCGACTATCTGTATTGGCAAACTACCGATAAAAAGATGCTTAAAAGAGTAAACGCACTAATTAAAGATATCTTTAGAACTCCTTATGAAGGAATAGGGAAACCTGAACCACTCAAGCATGGCATGGCAGGCTACTGGTCACGAAGAATCAATGATGAGCATCGGTTCGTTTATAAAGCATTAGAAGATTCAATAATGATCGCTCAGCTGCGATACCACTATGGCAAATAACGCCTTACTCAGCGGAAAAATGCGAGCGGGAGCGATTAGTTTTTCCGCTGAAGTAACTTGTAGGCTTGTATTTCATAAGTATTAGTTATTTAGCCTAAGTACTTTCACTTCATCAATTGATGATTCTGTTTTATTTGCAATTGATTGATCATCCAAAGTATCTAATAAGTTTATAGCTATTTCTTTACGACTGTTTTCAATGCCTTGCTCGTAACTTGAATTTGTACTTTTTCCACTAAAAAAACCAAACAGCAAAGCCAATATAACTAATATTGTATAGGCCGCGACAATGATTAAAACTCCCTCAGCTGTAAAGCTAAATATTACCGCTAACAGAAACAGTAACAGAAACAGTAACAGAAACAGCAGAAACAGCAGAAACAGCAGAAACAGCAGAAACAGCAGAAACAGCAGAAACAGCAGAAACAGCAGAAACAGC
>OJDD01000014.1_pt1 | contig 89306 bp, 85 predicted proteins | sample 1592591 | NCBI WGS metagenome assembly OJDD01 (sample SAMN05416809, study PRJEB24817) | seawater metagenome | isolation source: Sea water | place: Canada:Atlantic | collected 2013-07 | reverse complement strand
GCAAAAATATTCCTTATCAGGATAGAAAGGATTGGGACTACTTCTGGATGGTTGACCCTGTAGATGGCACTAAAGAATTTATCAAAAAAAATGGTGAATTCACCGTTAATATTGCCTTAATCAGTCAGGGTGTGCCTGTTTTAGGTGTGGTGTATGCACCCGCGTTGGGCCAAATGTATTGGGCTAAGCAAGGCGAAGGGGCTTTTAAAGACGGGCAACGTTTACCCTTAAAGCAAGCCGAGCAACGTGAGAATTATAAAATAGTAGCCAGCCGTTCGCATATGTCGGATGAAACCCAGCAATTTATAGATGCCATTAAAACGGATAAAGCAAAAGAACTGGTCTCGATAGGGAGTTCCTTAAAAATCTGTTTAATCGCCGAGGGTGAGGCAGATATTTACCCAAGAATAGCGCCGACCATGGAATGGGACACCGCCGCGGCGCACGCAGTTGTATTGGAATCTGGTATGAATATGCGTCGCTATGAGGCTGGGGTAGTATCGAGTCAGTTGGAGTACAATAAGCAGAATTTACTGAATCCATTTTTTGTTGTAGCAACGTGATAATGGAATTAGCGTTATAGTTTTAGTGCTTCCTCGGGTACGCTATGGACTGTAAGCAGGGCGTAGACAAAGATAAGTAGCCGAATTATAGTTCATAAACTCTATTGTGACAGACGCCTAATAATGAGACTGACAAAAAAACAAAGCGAGTTAATTATTAAAGAAATATATCAAGCCGTGCCTGATACGTTTCAAATAATTTTGTTTGGTTCTCGAGTGGACGATACGCTAAAAGGGGGGGATATTGACTTGCTTATCGAAATGAAGAATACAGTAAAAAACCCTATTGATATTATTACCAAGGTCGCTGCGCGGTTATATATTGCATTAGAGCAAAAGGTTGATGTGCTATTAATGGCGCCTAATTTGCGGGAACTAGCCATCCATAAAATAGCAAAAGAGACAGGTGTGGTCCTTAAATGAATGAAACCAACAAGTTGCGTCTAAGCTTCACCATTAATGTTGCACAAAAAGAGCTCAAACACTTAGAGTACTCAAATGCACAGGTTTTTCCAGATTTGTTTACGGTAGAAAAGGCCGTGTTGCTTGATAGCGATGAAGTGTTAGCCGAAAAAGTTGAAGCATTTACGAGTCGTTTTTGTCGCTATCAAGACACATTGGGGGAGAAATTAATTCCCCTTTGGGTGAGCGCCTTAGGTGAAAAGCCAAAAGCATATATTGATAATTTAAACCTAGCAGAAAAACTAGGCGTATTGCCCTCGGTAGAGCAATGGATGATAGCAAGAGAACTGCGCAATCAAATGGTGCATGAATATATAGAAGACCCTCTCATTTTATCGGCAGCCTTACAGAAGGCGCACGAAAGTGTGGCATTTCTTAGGGAAACCATGCTGGCCATCATGGCCGATTTAGAGGGGCGGGTTTAAACGATAAGTTTGTTATAAAACTTACTGTTAATACGTAACATAAACTTTTTTTATTGTATCAAGATTTAACGACGAGTAATATTTTATGCCTTATTACAAACATCATGTCTTTTTTTGTACCAACCAGCGCAGCGATGGCCGTGCGTCTTGCCAAGATCATAATGCACAAGAAATGCGTGATTATCTAAAAAAGAAAGTAAAAGAATCAGGGCTAGCAGGGCCGGGCGGCATTAGAATCAATAATGCCGGATGTTTAGACCGCTGTGGGCAAGGCCCTGTATTGGTTATTTACCCTGAAGAAGCTTGGTATCAATATAAAACTAAAGAAGATATTGATGAGGTTTTTGAGCAGCATATAAAAAACAACCAGGCAGTGGAAAGCTTGGTGGTGTAAGTGTTTGAATCAATGGAAGCAGCGGCCATAGTCAGTTAGAATTTACAGGTTTTAGTGACAGTATGATTAAAAATAACTCAGAAAGAAAAAACTAAAAATAGAGAGAGTGTTTTGGAAAATAAAAATATAGAAATGGCTGGGCATCACACTGCAGATGACGAAATAGGTTTATTTGAGTTATTTGCATCATTGGGGCAGCAATGGCGCTGGTGGGTAAGTGTCACCGTTTTGTGGGTTGCGCTATCAATAATTATCGCGCTTTCTATGCCCAAGCAATATGAGGTGAGTACACAAGTAACATTACCTGAGCTATCGGCTGTGATGAGGGTTGCTAATAACGGGTACGCAGAGCAAGATGCAGAAAAATTGTTTCAGCGTTATTACCATACATTAGTATCGCCTATCCACCTTAATCGTTTTGTGGAGCAAGGTGGCTGGCTTGAACAGATTTATGATTTAAAAGTAACTGATGATAACCGTAACTATTTAAAGTCCGAGTTGAGAGAGGACGTCAAGGTCAATATCGTTAGCCCAAAGCAACCTAAAAAAGGAGAGGAGTTGCCATCACGAGTTATTGGGGTAGCGTTGATGGGGCTTGATGAGGCGCTAATTGCCGGTGCGATGAAGCGTAGGGAAGCAGTTAAGGTTTAAAGATGGGTGTCGTATTACGATGCTGAGTATCCTGAGAAGGGTGGTGTTAGAAAAGTTATGGATACATTAATGAAAGAGCAACTAATTGAGAAACTAAAAAATAAACAAGCTGTTATTGGCGTGGTGGGTTTAGGTTATGTGGGTTTGCCGCTCATTCTTCGTTACTCAGAAATTGGCTGTAAAGTGTTGGGTGTTGATATAGACGCAAGTAAAGTTGATAAATTAAACGCTGGTGAAAGTTATATTGAGCACATTGCCGGTGATAAAATCAAGCAAGCTGTACTTAATGGCTTTGAGGCCACAACGGACTTTTCGCGAGCGCAACAGGTTGATGTTTTGATTCTTTGTGTGCCGACACCGCTTAATAAATATAGAGAACCAGATTTAAGTTTTGTTATCAATACAACTGAAGCGCTGGTACCGTATTTGCGTAAAGGCCAGATTTTGTCACTTGAAAGCACGACTTATCCTGGTACAACGGATGAAGAGTTACTTCCGCGAGTTCAGTCAACAGGGCTTAAGATTGGCAAAGACTTTTTTCTCGTGTATTCGCCTGAACGTGAAGACCCAGGGAATAAAAATTTTACAACCAGTACAATTCCTAAAGTTTGTGGCGGCTATACACCTGCGTGTCTAGAAGTGGGTGTGGTTTTGTATGAAGCGGCTGTTGATCAGGTGGTGCCTGTCAGTTCAACTAAAGTGGCTGAAATGACTAAGCTACTTGAAAATATTCACAGAGCGGTGAACATTGGCTTAGTTAACGAAATGAAAATAGTTGCTGATAAAATGGGCGTAGATATTCACGAGGTAATAAAAGCTGCGGCAACTAAGCCGTTTGGGTTTACACCATTTTACCCGGGGCCGGGGCTTGGCGGTCACTGTATTCCGATAGATCCCTTTTACTTAACATGGAAGGCGCGTGAGTATGGACTTAGCACGCGTTTTATTGAGTTGGCAGGTGAAGTGAATACGAATATGCCGCTTTGGGTGGTTGGTAAAATAGCTGATGGGTTGAATGAGGTGGGTAAGGCGATCAAAGGCAGTAAGGTTTTGGTTTTGGGAATAGCTTACAAGCCTAATGTGGATGATATGCGGGAGTCACCTTCGGTAGAGCTTATGGAACTGCTTGAGGCTAAAGGTGCTTGTGTCAGTTATTCAGACCCGCATGTGCCGGTGTTTCCAACAATGCGTGAGCACCAGTTTGATTTGCAAAGCGTAGAGTTGAATGAGATCAATGTGTCATCGGTTGACTGCATATTGATAGCAACCAATCATAAGGCGTTTGACTACAGAATGCTACAAGACAAAGCTCAGTTAATCGTAGATACACGCGGCGTGTATCAGCAAAAATACAATAATGTAATTAAGGCGTAACTAAATGAAGGCACTTAAAAAAGAAGGTAAAATTAATATAGCCGTAGTGGGTTGTGGGCGCATCGCAAAAAACCATTTTGGCTCAATTGAGAAATACCCTGATGATTTTAATCTAACGGCGGTTTGCGACACTGATGCTGACGCGCTACGGCAAGCAATGGATGAGTATAAGGTGCCCGGTTATGCGACGCTAACAGACATGCTGGAAGGTGAAAAGCTGGATGTAGTGTCTATCTGCACCCCGTCGGGCGTTCACCCTGATCAGACAGTAGAAATTGCACGTGCTGGTGTACACGTCATCAGCGAGAAGCCAATGGCTACTCGCTGGAATGACGGCGTAAAGATGGTTAAGGCGTGTGACAAAGCGGGTGTTCAGCTCTTTATTGTGAAGCAGAACAGACGTAATACAACGTTACAGTTGCTAAAAAGAGCGGTAGAAGAAAAGCGCTTTGGTAAAATTTATATGGTTAATTTGAATGTATTTTGGACGAGGCCGCAAGAATACTACGACCAAGCAAAATGGCGTGGAACATGGGAGCTAGACGGTGGCGCCTTTATGAACCAAGCCAGTCACTATGTGGATTTGGTAGATTGGCTGATAGGCCCAGTTGATAAAATACAAGCTATGATGGGAACCTTAGAGCGTGATATCGAAGTAGAAGATACCGGTGTGTTGAACATTAAATGGCGCAATGGTGCAATGGGTTCAATGAACATCACCATGTTGACGTACCCCAAGAATTTTGAAGGGTCAATTACCATTTTGGGCGAAAAGGGCACGGTACGCGTGGGCGGTTTGGCAGTGAATGAAATTCAACACTGGGACTTTGCCGACGAGCGTGACTACGACAAAACGATCAGAGATGCGAATTATGCAACAACCTCGGTCTATGGATTCGGCCACCCACTTTATTTCAAAAATGTCATCGACGTATTTCGTGGCACGGCAGAGCCAGAAACAGATGGTAGAGAAGGGTTAAAATCATTAGAGGTATTGATAGCCGCCTATTTGTCAGCACGAGACGGGAAAACGGTGTCGTTGCCGCTAGAATACTAGTTACAAATTGAAGCATTTGGAATACAGGGAGCACATAGATGCCCTAAGAGGAGTAGCTGTTTTATTGGTGGTTATTTTTCATGCCTTCCCTAATATCGTACCTGGTGGTTTCATTGGTGTTGATGTGTTTTTTGTTATTTCAGGGTACTTAATTACATTAATTATCTTAAGCTCTATTGAAAAAGACGAGTTTTCATTAAAAGAATTTTACACAAAAAGAATCAAACGTTTATTTCCAGCGTTGCTAACCGTGTTGCTTTTTGCATTGCTTGTCGGTTGGTTGGTTCTTTTCCCCGATGAGTATAAACAACTAGGTAAGCACGTCAGTAAAAGTAGTGTTTTTTGGTTGAATTTCAAACTAATAAACGAAGCAGGTTATTTTGATGTCGAAAGCCATTATAAGCCGCTTCTTCATTTGTGGACGCTTAGTGTAGAAGAGCAATATTATTTAGTTTGGCCGATTGTTTTATTGGTTTTTATTAAATTAAATAAATCACCCGCGTATTTATTTGGTGGAGTTATAGCTGTGTCAATGGCGGCGAATCTTTATTTTGTTAATGATTATGATGTGGAAAGTTATTTTCATACCGTGACGCGGTTCTGGCAATTGGCCAGTGGTTCACTATTAGCTTTTTTTATGCTTAAGCAGAAGGTAAAAAGTAATGGGTGGTTGTTTTTCGTGGGTAGTTTGCTAATCCTCATTGGTGCAATTGCTATTAACAAAGAAGCGGTATACCCCGGTTATTGGGCGTTGCTGCCTGTGAGCGGTGCATTGCTTGTGATTTGCTCAAATGTTACATTCAAAACATATTTAGGATTATCGAAAGTTGGACTAATAAGCTATCCTTTGTACCTGTGGCATTGGGTTCTCATCTCTTTTTTATGCATCTATATAGGCAGAGAGCCAACAATGCTAATGATTTTGGTGGTAACGCTTGTTTCATTTGTTTTAGCTTATCTTACTTATCGATATATTGAGAAGCTAAGATACAAGCAAGTAGCAACAGCTCTGGTCGTTAGTATGGTGCTTATTGGAGTGGCTGGCGCCTACGTAAACAAATACGATGGCTTGCCCGAAAGAAGTCATATCGAATACTACGCAAATTCTAGTGTACAGTTTACAAGGACACCTGCAAAAGACGATGGATGCATTGAATACACAGCACGTATTCTAAATGAGCAATCAAAATTTGATTACTGTCGTTCCGGCGGGCTAGAAAAGGAAAAATTAATAGCGGTGGTTGGGGACTCTCATGCACATGTTCTTTACCCAGGGGTCCAGAAAATTGCTGAGTCGCAAGGGTATGGCGTAATTATGCTCGCTAACTCTAGTTGCCCTTTATTGAAGGGGTTTATGAGAGGTAGCAATCAAAATGATATTGATTCTTGCCAAAGTAAAATAAACCAAGTCATACAGTATTTAAAGAAAGACGTCCGTGTCAGTAAGGTTCTAATTTCTACTAGGGGGCCTGTTTATATTAATGGTGAGGTAGATGGGGTTTTTACTAATGAGACTGTTTCGGATAGTTTGAATGCTTTGAATGCTAGGGACTTTATTGAGTTAACGTACGATATGTACTTCGATGGTTTTAGCAAAACATTGGTAGAGCTAGATAAAGTAACGCATTTGAAAGCGGTTTATTACCTACTTGAAAACCCAGAATTGGATTTCTTACCAAAGGAAGTCATTCACCGGCCTTTTGATTTTTTTAATGTTTCCGTTAACCGAAATACAATGGAAAAAGATTTATATTTAAAAAGAATGTCCGTGTATAGAAAAGGAGTTGAGGCGGTTACAAGTAAGAAGTTACAAATATTGGACCCACTGCATGCAATGTGTGAAAAAGAACAATGCTATTCTGTTCTCGATGGTGATTTCTTATATGCCGATGATGATCACTTCTCAGTTTTTGGTGCAGAGTACATAGCTAACTATTTTAAAAATACTATTTGGGAGAGAAAGTAAGGTGAATTATCAAAAACATGAAACAGCGATAGTTGATGAGGGTGCGCAAATAGGTGAAGGGTCACGTGTATGGCACTGGGCGCATGTTTGTGGTGGTGCTCAAATAGGTAAAGGGGTGTCGCTTGGGCAAAATGTATTTGTTGGTAATAAGGTGATTATTGGTGATAAATGTAAAGTGCAAAACAATGTGTCCATTTATGACAATGTGACATTAGAAGAAGGCGTTTTTTGTGGGCCAAGCATGGTGTTTACCAATGTCTACAACCCAAGGTCATTGATAGAACGTAAAGATGAGTACCGGGACACGCTAGTAAAAAAAGGCGCAACATTAGGCGCGAATTGCACCATAGTATGCGGCATAACTATTGGAGAATATGCCTTTGTGGGGGCTGGTTCGGTGGTGAATAAAGATGTAAAGCCTTATGCATTAATGGTCGGTGTACCTGCCAAGCAAATCGGATGGATGAGTCAGTACGGTGAGAAGTTAGAGCTTCCTATTACCGGCAATGCTGAGATGAACTGCCCTCATTCAGGGCAAAAATATATTCTTAAAGATAGCCAGCTAACGGTATCTGAGTAGACAACTAATGAAAATAGATTTCGCAAATTTACAGCACCAATATCAGCTATATAAAAAAGATATTGATGCAAATATTCAAGCCGTTCTTAACAAGTCAAATTACATTATGGGTGATGAAGTTAGGGTGTTAGAGCAAGAGCTGCAAAACTTCACTGGAGCTAAACATGCAATAACGTGTTCGAATGGAACAGATGCGCTATTGCTGGCCATGATGGCAATGGATATTCAGCCTGGTGATGAGGTGATTACTACGCCTTTTACGTTTATTGCGACAGCAGAAACGATAGCTTTTTTACAAGCTAAGCCCGTTTTTGTGGATATTGAAGAAGGTAGTTTCAATATCGACGCGTCTAAAATAGAGGTAGCTATTACCGAAAAGACAAAAGCGATAATGCCGGTCAGTTTGTATGGACAACCAGCAGACATAGAAGAAATTACCGCCATTGCAAAAAAGTATGATTTAAAGGTTATTATTGATGGGGCTCAAAGCTTTGGCTCAACGTATAAAGGCAAAACTGATAGTTATTTAGGCGATATATCAACAACCAGCTTTTTTCCAGCAAAGCCATTAGGTTGTTATGGAGATGGTGGCGCCGTGTTTACCAATAATGATGAGTATGCCGGAAAAATTAAAATGATGCGTGTTCATGGTCAAAACAAACGCTACCATCATAAATATATCGGTATGGGCGGACGTTTAGATACCATTCAGGCAGCTGTTTTGTTGGCTAAGCTTCCACATTATGCTAGAGAAATTCAAGGGCGGCAAGAAGTAGCGGAGAAGTACGCGCGTGCCTTAAAAAGCACGGTGCTTGCCCCTCAGGTAAAAGCAGGCCGCACCAGTGTTTGGGCGCAATATACGATACGGGTTCAAAACCGAGATGTTGTGCAAGCTAAACTAAAAAAGCAAGGGGCTCCTACTGCTGTGCATTACCCAATGCCACTACATCAGCAGGAGTGTTTTCAGTATTTGGAGTATGAAAAAGGAGATTTTCCTGTTGCTGAATTGTTAGCCCAAGAAGTTATGAGCTTGCCTATGAATCCATTTGTAACAGAAGAAGAGGTAGAGCTAGTTGCTCAGCAACTTATTGGTCTTTAGAAAAAGCAATTAAGTGATAAATAAAATAAAATTAAAGTCAGAATTCACGCGGAATGTACTAACTTTGATGACAGGTACAACAGTTGCACAAGCAATTCCAATAGGCATCAGTCCAATATTAACAAGATTATACGCACCAGAAGATTTTGGGTTACTTGCTTTGTTTGTGTCGATAATATCTATCTTTGGGTCTATAGCCAATGCTCGCTATGAATTAGCTATCATGCTACCTAAAAAAGATGAAGATGCGATTAATATATTTGCTTTAGGATTCATAATTACCTGTAGTATTTCATTAATACTTTTATCGCTAATTATTGTATTTCATAGTTATTTTTTAACTGTTTTAGGTAATAAAGAGATAGGGTTCTGGCTATATTTTGTTCCCATAGCTGTATTTTTTACAGGGACTTTTAATATACTAAATTATTTTAATAATCGTAAAAAATATTATAAAGACATAGCAAAAGCAACAATAGTTAAATCTGTAATAACAGCAGTTATTCAACTAAGTGTTGGTTATTTAAAAGGTGGAGTGAGTGGTTTAATAAGTGGTCAGTTAGTTTCTCAAATATTTGCTAATGTTAGGTTGTTTGAAAATATTAAAAATAACAAAATACTGCTATCCAAAGTATCCAAAGTTAAGATCATTGCATTAGCAAAGAAGTATAAAGATTTTCCAAAATTCACATTGTTGGCTGGATTAGCAAATACATTATCAGTGCATTTAACAAACATACTGATAACCCTATTGTTTAGTGTTTCAACCTTAGGCTTTTATTCATTAGTTCAACGACTTTTAGGTATGCCATCGGCTCTAGTTGGCGGTTCTATTGGGCAGGTTTTTTTTCAAGAAGCGACCAAGGAAAAGCAGCTTACAGGTAGCGCTAAAAAATCATTTAATGCAACATTAAAAAAATTATTTATTGTTGGGCTCCCTTCTTTTGTAATATTGTATTTCATAGTCGAAGATTTATTTGCTTTTGTATTTGGTGAAGAGTGGAGAATAGCGGGAAAATATGCTGAAATATTGATCCCGTTACTTGCGATACAATTTGTCGTTTCACCTCTGACGGTAATAAACCAAGTTTTTTTGAAAAATAAGAATGTAATGTTTTGGCAGTTAGGCTTGCTTATTAATTACATGATTATTCTATATATATCTGATTTTTTTAAACTCGACTTCTTTTTATTTTTAAAATATATAACTATATTTATATCGTTGTATTATCTATTTCATCTGTATTTATTACATGGCTATATTAGGGAAGGAAATAATGAGTAATGTGCCGAACTTATTTATCTTGGGGGCTCCTAAGTCCGGAACAACAGCATTTGCAAATAATATTTCACAGCATAAAGATATTTTTATATCAAAAAAAAAAGAACCAAGATTTTTTGATGCGCATGTGTTTTATGATTATGAGGAAGATTATCCCATTAAAAGCTTAGAAATATATTTAGATTTATTTGTTTCAAAAAGCTCGCAAGAATCTAAGTATAGATTAGATGCAAGTGTTTTTAATATGTATAGCAAGAAATCTATTTCTAATATTTTGAGTTTGTCACCAGATGCCAAGTTCATAATTTTATTAAGAGAGCCCTTATCAGCTTCTATATCAATGCATAAACAGAGATTGGCTTATGTTGACGTGAAAATGCGTGAAATATCGGATGATTTCATGGCATGTTGGAGAGAGTTGGATAATAGAAAGAATAATAAAGGCTATCCCAAAGGCTGTAGAAATAAAATACTATTTAGGTATGATCTTCTTTATTCGTATGAATTATATTTACCATTTATAATGGGAAAGATTAAAGAGGAAAACTTATTCATAGGGTTTTATGAGGATTTCATAAATACACCAGAATTACTATATGCTGAAATATTTGATTTCTTGGGTGTTGAAAATATTACGGTTAATAATGAAACTCTAAATAATCCAAGAGTAATCAAGAAATCTAAACTATTAGAATATGTAGTCTTTTTATCGGAAAAAACATTTAATATTAGGCAGAGGTTAGGCTTGACTGGTGGATTGATTAAGAAGATAAAACAATATGTTTTTAGTCTGTATGAAGTTAATGTTTTTTCAGAGAAAAAATCAGATAAGACTGTACGTGATTTTTTTTTAAATACAAATCAGTTTTTGGATGAAATTAAAAAAGAATAGCGCGAAGGTGGAAATTCTTATTCCTAAATGCTGCATTTCTGAGCAGAAATATATTTTAGATATTCTGTTTGGTGAGTTTTTGGGTTTAGGGTTTAGTTTGGCTACACATAATGAGTCAACTATAAAACTATATGTGCATGATTCTGCGGAGAGTTTGACTGTTAATGCAGACTTTTTTCATAAGTCAGGTAGTCACTGGCTAAAGCCTGAGTCTATGCCAAAATTGCCTTTGCATGATTGGAACCCACGGGAAGAAGGTTTAGATGTCAGGCTGATTAAAGAAACAGTTCCTGTTCTTTATGGCCATGCGGGGTTGATTAAAGAAGCTAATCACTGGCATATAAATTTAGATATTTTCGGCTCAGCCTTTTTTATGTTATCAAGATATGAGGAGCTTATTACTCAAAGCAGAGATGTGCACGATCGATTTCCCGCTAGCGCGTCTGTAGCCTTCAAAGCCGGATTTTTAGATCGGCCAATTGTAAATGAATACTTAGAGATTCTTTGGGCATGCATGTATAAACTATGGCCAAGCTTAACTAGGGAAACTCATCAGCCGCAGACATTTGTTAGTTGTGATGTCGACCAGCCTTTTGATTGCACAGTTGAAACCATATCAAAATTAACCCGGTCGTGTGCAGGAGATGTATTAAAGCGAAAAGCTCCTGCACTAGCATTGAAGCGTATTAAACGATATTTTTTTAATGAAGTAGGTGTTTATAAATTTGACCAAAATTACTCTTTTGATTGGTATATGGATTTGTGCGAGCAGGTGGGAATTAAGGCAGCATTCTACTTCATACCGACATCTGTAGAAACAAATAATGGCTGTTATGAATTGACAGATAAAAAAATCATATGGCTTATGCAGATGATTGATAAGAGAGGTCATGAGATTGGTGTGCATGGGAGTTTTCAAACATACCGAGATGAAGAGAAGCTGGTTAATCAGAAAGAATTATTAGTTCAAACGTTAGCTAAATCTGGAATAAAGCAGAAAATACAAGGGAATCGTCAGCATTATTTGCGTTGGGAAAGTGCGATAACCCCAGGTATTTTAGCAAAAGCTGGTTTTAAATACGATACAACGGGTGGGTATGCTGATCAGCCTGGGTTTCGTTTTGGAACAGCGCATGAGTTTTACATGTGGGGTTGGCAAGACTGTAAAATGTTAAAACTCCGGCAGCGCCCATTAATTGTTATGGAGTGTACGATTTTAGAAAAAGAGTATATGGGTTTGACCGGTGATGCAGCGTACAACACTATTATGGCTTTAAATGAAGCATCTAAAAAATATGGTGGGAACTTTAGTTTACTTTGGCATAATTCTAGCCTCTGCTCGGTTGAAAATAAAAACTTGTTTTCAAAGGTTCTATATTCAGAATAATGATTTAAGCTTTTATACTATCATAAAGCTTGGCTGTCTAAATAAGGTGATAAGTAAATGGTAAAGGCGGGTGTTGTCCAATTAGTAAGAATACCTTTGTTTTTTATAACGCCGATAATTTTGGTCTTCTACTTGTTTTTAAATATAGAGGCACTGGGTCAAGATGGTGTGGTGAAAGAAGCGTTGTTTGCGTCTTTTTTATTTGGTTTATTGTTGCTTGCATTCGACTTCTCAAATAAAAAAGTGATATTTTCTCGTTCAGCAGTTATTTTAATAGTGTTTTTTTTCTATTACGTTATAAGAGTTTTTGTTAGTTCAGGTGACTTAGGCGTACTTAAAGCATATACATTGTCGACTGATGGAGGGGTGTTATTGTTTTATTGCCTAGGAGCAATGATTTCAGTGAATTTGTCGACGCTGAAGTTAAGTCTAAGTCAGCAACAGGAAGGTTTTTTTTATATTTTATATTTCATATTTGCATTGTTTTTTTTAGTACAGTTGGTTGATTCTTTCGCAACATTGCACTTACTAGTTCGCGACGATATTTTTTTGGTGTCAGTAATGGATGATGTGTACCAAAGGCCGGGAAGTTTCCTTATTATTGGGTTCTTTGTATATATATTTCTATTTATTTCAATGTTCTTGCTAATAGGTAAAGCAAGTCATTTTTGTTGGTTTAAGTGTGTTGCTTTAACTGCATTTGTATTGTTTTGTATAAGTGCCGTTAGTGGAATGTTGTTTGCCCAGCTATTTGGGTCAAATCTTGCTTTTGTCTGTGTTGGCGGTTTGTTGTTTGTCGCCAGCATGTTATTTGTTTTTTATGCAATGGGTTTGTTGAAATCATGTAAGAGGTTGGATAAAAGTTCTGCGCTGAAGTTGCTTGTGGTCTTATTGGCCGCTCTCGTTATTGATGCTGTTTTTTTTATTGGCGGAATAACTATTCTAGACATAGACCTTAATCAATTGAGAATTCTTGGTTATGGTGCGATTTATAGCGATGTAGGAACAACTAGTTCAACTAGTTCAATCAGTTCAATCAGTTCAATCAGTTCAATCAGTTCAATCAGTTCAATCAGTTCCAGAATAGACCTTTTGGACAATTTTGTGGTTCATTTTAAATATGCACCAATATTTGGAAATATGTTCGTCGATAAATTGACTACTGGAGAAGGTACTTATGTACACAGTTTTATCGGCTCTGTGGTAACGCATCTAGGTTTAGTCGGGTTTTTTTTGTTAGCTCCATTCTTTTTTTTTTCAATAAAAGAGAAAATTAATATTAAGGGTGGAAAGTATCTAGATATGGTTAATTCAATGTTTCATTTGCTGTTATTTTCGGGAGTATTTTTAATAGCATGTGTTGCTGTTTTTTTTGTTTGGGTTCCTGTTTGGTTCCTAATCGGGTTGATCTTTCCGCCAATTTATTTTAGAGGCAAAGCGAGTGACTAAATTGAATGTATTACACTTAAGCCACACCGATATAGGTTCTGATTCTAGGATTCTAAAAGAAATGTGTGCTATCGCGGGTATGGACTCTGAACCCTCTGTGTTTGGCATTGGTGTAAAGCTTGAAGAAGGCTCAAGCAGAACAGATAGTGTAGAGGGTATAGAGATACACTCAATCACTTTAAGCACAAGAAATTGGCGTTGGTTGCCAGTAATGGTTCGGCATTTTTGTTCATTGGTAGAATTAACTTTTAAGATGTTGAGAAAGGCTGTTGCTATCAAGCCAAATGTTATTCATTGTAATGATACTTTGGTGTTGCCTTTGGGGGTATTGCTTAAGCTTTATACAGGAGCGACACTCATTTATGATGCGCATGAGTTGGAGTCTGACAGAAATGGTTTAACGGTAACACTAGGTAAATTGACGTTGTTTGTTGAGCGGATGTTATGGCGGTTCGTTGATTCCCTTATTGTTGTGAGTCCATCCATCGCAACTTGGTACTCTAATAATATAGGCAGTAAGGATACTGTTATCATTTTAAACTCTCCGGTTTTAGGCAGTAAAGACGCTAAATTTAATAAGGATTATTTAAGGAATAAATACCAAATACCCTCAAAGGCTAAGGTGTTTTTATATATAGGTATACTTGGTGAAGGTCGTGGTATCGATTTGATTCTTGAAGCATTTAGAAGAGATGATGTGAGTTCTCATGTGGTATTTTTAGGGTATGGCCCTCTAAAGAACTATTTGTCGGAAGAATCAAGAATTGGTACTAATATTCATGTGCATGATGCGGTTCCTCATGAGGACGTGGTGTCCGTTGCTAAATCAGCAGATGTTGGGCTGTGCCTTATTCAGAATGTTTCTTTAAGTGATTACTATTGTTTACCGAATAAGCTCTTTGAATATTGTTTTGCGGGTCTACCAGTGCTGGCATCGAGCTTCCCAGATATTTTAGAGGTTGTGGAGAAATACGATTTAGGTTCTTGTTGTGAGTTAAACTCTGCCAGTATATATAAAGCCATAAAATTGCTAGAGGACGTAGGTGATTTGTCGGCAATAGATGTGGATGAATTGTATGACTTAAGTTGGGATGCGCAAGCAGACAAGCTAATTAAGTTATATGCTAGATTAATGATTAAGGGTTAGTGTAATAATTATGTGTGGTTTATTTGGTCAAATATCAAAAAATGAAATAAATGAAGCTAATTTCTTACAGCTTGTAAGGCATTCGGAGCAAAGGGGGATCGATTCAAGTGGTTTAATCTATTGTGATGAGTTGTTGTATAAGGTTGAGCGGGCGGATTACAACATTGAAAAGCTTTTGGACAGAGTTAAACCCTTTGATTCTAATGTTGTTTTGGGACATAGTCGTTTAATAACAAATGGTTTAGCTGATAATCAGCCGGTAGTTCGTGGCAGAATTAGTGCTATTCATAATGGCATTATTGTAAATGAAGATGATATTTGGAAAAGTCTACGGGTTGAAAGGCAATTAAAAATTGACTCTGAGGTTATTGTTGCAATTGCTGAAGAACACTTTTTAGATGGAAAAGAACTTAATGAGTTGCCGACTAAAATACTATCGATATGCCGAGGTGTTGTTGCTTGCGCATTGGTATTGCCTGAGTTAGGAAAGCTTGTTCTATTTTCAAATAATGGTAGTTTATATAAGGGTGAGATTGGTGACGATATCTATTTTGCTTCCGAACGGTATGCGTTGAGTTTAATAGGTTGTGAGCGGATTTCTCAGATTAAAGAGGATGCTTTTTTTATAGATATTCCAAAGTCGAACAGTGACTTTGTAGTTAATGATACTTCTGTGAGACAGGAGAACTTGATCCCCGAGTTTAATTACAATAAAGAAAAAGAAAACTTACTTGAGTATAAGGAACATAGTATTAAGCGCTGCACAAAATGTGTTCTGCCAGAGACGATGCCTTATATTCATTTTGATGCGAAAGGTGTATGTAATTATTGCCATAACTATAAGCCTAGAAACAAGCCTAAGCCTAAAGAGGAGTTATTTAAGCTAGTTGAGCCATATCGTGGAAAGGGTGCTTTGGATTGTATAGTCCCATTTTCGGGAGGTAGGGATAGTTGTTATGGGCTTCATCTAATAATAAAAGAATTAGAAATGAAACCGATTACCTATACTTACGATTGGGGGATGGTAACTGATCTTGGGCGGCGAAATATCAGCCAGATGTGCGGTGACCTTGGAGTGGAAAATATTATAGTAGCTGCAAACATATCTGAAAAAAGAAAAAATATAGCGATGAATTTGAAAGCATGGCTGAAGTCCCCTCATTTGGGAATGATGGCCATGTTAACAGCTGGCGACAAACATTTTTTCCGCTATGTTGAGGCAATAAAAAAGCAGACAGGTATTAATTTAAACCTTTGGGGCGTGAATCCGTTGGAGGTGACTCATTTTAAAGCGGGCTTCCTAGGTATTCCTCCTGATTTTGAAGAAGAGAAGGTTTATAGCCATGGTGTTATGAAGCAGCTTCGATATCACACGAAAAGATTTAAGGCTATGTGTGAAAGTCCCCGGTACTTTAACAGTTCATTATGGGATACACTTTCAGGTGAATATTACAGAAGCTTTACTGAGAAAAAAGATTATTACCACATATTTGATTACTGGAGCTGGGACGAGGCAATAGTTAACGATACATTGATTGGTCAATATGATTGGGAAACAGCGATTGATACCAGTACGACTTGGCGTATAGGTGATGGGACAGCGGGGTTTTATAACTATGTGTATTACACAGTTGCAGGCTTCACCGAACATGATACTTTTAGAAGCAATCAAATTCGTGAGGGCCAACTAACGCGCGATGAAGCGTTACTTTTGATTGCTGATGAGAATAAACCAAGATATCAAAATATTCGTTGGTATCTAGATACATTGGGAATGGATTTTGATGATGTTATTAATACCGTTAATAATATTCCTAAACTATACAAAACAAGCTAAATGAATATATGGTGTATTTCTAAATATGCATGCCCCCCCAATTATGGAACAGCGGCACGGCTGTTCTTTTTAAGTAAAGAGTTTATAGCCCAAGACCATAGGGCCTACTTATTCACATCAGACTCAAATCATTTGGCGAAGTTTCCTACAGTAAATAATCGCTATAATTTTAAGGAAGTTGAGGGCGTGCCGGTATTTTGGATAAAGACTAAAAAATATAAGAAAACAGCCTCATTTGCAAGAGTGCTGAGTTGGTTTGATTTTGAGCTGGGATTGTTTAGGTTAAAAACAAAAGACATTCCGCCTCCTGATGTTGTGATCGTTTCTTCGTTGTCTCTTTTTACAGTGTTATATGGACTTTTTCTAAAAAAGAAATTTGATGCAAAATTGGTCTTTGAAGTAAGGGATATATGGCCGCTTACGTTAGTTGAAGAAGGGAGGATGGCAAAGTGGCACCCTTTGGTTTTGACTATGGGTTGGATTGAAAAGCTAGGTTATAAAAAGTCAGACCTTATAGTGGGAACAATGCCCAGATTAGAGTTGCATGTGCAAGAAACTTTAGGGTATAAAAAAAGAGTTTTTTGTTCGCCACTTGGTTATGCCGAAGATGGTTATAAAGACTGTAGCATAAAGCTTGATAATTTTAATATTCCTAAAAATAAAATAGTTATAGGCTATGCAGGGAGTATGGGGTTAACAAACGCATTGGAGGACTTCGTTGCGGTTATAAAGTCCTTAAAAGGTAATGATGAGATATTTTTTGCTCTGATTGGAAGTGGTGATATGAGGGCTACATTTCAAAAAGAACTAAGTGATTGTAAAAACGTTCATTTTTATCCCAAAGTTGATCAATGTCATGTTCAAAATTTTTTGCAATGCTGTGATATTTTATATTTGTCCGTTAAACAATCGAAAGTTTGGGATTATGGGCAATCTATGAATAAGGTTGTAGAGTATATGCTTGCTGGTAAACCCATATTGGCAAGCTATTACGGTTACCCTTCGATGATAGATGAGGCTGGTTGTGGTTTATTTGTTCAACATTCAGAGCCTGGCGAGTTAAAAAATACCCTCTTGAAAATGGTGGGTTTGGGTAAGGATAACCTCCAATCAATGGGTGAAAAAGGTGAGGTATGGGTTCGTGCAAGAAGGAGTTATGCTACGCTGGCTAAAGAGTACTTATTTGAATTGATTAAGATAGTAAAGCCTAATAATAAACCTTCATGAATGTTTTATTTAAGAGACTTGTTGACGTAATAATTTCTTTTACGGCATTTCTGTTTTTTTTTCCTGTGCTGCCGCTTGTATACCTTGTGGTGGCAGGCAAACTTGGATATCCAGTTTTTTTTAAACAAAAACGTCCTGGCTTGAATGGCAAGGTTTTTGAAATGGTGAAATTTCGCTCAATGCGTGATGCAGTGGATAAACAAGGTAATGCACTGCCAGATTCTGAAAGGTTAACTTCTTTTGGTAAAAAATTGCGTAGTAGTAGTTTAGATGAGCTACCTGGGCTGTGGAGTGTTTTAAAGGGTGATATGAGCTTGGTAGGCCCTCGACCTTTGCTAGTGGAATATTTGCCCCTGTATTCTAAAGAGCAAGCTAGGCGGCATGATGTTAAGCCTGGAATTACAGGTTGGGCACAAGTGAATGGACGAAATGCAATTAGTTGGGAAGAAAAGTTTACGTTAGATGTTTGGTATGTGGATAACCAATCCTTTTGGCTGGATATTAAAATATTGTTTTTGACGGTGAAAAAGGTGCTGGTTCGAGACGGTGTTTCAGCTGAAGGTGAGGTAACGATGTCAAAATTCACAGGAAGTTTAAAGTGAGGCGTTTAGCAATTTTAGGCGCTAGTGGCCACGGGAAAGTGGTTGCTGAGATCGCTGAATTGACGGGTTGGGATGAAGTGGTTTTTTTTGATGATGCCTTTCCCGTATTCGGAGCTAATGGTGAGTGGTCAGTTCAAGGAGCTACGGAAGATTTAGTCGTTGGAATGGAAGGTTTTTCTGCTGCAATTGTTGCTATCGGTGATAATCAAATTCGTTTAGAAAAGTCGAGGTATCTTTTATCGGAAGGCTTTACGCTTGCAACATTAATTCACCCGTCGTCAGTAGTCAGTAAATATGCAAAAATTGAGGTTGGTGCTGTAGTGATGGCGGGCGTGATAATTAATCCTTTTACGTCTATAGGCTTGGCCTCAATAATTAATACATCGTGCTCAGTTGATCATGACTGCATAATTTCTGAAGGGGTTCATATTAGCCCGGGTGCCCATGTTGCAGGCGGTGTTTCGGTTGGTGAGCTGAGTTGGCTCGGAATTGGTTGCGCTGTTAAGCAAGGTGTTGAAATTGGTACTTCGGTGATTGTTGCTGCCGGTGCAATTGTTGTTAACGATATTCCAAATAACTCTCTGGTTAAAGGCGTTCCAGCCAAATAAAGGTAAGCGATGTCGAATAAAATCATATCTCCTTGGCCTTCTTTTACCCAAGAAGAAGCTGATGCTGTTTCAAAGGTTTTGCTTTCTAATAAAGTAAATTATTGGACAGGTACTGAAGGTCGAGAGTTTGAAAAAGAGTTTGCTCGTTGGGTAGGATGTGAATATGCCGTTGCTTTAGCTAATGGAACGGTTGCGCTAGATTTAGCGTTTAAGGCGCTGGGTGTTGGTGAGGGTGATCAGGTGATTGTTACATCGCGCACCTTTTTAGCATCCGTATCCTCGATAGTAACGGCTGGAGCCGTTCCTGTATTTGCGGATGTGTCACTAGATTCACAAAACATTACGGTTGCGAGTGTTCGTGAAAAGATAACACCTAAAACGAAAGTGATTTTATGCGTGCATTTAGCCGGTTGGCCTTGTGAGATGGACGGCATGATGGCATTAGCAGCTGAGTTTGGCCTTTATGTAGTGGAAGATTGTGCGCAGGCACATGGGGCAAAATATAAAGGTAAGCCTGTTGGTTCAATAGGTCATATTGGTTGTTGGTCTTTTTGCCAGGATAAAATTATGACGACTGGCGGTGAAGGTGGCATGGTGACAACAAATGACCAAATTTTTTGGTCAAAAATGTGGTCGTACAAGGATCATGGTAAATCATGGCGTTCGGTTTATGAAAAAGACCATCAGCCAGGTTTTCGTTGGCTGCATGATTCATTTGGAACTAATTGGCGCATGACGGAGATGCAGGCCGCGATAGGTCGAATCCAGTTAAAGAGGATGCCAGATTGGTCAGGTAAACGTCAGGTTAATTCAAACAAAATATGGGGAGCCGCTAAAAAGTGTAAAGGTTTACGAGTGCCTAATATGCTAGATTACGTCGAGCATGCGGCATACAAATGCTATGTGTTCGTTGAGCCTGATGAGCTAAAAGCTGACTGGAACCGTGATCGTATTATGTTGGAAATAAACGCGTTAGACGTGCCGTGTTTTTCAGGCTCGTGTTCGGAGGTATATTTAGAAAAAGCCTTTGATAATACCAACTTTCGTCCAGCAGAGCGCTTATCCAATGCTAAAGAGCTAGGTGAAACATCGTTAATGTTCTTGGTTCACCCAACGCTAACGGAATTAGAAATTAATCAAACATGTAAGGCAATTGACCAGGTTATGGCGGTGGCTAGTGTTTAGTTTGTTTAAGGTTTTTTTGAAAGGAGGGGCTTTCTTTTGTAGAAGAATAGTGTGCACTTAAATCACTATTGATTTAGTTTAAGTTATATCTCCCTCAGATTAATATTTCTCATGCTCAAATGACATAAGCTTCTAGCAGTAGGTGATGCGTTTTGCTTAGCTCAGTTTAAAGGTTCTTAAAATCGACGGCATTTATTACTCATGCTATGAGGGTCTTGATACTGGTTTTGGAATAAGGTGTCTTTGTTTTGAAGAAATTAGTCAGGAAAAAAGCTGTTAGTCTTTTTTCTTTGCTAGACTTGTTTATTATCGATAGTTTCAAGGAGCAAGGACGTTGAAAGTAAGGAAAGCAGTAATCCCCGTTGCGGGTTTAGGTACGCGTGTTTTACCCGCCAGTAAAGCGATTCCGAAAGAGATGATGCCAGTAGTTGATAAGCCGGTAATTCAGTATGTAGTTGAAGAGGCTGTTGCCGCTGGCATTAAAGAAATTATTTTGGTGACGCGCACGGGCAAATCGGCGATTGAGGATCATTTTGATGCGCATTATGAACTTGAGGCTGAATTAGCACGTAAAAACAAAACAGCCTTATTGGCAGCTATTCAGCACATTGTGCCACCGGATGTATCTATTGTGTCTGTTCGGCAAGCCGAAGCGAAAGGGTTGGGGCATGCGGTGCATTGCGCGGCAAGTGCGGTTGGTGATGAGCCGTTTGTGGTTATTTTGCCAGATGTGTTGGTGAGTAATGGGCTGGATAAAACGAATGATTTAGCGCGAATGATCAGTGAGTTTGAGAGTAATGCTGCGGCTCAAATTATGGTCGGAGAAGTACCCGACGATAAAGTTCAGCTATACGGTATTGCTGATTGTGAAGGCATTGTGCCAGGGTTAGGGCAATCGGCTACTATTAAGGGTTTGGTCGAAAAGCCAGCTCAGAACGAGTCGCCTTCAAATTTAGCTGTTATCGGTCGCTATGTATTACCAGGGAAAATTATGGGCTTGTTGGCTGAAGGCAAACCTGGCGCAGGCGGTGAAATTCAGTTAACCGATGCCATAGATGTGCTATTAGCGGAGCAGCCTGTGGAAGCCTATAAGATGATGGGCGAGACGTATGATTGTGGAGAAAAACTGGGTTATTTAAAGGCTAATATTGCTTATGGCTTGCAACATAGTGAAACGGCCAATGGCTTGAAAGAGTTTATTAGCACCTTAACGAGCACACATGAATAATGGTGAGATAAAAGCATGGGTTGATTTGTTAGCGCATGCTGAAGACATGAAAGGACGGCACCTTCGTGAGTTGTTTGAATCTGAAGAAAACAGGTTCGATGGGCTTAGTTTTACTGCGGAGAATTTTTTATTGGATCTTTCAAAGCAGCGAATTACTAAGCAAACATTGAGTCAATTAACGGCTTTAGCTGAGCAGCAGAGTTTGGGTGAGTGGATTGAAAAATTATTTACTGGCGAGCAAGTGAACGTGTCTGAGAGGCGTTCTGCCTTACACACCGCATTAAGGCTTCCAAAAGAAAATAAGCTTAAGGTTAACGGCCAGATGGTGACGAATGATGTGCACGCCTCATTAGAAAAAATGGAGTCTTTGGTCAAACAGGTTCAACAAGGCCAGTGGCGTGGTTTCGATGGCCGCCCTATCCGCTCGATTGTTAATATTGGAGTGGGGGGCTCAAACCTTGGGCCACTGATGGCTTGTGATGCGTTAGAGCAATATACACCCCTAGAAAGCAAACTGCTGGATGTTCATTTTGTATCATCAATGGATGGTAGTGAGCTTGAGAAGTTGTTGCCTTGGTTGGAACCGGCGACCACACTATTTATTATCGCCTCTAAAACGTTTACCACGATTGATACCTTGGCGAATGCTAATACAGCTAGAGAATGGTTGTTAAAAGCAAGCGGCAAGCCGGTTGAATTAATTAACCAGCATCATTTTATTGCTGCGACGGGAAATGTTGAGCGTGCAGAAAAGTGGGGAGTGCCTGAGAAAAACCAATTGTTGTTTTGGGATTGGGTGGGAGGACGATATTCTTTATGGTCCGTGATTGGCTTGCCTATTGCACTTAAAGTAGGCATGGAAAACTTTCGAGATATTCTTAAGGGTGCTCATGCGATGGATGTGCATTTTAGGGAAACGAGTTTCGATAAAAATTTACCAGTTTTGTTAGGCTTAATCGGCGTTTGGAATATTAACTTCCTGAATATTCATGCACATACCATTTTACCTTATGATGGGCGCCTTGCGCACCTGCCGTCTTATTTGCAGCAATTAGAAATGGAAAGTAATGGCAAGAGCGTTAATGGAAAGGGCGAACGACTTAACTACCGTACCTGTCCAGTATTATGGGGTGAGGTGGGCTCGAATGCACAGCATGCTTTTTATCAGCTTTTGCACCAAGGTACCGAGCTGGTAATGTGTGATTTTATTACTGCAGCTTTACGCTATGATGGCGAAGGTGAAGAGCTTCAATTGCAACATCAATTATCGCTGGCTAATTGCTTGGCACAATCAAGATTATTGGCGCTGGGTGATGAGTCGGCCAGTGATTTAAGCTATCAGCATTATGATGGTAACCAGCCGAGTACTACGATTATGCTAGATGAGTTAACGCCGGAAACATTTGGTGGACTGATTGCCTTATACGAGCATAAAGTGTTCGTGCAGTCGGTGATTTGGGAAATTAACCCATTTGATCAATGGGGAGTGGAGAAAGGGAAGAAAGTGGCATCCTCTTTGTTAGCAGAGTTTGAGTCAAATGTGAGTGACTATTTAGATTCGTCGACCCAGGGTTTAATTCAGCGCGTTCAAGCTCAGCGAGGTCAGCATGAAAATTAATGTATATGGTTCTGGACTTTCTGCCTGGGTAGCGGCTGCGTGTTTGGCTAAAGTGGGGAATGATGTTGCTATTTGTGAAATGTCGCCGACTGAACAGCAAGAGCTGAATAAGATTTCGACGGTGCGTGATGAGCCAAATTTATTACAACAATTAGAGCAGCAAATCGATAGTGGCCGTCTAGTGAGGCACTCACAGCGAGTATTACCAGAAGCAGAGATTCATTGGCTGGCCTTTCAACCAGAACAGCAAAACAAAGCTGAGGGGGTGATGGATCGGCTTTCTCAGGCGGACCAATATGGCTTATTGGTCGTTAACCAGTGTAACTTTGCGGTGGGTGCAACACTGGACTTGCAAGGGCGATTAGGTGAAAAAGGGTATGTTGTATATATCCCTGATAATTTGCAAGAGGGCTCAGCAATACAAGGGTTCAGTCACCCTAACCGCATTATTTTAGGTATAGATCAGGATGAGGCTTTGGCAAAAGCACGTGCGTTATTGAGACCGTTTACTACTGGCTTAGATGCATTACAGTTAATGAACTCTCGCGAGGCTGAGTTTACCAAGTTTGCCATTACCGGTATGTTGGCGATTCGTTTAGGGTATGTAAATGAGCTGGCAAATTTAGCTGACCAGCTAGGGGTAGATATTAGTGTTGTTCAAGAAGGAATGGGTGCTGATGCGAGAATTGGTGCGCACTATTTATCGCCTGGTTGTGGTTTTGGGGGGCAGAATTTTCATGCCTATGTAGCTAAGTTTTCTGGTATTTTCCAGCAGCAGCAACAGCAGTCATTACTAAAGGCGGTTGTTGGTGCAAATGAGGTGCAAAAAGAGCTGCCATTCAGGAAGTTGTGGCAGCACTTTCAGGGTAATTTGCAGAGTAAAGTGGTTGCGATTTGGGGCTGTTCGTTTAAGCCAGGAACAGCCAGCATTGATAATGCGCCTAGTATAAAAATAATTAATGCACTTATTGCTCAGGGAGTACAAGTGAATATCCATGATCCAGAGGCGGTGCCGAACTTAAAAAAATATTATACAAATGTGGGTTTGATTCGGTATTTTAAAACGCCGATGGAGGCAGTTGATGGTGCTGATGCATTGTTACTTGTCACGGAGTGGCCACTTTATTGGTCGCCTGATTATGCCCAGCTTGCCGAGGTGATGAAGGAGCGCTTGATTATTGATGGGCGAAATATTTTTGATAAGCAAATACTTAAGCAGTATGCGTTTTATTATTATGGTGTGGGTCGATAAGGTGAGGTTGGCTTAACTATGGATGCTTTTTCATTTCCGGGGTGGTTTATTAGCCGGAGCAGGCGGGTAAAACGTGCCGTTACCTTGTTATTTGATTTCATTATTATTACCTTAGCCTTGTGGGTTGCCTTTTCTTTGCGCCTAGGGGAACTTTATTTACCTAAAGACAGTGTTATGTGGTTGTTTGTTATCGCGCCTTTCATTGCCGTGCCCATTTTTATTAAGTTGGGCTTGTACCGTGCAATTATTCGATATATTGGTTTTCACTCGTTATGGGTTGTGGTTAAGGCTGTTTCACTTTATAGCTTGCTCATTGCTCTTTTTGTTTTATTAGCCGGTATTGAAGTGGTTCCACGCTCAGTTCATCTTATTAATTGGTTGGTAGCTTTATTGATGGTTGGTGGAAGCCGCATGGTTGTGCGTTGGTGGCTGGCAGGGGCAGTTAACGCAAGTGCAAGTGCAAGTGCAGTACGTAACGTTGTTATCTATGGTGCGGGGTCATCTGGTATGCAAGTGCTTGATCAGCTCAGCACAAAAAACGGTATGACCGTGATAGGTTTTATTGATGATGAGCCGTCGTTACATCGTCGGCAAATCAGAGATATTCGTGTACACCCTTTTTCTCATTTGAGTCGCCTTATTGAACGTTATGCAGTGAAGGATGTGTTGCTCGCTATGCCATCGGTATCTCGATCTCGTCGTAATCAAATTATTGCATTATTGGAACCTTATCCTGTAAAAGTAAAAACGCTGCCGACGTTAGCTGAAATTGCAGAAGGTGAGGTAACGGTTGATGATATACGAGATGTTGAGATTGAAGATTTACTGGGTCGTGACCAAGTACTGCCTAATGAATCTTTAATGGCGAAAAACATTCATAATAAAGTTGTAATGGTAACGGGGGCGGGAGGCTCGATCGGTGCCGAGCTATGTCGTCAAATTTTGAAGCAAAAGCCTAAAGAGCTCGTTTTATTTGAGCATAGTGAGTTTGCTCTTTATGCGATAGAACGTGATTTAGTAAAGCAGCCGTTGAGTGATGAGGTTATTATTAAGCCAGTGTTAGGCTCGGTAACAGATAAAAATAGAGTTTCACTAGCCTGCCATTCGGCTAAAGTTGATACTGTATACCATGTGGCTGCCTATAAGCATGTGCCATTGGTTGAGCAAAACCCGAGAGAGGCGATTCGAAACAATATTCTGGGTACCCTATATACGGCTGAGGCTTCTTTAGAAGCCAAGGTTGAAGACTTTATATTGATTTCTACTGATAAAGCTGTACGGCCTACAAATACCATGGGGGCTTCAAAACGAATGGCAGAATTAGTCCTGCAAGCGTTAAGTGCCAAATATAAAGATGAAACCTCAACACAGTTTGCAATGGTACGTTTTGGCAATGTGTTGGGCTCTTCAGGGTCTGTTATCCCCCTGTTTAAGCAGCAAATTAAACAAGGCGGCCCCGTGACTGTGACAGACCCCAAAATTATTCGTTACTTTATGACCATTCCTGAAGCGGCTCAGCTTGTCATACAGGCGGGTGCTATGGCAAAAGGTGGAGACGTATTCGTGTTAGATATGGGCGACCCCATCAAAATATTGGAGTTAGCAAAACGAATGATCCATTTAAGCGGCTTAGAGGTCAGGGATGACGATACGCCACATGGAGATATAGCAATAACCTTCACGGGCTTACGTTCTGGGGAGAAGCTATATGAGGAATTATTGATTGGTGATGATGTGATGAATACCGATCATGAAAAAATCATGAGAGCAAATGAAAGTATGATTCCCTGGGGTGAGTTGAAGTCTCTGATCGCCCGTTTAGAGCAAGCTATTGTTGAGAATAATGATATTGAAATCAGGGCTGTGTTATCAGAATCAGTGGCCGGTTATAAACCACAATGCGAGATTATGAACGTACTTAGTTAAAATAATTTATAGTGGTCAAACTAGGCGTTTTTGATCGGTTACATAAAGAATTGCAACTTAACATTGTGATTAGCTAAAAAAATAGATAGAATACGCGGCTCTTTGATAGACCCGCATCCCGAGTGAGTGGAATTAAGAAATGAAAACATTTAGTGCAAAAGCAGAAGAAGTAGAACGCGATTGGTATGTTGTCGATGCTGAAGGTAAAGCGTTAGGACGACTAGCTACAGAAATAGCGCATCGTTTACGTGGCAAGCATAAGCCAGAGTACACGCCGCATGTAGATACTGGTGACTACATTGTTGTGATCAATGCTGAGAAAATTGGCGTGACTGGCAACAAAGAAAAAGACAAGATGTATTATCACCATACTGGTTATATAGGTAACTTAAAGTCTATTTCATTAGGCAAGTTACGTGAGAAGCACCCAGAGCGTATTATCCAGTCAGCAGTTAAAGGCATGTTGCCGAAGAATACATTGGGTAGAAATATGTTCAAAAAAATGAAAGTATTCGTTGGCTCTGAGCACACGCATCAAGCGCAACAACCTAAAGTATTAGAACTATAACAAGAGTTTATTATCATGGCACAAACCCAATATTATGGAACTGGTCGTCGTAAAAGTTCAGTAGCACGTGTATTTGCGCGTCCTGGCAAAGGCGAGATTAAAATTAACAATGCAACATTAGACGCATATTTCGGTCGTGAAACAGACCGTATGATTGTCCGTCAGCCATTAGAAACAACTGAAGCGATGGATAAGTTTGATTTGCTTATTACAGTAAAAGGCGGCGGAACATCAGGCCAAGCGGGTGCTATTAGGCTTGGCATTACCCGTGCTTTAATGGAGTATGATGGCGAATTGCGTCCTGCGCTGCGTAAAGCAGGTTTCGTAACGCGTGATTCACGTGAAGTTGAACGTAAAAAGGTCGGTCTTCACAAAGCGAGAAAACGTCCTCAATACTCAAAGCGTTAATAGTAAGTGTTACCAAATTTATAAAAAAGCCCATTATTCAATGGGCTTTTTTATTGTGTGCTTAGAAAATATTACTGTATAGAATGACTGAGGTTTTTTCGTCTATAATCAAGGAGGACATTAGATATGGTGCGTAAATGGCAGATTATAAAGAGAAGTACCAGAAAGCGATTAAGGCGCTTGACGAGGTAGAGCAGGAGAGTTTCGAGAGTGTTCAAAGTTTATATAAGACGTTATTTAATATCTTAAATGAGCTAAAAGGCCGGCATAGTGAAATTGATAAGGCGATTGTTGCATTACCAAAAAGGCTGACGGGTAACTCAAGTCCACCGGTTGAAGAGCTTGAGCGTATTAAAGACTTAATTGTTAGTTATTTTGGAAGTGCTGATGACCTTGGTGCCGCTCCAAATGTTCTAGATACTCTATTATCTACTTTAAAAGTATCTGATGAGCTGCAAGATGGTATGGCTAAGTTACAGAAAGATTTAGCGCAAGCGGAAAACTCAAAAGATTTTGTTAAGCTTGCTAAAAAAACAGCTAGTGTAGTTCTTAAATCTATCCCCAATACAGGGGATATTTCATCAGATGCTTACTCAATTGAAGCAATTAACAAAGCTTTATTGTTGCAGCTAAAAAAGTGGGGCGAATCTGACGCGGAGTTGGAAAAATCAATAGATATAGCCAGTTTATTGCAAAGCCTCGAAAGCGTTAATAGTTTGCAGAGCCTTGAGCACTTTTATAAGGAAGTGTTCGAAGCGTTAGGCCAGCACTTATCTAAAAAAGACAAGTTTATTGTTGAGTTATCTAGGCTTATTGAAACAGTTGTGCATCAATTGGCAGAGATTTCGACTGACCTTGATAAGGAAAGCAAGAAAAGTTCTGAAGAGAGGAAAAGTCGGGGGCGTTTAACTGCATTAGTAGATCGTCAGGTCAACGCACTCAAAGATTCGGTGCATCATTCAGATAGTTTGAATATTTTGAAAACATTGTTATCGGAGCAATTGGATGAGTTGAATCAGACGGTATCTAACCTCGCGGCATTAGAGAGTGAGAAAGCTCAGGAGGAGGCCGAAGAGCGTGTCAAAAATATAATGGGTAAATTAAGTGTTGTTGAGTCTGAAGTGTCGGATTTGAAGGCATCTTTACATCAAGCGAATGAGCAAGCTTTTGTTGATGCATTAACTGGTGTACCAAACCGCCGAGCTTATGATGAAAGAATTAAATTAGAATTCAAGCGTTGGCAGCGTAAAAAGGAGCCTTTGGTTCTAGCGGTTATGGATATTGACCATTTTAAAAGTATTAATGATACTTATGGTCACCCTATTGGCGATAAGGTGCTGCGAACAATTAGCCAATTAGTGGATAAAAAAGTCCGTGATAGTGATTTTTTTGGTCGCGTAGGTGGTGAAGAGTTTGCAGTTATTTTCACAGGGATTGACCTAGACAATGCGCTTAAGAGGCTTGATCAATTTAGAGAGAGTATTGAGAGCTGTAAATTTGGCTCTAAGGGTAAAAGGATTTTAATTACGATGTCTGTTGGTTGTGCTTTATTTGATGAAGATGATGCGCCTGAAGATGTTTATGAAAGAGCGGATAAGGCTTTATATAAAGCAAAGTCGTCTGGAAGAAATAAATGCATTAGTGAGCGCGATATATAAAGCTTGATGTGTGAATATTTAGTGTTTAGTGTTTAGAAAACTGATGGCTTGATGGGTGCTTAAAAAGATGTGTTCTTCGCCCATTTTTTTAAGAAAAGTAGTTGTTCTTAACTTGTCCATGACAGGGCCTTTAACTTCTGCGAAATGTAGCTGGATATTGGCTTTTTTCAGCCGGTAGAGAATGTTGTCCAAGGACTCTAATGCACTGGAATCAATAAAGCTAATAGAGCTGCAAATAAGAACCACATGGTTGATGAACTGATTGTCTGCAACGAATCTCATAATAGTGTCTTCAAGATAATTTGTGTTGGCAAAATATAGATTTTCATCCACACGCAGAGCCAGAATTTCCTTATCTGTCACAACTGTGTGTCGATTGATATTTCTATAATGCTCGGTACCTTCTACTCGACCAACAATGGCGATGTGAGGTTGGCTACTTCTATGAAGGTAAAGCCCAATTGACATGGCAATACCTGCAACAATACCTGTTTCTACATTAATAATGAGCACTGTGAAAAAGGTGATAAGCATTGAGAAAGCATCTGTACGATCATAATTCCAAGCATGCTTGAATGTGTGGGTGTCAATAAGGGGTATAACAGCAAGAATAATAATGGCCGCTAGAGCTGCTTTAGGTAAGAAAAAGAACAAGGGCGTTAATGTAACTAAGGTTAAGCCAACTAACCCAGCGGTAATAACCGATGCTAACGGTGAATTGGCACCGGCTGAAAAGTTAACCATTGATCGTCCAAAGCCACCTGCAACAGGGAAGCCACCGCTAATGGCCGATGCGATATTAGCGCTGCCTAAAGCAGCCAATTCCTTGTTAGAATCAATTTTTTGCCGCTTTTGGCTAGCCATAGATTTGGCAATCGAGATGCTTTCTAAATAGCCAATTAAGGCGATCAATAAAGCGTTAGGAAGCAATTGCATCACTAGTTGAGGATTTAGATTAGGCAAAATCATATTGGGAAGCCCGAGGGGGATGTGACCGATAATTGGGACAATGAATTGCTTATTTAGCTCTAAATGGAAAACAGCAAAGGTGCTAAAAACAACAGCAAAAAGAGGGCCTGATTTTGAAATAAATTGAAGAGCCGCCTCTGTTGTACCTATTTTCTTTAATAAGTTAACAAGAGGTGATTTAAAACACCATAAGAGCAATAAACTGGCAATGCCAATAAGAAGTGTGACTACGTTACTCTGAGGGGCTTGAGTAATGATGAGATAAAGTGTTTCGTAAGCCGGGAGTCCGCGCGGGACGTCTAAACCAAAAATATGTTTCATTTGGCTTAATGCAATAATAATAGCGGATGCACTCACAAAGCCGGAAATAACTGGGTGGCTAAGGAAATTAATAACAGCGCCTAACTTGAGTATTCTCATCAGCAATAAAATAATACCAATGAGTAAAGCCAGTGTGTGGGCAGCACTCACTATTTCGTTTGCATGAACAATGTCCAGCTCAATGATAGTGGCGCCGGTCATTAATGACATAAGCCCAACGGGTCCAACGGCTAAGGTTCTACTGCTACCAAAAATAGCATATAAAATAAGAGGTAATACGGATGAGTATAAAGCAACTTCAGGCGGTAGCCCAGCTAACATACCATAAGCCATCGATTGTGGTACAAGCACTACGGCAACAATAATGCCGGCCAGCAAATCACCGTTTAGCTGAGCTCTTTGATAGTTCTTCAGCCAGTCAGGTAGTAACATTCTATAAGCCCCTATTGCGTGGTAATGCTTAAACGGTTGATGGATAATTTTGGTCGGAATGAGTGCTATCTTTTATACAAGTTGCCTAAGCCTCAAATTTAATATATCAAAATAACCTCTTTATAAGCGAGTTATATTTCGCATGTTGTGTTTGTATGCTTTTAACTACTTTTTTGTTGCGATGCAATAAAAAATAATAAAATCAAAAGGTTAAGATTTTTTTGTTGTTGCTTTTATGTGAGAACAATGTATTATTAATCTTAAGAACAAGGAGAGGAGGAAGCCATTTCTTTAATACCAATTAAAGAGAGGCGACTAAAAAACAATAATAAAAATAAAAACTGGGGGGCTTTTAGCCCCTTTTTTTTGTGCGTAATGAAAATAAGTGTGTCGGGCTGAGCTAATGCATTTGTTATAGGCTTAGGGTTTTAATACCTTGCTCGCTGGCGAGGATCACGGTGTCAGCGGCACGGTTGGCAAATAGACCTACCGTGACAACACCTGTGATGTTGTTTAGGGTATTTTCTAGTTTCATCGGCTCTAAAATATCTAGGCGCTGAATATCTAAAATAATATTGCCATTGTCTGTAATAAAGTTTTCTCGCCAAACAGGGTGACCACCTAGTGCGATAATCTCTCGAGCTACATAACTTCTAGCCATTGGGATTACTTCAACGGGTAGAGGGAAAGCACCCAGTCGAGAGACTAGCTTGCTTTGATCGGCAATACAAACAAATTGACGACTAGCAGCGGCAATAATTTTTTCACGGGTTAGTGCGCCACCCCCACCTTTGATCAGTTCTAAATTAGAATTTATTTCGTCTGCACCATCAATATAAACATCTAGTGAGCCGACAGCGTTTAAGTCAACAATGGGGATGCCTAATGCCTGTAATCTTACTGTGCTGGCTTCCGAGCTAGAAACGGCGCCTTCAAAGCGATGTTTAATGGGGGCTAATAAATCGATAAAATGATTAACAGTTGAGCCGGTACCAACACCTAATATGCGGCAGTCTTGTACATAAGGAAGAGCTGCTTCAGCAGCCTGCTTTTTCAGGTCGTCTTGCATAATGAGTGGTGGTGTCGGTTAATAAAGATGATCGATATGATATATCGCATTCAGTGGAGATCAGGATTTTTTTAATCATTATTTTTAAAATGAGTTACGCAAATAGTGTTTTGCTTTGACTGAGAAACAGGTTAATCCCTGCTCGGTAATAACGGCATCTAAAGGCACATCCCAGGGCTCGGGTTTGATGTCTTGGGTTTTTTGTACGCTATAAGCAATGCCAATTAACAGAGGTTTTTTTTGACAGAGAGGGTTACGCATAAAACTAAGGGTTCTATCGTAGTAACCACCGCCCATGCCTACGCGATGACCTAGGTGATCAAAACCAACCAGTGGAATAAGTATTGTTGATAACAGTCTTGGTGAAAGAACGTGCTTAATCGATGGTTCGGGAATATTGAAGCAATTGCTTTTTAACTCATCGCCCCATGAGTAGGATGAGAATTTAAGTTGCTGTTTGTTTAAAACGGGTAGGTAATGGCGGGATGGGCCAGCAGAGCAGGTTTTAATGAATAAATCGAGGGCCGGTTCACCATCGTTCGCGAGATAGCTGGCGATTTTTGGTGAGCGCAATAGCAAAGCAGTGCTTATGATTGATTGGTTGATAGAGTGATCAAATATTGTTCTATCTGAGGACGAAATATTATTACGTTTTTGACGTAATAGCTGTCTTAGTGAAATGGTAGTTTGTAACATAAATAAAAACGTTCCCCGCTAGCGCCGCATTAGGCTTCTACCTTAAACCGAAAGATTTAAGTGGGAGTCGGACACCTGCATTAGGCTTCTCTAGTAAGAGCATGCGCATCAACAAGTGATCTTTCTTCCCGAGTAGGTAATTAGGTCCAAGGGCAATTCACCTTATCTCGAACACCGCAGGGAACGCACTGATAGTTTACCCCTAAGTCTAGCGTTTAACACCTGATTTATACGACTATGAGTAATATAAGTTAGAGTTTTTTATAATTTAAAATTATAACGCCGTTATTGCTGGTGAGGCGTTAAGGGATTTAGTTGCTTGGAAGAGGTATTGTTTGGGGTTGTTGAATTTATTTGCCAAACGCATTGATAGCAAAGTCCAGCTTGTTTTGAAGAGCGTTAATTTTGTCGCTAATGTTTAGAGAAAGGCCGCTTTTCTTTTGGTCTTCAACCAGAAAGTCATGTGTAATATTGAGCCCAGCCATAACGGCAATACGATCGACTCCTACGATCCGACCTGACTGTTTAATATCCTGCATTTTGTCATCTAAAAAACGAGCAGATGATTCTAACCCAGCGCGCTCTGTTTCAGAACAGCTGACGCGGTACTCTTTATCTAAAATATGTAATGAAACGGTGATGGGTGTCGACATAATCAAATTTCCATTAATTTAAGCCTAGAGATCATTGATTCAACGCGTGTCCTTGCTTTTTCTGTTTTCTCCATTAATGCACTACGTTGTTGAATAAGATCTGCTTGTTGGGTCTTGAGTTGTTGGTTTTCTTCGTGCAAGTTTTGGCACACTTGTACAAGCGTATCAATTTTTTTCTCTAGGTGTTGCAGAGCAACTTCTGGGTTTTGTTCTTTGTTCACAAGGTAAATAGTAGGTGTGATTGAGGGCGAGGTCAATACCGTGACTAATATAGTCGGTAAATTTTGGTGACCTAGGTCATGGAATGATAGCATAGCTACCTTAATCAATTGTTTGGAGTATACAGTGAAGCGTTTGGGTAATTATGATGATTTGCAGCTGATTTTCGATGAACGTGATGCAAATATGAATGTCTCTGAGGCACATGGTCTTGCGTCAGGTATGCTTTGTGTAAATCTTGATGCTGAGTTTACTCAGTGGGTAACGGCGCTCTTTGATACAGAGGGTCAACTAAAAGCGTTAGCGAGTGAGGATAAGCAGAGCTTAATAGGTTTGTTTCAAGGCACATCAGAGTTGCTTAAAACGGAAGACTTTATTTTTGATTTATTATTACCCGGTGAAGAAGAGCGCATTGGTGCGCGAGCAGTAGCACTTAGCGAGTGGTGTCAGGGTTTCTTATATGGTGTTGCTTATATGGGGGTCGGTGATGATAAAGACTGGAGTGACGACGGCCGAGGCGTATTGCGGGACTTAATGGAAATTTCGCGCTTAGATGCAGATAGCGCGGATGACTCAGATGAACAGGCCTTTATGGAGTTGCAAGAATACGTCCGAATGGGAGTGCAAATTTTGATGTATGAGCTGCAGCCAATGGAAGACTCGGACGATGAGCCTACCATTCACTAATTAATGTATAAGGGGCTATTTCGTGCTTAAAAAACAACAAGAGTTTGCTCGACGCAGACAGCAGTTTCTACGCATGATTGGTGTGGGCAATATTGCAGTGTTTGCTAGCGCCTCCATATCAATGCGTAATAGTGATGTTGAGTTTCCTTTTCGTCAAAACAGTGATTTCTTCTATTTAAGTGGTTTTGATGAGCCTGAGTCAGTGATCGTTTTTGTGCCTGGCAGGAAACAAGGTGAATATATTTTGTTTTGTCGTGAGTTTGATGAAAAAACAGCCTTATGGGTAGGTGCTAATGCCGGTTTGGATGGGGCCATTAAAGACTATGCGGTTGATGATGCCTTTCCGATAGATGATATTGATGATATTTTGCCGGGCTTGCTTGAAAATAAAAATTGCTTGTATTTTCCAATGGGCGCGCAACCTAATTTTGATCAGAAGCTGATGGATTGGTCGCAGCAAGTGCGAAGCCGTTCGAGAGCGGGTGTTTCGGCTCCTGCCGAATTTATTTCATCGGATCACTTGTTGCATGAGATGCGGCTTATAAAGTCGGCATATGAAATTAAACAGATGAAAAAAGCGGCAAAAATATCTGTTGCGGCACATATTAAAGCCATGCAATCGTGCCGAGTGGGCATGTATGAATACCAAGTTGAAGCAAACCTTAAGCATCACTTTATGAATGAAGGTGCCCAGCAAGAGGCCTATCCAGCGATTGTTGGCGGAGGGAATAATGGCTGCGTTCTTCATTATATTGATAACAATGCGGTGTTAAAAGATGGTGATTTATTATTAATTGATGCCGGTTGCGAATGGGAAAAATATGCGTCTGATATTACCCGTACGTTTCCTGTTAATGGTGTTTTTAGTGATGAACAAAAAGCACTTTACCAGTTGGTTTTAGATGCTCAATATGCGGCCATAGAGCAAGTCCAACCCGGCCACCATTGGAATGACCCACATGACGCTGCGGTTAAGGTTTTAACGCAAGGCTTGGTAGCACTTGGTTTGTTAAAAGGTCAGGTGTCGACACTCATTAAAAATGAAGCCTATAAGCCATATTATATGCACCGAACAGGGCATTGGTTGGGGATGGATGTTCACGATGTTGGTGATTATAAGTTGGATAATCAATGGCGCTTACTTGAGCCAGGAATGGTATTAACGGTGGAGCCGGGTTTGTATATTCAGCCAGATGCTAAAGAAGTTGACGAAAAGTGGCGCGGTATTGGTATTCGCATTGAAGACGATGTGCTGGTTACAAAAAAAGGCCATGAGGTGTTAACCGAGGCTACCCCTAAAGAGGTGGTTGATATTGAGCGTCTAATGAGGGCAGCGAATGGTACTTGACTATGATGTGATCATTGTAGGTAGTGGCATGGTGGGTGGCTGCTTGGGGCTGGCTTTAAGCCAAACAACACTTCGTGTGGGGGTAGTTGAAGCAAGGTCAGCTGTGGAAAAACAAACTGATGATGCCGGTAAGCGAGCCATCGCCTTATCTTGGGGAAGTCGGTGTATTCTCAAGCAATTAAATCTCTGGCAAGAAATAAGTAATTGCGCGAAACCCATACGGCACATTCATGTGTCTGATAAAGGTGCTTTTGGTAAAACACGATTGTCAGCTAAAAAACAACAGGTGGATGCGTTAGGGTATGTTGTAGACGCGGTGCAAATTGAGACAATCGTGTCGACTAATTTGCTAGCCTCAAGCGTTGATATAATCTGTCCAGCAACGCTTGTCGATTACGCCGTTGGGAGTGAAAAAGTGGCTGTGACTATAAACCTAAAGGGTAAAGAACAAGTCGTATCGTGCCGGTTGTTAGTGGGCGCCGACGGTGGTTTATCTAACGTGCGCCAACTTGGCGAATTTGGCCTGAAAGAATACTCTTATGAACAGGAAGCCATAACCAGTTTGATCCAAGTCGAATCAGATCAGCATGATATTGCATACGAGCGGTTTACCTCAGAAGGACCGATCGCAATGCTGCCACATGTTGATGGTCTTTATTCCTTGGTGTGGACCATGCCGTCAACGTTAGCCGAGCAGGTAACACAATTGACGGAAGAGGCATTTTTGCAGCGCTTGCAGTCTCGGTTTGGTCAATGGTTGGGTGAGCTCTCTCTAGTAGATGCTTACCAAGTTTTCCCGTTAAGTTTGTTGCGAGTGTCTAAAACCATATCGGACCGTGTGGTGTTGATTGGTAACGCAGCACATCAACTTCACCCTGTTGCCGGGCAAGGTTTTAACCTAGGCCTGCGAGATGCGGTCATATTGGCGGACACATTAATGTCTACAGATGAGGATGTTGGCGCTGAAGAGGTGCTTGAAGCGTACGAGAATCAGCGGAAAACTGACCAAGCGCTGGTAACGGGTTTTACCGACAGTGTGATAAAGCTATTTTCGACTAACAATGCAGTATTGAGCTTATTGCGTAATAGCGGTTTGATGATGTTGGATAAAGTACCGGTGTTAAAAAACCAGTTTGCACGTCAAACGATGGGCTTGGGCGCCCGCTTTGCAAGATTAAGGTCGCACTAAAGGCTAATATGTTGTTATCTAGTTTAAGGCTAAATGTGAGTGCTTTTATGAGAGAGGTGGGTTAATGAAGGGTATAACGTATCAAGTTGCCATTGTTGGTGGCGGTATGGTGGGTGCTACGCTTGCCTGCTTGCTTGCAAATCAAGGTGTTTCTGTTGCCTTGATTGATGCAGGCGACCCAACCGAGACATGGGCGGACGATAGTTATGATCAGCGTGTGTCTGCATTAACCTTAGCATCCATTAATGTGTTTAAATCATTGGGCGTTTGGGCTGAGATTGTTCGGCTAGGTGAGCAGCCGATGGATAAAATGTTCGTCTGGGATCATTTTGCCAGTGGTGAGCTGGCGATAGATTCAGCTGATGCGGGTGTAATGACAATGGGTTCTGTTGTGGAAAACCGATTAACCGTACTTGCGTTGTGGAAAAAACTACAGGCGTTAGAGGCTTGTGATCTGTATAGGTCTACACAGTTAGAAGGGTTTGATATCAGTGAAAAGAACGTCGATATACAGTTTTCAAATGGTGACCATATTAATGCCTCGTTATTGGTAGGGGCGGATGGTTCGAGTTCTAAAATAAGGCAGCTGAGCGGCATACAAGCGTATGGCTGGAGTTATCAGCAAGAAGCGCTTGTAGCAACTGTCAAACCCGAAAAGCCACATCAAAATACAGCATGGCAGCGATTCTTACCTGAGGGGCCTTTGGCGCTGCTGCCGTTGCGAAATGGTTTGGTGTCTATTGTTTGGACGTCGAAACCAGAAACAACGGAAGCTAACTTACAGCTATCTACTGTCGAATTTTGTGCTGCACTCGCTGATGCATCAGAGCATCAGTTAGGTGGTTTTGAGTTAATGGGGGCACGCGGTGCATTTCCATTAAAACTCCAGTTTTCATCAGAGTATTGCCAGCAGCGACTGGTGTTAATTGGAGATGCGATTCATACTATTCACCCGTTAGCAGGGCAGGGTGCTAATTTAGGACTAAAAGATGCAGTTACTTTGGCTAAGGTCATCTTAAGCGCATCTGAATCGAAGCGCGATATTGCAAGCCAGCAAGTATTGCGGCGTTATGAGCGCCAGCGCAAGGGTGATAATGCGCTGATGATGGCGATGATGGATGGTTTTAAACGCCTTTTTAGTGCAGACGACACGTTGGTTAAATTAGGCAGAAGCTCTGGCATGGGGCTGATTAACCAATCAACCCTATTGAAAAACAAAATTTGTCAATACGCGATGGGTGTGTGAGCCGCCTAGTTAACCTTAAGTAAACCGGACAAGGCATGAGCATGCTCAGAGGCGGATTTCCCTATAGGGGTTAAGTAACCGCCGTCGACTTTGTCAGTTAAGCCTTTCTTGAATAAACGCGCGGCTGCTGCAATAGTGGCTTCGCTTGCATCATGGTGTATTTTTATCCCTTGCTCTGTATTGCTTATGTCATATTGGGTAAGGATGTTGATTTCATCAAGCATATCTTGGTTGAATTTCATTATTTAAAGTCTCTCAAATTAATGTAACTAAAGTGTGCGTTTGATAGGAACAGTAACACTATTTTTTTGACTGGGCAAAACAGTAGTCAGTATTCAGCAAAAAGTCTTGTAGATGGAATTAGCCGTATTAGCCATGTATAATGACCGCTCAATTTACCTCTTTTGGGAGAGATCGGTTAATCGCCGACGCCGAAGGCGCAATCCGTCCGGAATCGCTCAGGCAAATGGACCATAAGAAAGGTCATTATGTTGAATGATCAATTGGCTCTGGAGAGCGGCTTAACACTTGAGTTGAGCACACCGAAGAGGAAAGAGAGCGATAGCTCTTAAACTTTCAGGTTTTGGACAGAGGGGCGGCATGTGGTTTTCGCGTGCCGCCCTTTTTTTGTGCTGAGAAATTAGATGACTAGACAAACAATTTTAAATGATGCGCACCGTAAACTAGGTGCTCGAATGGTGGATTTTGGTGGCTGGGAGATGCCTGTTAATTACGGTTCGCAAATTGACGAGCACCATGTGGTTAGAAGCAGTGTTGGCATGTTTGATGTGTCACACATGACGGTTGTTGATATTCATGGGCCTCAAGCAAAGTTATTTTTACAATACTTATTAGCGAATGATGTGGCAAAATTAACCCGCCAAGGTAAGGCGCTATATAGTTGCATGTTGAATGAATCGGCTGGCATTATTGATGATTTAATCGTTTATTTTTTGGATGATGAAAACTATCGACTGGTTGTTAACGCATCAACGCGAGAGAAAGACTTGGCATGGATCGAAGAGCAAGCAAAGTCTTTTGATGTTAGCGTGAGCGAACGCTCTCAGCTGGCAATGATCGCGGTGCAAGGGCCAAAGGCTCGTCAAAAGGTTTGCCCAATATTACCCGAACGATTAGGCTTATCTGCAGCGGAAATTAAACCGTTTAGTGCCTGTTGGTTTGGTGAGTGGTTTGTCGGTAGAACAGGTTATACGGGCGAAGATGGTTTTGAAATTATGTTACCAGAGGATAAGGCTGAAGGGTTTTGGAATCAGCTGATTCAAGTAGGTGTTAAACCTTGTGGGCTGGGTGCGCGCGATACGCTTAGGCTGGAAGCTGGAATGAACCTGTACGGCCAAGACATGGATGAGAATCAAAACCCGCTAGAATCTGGGCTTGCTTGGACAGTAGCGTGGCAGCCCAATGATCGCGAATTTATCGGCAGAGCCGCACTTGACGCGATAAAGAAGCAAGGCTTAAATAGCAAATTTGTTGGCTTGCTTCTAGAGGAAAAAGGCGTGCTAAGGGGGCATCAACCCGTCGTGTTAGACGATGGCTCAGTGGGTGAAATTACCAGTGGTGGTTACTCTCCAACAATGGCTCGCTCAATTGCGTTGGCACGAGTGCCTGCAAGCATTGGCGAAACATGTAAAATTGATATGCGTGGTAAATTAAAAGAAGCAACAGTCGTTAAGCCCTGTTTTGTCCGTCAGGGTGAAATACAAATCGACGTTTAAGATATAAGATTAATTTAAGTTGTTGTTTAAATAAAACTGATACCCGACTGGGTAAAATAAAGGAAAAATATGTCAAACACACCTGATGATAGAAAATATGCTGATTCACATGAGTGGGCACTATTAGAAGCCGATGGTAATGTCCGTGTGGGTATTTCTGATCACGCACAAGAACTGTTGGGTGATTTGGTTTTTGTAGAGTTACCAGAAGCCGGGCAAAGTGTTGGTAAAGGCGATGAGTGTAGTGTGGTTGAATCGGTAAAGGCCGCATCTGATATTTATAGCCCGGTAACGGGTGAAATAATAGCGATTAATGATGCACTAGAAGACAGCCCTGAAGCAATTAATGAATCCGCGTATGAAGATGGTTGGATTTTTATTGTGAAGCCAACTGATACCAGCGAACTGGATGAATTATTAGATGCTGATGGTTACCAAAATTTAATAGAAGACGAGTAATAAGATGCCGTTTATTCCGCATACGGAGCAAGATGTTGAGCAAATGCTATCAGCCATAGGCGTCGATAGTATTGACGATTTGTTTGATGAAATACCTGAAGACTTACGTTGTGGTGAGCTAGAAAAAATACCGGCAGGCATGAACGAGATGGAGGTGACGCGCTTGCTTCGTGAACGTGCAGCTCAAGATGGGTTGCCTCTTTGTTTTCTTGGTGCAGGTGCTTACGAACACCATATTCCAGCCGCTGTTTGGGAAATAACAACTCGTGGCGAGTTTTATAGCGCCTATACACCGTATCAAGCGGAAGCCTCGCAAGGTACCTTGCAATTGTTGTACGAATACCAGTCCATGATGGCGAGCTTAATGGCGATGGATGTCTCTAATGCGTCGCTATATGACGGCGCGTCAGCACTAGCAGAAGCCGTTTTAATGGCGGTACGTGCGAATAAAAAGTCTAAATCGCGAAAAATTTTAATGCCGTTAACAGTAAACCCTGTTTACCGTTCGGTAACAGAAGCGATTGTTAAGAACCAGAATATTGAGTTAGTGGACGTGCCGTACAATGCGGAAACGGGTCAAACTGATCTAGAGGCACTGACACAGTTTGTCGACGAGGGCTTTGCCGCCTTGGTTATCCCGCAGCCAAATTTTTTTGGGGTGCTAGAGAATGTTGATGCGCTTACTACATGGGCAGCGGCAAATAAAATGTTGTCAATCGGCGTTGTAAACCCTATGGCAATGGCATTATTGAAACCCCCAGGCGAATGGGCTGATACAGGCGTGGATATAGTCTGCGGTGAGGGGCAGCCTTTAGGGGTGCCATTAGCGTCGGGTGGCCCTTACTTTGGTTTTATGTGTTGTAAGCAACAGCACGTCAGACAAATGCCAGGGCGAATTATTGGTCGCACAACGGACTTAGAGGGGCAGCAAGGTTTTACCCTCACACTTCAAGCGCGTGAACAACACATTAGGCGCTCAAAAGCGACATCAAATATTTGTACAAACCAAGGTTTATTAGTAACCGCAGCGACTATTTATATGTCTTTGCTGGGTCCACAGGGACTAAAAAAAGTAGCACTTAATTCACATAAAAACACGCAGCTGTTAAGGCAGCGCCTGATGTCGATAAAAGGCGTTAAGTCAGTATTTAATGCCCCTATTTTTCATGAATGTGTTGTGCAGCTGGACACAGACGTTAAACAATTAATAAATACCTTGGCGCGAGAGCACCATATATTAGCTGGTTTTGAGGTGTCTGCGCATTATCCAGAGTTGGGTAATGCCTTGATGGTTTGTGCCACTGAAACACGCACAGAAAACGATATTGAGCAATTTGCAACAAAACTCGATACATTATTAAACGGATAGGAGAAATAAGCATGGCAACAATTACACTACAAGGTAATGCAATTCATACAAACGGTGATGTTCCAGCCGTCGGTTCTCAGGCACCAGACTTTAGCTTAACCACCAAAGAGCTGGCAGATGTTTCACTGGCCGATTATGCCGGTAAAAAGAAAATAATTAGTATTGTGCCAAGTTTGGATACACCAACTTGTCAGCTATCAACGAAAAAATTTAATGATCACGCTAAGAACCATCCTGACACAGTTATTCTAGTGGTGGCGGCGGATTTACCGTTTGCGATGTCACGTTTTTGTGGTGATGAAGGCTTAGAAAATGTGGTTACCTTATCAATGATGCGTGACCGTAATTTTGCAAAAGACTACGGCGTGCTAATTGATGATGGACCGCTAAAAGGCATTACCGCGCGAGCGTTGATCAGTTTAGATGAAAACAATAATGTAATTACATCGGAGTTGGTGAGCGAAATTGCCGATGAGCCGGATTACGAGACAGCCTTAGCCGCCTTATAAAAAGAGATATATTGACATGCTGATATTCGAGCAATCGCACCATGGGCGAGCAGCAAACGCTCAACTGCCACAAGATAACGGTGCTTTGGCATCACTGCCGGCGGATGCTTTAAGAGCTTCAAAACCAAATCTTCCAGAAGTTTCTGAGATGCAAGTGGTGAGGCACTTTACTCGTTTGTCGCAAAAGAATTTCTCGATTGACACGCATTTTTACCCATTGGGTTCATGCACGATGAAATACAATCCTCGTGCCTGTAATACCTTGGCGAGCTTGCCCGAATTTAGCGGACGGCATCCGCTTGGGCCAAGCTTACATGGACAAGGCTTTTTATCGTGCATGTATGAACTGCAAGGTATCTTGAAAGAAGTGACAGGTATGCAGGCAGTGTCGTTGTCACCAGCAGCAGGGGCTCAAGGTGAGTTTGCAGGTGTGGCGATGATTAAAGCCTATCATGATGAGCGTAAGGATACTGCGCGGTGTGAAATACTCGTACCGGATGCGGCGCACGGAACTAACCCCGCATCGGCTGTTATGTGTGGTTATAAGGTGCGTGAAATTCCTACCGGAAAAAATGGTGATGTTGATATTGAGGCGTTAAAAGACGCGATTGGTCCACAAACAGCTGGAATAATGCTAACAAACCCAAGCACGTTAGGTGTGTTTGATCGCAAAATTAAAGACATTGCAGACATCGTTCATGAAGCGGGTGGCTTGTTGTATTACGATGGTGCTAACTTAAACGCAATTTTAGGTAAGGTTCGCCCCGGCGATATGGGCTTTGATGTGATTCATATGAATTTACATAAAACATTCTCAACGCCACATGGCGGTGGTGGTCCTGGCGCTGGTCCGGTGGGCGTGAGTAAACGCTTAAAACCTTACTTGCCTGTGCCAATTGTCGGTAAAAAAGGTGGGCAATATGAGTTATTAGACGAGAATGATTACCCTAATACAATCGGTAGGATGTCTGCGTTTGCTGGTAATGCTGGTGTGTTATTGCGTGCGTATATTTATGCCAAGATGCTGGGCCGTGAAGGTATGTCAAGAGTGGCAGAATTTGCGACCTTAAACGCAAACTACCTATTAAAGCGTTTAATGGAGGTGGGTTATGATGCGGCATATCCTGAGCGACGCGCTACGCACGAATTTATTTTAACGCTCAAGAAACAAGCAAAAGAGCTTGATGTGACGGCGATGGACGTAGCGAAGCGCCTCTTGGATTACGATTTCCATGCGCCAACGACATACTTCCCCTTGTTAATACCTGAGTGTTTATTAATAGAGCCAACGGAAACCGAAGCGAAAGAAACGTTAGACGGTTTTATTGATACGATGGCGCTTATTTTGCGAGAAGCGAAAACAGATGGCAGTTTGCTTAAAGAGGCGCCTTATACTTTACCGGTTAGGCGCTTAGATGATGTGAAGGCAGTTAAGCAATTAGATGTGGTTTGGAATAAAAGAGAGAGTAAATGAGTGCGTTAATTTGTGGGTCAATGGCTTTTGATACCATTATGGTATTTCAAGATAAGTTTAAAAATCATATTTTGCCAGATAAAGTACACATGCTGAACGTGTCCTTTTTTGTGCCTCACTTACGCCGAGAATTTGGTGGTTGTGCAGGAAATATCGCCTACAATTTACATTTATTGGGCGAAAAAGCCCTGCCGATGGCGACGGTGGGAAAAGACTTCGGGCCTTATGCTGAGTGGATGAGTGAAAGAGGGGTGAGCCAGACTTATCTTAAAGTTCTTGAAGACGATTACACTGGGCAGGCATATATCACAACAGACGAAGATGATAATCAAATAACTGCCTTTCATCCGGGAGCTATGGCTCGTTCAGAGCTGAATACCGTCCCCAAAGATGCTGATATAAAAGTAGGCATTGTGTCACCCGATGGCAAAGCCGGCATGCTTGAACACGCGAAACAGTTTGTCGAAGCTGATATTCCCTTTATTTTTGACCCAGGGCAAGGCATGCCCATGTTTGATGGTGATGAGCTTAAGCTGTTCATCAAACAAGCAACGTGGGTGACGGTGAATGATTATGAAGCGGCTATGCTTCAAGAAAAAACAGGTTTGTCACCGCACGAAATAGCAGAACAAGTAGACGCACTGATTATTACCAAAGGGGGCGAAGGTTCGTTGATCTATACAGAATCAAAGCGTATTGATATTCCTCCAGCAACAGCAACTGGTTTGGTTGACCCAACCGGTTGTGGAGATGCCTATCGTGGCGGTTTATTATATGGACTGATGAATGGACTGGATTGGGAAGTAACAGGGCGCATAGCAGGTTTAATGGGCGCGATTAAAATAAGTCATGCGGGTACGCAAAATCATTTCGTTACATTGGATGAGATCAAGGCGCACTATGCCGAACAGTTTGGTGGTGCATTTTAGTATTGAATTGCAGATACCTTAAAACTTAAGAATATGAGTTAAACCTACTATGTTGTTATAGCGGTGCTTCAGTAAGCTTGCTACTGGAGGTTTTTTTGAAAGATTGAGATATTCTTGTCCCATATTGAGTTTCTTGCTCGCGGCCTATTTGTTCTTGTTGGCGCTCAATTTCAAGATTTTGAGATCTTAGAGGATTCATTCCCATAATACCTTGTGAGTCGCAAGCCAACAGAAATAAGCTGGCGAGAGCTGCCAATGTTATATGTTTATATTTCATTGTTTTTTTCTTCATGTATCCTTTCTCTAAACAAATAAAGTCATGTTGATGGGGATAAAGTATAGCTTTAATTTTTTAAATGTTTTGTGGGCATGGCTGGACAGTAATTTCGCTGGAGTTTTCCATAATGCTTTTCACTATTGTGTCATTCGACACTGAACTATAAATTTATTTGGATATTGAGTTCATCGAAAAGATTAAAAATATAGAGTGTCAGTCGAGTATTAATGTGAGCTGATTATTGAGTGTGTGCCACTGAACTGCATGCTGATAAAGTTGTTTTTGCTAGTAGTGCTTTAGCAATAGAAAGTCTGGTTTTGTAACAAAGGGGAGAGGCTAGGTATTGATTCAAAGCGGGTGACTAAGCTTAATAAAGTCTCTGGATCAATTTGGAGTGATTGCAACGCTATTCACCTTCTAGGGTTAGTTGTGAGTAAATAAATGCATAACAGTCTGCCCCGTTAACTAGCGTATAAGTCAGATAACATAGGAGATACTGACTTGAGTCCATGTATAGATGGACTCAAGTCAGTTGTTTTATAGCCGCTTAGTATCAAGCTTCAAACGACTTAAAGTACTGCTGTGTTGCGGCAACATTGTTTGCTACAATTTTCTTGAAAGCATTTGTTATGTGATAAAGGTCAGTTGGTTTGCCTTCAATGATTCGTTTGTAAAAAATACCTGTTTCTTCGGTTGCTTTGGCTGCACCGCATACCACAGTTTCGTTAAGCTCAGCTGTTTGGCTGATAAGTTCTTGAGTTTTAGTTTCAATTTCATCTATGTTTAGCATAGTTATTTCCTCTATTAATTAAATGATGCGGTGCACAATATCTCATGTGATCTATTCCATGTCAATAAAAAATCTTAATTTTGCTTGACATGAAATAAATTGGGTAACCCCTTGCAGAGCTAGTTTGTTAGGCTCGGTAGCTACAATAGCCGTGGGTGGAATTAATGGGTGAAAAGTTGGGCAGAGTCTAAACAACAGCTAGATAGGGTAATAATAATTAAACAATGGAATCAAAATTCTTTGTTCGTGGGGTTCCAGAGTTTTGCTGGCGGATAGTTTTTTAATTAACTTTAAAGTTATAAGAGCTAGATCCCCAAGCCAAAGAACATTAGAATAAATATCATCAATTGCTAATAAATAAAAGAAAATTGATATTTTAGGATAGGTTTAATCACTTTACATAGGGGGAGGAGATGGACTATTTACGTTATTATCTTGGTGCACTGATTATTTTTATTGGTGTGATCGGTTTTTATCTAGGAGGCGCATGGGTTTGGTTGGGTGCTAGTACGTTTATCCCACTCATCTTGATCGATATTTTTTCAGAAAAGGACCTTCGGGTGCGTAGCATCTCAACGCCTTGGCTCGCGGACTTGCCACTCCATTTGCACTTTTTTTTCATGCTTGCTTTATATGCTGCGCTTTTGTACTGGGTTAAGGCCGAGCAAGTTGCTACACAGTCCATTCCTATAAGCTACCTTCTAGGTGCAATACTGTCCATGGCTTTAATTAATGTTGCCCCTACCGCGGGTATTGGTCATGAATTACTGCATAGAAGAAATCCAGTTTCACGCTTTTTTGGGACTCTAATAGGTACATTTGTTGCTGACCCAACGCGAGATGTGGCGCATGCTCACACTCATCATATTCATTTAGGTAGCGTTAATGATTCAGATACCTGCCCTCGTGGAAAAACGATCTACAGTTTTGCCTTTAGCGCAACCTGGGGCAGCTTAAAGGATTTTTATCAAATGGAAAAAGCAAGGTGCGCTATAGCAAGTGAGTCAATCTTTTCACCCAAGGGTCGTATTTTTAAAGCCATATTGCAATTGGGAATTTTGTTGCTTATTAGCTTCTTAGTGGCAGGTACTTATGGCTTTATGATTGTTTTAAGTAGTTTGATCTTAGCAAAACTATTTATTGAAATGCTTAATTATTTTCAACACTATGGCATTGTGCGTGTTGAAGAATCTCCAAATCAAAGTCATCATTTATGGAATCACTTATCACCTGTTTCAAGAGTTATTGCATTTGAAATAACGAATCATAACGACCATCATCGTGATTCGTATATTCCGTATTATGAGTTAAAGCCTCATCTAACGGGTCCGCAGATGCCGAGTATATTCTTATGCTTCTTAAGCGGGCTTATTCCACCGCTATGGTTTAAATATATTGCAAAACCAAAGCTTAAGGACTGGGATCTAAACTATGCCACCGCTGAGGAAAAGGTGCTTGCTAGAGCAGCTAATAAAAAAGCAGGTTGGCCTGATTGGCTAGCAGAGCCGGAGACTTGAGTTTCAGATAAAGGACATTGACGCTATTAAAAGAATAGTTTAGCTTTAGCTAATATAAGAAGAATTTTAAAAACAAAAAGAGGCTCATCTATGAAAACAAAAAAACAACTACACTTTGGTGCTTTTATGCGCCCAGCTAGCATACATAGTTGCAGTTGGCGTTACCCCAACGCATTTTCAGATGCTAACTTTAACTTTAAACACCACATTCGTTTTGCACAAACCTTGGAAAAAGGACTGTTTGATGCCATTTTCATGGCTGATCACGTTTCATTGTTAAATATGCCGGATGAAGCGTTAAAGCGTAGCGCAACGGTTGTATCACTGGAGCCGCTCACGTTATTACCTGCTCTTGCTGCTGTCACAGAGCATATCGGCCTAATTGCCACGGCATCAACAACCTATACCGAGCCTTATCACATTGCACGTAAGTTTGCCTCTTTGGACCATATAAGCGACGGCCGTGCTGGCTGGAATGTTGTTACTTCAGCCAATCCGCTTGAAGCGCTTAATTTTGGATTAGAAGAAGCTGTTGAGCATGATGTTCGATATAGACGCGGTAGAGAATGCTATGAAGTGGTGACAAAATTATGGGATAGCTGGGAGGACGATGCGATTATTCAGGACACTGACAGTGGCATATTTGCAGACCTTGATAAGTTGCACCCTCCAAAGCATAAGGGTGAGTTTTATTCTGTAGAGGGTGCGCTGAATGTTGCCAGGCCTGTTCAGGGATGGCCATTAATTGTTCAGGCGGGTGCGTCTGAAGCGGGGCGGCAGTTTGCATCTGAAGTGGCTGAAATGGTTTTTTCCGCAGCCAGTACCATACCGACTGCAAAGGAATACTACAATGATATAAAAACTCGGGCAAAGGCCTATGGAAGGGACCCAGAACACCTTAAGGTTTTCCCCGGTTGCTTTGTCATCATTGGCGATACACTGGAAGAAGCAAAGAGTAAAAAACGTCAATTAGATAGCATGGTTGACCCTAGCACTGGCATGGGTTCTTTGTCTGTCTTACTGGGCTGTGATGCAAGTCAATTTGATCTGGATGGACCGCTTCCCGAAATACCTGAAACCAATGCCGGTCAAACGGGCCGGCAAAAGCTGGTCGATATGGCAAAAGAGGATAATATGACCGTCCGCGAGCTAGCTCAATATGTCGGTGGGTCTTTTGGATGTTTAGAAATGGTAGGGACTGTTTCGATGATTGCTGATCAAATGGAAGAATGGTTAGAAGCGGGTGCCTGCGATGGGTTTAATATCATGTTTCCTTTCCTACCCCAAGGACTTGATGATTTTGTAGATAAATTGGTGCCTGAGTTACAAAAACGTGGAGTTTACCGGACTAGCTATGAAGGCAAAACATTGCGTGAAAACCTGGGCTTGCCTCGGCCTAAAAATCGTTATACCAGCTAGCCGCTTAGGCGATTAATAGGTGGAGAATAATAAATGCTTCATTGGGTGGTTAAACCAATGAAGCGGCTAGGAATTTCTGACAGTTAGATTTTTTGCTTGTATCGATGTTTCGTGAATAAGTGAACTAAACCTGCTGGCTCCTTGGTTCCTCAATGACAGAGTAAGGATTTGGCTAATGACGAGTTTGCAAGATGGAAGTACTACAATAAAACAACAAAAAATCAGCAAAGTACCCGTTTTGGTTGTTGGCGGTGGCCCTGTTGGGTTAACGCTGGCGATGGATATCGCCTCGCATGGTGTGGAAACCATCGTTCTTGAAAAAAGAGCGGCAATGGAAGCACCAGACCCACGTTGTAATCATGTTTCAGCAAGAACAATGGAGGTGTTTAGGCGACTTGGTTTTGCAGAAAAAGTGAGGAACACGGGCTTGCCTGCCGACTATCCACACGATGTGTCTTATACCACTAGTCTTTTCGGTTATGAGCTTGGGCGCGTTAAGATCCCATCTAGGGCAAACCGATTTAATGATGCAGGCTATGCCGACGGTGGCTGGCCGACACCAGAGCCACCTCACCGTATCAATCAATCTTTTATGGAGCCGGTGCTGTTTAAGCATGCCTCTGAAAACGTTGATAAATTAACGATTATTTCAAACTTTCAAGTGACTGATGTTAATCCCGTGGATGAGAAGGTTTATGTAACGGGGCATGATTTAGTAACCGGAGAAGCGTCCACCTTTGAAGCAAGCTATGTAGCGGGTTGTGATGGGGCTAGCAGCATGGTGCGCAAAACCTTAGGTATAGAGCTTCAAGGGGATGATAATTTAATGCACTCGATGATGGCCAGTATTACGGCCCCAGACCTTTTAAGCAAAGCGACGTGTAATCCTGCTTGGATGTATTGGGTTATGAACCCGAAACAGCCCGGTTGTGTTATTGCGCTTGATGGTAAAGATAAGTGGGTTGTTAATGCCTTTTCTTCTACACAGCCGGATCCAGATACGTTTGATTGGAAGGGGGCTGTACGTACTATTATTGGGGATGATGTAGAGTTTACTATTGAAGCTAAAAAACCGTGGTCGGGTCGCCGCCTTGTAGCTGATAAATTTTCAAAAGATCATGTTTTTATTCTGGGTGATGCCGCGCATAACTGGTTACCAATGGCCGGGTATGGAATGAACGCCGGTATTGCCGATGCCGCAAACCTCGCGTGGAAAATTGCAGCGGTAGTAAACGGCTGGGCGGATAAGAAACTACTCGATACCTTTCAGAATGAACGCCAGCCGATTTTAGGTCAAGTATCGTCAATTGCAATGATTATCCGCAAAAAAAATAATTTACAACTACCCGATTACATTGAAGAAGAGAGTGAAAGAGGGCAAGCCGCGCGTGAAGAGACGGGTCAGTTTATGATGGAAACTGATAGCGCTCAATTTGCATGTATTGGGCTAAATTTTGGCTATTTTTATGAGCAGTCGCCTGTGATTGCTTATGATACGAGCACCCCGCCCACATACACCTTAGGTAGTTATACACCATCAACATCTCCAGGTTGTCGGGTTCCTCATGTCTGGATGAATGATGGTGCTTCCTTGTTCGATAAACTGGGGCCAGAATACACCTTGCTTTGTTTAGATAACGCCATAGACCTTTCAATGATTGAGCAGGTTGCGGAAAATATGAAGTTTCCTTTAAGTGTTCTTAATTTACAAGGTAAAGCAAACACAACAGTCTTTGATGTTCCCTTAGTATTAGTACGGCCTGATCAACATATTGCGTGGCGTGGAACACAATTGCCATCAGACCCGAAAGTATTACTTAATCAGGTTTGTGGCTTTAATGCATAAAACCAAAAGGCTCAGGCTTGATTGATTTGTCTTTTAGATAGATTAGTTTTGACCACATCATGAAAGGTAACAGGTTTTACTCTTCATGATGTGGTTAAAATAACGACTTTTTAACACATGCGGCTTATGCGTCGCATACCAAAAAATAGCGTGTGGGGATGTTAGTTTTTACTATCACCTGATTGAGGTAAACAGGCCATAATAGCTTTATGTTGCCCAGCTAGTGCCTTATCAATTAAGCCTGGGAATAAACCATTCAAACGGCCAAATAATCGTTCTTGCCAACCAACAAAATGTCTAGCCTTGTTACTTTGTAAAAAGGTGACGAATTCGGTCGCTACTTTTTCAGCGGAGTCAATATTCGCCTTAATAGCAATATTAAGGGCCTCTGCATTGGCATCGTTGAAAGGCGTTTTAGTACCGCGTGGTGCGAAATAGCAAACATCAACCGTGCCACCATGAAGCTCTCGACGTAGCGCTTCTGTAAACCCTTTTACACCGTATTTGCTGGCGCTATACACGGTAAAACCCGCAAATGCTAAGCTGGCAAATGCTGAGCCAATATTAACAATTTTGGCAGATGGTTTTGTTTGCAATAACGGTAATAATTGCTGTGTTAATAAAATGGTGCTAGTTAAATTAATATTAATAACTGAAGAAATTTTTTCCTCACTCATGGTTTCAAAGCGTGTAAACGCACTGACGCCGGCGTTATTAATAAGCATATCAAGGCCATCGGCATGCTGCTCACAATGTTCTTTAATGGCTTGACGGCCTACCGAGGATGAAATGTCGGCCACTAGAATATCATGCTGTCCAGTAAGCTGTTGCTTAACGGTTTCAAGCTTTTCTTGGTTACGCCCTACTAAAATAAGCTGAGCACCTAACATTGATAACTCTTTGGCGATTGCAGCGCCAATACCACTGCCAGCACCTGTTAATAAAATTACTTTATCGTTATACATCTAAGTCTCCTTTAATTCTGTTGTCAGCGCACGAATAAATCACCGTACAAGCGGTGACTTTTATTGCGTTGAGAATAAGTATACCTTGAATGTAGCCGCGCAGTTAAATTGGCTAAAGAAGAGATCGTGCTGGCAGAGGCCGCTTTAGCCATTTGTTCTGCTTCATTGCTATTTTCGTTAACCCTTTTATGGACAAAGGATTTTGTACCCGTATTATTCACCTTTTCCATTTAAAAAAATTAGAGCTTATTGATGTGCGCTTACTGAGCTTAATGAGCAGTCTAGAGTGGTTACAATTATATTTACTTAGCCACTAGCATTGCGTTAAGCTCATCTTTTAAGTGTAAGCGCTTAAGCTTTAAACTCTCTACTACGCTATCAGATGGTGTTTCAATACTCTGCTGAATACGCGTCATTTGGTGAGTCAAGTCATTATATTCATCGAAGAGGCGCCTAAAATGGCCGCCTTTCATTTTTAATTCATGAATTTTATCTTTGTGTTCTGGAAATTCATGATGCAAATCGTGTAGTTCTCCAAACATATCTATACCCCTTGTAGTATTGGCGTTAAAACGACTCGTTTTAACATAATTTCCCCAATGGATGAATGACTGTCTTCGTTAAGGGAGGTGATTATTATAGAGGGATAATAAAAAGAATTAGTTGAGCTAGGTCACTAAATCATTGGATAGTGAGTGGGAGTTATCTTTAGTAAGGTAAAAGTTCATTAGCTTGCTCTTAAGCGCAGCGCACAGTGCGACAAAAAAACTGTTGTGGATAACGGTGCTAGTACCGGAATAAATGCGCTGGAGCTAAGAATTGGTGGTGCATTCATGGTCAACAAAACAATCTAGGTTCTTATTTGAAAGGAGTGTTTGCCGACTTTTTTGCTCATTTATTGGTATGCTGAATTGACTTGAGAATAAGGAGGATCATTTGATCTCAGCTGTTCATTGCACTAAAGAAAACTGGAAGAGTGGCGCTTTAGCGGTGCTCTTCCATCAGCGTAGTTGTTTTTTGCTATTTAACAATGGTGGACTTGATATTCTATTGTAGGTCTAGTAAAGGTGAAGTCATCATGATTTACTTGTGTCAATTACGTGGTTTGGCGAAATCCAGAATCGGCTGAGTAGGATACGATTTTTTACATTCATCAACTGACTTTTTTTAGTGCTGTGTCAGCCATTATCCACTCATTTCTTAAATCATCAGCAAGAGCAAATTCGCGAATGGCCTCATTTAATAATTGTTGTCTTAGCTCGAATAATTCATCAGTGATATGAATATGTTGGTGACCCATTTTTGGCGTCTTCCCCGCATATTTTTTGGGGCCACCAATCAGCTTAGCCATAAAGTCTGTTTGTTGCTTATCGGTAAAATACAGCTTTAACCACGGGTGACTATAGGCTTTATTGTAAAAAAACCTATGAACTTTTTGCAGGGTGGTTAAGCCACCGATGCGAGTAAATAAGGTTTAATCGATTATTGCCATAAAACCTCTTGCCTCTAACTAAAGAGGCTTCCAGTATAGTGTAGCTGATTTTGTAGGCATCACGTTTTGTCACGAAAACTGTATTCGGCCTTAGCTTCTGTCTTTCTCCTATACAGATACAATAGCGCCCGCTAGAGGTGTTAAATCAATCATTGTAAAAGATTGTTACATCGTCTAAGCGATTAGCTCAGCTTGAACATATCTGTTTAGACTTTTTTCACAAAAATAGACTTTAGTTTCATCGGTCCAATACCGGTGATTTTACAATCAATATCGTGATCGCCTTCAACTAAACGAATATTTTTAACTTTTGTGCCCACTTTTACGACGGAGGACGAGCCCTTTACTTTTAAATCTTTGATAACACTCACGCTATCGCCATCTTTTAACAGGTTGCCATTAGCATCTTTTACCACTAATTCATCACCCTCATTAGCACTAGCCTCTTTAGACCATTCATGAGCGCATTCTGGGCAAATGTATAAACTGCCATCTTCATATGTATATTCTGAATGACATTGTGGGCAGTTTGGTAAATCGCTCATGGCTAGCTCTTATAATTTAATGGGTAAACTAATATTATAAGGATTTTACCCTCCGTAACGATAGCGTAGCTTGCTTTATTTTGCTCAGTAAAAATCTATAGCGAACGTTGATGTAGATGCTTTTTTCATAAATTGGGTAAAAAACTCTGTCTTTCTGCCTGATAAAAAGGTGAGTGGCATCAGGTGATGTTTGTCATTAGTCATGTTCTTTATTGCTGAGCAAAGCCTATAATTTTTGAAAATAGATTATTATCAAACATTCAAATACTTTGCTCTCAAGAAGGAAAACTGTCGCATAGTTTTTACTCACAGAAGGCAGGTGGACTAATAACAAACCGACGGTGCCTTAGTTCAATTCGCCTTGAACATCTTATATACCAATCGCGTGCGCCGTTGATGGTGAATTTAGTGTGGTTTAGTTTTATATTATTCGTTTATTCTTCCGCGTAATTTTTTTAATTGCCCTCGTTGGGTTTTGTTATCAGTGCGTTTTTTCTTGGCATTTTTACTGGGTTTTGTGGGTCGCCTAGGTTTTTGGATAACCGTTGCGCTTTTTATGATGTCTTTTAGGCGTTCTAGCGCATTCGAACGGTTTTTTTCTTGAGTACGATATTGCTGAGCTTTGATGATAATAACGCCCTCTTTGTTGATACGGTGGTCTTTTAGCATGAGTAAGCGTTGTTTAAAAAACTGAGGTAGAGATGATGCGTTAATATCAAAACGTAAATGAATGGCAGACGATACTTTGTTGACATTCTGGCCGCCTGCCCCTTGCGCTCGAATGGCGGTTAGCTCGATTTCATCATCAGCAATAGAAATATGAGGGGTGATGATGAACACCTGCTTTATTCAGGCTTAGTTAACTGGGTGCTAAAAGTTGGTTTAGCTAATACGAGGAAGAAGGCTGTCGATAGCACCGATGAGGCGAAGATCATGCACATCACCATAATTTGATAACGTACGGCAACCAGTGGTGATACGCCAGATAATATTTGCCCGGTCATCATCCCGGGTAGTGACACCAGGCCAACGGCAAATAATGAGTTTATAACAGGGATAAGAGAGGCATGGAGTGCAGTATGCCGAGCCTCTGCATATAAGACCTTACGATCTATTTCGGCATTCAGTCGTTCTGCGGCTAAGCTAACGCTATTCATCGAATTGGCAAAAATCATTCCTGCCAACGGGATGATGAGTTGAGGCAAGTACCACGGGTCTAAATTGAGCACACCTTGAGTAATAATGAGCAGGGTAAAGCCGCCGCCAGCAGTAATGGAGAGAAGGGCGTGTTTATACAAAATACTGCGTTTTATCGGGATCGTACCCAGTGCAATCCAGCTGGAGGCGAAGACCATAATGGCCAAAACAGTGATAACAATGGTGGCATTTTCGGCTTCAAAAATATAGCTTAACAGGTAACCCACTAAGAGCAATTGAACCAACATTCGGGCTAGGGCGTAAATTGCATTACTTGAGTTTAAAGACCATTTAAATAAAATTGCCAAGGCGAAGAGCACGGGAATAAACGAGAGTGCTAAGTTTATTAGCGGGATGTTTTGTATATCGTGACCCATTAAATCGTCGTTAGCGGTAGGTTGTTATGAACGCTTGTCTGCTTGACGTTTGTTTCGATCGCTTTGTTTTTGTAAAAACAAGACGAGTTCTTTTTCCGCCCATTCAATGGCCTCCGCTTCTGATTTGAAGCCCGCCTGAGTTTTTGAAACAATGCTTTTTTTTGAACTGGCGCGACGGACAATATCGGCTCTCCAGCTATCTTTTTCTGCGGTTGTTTGAAAATCGTATTTTTTACTAATGCTCATAATGAATAGTGTGTATTAAGTTTAAGAATCTGTTTCTAACAAGTGAATGCCATCTTTTTCGATACGGATAATGCGCTGCTTATATAAGCCACCAATGGCTTTTTTAAAAGCACCTTTGCTCATCCCAAAGGTATCGGCAATTATGTCCGGGCTGGACTTGTCGTGAACGGGTGCGAAGCCGCCTTTTTTTTCTAAATAATTAAGAATAATTTTGCTGTATTTATCGCGCGTTTCTTTGCCACCCTGCAAGCTTAAGTCAATCTTTCCATCTGGGCGTATCCGCTTGATGAAACCTTTTTTGGACTGGCCAAAGCTGAGTTGTTGAAAAACATCATTATTGTACAAAACGCCCCAGTGACTACTATTAATAATAGCCTTAAAGCCTAAGGGCGTAGTGTTGGCAATAATTAAATCAACTTGTTGTTGTGGGGTGAAATCATGTGGGGCTTCATCATCAATGAACTTATCGATTTTTGATGAAGCAACGATGCGGCCATCATTTTTATCGCGGTATAGGTAAACGAGATAGGACTTATCTACTTCCATTGGGCGATGTTGTTCAGCAAACGGCACGAGCACATCTTTTTCTAAACCCCAATCTAAAAAGGTGCCTACGTGAGTGCGGGCAACGGCTTTAAGGTAAGCAAATTCACCCACTTTCGCTTTAGGGACTTTGGTAGTCGCAATGGGGCGGTCTTCTGAGTCGAGATACAGGAAAACATACAGTAATGAACCAACCTTTAAGTCCTTTGGGGCATGTTTGCCCGGTAGTAATACTTCGCCAAGTTCTTTGGCGTCTAAGTAAAAGCCAAAGTCCAATGCTTTGATGACTTCTAATTGATATGTGTCTCCAACCTTTATCACGATATTTGCCTAATTCGGTGTTTAATATAACAATTATACAGGTCGCAGCGGCTTGGGATGATTAAAACAAGGCTGATGAGCAATGTCAGTAATAATGTTATTTGTTATCCCAGTAACGTTGCATCTCGTAATATAAGAATGATGCTGTCCAAGTGATCAGCACCAAACCTGTGAGTGACTCAAGGCCTGTTAGGTGGCGTAAATCACCGATCGGTTGGATGTCGCCAAACCCCAAGGTGGTAAAGGTAGTGAAGGATAAGTAGGTACAATCAAGTAAGCTGCCATCAAAATTCCCTTCCAAGTGCCCCCAGCCATCAGCGTGGTGCATAAAGTAGAAAGCGAGGGCAAATACCCAAACTTCAACCGCATGAGCTATTAGGGCGGCAAATACACCAAAAAGAATCCTAAGGCGGTGCTTCAGTGTCATGGTGGGGATAAAGCGAGAAATACGATATAAAAACTCGTAATGGATGATGACGGCAACTGCGACAACTAAAGAATTTAAAACAAATACGTGAATCATTGTTTTTGGGAATAGGCTTTAAATGTGGAAGATGTTAGCTGATTGTATACCGATGAGTACAAAATCATAGTGACCGATATAAATAAATCATTCAAGTCGTAGAAGTTGCGGATAAGTCCGCTGTTTAGCTTCCTGCTTCTAAAGCGAGGCTAGATTGGAATAGTAGTTAGGTATTGGAGGGTTGGGGGTGATGACAATAGGTTAACGATCTTATCAGCATCGCCGCGTTCAGCCCGCCAGGCCATATAACTTTCTTGGTCACTGCGTTGATCCCACTTTTGAAGTATAACAATATTGTGTACATCGTCTTCATCGCTGGTTACAACCATGCTTTGACAGCCTTTGTAGGCGCGAGCATCAGGGAGGAGTGACGTAAAAAAACTTAATAACTCTTCTCGGTTTTCAGGGTTAACTTGTAAATTTAAAATAACATCAACTGACATAGTGATACCTTTTTTATGATTCGCTCACTCGGTGATTAAGTATACGTCTATACAATAGAGCTCGCAATAATAGGGGCGTGATCCGAAATATTGATGGTATTGTGTTGATGAGTGGTTTTAATTGGCAAGTTATTTAGGCTGAACAAAATAGATAATCTAGTGTTTTATCGGTGAGCTCATTTCGTGGGGGGTACTTGAATAAACCCTGAGCTAAGTGGAGGGTTTTCTCTCAAGGTGTTCCATTGTAAGAATGCAAAGGAATTGGTTTACCGGGTCACAAATTTCAGACAGGATTCGGTAGTGAAGTTGCTGCCTTGTTGGAAGCATATTGTATTGATCCGGTGGCGGATGCTTGAAATTACTAGCATTTCCGTGGGGTGCCCTGATTGCCATAATAAGTGAAAAGAAAATAACTTGCTCCGTCTGTTTTTGCAATGTATTGGTTTTTTGGGAGAAGGCTTTGAGACGGGTATTGATAAGGGTTAATTGACCGATTACCTTAAATGGAATGTGCGCCTCAAGCAGGGTGCGCTTAAAAGCTAGGTGTTTGGCAATGATGTTGTTGGATGTTAACGCGAGTTGATAGCGCTATAAATAGCGATCATTTCAGATAAAGTTTCCGCCTGACAAGGTCAATGTGAACGAGTAGTTGATAAACTTTTTCAGCATAGGATAAAGGAGCTTTTACTTTGTTAACCTCATTTTCAATATGGCTTAACTGCTCGTTTAACTGTTTGCACTGTTGTTCATTAAGAGTCCTACCGTGAATTTGGTCATCAACAGCATGCAGTTCTTCGTACCAACGGTAAATACGTGAGCTAATGCGCCAGCGATATAATGGCGGCATGAGTTTAAATAGCGGAATTAATAATGCTAATAAAGGAATGATCATAACGACGAAACGGTCGATCATAATGGCCGCTCCAAACGGTAGGTAGCGCATTAAAAAAGGTGGGCCTTTTTTATAAAACCGGTCGGCAACATCACTGAGAGGTGCTGTTAGGTTTCGACTATTTGGGAATTGATTTTCTCCAGCAAAAATACCAGATGTTTTGTGAACCTCTTCAATGGCTTGCAGAACAAGGACCGCTAAGGCAGGGTGGAAATTAGCAGTCATTAGCAAATTAGCAGTGGGGGCCAAGAGTGTTTTATCACTCGAAGGGATATTAGTTTGTAAGTTAATAACGCCTTCAGGCAAGGTGATGGTTGATAGGAACGGGTGTAGTCGCTGATAAGCCTCTGCTCGATTTATTGAGGCCAGTGTTGTTGAGGGTGTTTGCAGTAAATCTTGGATGATAGGTGATTGAACATCGCTAATAAAAAAGGCAGCATCAAGCTCACCAGCGATTAATTTCTTTGCCGCGGCTAAACCGCCATCATTAGATAAGCTCAAGTTGCTCTCATTGAGCTTATTATCGGACAGCAATAACAAGGCTAAACTTCGTGTGCCACTGCCTTTAGGGCCAATGGCTACGCGTTGATTTTTAAGGTCAGTTAATGTTTGTAACGGGAGGTCTGATTTATGAAAAAGCCACGCCGGCTCATAATATAAGCTGCCAAGTGATAATAAAGGAGTATCTTTGCGTGTTAGCCCACCTTGTGCAAAAGCAAGGTCGATGTTGCCGGCTAACAGTCGCTCAATGTTTTCAGCTGAACCCGCCGATTCTTCTATATTCAGCGTAATGCCGTGTTTAGCTAAATGCTCTTTATATAGTTGTGCATAGGCGTAGTACGCACCTTCTTTGCTACCGGTACTGATGCTGATGGTCGTTGGCGGAGCAGGCTCTACAAATTGATAAGCAAGTAAAAAACCAGCGATGAGTATAGCGATACCTATAACGCTGCTGATAACGGAATCTTTTTGAGAGGTTCGTTCCGATGTAGCCATTTTATGTGCCTTAGTGATTAATGCTTGATCGATAGCATCCAACAGTAATGTATTTTTGGGTTACGTTCAAAGTCTTTTGATAAGGTTTTTCGGCTGATATTCTCAACCTTTAAACCCTTAAGGGCCGCTTCATCTAATTTAAATTTACGGAAGTTAGTTGAAAAAATAAGGGTGCCTTTTTTGCTAAGTAATTTTGCGGCATTGTTAATGAGTTCTACGTGGTCGCGTTGAATATCAAATACATTCTCCATTCGCTTTGAATTAGAAAAAGTAGGGGGGTCGATAAAAATCAGTTCGTACTTTTTTTGCTCCTCAATTGCTTTATTAAGCCATTCCATACAATTAGCTCGTACTAATTGGTGCTTATCTAAGTTCAGGTTATTCAATTCAAAATTGTTTTTGGCCCAATCCAAATAGGTTTTAGACATATCAACGGTTGTTGATGTGGTGGCGCCACCAAGGGCTGCGTGCACGGTCGCCGCGCCGGTGTATGCGAATAAATTTAAAAACTGTTTACCGCTAGCGTTCTCCCCAATCCATTGACGTATAGGGCGGTGGTCTAAAAATAGACCGGTATCGAGGTAGTCTTTAAAGTTAACCAAAAAGCGGGCATTGCCTTCTTGTATTTCATGAAAACCGCCATCGGTACCTTGCTTTTCGTATTGCGTGCTGCCTTTTTGGCGGCGACGAATTTTAAGCGACAGTTGCTTAGAGGGGATACCTAAAACCTCTGGCATGACGGCTAATGCATCACGTAATCGTTGAATAGACTTTGCCTCATCGATTGTTTTAGGCGCTTCATATTCCTGCACATGAACCCATTTTTTTTCACCCTGATAAATATCAATAGCCAGCGCGTACTCAGGCAAATCGGCATCATATAGGCGGTAACAGTGAATGTTATTGTTATTAATCCAAGGTTTTAGTTTTTTGATGTTTTTGCGTAGGCGATTAGCTAACATCGTAGCGCCTTCGCTCCATTCACCGGGTGTGGGTAATAATGCTTTTTTAAGGTTATCGCCAAGGTACTGTTGCTGACTTGCATGTTGGCCTTCAAAGTGACGTTCGGGCGTTACAGAAAAGTTAAAAAGCTTGCAGGGAATAGCCCCGTTAAACAGTTGGTATGACTTATGTGACTTAAGTGGAATATTAAAGGCCAGCTCCGTATTACCTGTAAAAACGGAGGCTTGCCAGCCATTAAAACGGGCTTTTAAAATGCTGCCAACTTCTTGATATAAGGGTTCGAGTTGTTTGATTTCGCCGAGTCGTTCGCCGTAGGGAGGGTTGACGACAAATAAGCCAGCTGTCCATGTTTCATCTGGGCTAACCTTTGATAAGGGTAAGCTGACAGCTTTTACGTGCCAAACTAGATTGGCCGCCTTGATGTTTGCTTTAGCAATACCAGCGTTCTTAATGCTGATATCGGAGCCCATAATAGGTGGAATTTTATCGAGCCCTTTTTCTCGGCGGTATTCAGCTTCTTTAATTAAACGCTGCCAAATGGCTGGGCTGAACTGTTTCCAAGCTAAAAAGCCGTAATACTCACGCAGTAAGCCGGGTGCGATATCGCCTGCCATCATAGCGGCTTCGGTTAGTAAGGTACCCGAACCGCACATAGGGTCATACAAGGCACCACCTTCGGCAGCAATTTTTGGCCAACCGGCACGTATTAAAATGGCAGCGGCCAGGTTTTCTTTTAACGGCGCCTCAACGGATTCAGCTCGATAATGCCGACGATGTAAGCTATCGCCAGATAAATCTAGACTTAAGATGGCTTTATCTTCATTGATGTAGGCGTTGATGCGAATATCTGGCTGTTCACGTTGAACGTTTGGGCGCTCGTCGGTTAATTCTTTAAACTGATCAACAATGGCGTCTTTTATAACTTGCTCGGCATAACGAGAGTGGTTAATTTTTGATCGACGTATAGAGGCGTCAATGGCAAATGTTTGCGAGACATCAAAATGTTTTGACCAATCAATTTTTAAAGCGCCCGCGTAGAGCTGCTCAGGTGTTTGCGCTGAGTATCGTGCTAGCGGCAATAAGACGCGATTAGCCAAGCGTGACCAAAGACAGACGCGTAACGCCATTTCCATATCGCCATCAAAATACACGCCACCAGCGGCGGCTTTGACTTGTGTGCCGCCAATTTGCTCCAATTCATCGGCCAGAATGAGCTCCATGCCTTTGGCAGTGGTTGCGAAATAACTAGCAGTTTGAGACATGTAGGGTTCCTTTTGGCGTTGATGGGTTGCAAATGCCTGGTTGTGGCGTTCGGGGGTTACCCATAAAGGGTGTGAGAGGACTTAACTGACGCGCCCATTTTAATCGTTTTCATGGCAAGGTAAAGGATGCAATGAGCGGCATGTGGTCGGATAAAGTGAGTGAATGTTGTTGCTCAACAAAGGCGTCATGCATTGTTAGTTGTGAGCTATGAAAGAGGTAATCAATGGTTCTATCGGGTTGATTAATATGCGTGGCATTGGGGAAGTATGTAAACCAACGGTGGCGCTCATTGGATTGAGTGGCTTCGAGCTTAGGGATGGCTAAGTGCTGCTGATACAAGGTTGTAATCGCTGAACTGGTTTCATAATAGTGTTGTTGCTCAGTCGCCAATGTTGCATAGCTATTGGGCGGGAGTAAATTAAAATCACCAGCGAGCAGCCACGGCTTTTTTGCTTGGTTCAACGATGTTAGTCGCTGGTTAATTTGTGTTACTTGCTTGTTAAGTGTGTCGGTTCCTTTGGAAAAGGCAGACAGGTGTGTGTTTAAAACGGCCAGTTCTGTTGAGTCTTTAACGGGTAAGCGAACGTCGAACAAGGCGCGTTTGAAGTTAAAAAGCTGGCTAATAGGGTCTTGTGGTATGAGGCTGAGTTGAATGCGCGTTGCGGAGCTAATTTGGTATTTCGAAATGATGCTTAACTTTGTACCAACGGCCCCCATAATACGTGGGTGTGGCAGATACGAGGCTTTCCAGTAAAAACTGCTCGCATGGCAAGCGTACTCGGCTGGTAATAAGGCCAGTAACTGGGCTAATTGGTCTGCATAACCGGTTCGTTTGGCGCCATCATCAACTTCTTGTAGCAAAATAATGTCTGGGTTTTGCTGTTTAATAAGACTAGCTAGGCCGTTTAAGGTTGTTTCAATGTCATTTGATGATGGTCTTTCATCGGGCCCCATACTGTTGGGCAGGTCATAGAAAAAAACATAATTCTTGCCGGCCATAAACTGTACATTTTGGTTGTACACTTTAATGCGTTGCCCGGCAGATAAGGTGGGTGCATTTTGCGGGCAATAGATGTGTTCTTGTTGGCTGTCGGCAGGGTGGAATGTGCTAAACCAGATAGCAACCACGATGCTGACAAGGATGAAGCTAAGGCAAAATAAGAATCGATAAAATATTGTATTAAGGCTCATGGCGATGAATGTATTTGTGTGTCGCCGGTTAGCATTAGGCTATTTTAGCTTGATGGCAATACTGTCTATATTGTTGTGGTGTAGGCGGTTTTGAATTTTATCCACCATTCTAAAGGAGGTGTAGGGGCCCGATTTTACACGGTGCCAAATACTCCCACTTTGATTAACCGTTTGAACCGTCGACTCAATGCCTAATAAGGCTAAACGGGCTTTTAGTGTATCTGCTTGGCTTGGTTTTCTAAACGAGCCGATTTGAATAATAAAAGTACCTGGCTTGCTTTTGCCTGTGCCTTCTAGTCGACGCCGCTCTTCAATTTCATGTTCTGGAATAACAATTTCCATATCAGGCAGTATTTGATAAAAATCAAAACGTGGTTGCTTGCTATCAATAGGTTTTGTTGCCGTGATGGTTGGCTTTTTTACATCACGAACTTCGTTTTGAATGCTCGGTTTTTTGATAGTAGCAGTGGTCTCGCCAGAAGGCTCTTCTATATTGGATAAGAACATTGCGAAACCGCCAATGAGTAAGCCAGTAATCAACCACCAATAACCGGGAATGGGCTTCTTCTTTTTACGAGCGTTATTACGGTTTAATCGATTTTTGTAATCTCTGGGCACTACATTGACTCCGGTGCGTTAACGCCTAGTAGCCCTAAGCCATTCGATAGTACCTGTTTGGTTGCGTTAATCAGTACCAGTCGTGCTTGCATCAGGTGAGCATCATCAACAATAAATTTATGTGAATTATAGTAACTATGAAACTGAGTAGAAAGCTCACGTAGATAGTGGTTGAGTTGGTGCGGCTCGAAATTCTGCGCGGCTTGGGTGAGCTTTTCTGGGTAACGGTTTAAGGTGTCAATTAAAGCAGTTTCATGTGATTGAGTAAGTTTATCTAAATTATTGAGTCCATCTGCTTCGGTGTAGCTTAGGCCTTTCTCAGTGAGTAAACGCATCACGCTACATACCCGGGCATGAGCATATTGAACATAAAACAAAGGGTTTTCGTTTGATTGTGATGTTGCTAAATCAAGGTCGAAATCCATGTGTTGTTCGGCTTTTCTCATCACGTAAAAATAACGTGCGGCATCGGAACCAATTTCCTTACGTAATTCTCTAAGTGTTACAAATTGGCCGGAGCGGGTCGACATTTGCATTTTTTCGCCGCCTTTATACAAAACAGCAAACTGGACCAGTAATACTTTCATTCGCTCTGGGTCTGCGCCCATGGCTTGTAAAGCCGCTTTAACACGTGGCACGTAGCCGTGATGATCAGAACCCCATATGTCTATGATGTCGTAGCCACGCTCGAGCGTGTGCAAATGATAGGCAATGTCGGAGGCGAAGTAGGTGGTTAAGCCATTGTCGCGGACGACAACGCGGTCTTTCTCATCGCCAAACTCGGTTGATTTAAACCACCAAGCGCCATCCTTTTGATACATATAGCCAGAGGCTTTGAGCTTTTCAATGGCTCGCTCAATGGCACCATTGTCCATCAGTGATCGTTCTGAGAACCAGTCGTCGTAATGAACACCAAAGTCTTCAAGGTCTAAGCGAATGTCCCCTAAAATGGATGTCAACGCTGTATCAAACACAATACGGTAATGATCATGCCCTAGCAGTTCTTTTGCGCGCGAGATCAGTGCATCAATATGTTTTTCTTTATCGCCACCCGCCGGTTCATCAGCCGGTATATTGTTAAAAACATCATTGGCTTTCGCGTTGAATGCATCACCACGAGCTTTCTTAAGGCTGCTAGCGATGTCAGAAATATAAGCACCTTTGTAACCGTTGCTTGGGAACTCAATAGTTTTACCACAACTTTCTAAATACCGTAACCAAACGCTGGTGGCAAGAATATCCATTTGGCGACCAGCATCATTAACGTAATATTCGCGATGTACCTGGTAACCAATAGCAGTGAGAAGGTTGGAAACAGTAGCGCCGTATGCCGCGCCTCGTCCATGGCCTACATGCAGTGGGCCGGTTGGATTGGCAGATACGAATTCGACCTGAACTTTTTTGCCGTTGGCAATATTGGATGTTCCGAAGCGAATGCCCTGTTGAAGAATATGGCCGATGACTGCGTGTTGACTGAGCGGGTTGATAAAAAAATTAATAAAACCTGGGCCTGCAATATTAACTTCTAGGACATCATTATCACTCGGTAATTGCTCGATAATAGATTGTGCTATTTGACGTGGATTTTTTTTGGCAGGCTTTGCCAACATCATGGCGATATTGCTCGCGTAATCACCATGGGAAGGATCACGGGTATGTTCAATTTGAATGTCGAGTGTTAACTCTTCAGGTAGTTCACCTTGAGCTTGTAGTGAAGTAATGGCTTGCTGAAGCAAGGAGGCCAAGCGTGTTTTCATAGTTAATAATTGGTCGAGTTGTTGCGCTGAAGGGGGTGTTAAATGCCTGACATCGGAGTCAACGTGTATTATCGCCTGTGAAGTAAAACTTGCAAGCCTAAGTAGTGGTTAAAACAGGTCAACAGGGTCAATGTCGATAGACCAACGGACTTGACGTGATGACTTTAGTTTTTCTAGCTCAGGTAATAGTTGCTTTAAAAATTGGTGGCGTGGTTTACGTTGAGTGGATTCGATCAATAACTGATAGCGAAAGCGCCCGGCTCGTTTAAGCATAGGGGCGGGTACGGGGCCCAAAATATTAATGGACTGCGTATTGATGTTCGCTATTGCTTGTGTGCAGTCATTTAGAAAGCTTAGCACGGCTTGTTCGTTAATTGCGTTGACCCGTAACAGCGCTTGACAGTTATACGGTGGAAGCTGGGCTTGCTGCCTCTCAAGTAAAGCGTCTTTGGCAAATCGAGCATAACCGTGTTCGATAAGCGTATTTAATAAGGGGTGCTCTGGGTGGTGGGTTTGTATCAGTACGCGTCCAAGTTTTTCTTCTCGTCCAGCGCGGCCAGCAACTTGAGTAATGAGTTGCGACATACGTTCGCTGGCTCTGAAATCACAACTAAAAAGTCCGGCATCAATGTCTACAATGCCAACAAGCGTCACGTTAGGAAAATGATGGCCCTTAGCTAGCATTTGGGTGCCGACTAAAATTTGCGCGCCACCTTGGTGTACTTTATCAATGACCGATTGCATGGCATCTTTTTTCCGTGTGCTATCGCGGTCTATTCTGCTTATAGGGATGCTTGGAAAGAGCGAACTTAGTGTTTCTTCAATGCGTTCGGTTCCAAGTCCTAGAGGAAATAATTCGGCTTGCTGGCAAGATGGGCAAGTGTTTGGGATGGCATGTTCAAGCCCGCAATGATGACAACGAAGTAAATTAGCCTGTTTATGAATCACTAGGCGCGCATCACAACGACGACATTGTCCAACCCAGCCACAGCTGTGACACATGAGCACCGGTGCAAAACCTCGTCGATTAACAAATAAAATGACTTGTTCGTTGCGTTCGAGTGTTTTCGTAATGGCTTTGATTAATGATTTGCTTAAATGATTATTGAGCACTTGATTTCGGCAATCAATGAGCCGAATATCGGGGTGAGAGGCGCCCGCAGTTCGCTCAGGCAGGCGTAAATGGGTAAAACGACTTTGTTGTGCGTTATAGAGGCTTTCTAGCGATGGTGTTGCTGTACCGAGTACAATAGGGATGTTGTAGTCTCTTGCGCGCATGATGGCGATATCTCGTGCTGAATATCGAAACCCCTCTTGTTGCTTGAATGACGTGTCGTGCTCTTCATCTAGAATAATCATCCCTGGTTCGAGCATGGGTGTGAAAACAGCTGATCGAGTACCTAGTAAAATATTGGCAAACCCTTTTTTAAAACGCAACCAAGCTTGAGTGCGCTGTGTGTCGTTGAGCGCTGAGTGAGAGGTGACCATTTGTGCAGCAAGCCGTTGCTTGAAACGCTCTGCTAATTGTGGCGTTAGCGTGATTTCGGGTAATAGAATAAGTACTTGCTTACCTGAATCAATCACGCGTTGAATAAGTTGCAGATAGACTTCAGTTTTTCCACTGCCTGTAACACCATCTAATAGAAACACTTGGAAATCTTGCAGTGCTTTAGAAACGCAATTAATGGCAGCTTGTTGGGCTGAATTGGGTTTGAAGTCTGGTTCCTTTGTAGTGGTATTGCAGGCGATGTCTTCTTGCGACATGCTTACCCAGCCTTTTTCAATCATGCTTTTAAGTGGCGCGCGCCAGTCCCAATCAAGTGATGAAAAGGAATCGAGGTCAAGCGGCATGCCAGCGTCATTTAAAAGATGCCAGAGAGAGGACTGTCTAGGGGAGCGTTTTAACTGCTTTTCTTCAAGCGCCAAGCCACTGTTTGATAAGCAGTACAATTGTCTGAGCTTGATGCTGGGCGAGTGGCCTGTTCGAATTTGTTTGGGTAACGCTTGTGAAAACACTTCACCAATGGGGTGGTGATAATAATCGGCCGCCCATTCAAATAGCTTTATATCTAGCGCAGATAGAAGGGTAGAGGAGTCGAGTAGCTGAGTAATGGGTTTAAGCTGTTTTTGCTTAAGCGTCGTTGACGATGAAATACCAATAATAACGCCTACTTTTTGTGTTTTTCCAAAAGAAACTAAAGCGCGCTGACCTAGTTGGTAATCAGCTCGGTTAGATTGTTGTGTGGGAAGGTAGTCAAAAGTACGATACAGAGGCGTATCGACAGCGATATTTAAATAAAATTTCGGCATCAAATGGGTGCAAGGTTTAATTGAGCTAATTTAGCCTGAACATGTTAAAAAAATCTACAAGAAAACGCTAACTTAATGACTTGATTGCGATTTTTATTTTATCCACATTTTCTGTGGATAACTTTGTGGATGATCTATTAATAAGGCTCGGAAGTGCTTGTTTAAAAAGGCTGTCATTAAATTGTAACAAAATAAACCATTTTTATATAATCCTTATTAAACAAGTAGTTGGATAATGCAAGTGTTATTTTTATTATTGCTCTACAGTGAAATGGCAATGAATAAGGCCTTTATTTTGTCTTGTGAATAAGAATCCTTTAGTTATAGGGCTTGTGGCCTAAATTTTAATTAAATTAGGTGTTTTTGATCTAAGGATTTCGGTTTAGTAAGCATTAGTATTTTATAAGGTAAATTAGTTTTTTTGATGGGCTATTTTCTTAGGTTGCAAGAGTTCTTGTAGCGCTGCTTATATGCCTGTTTTGGGTGTACTAGAATAAGCGCGTAAGAGAATGTCTGCTAACTTAAGCTAACAAGGTCCTGGTTTATAGAAATTTAGCCTTTAAGCTGTAAGATAGTAACGACTACCGAGGTCTATAATTTTTAACTTGAAAGATAGCAATAGTTATCAAGGTCTAATAGTGCGGCAGAAACAAAAACAACTAGAATATGAGCGATTGGTGTTGGTGTACAGTGATGAACTTTTTCGTTACGCACTTTGGTTGTGTCGAGATAAAAGTATGGCTGAGGACTTGGTGCAGGAGAGCTGTCTGCGTGCTTGGAAATCACTAGATAAGCTGCGTGATACTTCATCGAGTAAGGCATGGTTAATGACCATTTTACGTAATGAACATGCTCGTCAATATGTTCGATACCGGCCTGACATGGTTGATTTGGATTTAGATATGTTAAGTTTAAGAGACATCGATAATGATACGAGCCCTGATGCCTTTGCATTAAAGCAAGCGCTGAATGAGTTAGCCGATGAATATAAAGAGCCACTTTTATTGCAAGTTATTGCGGGCTTGAGTTGTGAAGAAATTGCATCGGTATGCGGTATTACAAAAAGTGCGACGATGACGCGCTTATTTAGAGCAAAGCAAAAATTAAGAGACGTTTTAAGGCCTGAAGAAGGCCAGGTAGGTAATTGATGAAATGTGAAGACTTTAAATTTGAATATACGGTTGCCCCGACTGAAACTTCGGTCGAGGCTAATGAACACCTAGTATCTTGCCAGCAATGTCAATTATTTGTTGAACAAGAAAAGCAGTTTGAGCAAAAATTGAATGGGGTGATAAATACTGAAGTACCTAGTGGATTAAGGCATTCATTAAGAGAGAATGTGTTAGCGCAAAAGTTACCTTTTTGGTCCTTCCCTAAAGCATCACTAGCATTTGCTGCATCGGTACTGATAGCAGTGGGTATAGTGGCTATTAACCCAACGCAAAACCAACTATCGGTATTACCGGTTGATCAATTGGTTTACGAGCACTTTTCGCACGATGGGGTTTCGTCGACAAAAGCATCTCATCAGCTTAGCGAGCAAGAGTTGATTAAAGTGAGTAAAGACTTTGGCGTTCGGGTGATGTTGGGTGACAACATTAGCTTTGCAGAAAAGTGCCCAATTGGTGATAGTTATGGTTTACATATGGTGTACCAATACCACGATCAGCCAGTGACGGTTATTTATATGCCAGAAGTTACTTTGAGGGCAACGTTACCTTTTCAGTATGCGGGTTTGCACGGTTGGGTTAAACCACTTAAGAATGGCTCAATTGCCGTGCTGGGCGGCTCAACAATTGAGATTCCGGCACAAGAGTTTGCTGATGAAGTAATTGAGTGGCTCTAATGACTCGTAGTAGAGTGGTCTCGGGCCATTACTAAATAAAATGCAGGAACAACAAACAGAGTAAATAAAGTGCCTATACCCAGTCCTGTGGCGATCACTAGGCCAATATCAAACCGGCTTACCGCGCCCGGCCCCGATGCAAATAATAAAGGAACCATGGCAACCGTCATTGATATGGTTGTCATTAAGATAGGTCTTAGGCGAACAGTCGCTGCTTTTTCAACGGCATCTCTAATAGATAGTTTCTCGGTAATTTGTAACTGATTAGCAAACTCAACAATTAAAATACCATTTTTTGCGACCAATCCAATTAAAGTGATGAGCCCAACTTGTGTGTATATATTCATCGTAGCGGCTCCGAGCATAATAAAGGCCATTGCACTGGCTAGAGATAAAGGCACAGAGATCAAAATAATCAGTGGATCACGCCAGCTTTCAAATTGAGCGGCAAGCACTAAATAAATAACCAGTAAGGACATAAAAAAGGTCAGAACCAGTGCACTACCTTGTTGCATATATTGGCGAGAACTACCGGTGTAATCCCATTTAAATCCTTTTGGAAAAGACTGTTGAGCCTCTTGTTCAAGGAAGCCTAAGCCTTCTGCCATGGTTACACCAGGGCGCAGCAAGCCTTCAATGGTCAAGCTGTTGAGTTGTTGGAATTGTGTTCGTTTGCTCGGTTCTACCTCGTTAGAGATGCTAACAATAGAGCTGAGGGGAACTTGTTTTCCAGTAGAGGTTCGCAAGTAAATATCGTTTAGTTTTTCAATATCCGAACGATTTATATCAGACACTTGGGGAATTACTTTATAACTTCGACCTTGCATACTAAAACGGTTAACGTAGCCTTCACTGAAATAGCCTGACAGGTTGCGACCTATTTCTTCCATGCTAATGCCTAAGTCAGCAGCGCGGTCTTTGTTAATAACTAGGTTAGATTTTGGTCGATCAAACTCTATACTTTTTTGTAAAAAAATAAATTTACCACTTTGCATGGCTTTACCAATGAGCTCACCGGCAGTGTCACTTATTTGCGTATAGTCAGCATCAGAAATAACAACAAACTGGACAGGGAGCCCTCCACCCGCACCGGGTAAACCAGGGCGTTGTACCACAGCGGTTCTAATACCGGTAATGGCTGCAACTTTTTGTTGAAGCTCAGGCTGTATTTCCATTTGCGTGCGATCACGCGTAGACTGGTGATCCATTTTGAAACCACCTAAAAGTTTATTAGCATCACCACCTAAGCCTAGCAGAACAAAACTATGGTCATATTCTGGGAGGCTTTCAAAGATGTCTTGTAGTTTTTTAGCTTGTTTTTTTATAAAGTCCACGGTAGCAGTTTGCGGAGCGGTGCCAATAGCAATGAGTACATTTCTGTCTTCGGTCGGTGCTAGCTCTTTTTTTGAGAGCAAATACATGGGGTATAAACTCAAAAGAACAATGAGGGCAAAGGCAATGGGAATGGAGGGTGTTGATAGAAAAGGGTGGATGATTTTTTTATACCCTGCCGCCAGTCTTTCAAAAAAGTGTTCAGCATATTTTTCAAAACGACCTGCTTCAGCAGAGCCTTTTAATATTCGAGCACTCAGCATGGGGGCTAGGGTAAGCGCAACGATACCCGAGATGAGCACGGCAGCGGCTAGGGAAAAAGCAAATTCAGTAAATAAGGTTCCGACTAGTCCATCCATAAAGCCAATGGGGAAGTATACAGCGATGAGGGTTGTTGTCATCGCAATAATCGGTAGGCTCAGTTCTTTAGCACCATCAATAGCGGCTTGAATACGAGGCTTTCCCATATCAATGTGCCGGTGAATATTTTCAACCATCACAATAGCATCATCTACCACTAGGCCAATAGCGAGTATCATTGCAAGCAGTGTTAAGAGGTTTAATGAAAACCCAAACAGCAGCATAATGAAAGATGCGCCAACCAGTGATAAAGGAACAGTGATGGCTGGAATGAATGCGGCACGCATTGAACCGAGAGAAAGGAAAATGACGACAATAACAATGCTGAGAGCTTCAAGTAAAGTCATGCCAACCTCGTTGATAGAGTCATCAATAAACTTACTGGCATCATAGGGCATGTAAAAGCTAATTGCTTCAGGCAATGACAATTTGATGTCTTCCATTGCCGTGTGAACTCTTTGCGCCACTTTAAGAGGGTTCGAGCCAGGGGATTGATCAATGGCTATATAAACGGCAGGTTTGCCACTGTATAGGTTTTCACTATCGTAACCTTCGGCGCCTAGTTCAACATCAGCGACATCAGCTAAACGAATTAACGTATTGTTATGTTTGCCAACCACCAGTTTTAAGAAGTCTTCTTCTTTTGCAATATCCGTTGTGGCGCCCAAGTCAATGCTGATCATGGAGCCTTTTGTTTTGCCGACACTGGAGAGGTAGTTATTTTGGCGTAAGACCTGATTAATGTCATTTGCGGTAATGCCTAACCCAGCCATTTTTTTTGGTTTTAACCATACTCGCATGGCATAGACAGTCGTACCTAAAAGTTGAGCTTGACCAACGCCCTCAATAGACTGTAATTGTGGCTGCACGACTCGTAATAGATAATCAGTTATTTGAGTATCCTTCATCGTGTCGCTAAAGAAGGACAGGTAAATCAAAGAGGTTGTAGACCCCGTCTTAGACGTGATAACAGGATCTAGTGCTTCTTGTGGAAGGACGCTGCGTTGACTGGCAACCTTAGCCTGAATATCAGCAATGGCATCATTAGCGTCATAATTAAGGCGCATGTGTGCTTCAATAGTTGAGCGGCCTTGTGTGCTGCTGGCAAAAATATAGTCAATTCCCTCTGCTTGCGCTATAGCTTGTTGTAAAGGTGTGGTGATAAAACCTTTGATGAGCTCGCTACTGGCGCCAGGGTAGGCAGTGCTGACGGAAATAACGGTATCCTTAGTTTCTGGGTACTCGCGTATTTCTAGTGAGTTTATCGAGCGTAGACCCAATACAAAAATAAGTAAGCTAACAACGCTAGCTAAAACAGGGCGCTTAACAAAGATAGTGGTAAAATTCAAAACGGCCTCTATTTATTTGTTGTTATTTGAAATGGTGACTTGTTGACCGCTTCTGAGCTTTACATGCCCCTCATCGACGACCATGTCATTGATTGTTAGCCCTTTGAGAACTTCAACATAGCCATTTTGGTGGGCACCCGTTTCGATACTGCTTAGCACCACGATATTTTTATTATCCTGCTGCTTAACAAGGTACACATTTTCACCATAAGTATTAAATAACACAGTGGTTTTGGGTAGTACTAAGACAGGTTTAGGTGCTGAGATAATAACTTTGATATCTGCGAACATACCGGCTCTTAACTTTTCATCGGGGTTGTCCATAGTGGCTCTAACACCAATTGTACGAGTTTCCTCTGACAAGCGAGGGTTTATAGCCTGAATGGTGCCTTCAAATGCTTCATTAGGATATGCTTGGACAGTGATTTTGACGACTTGACCAACTTTCAGTTGGGCGAAATCACGCTCGGGGAGTGAAAAGTCTGTATAGATTTGATCTAACGATACGAGTGAAACTATTTGCGTACCCTTATCAAGGTATTGGCCAAGGTTAACCTGACGTATACCTGCTTTGCCAGTAAATGGAGCACGTATCTTCTTTTTTTCAATAATACTTTTTTGAGAGATAACAGCCGCTTTAGCAATGTCTAATTCAGCACGAGCTTCATCATGGGTAGAGCGAGAGGTGGCCTTGTTTTTTAATAACTTTACTTGTCGCTTAAACTTTATGAGTGCTAACTTTTCGGCTGCCACCAAGCCGTCTAAGTTTGCTTCATCGGTTGAGGTGTCTAACTCAAGAATTAAGTCACCTTGATTAACAAACTGCCCTGACTCAATATGCAGCGCTGAAATAATACCGGCTATTTCATTGCTTAATGTAACGCCTTGCTTAGGGTTAATCGTGCCGATAGAGGACAAGGCGTTTTCCCACTTTGCTTCGGTTACCTTGACGGTTGTCACCGTTGGTGGAGGAGGTGCTTTGCGGGATGACATCGCTTTATCGATTTGCAAGAATTTAGAGCCAAATAAGCCGCCAAATAACAGTACAACAAAAATGACTAAAAATATGACTTTTTTACTCAAGAGACTCTCCGTGAGGTGGCGTTAAGGGTTGGAATCCGTTCTATTATACGACGATCTAAAAGGTTGCTCAAATCAAATATTAGCATTCTTTGATGTAATAAGTAACTTTTTGCTTCTCAAGAGCGTGCTAGCGCTATAATCGAAGTGACCAGTTAGGCATAATAGACTAATTTTAGAGTAAAGGTGTCGAATGAAAAGCATAAAATGGCTTTGTGTTGCGTTGATAATGATGTTGTCGGCATGTGCGCATGTAACAGAGCAAAAAAAACAAGAGCATTTAGAGGCTAAGCAAAAGCTGTTTATGAAGGCGTTACGCTGGAAGTCGTATGAAACGGCCGCGAGTGTTATTCGCTATAGAAACACAGCGCGTCAACTGGCGCCTATTGATGGCTTAGATAAGATCACAGTAACCTCCTATGACTTGGTTGGCTCAGTGCCGAATACAGAGGATGATACTGTCGTTGCGCAGGCTTTATTCGGCTATATTCAAAATGAAACAGGCCGTGTTTATCAAATAAAACATACCCAAGTTTGGTGGTTTGATGGTGAGCTGAAACAATGGTTTTTAGATAGTGACATGCCGGACTTTAAATTAGATTAAGTCTTTTTTTGATCTAGGTCTGATAGCTCACCCCGAAGCTTTTTAGCCTTCTGGTGATAGTTTTCATACTCCCCAAAGTTCATAAACTGTTGGTAATGCTTATGAGTGCCTAATGTTTTCTTGGCATGTTTAATGGGGCACCAATAGAGTTCAGTTCGACCAATTATTTCTCGAGTGTAGGCAATAACGGCATTGCCATAGCTGCAATAGGCACAGTTAAACTTTTCAATAATGTTTAAATAAGGCAGCTGTTGCCTGTCGACCGTAAAATAATGGGCCCGTTTCACTTTAGGAATATTGTATAAAGGGAAGCAAATAGCTTGGTAAAGCTCAATGCTCAGATGCATGAAACCTAGAGGTAAGGCCATACCGTAAATAAAAGGAATGGATGCAATGGAGCGCACACGACTACGGCTGAGCCATTGGATAAGCCCCATCTTCAGCGCTTTTTGTTTGGCTAAAATAGTTTTTTCAAATTCTATTTTTGCACCGTTCACTTTATACCGTAAGTCAGTTTGTTGATGGGCAATCAGTGCTTCAAGTTCTTCTTCGAGAGCACGTATTTCACTGATGATATTGTTGACTGTTCTATTCATGGTGATTCCGATTTAAAAGGCAATAACGTTGCTAGGTGCTTTATGTGTGAGTTAACTTGGATTTTTTCTTCATCAATAAAATGCTCAATGGCGTGGCGAAACTCATCATGTAATATTAGGTGGTTAGATAAGGTTTTGATGGGCTTGAAACCACGTGAAATTTTATGCTCGCCCTGAGCGCCCGGGTCAAAGCGTTTAAGGTTATTGTTAATACAAAATTCAATGCCTTGATAATAACAGGCTTCGAAATGTAAAAACTCATACTCTTGTTCGCAACCCCAGTAGCGACCATATAATGTTTGATCATCTTTAAAACACAGGGCAGCACCAATCAGTGCATCGTCTTTTTGAGCGCAAAACATCACTAGGCTGTCAGGCATGTTTGACAGCAGTAAGGTGAAAAAGGCTAAATTTAGATAGCCGTGCTGACCACTACGTTTTAAATAGGTGAGGTGATAAAACTGGTAAAACTCGGCCATCAGTTGCTCATTGATATCAGCCCCTATGACGGTTGTTATTTCAATACCTTGTGTAGTAATCGATAAACGTTCTTTACGTAATGTTTTACGTTTGCGTGATTTGAATGTATTGAGGAAGTCATCGAAGTTGGTGTAGCTATTGTTAAACCAATGATACTGAATGCCAACGCGTTGCTTGTATTGGCAAGCTTCCAGAAGCGAGGAAAGCTCAGGTTCAGGAAAAAGCACATGCCAACTCGACACTACAGAGCCAAATGTATCCAGCATGAAATGTTTAATGCTTTTTATAATAGACAGTTGCTCCTGTTTAGACTGAATGCTGTGATGAAATGCTAATCGTGGCCCGGTAGACGGTGTAAATGGGATAGCGGAGAGTAATTTAGGGTAGTAGGGCAGTTGGTGCTGTTGATAGGCATTTGCCCAGGCCCAATCAAAAACGTATTCACCGTACGAATGTGTTTTCAGGTAGCAAGGCATTGCAGCGATAATCTTATGATCGTCGTGCACAATAATATGCTGGGGCTCCCAACCGGTAGAGGCTTGTGTACAGCCGCTTTTTTCGAGAGCAGATAAAAAACGATGCTGAATAAACGGGTATTCTGTCTTAAACAAAGTGTTCCACTCGTGTGCAGCTATGTCCGAGATACTGGAAAGGAGTTTTATATTCATTGTGTTGAGAGAATAAAGATCATTTGACGATGTTAGGTGAAAAACGTTTAAGAGGGAATAGCGGAGCTGCTGTCTCATTAATCAATATTCTTATAGGTAGAGCTTGCCACTCGGTCTGCCTACTTCTCAAAACAAGGTATTGGGCGTATGTTATAAGGCTAAATTGACGATGATGGCAAGGCAATGATAGAGCTCAGTAAAATTTTTGTTTACCCAATAAAGGCCTTACCCGGCGTGCAACTAAAGAACGTGACAATAACGGAGGGTGGTGCGCTGTCTAATGACCGCCGCTGGGGGCTCGTTGATAGCCAAGGGCGGATGATCAATGGTAAAAATAATCGGCGCATATTTCTTCTTAACCCTGTTTATGATTTAACATCAGAAACAGTCCGATTTGTTCATAAAAATGAAGTCGAGCAGGTGTTTGAATTGGCTGATACGGCCGGACTTTCACGCTACTTTAGCGAGATGCTGGGCCGGCCAGTTTTTTTAAAAGAAGATAAGCGACAAGGTTTTCCAGATGATTTAAATGCCTCAGGCCCAACACTGATTTCACAAGCATCATTAGAAACAGTGGCAACTTGGTTTCCAGCGCTTTCGGTTGATGATATACGTGCAAGGTTTAGGGTTAATTTAGAAGTGTCACCAACACCTGCTTTTTGGGAGGATCATGTGTTCCGAGACAAGCAGCAACCTAAACTCATTCAAATAGGCGATGTCACTATAAAACCATCTAACCCCTGCGCTCGTTGCGCGGTACCTATGAAGCACCCAAGGTCGGGCGAATCGTACGGTGACTTTTATGAAATATTTATCAGCATGCGTGAGCAAACTAGACCAAGTTGGTTGGATGCGGCGTGTTTTGATCATTGGTATAGGCTGAGCGTTAATACAAATATTGAAGTGGATCAGTCCGGACAGAAGCTCGCCTTAGGGCAGCCAGTCAGCACCGTTGATGAATCGACTCGGATATGAAGAAATAGCCGAATTATATATTGTCGAAAAGCCAGCAATGGCATAGAGTGTCTACCATAATAATTTACGATGGATTGGGATATGTCGAACGAAAAAATTGTTCCGAAAAAGGAACGAAGCCAAACAACTCAGTTGATTAATGAGTTACTGGAGGAGCGTAAACAAGTGTGGGCTACCTACTGTGCTGTGTCAGGTATAGAAGAGCATAAGGGCCAAAAGTCGATGGAAGAGTTATTGCAAGACTTCTGTCAGTTATCGGTTGATTATATTTCATTGGGGCACTTTGGTGTTTACCAGCGAATTTTGGACGGTAGTGAAAGGCGTAAATCTGTGATGGCCGCGGCAGAACGTATTTACCCGAGCATTTCTAATGCAACCGAGGCGGTGTTAGATTTTAATGATAAATATCAAACATTAACACCGGCGATGATTTTAAAAGGTCTGGCAAGTGATTTGTCGTCAGTGGGTGAGCAGTTGGCGAACCGAATTGAGTTAGAAGATGAATTAATAGGCGAAATGCTTGCCTAGACCGGTGTTTAAATATTGTCCCCAGTGTGGCAATAAAACGGCATCAAAAATGCCCGCGGGTGATAATCAAATTCGGGATGTTTGTGAAATCTGCGACCTTGTTCATTATCAAAACCCACGCATAATTGCAGGTTGCACCCCTGTTTGGGAAGATAAAATTTTATTATGCAAGCGTGCCATTAGCCCTAGGAAAGGCTTTTGGACTTTACCTGCTGGTTTTATGGAGTTAGGTGAAACCACTGAGCAAGCAGCAATACGAGAAACATTAGAAGAAGCAGAGGCCATTGTTAAAACGCAGGAATTATATGCGGTTTTTAACTTGCCGCATATTGACCAAGTGTATGTAATGTATCGGTCGGCCTTGCTAAAACCTGAGTTTTCTAGTGGCGTGGAAAGCTTAGAGGTTCGTTTGTTTGCAGAACATGAAATCCCTTGGGACGAGTTGGCTTTCGAAACAATGCGGATGTCACTGGAGTTTTATTTTCAAGATAGAAGAGCAGGCTCGTTTAAATTTAGGTCTGCAGATATCAACAAGTCGTCACGGCCATAATCAATCGTAAGATGAGCTTGTTATGAAACGTGAGCACATTATTCAGTGCTTAGAGCCTACAACAAGCCTTCAGGGTTGGTCGCATCAAAAGCGTAACGATGGCTTAAGTAATGCAGCAGTTCTTATTCCATTAGTAGAACGTGCTGAGTGGCAGGTGTTGTTAACAAAACGTACCGACCATCTGAACCATCATGCCGGTCAGGTGAGTTTTCCAGGCGGGCGTGCTGACCTAGTGGATGCGTCACCCCTCCATACTGCGTTACGTGAAACAGAAGAAGAGGTAGGAATTCAAGCAGAATTGATTGAGGTGGCCGGTGTTATCGAGCCCTTTTTAACGGTTACCGATTTTAATGTTGTGCCCATTGTCGGGTTTGTACAGCCCTCTTTTACGCTTGATATAGATGAGTTTGAAGTAGCCGAAGTGTTTGAAGTGCCGTTATCTATTCTGGCTGATCAGTCGCAATATCAAAGAAGAGACGTGTTATGGCAGGGCGAAAAACGAATGTATTGGGAGCTGATGTATAACGGCTTTCAAATATGGGGTGCAACGGCCGCTATGCTATATGCTTTTGCAGGCCGTTTAACCTCAGATCGCCAAGGGTGAGTTACGTTAATCGCTTTTTAACTGGCTGTGGGCCGATATTGGTTTTGTAAGCCCTGTAAAAAATTCCTCAGTACTTGGTCTTTACACAGGCGGTAATGCTTATGGTCGGTGCGGCGAAAAAAAGCACTCAATTCGTGTTTACTAATAGAGAGCCCATTGGTTGATAAAAATGCTAGAACGTCTTCGTTCTTCATATCAAACGCAATTTTAAGCTTTCGTAAAATAATGTTGTTGGTTAGCTTCTTATCGGGCTCAGGTAGCGGCTTATCTTGTTTTCCACGTTTTTCGATAATTAGGCCGTTTAAGAAAGATGAAAATGGAATATCGCCACAACTTGCGTAAGCCTCATCGTCGTCTTTTTTTAACCAATTGCTGACCTGCTCACGAGTGACGTTATAGTCTGCTAACTTAAAAATCTCGATCATCTTTGAATCACTGAAATCAAAGGTGTAGCGAAGGCGGCGTAAAATGTCGTTATTGGTCACAAAGTTATCCTAATGTCATGGGTCGGTTAGAAATGGCTATTTTACAGTGAGATGGCGGCGGATCGATATTTTAGTTATTGTTTGTTTTGCCTTGTTCTAATGATAATAAATGCTTTTTTGTATTTAAGCCGCCGGCATAACCCGCTAATGTGCCATTGCTCGCAATGACTCGGTGACAAGGAATAATAATGCTGATGGTGTTCGCGGCATTGGCGTTAGCTACAGCACGAACCGCTTTCTTGTTTCCAATGCTAGCGGCCAGTGTTTGATAAGACATGCTGCTGCCATAGGGTATGGTTTGTAGCGCTTGCCAAACTTGTTGTTGAAAATGGCTGCCGAGCATCAATAATGGGAGCTTAAACTCTTTGCGTTGTTGGCGAAAATAGCTGTTTAGTTGCTCAATTGTTGTGTTGATGATGCTCGAGTTTGTTTCAACATAGTGGGCTTTTAACGCATTTTGTAGACGTTTATCGATGCGTTGTCGTGCTCGACGATGCCGCCAGTCACATAAACAAAGTTTGTTTTTAAATGAGCCTATCAATAATTCACCAACGGGGCTTTGGTAATATTGCACTTGAATTTTATTATTTTCAGTCATTATGTCGAAGGCGAATGTCGTTTAAAGAAAATAATAAGATAGGCTTACTTAAAGCGCGGAATCAATAGTTAACTTCACGATGTCCTCATAAAACAAAGCTTACAAAAGTGAGCATTGATTAGGCGTCCAAGCTGCGCGTTACAATTTCCGATACATCTTTAGATAAGGAGGCATGAGTCTGTATGCGTGTTAATTCAGTTTTAATGAGTTGCTGGCGGTGAGGGTCAAATTTTTTCCAGTGACTTAATGAATTAGCAAGTCGCGCCGCAATTTGTGGGTTTATTGCATCTAATTTTATAATGTTATCGGCAATAAAGGCATAACCAGAACCATCTGCCGCATTAAAGTGCAGGGGATTAGCAGAAGCGAAAGCGCCAATCAGGCTACGCACGCGGTTAGGGGTTTTAAAGTCAAAATCTGGGTGCTGGGTTAGCTGTTTAACATCATCGAGCGCGGTATTTTTTTCTGAACACGCTTGTAAGCTAAACCACTTGTCGATGACTAAGTCTTCATCTTTCCATTGTAGATAAAAATGCTTTAGAAAAGGGCTGCTTTGATCTGTATCTAAATGGCTTAATTGGGCTAATGCTGCTATTTGGTCAGTCATATTTTTAGCGTTATTAAACTGATCGATGGCGAGATGCTGTAAATCATCCGACTCCTTTGCCATTAAGAAGTCTAAGCATAAATTTTTAAAGCTACGCTGAGCGATGTCTTGGGCACTGATGCCAGCATTAATGTGATGATTGGCCTGGTAGTTACTCAGCCATAAATCATGCAGGCTGGCTGAGAGCGCCTTTTTGACAAACCGGTGTGCTTGGTACAGCGCTTCAATATCAATAGACTCCATTTGTTCAGCAAGATACGCTTTTGCAGGCAAGCTAAGGAGGAGTGATTGATACGCTAAATCAGCCAGTGGATTTTGTAAAATAGCTCGATAGGCTTCAATGAGTACCTTCGGTAAGACCGGTATTACTTGGTTTTTTTGGATTGCGTTAATGGCATTAAAAATAAGCGTCGTTAAACAATTTTGTCCAGCTTCCCAGCGGTTAAATGGGTCACTATCATGTTGAAATAAATAAATATTTTGCTCAATTGATAGGCTTTGTTTAAGCTTTATTGGCGCGGAAAAACCTCGCAAGATAGAGGGTGTAGGCTCTGCGGCTATATTATTAAAGCTCAGGCTTTGTTCTGTATCGGTCAGCTCAAAGACGGTAGACGTTTGTTCGTTATCTAGCAAAATTTCTTGCCCTGATTGGTCAATAAGACCAATACAGATGGGGATGTGAAATGCTTCCTTATTAGCTTGTTTAGGTGTGGCTGGGCAATGTTGTTTGAAATTGAGTGTATAACGTTGCTCATTGGCATCGTAACGCGTGCTGACATTAACAACAGGGGTGCCTGCTTGGCTGTACCAACGTTTGAACTGGGTGAAATTTTCGCCATTAGCATCCTCTAACGCGCTAACAAAATCCTCAGTGGTGACTGCCTGGCCATCGTGTCGTTCAAAATAGAGGTCGCAGCCTTTTCTAAAGCCGGTTTCGCCTAATAGCGTATGTAACATGCGAACAACTTCTGCGCCTTTTTCGTAAATAGTTAGCGTATAAAAGTTATTTATTTCTACAAAAGAACCTGGGCGAATAGGGTGTGACAGTGGCCCAGCATCTTCTGCGAATTGATGTGTGCGCAACATGTTGACATCTTTAATACGTTTAACGGCGTCGGATGTTTGATGAGCGGTAAATTGTTGATCACGGAACACCGTAAAACCTTCTTTAAGGCTCAGCTGGAACCAGTCGCGGCATGTGACGCGGTTACCTGACCAGTTATGAAAATACTCATGGCCAATGACCGCTTCGATATTTTCATAGTCAGCATCGGTGGCCGTTTCTGTACTGGCCAGTACAAATTTTGTGTTGAAAACATTTAGTCCTTTGTTTTCCATCGCGCCCATATTGAAATGACTGACGGCGACAATCATGTATAAATCTAAATCGTATTCACGGCCAAAGGCTTCTTCATCCCAACGCATAGCGTTTTTGAGTGATTGCATGGCGTGCTGAGTTTTATTTAAATCATGCTCTCCGACATAAACTTCTAACGTGATATTGCGCCCTGTGCAGGTGGTGAGTGAGTCGCTTAAACACGCTAAGTCGCCGGCCACCAAGGCAAATAAATAGCTAGGTTTTGGGAAAGGGTCGTGCCAACTAACGCTATGTGTTGAGTCACCCTCAGTTACACCCGTGCGGTTTCCATTTGAGAGTAAAATTGGGTATTTGTTCTTATCTGCCTCTATTGAGACGGTAAAAATCGACATTACGTCTGGCCGATCTAAGAACCAGGTGATGCGTCTGAAACCTTCAGCTTCGCATTGCGTACACAACATCGTTTTTGATTCGTATAAACCGCTTAATGCAGTGTTTTTTGCCGGCTTGATTCGGTTGCTTATTTCTAAAATATACTCAGCGCCTGGCTGGTGAATACTGAGTGTTTCATCAGTTAATGTATATTGCTCAGGCGTTAATGTTTTGCCGTCAATGGCAATAGACACTAGTGTTAGTTCTTCACCCATTAAAACTAGATCAGGTTGTTCTTTTAGACACTCTGGATTGCGCTGAATATGAAGTCGGCTGCTAACCAAGGTGTCATCAGCCGATAAATCAAAGTGCAACTCAGTGTTAGGAATGAGAAACTCAGGAACGGTGTAGTCTTTTAGGTAGATGGTTTTTTGTTCAGCGTTAGACATGGAAAAGTATTATTCAGATTTAAAAGAGGCGTAGGCTAACAATAGCCAAGCAATAAGAAAACAAACGCCACCGATGGGCGTTATTGCACCGAGCACTTTCATGTCACTTAGGCTCAGCGCGTACAGGCTGCCAGAAAAAATAATGATGCCAGCGAGCATAAACCAAGCAGCCTTTCGCAATAGGTTCGATGGCTTTAGCTGGTAAATCATGCCAATGATGATAAGCCCGATTGCGTGCCACATTTGATAATTGACAGCGGTGTGGTAAATGCCTAATGAGTAGGCTGTCAGGCTCTCTTTGAGAGCGTGTGCGCCAAACGCACCAAAGGCAACGGCAAAAAAAGCCAGTGCGGCACCGAGTGTTATAAAAGGTGATTTAATCATAGGCTTAGGTTTCTAATAAACGCGGCATTACTTCAACGAGGTTACATGGGCGGGTCCGGTAATCGAGCTGTGCGCTGATAAGCTTGTCCCATGCGGTTCTACAGGCGCCCGATGAGCCGGGCACGCAAAAAATGTAATGCCCATTAGCGACACCTGCAATGGCTCGAGATTGCATGGTTGAGGTGCCTATTTCTTCGTAAGATAATGCGCGGAATACTTCACCAAAGCCATTGAGTTCTTTATCCAATAAGGGTTGTACAGCTTCAGGTGTGCCATCCCGGCCAGTGACCCCTGTGCCGCCGGTCGTAATAATAGTGTTAATCGTGGGGTCGGCAATCCATTCGGATAATTTAGCGCGAATCTGATAAATATCATCAATGATGATGGCTTTTTCCGCGCATTGGTGGCCTGCAGCGGTGAGCCGATCAACCAGTGTTTTTCCAGATGTGTCGGTTTCTTCAGTACGTGAATCAGAAACAACCATAATGGCTATATTGAGTGGTACAAATTGACGAGAGTTAGTGGACATAGATAGGTTACCGAATGATTAAGAAAAAAGCGCTATTATCGCGTTGGACATTAAGCAGTAGCGAAGTACGGCTTTTTGCCGCGTTGATAAGTTCCGCGATATTATGAACAGGCGCTCGGTTAGCCCTTGTGATGATATCGCCTTTGCGAAAACCATTGGCCCAAGCGGTAGAATTGGTAGCAATGTCGATCACCTTAACACCTTGTTTAACATTATGCTGCTGAGGGTTGCCAGATAGATTTGCTAGCTTCATGCCAGTCAGCTGAGGGTGCACGCGAGCACCATCGACAAAGACGATTTTACGTTTACCAATTTTAAGGCTGACGAGTTGTTGTTTTCCATTTCGTAAGATTTCTAAGTTCGCAGTATCGCCAACAGTTAACAGCCCTAAGCTATTTCGCAGGCTAGAGCTATTTTTAGTTAATTTACCATTTACACTTAAGACAATGTCACCAGGGCGCAAGCGGGCCCTTTCAGCAGGTGAGTCGTTGTCAACCTGGCTGATAATAACGCCATGTTTGATATTTAGGTTAAACGCTTTAGACAGTTCAGGGGTCAGGTCTTGCACGGCAATGCCGAGTTGACCGCGGTTTACTTTGCCAAATTTAACGAGCTGCTGCTTTAAGTTAACAGCCATATTGCTTGGAATGGCGAAGCCAATGCCAACATTGCCGCCACTTGGTGCGATGATAGCGGTGTTAATGCCGACCAGCTCCCCCTTAAGGTTGATTAAAGCGCCACCTGAATTTCCTGGGTTAATGGAGGCATCTGTTTGAATGAAATCTTCGTAACCTTCAATGCCAAGGCCAGAGCGGCCCAAGGCGCTAACGATGCCGGAGGTGACCGTTTGACCTAAGCCAAAAGGGTTGCCAATAGCAATAACAAAATCACCCACGCGCAGTTGGTCTGAATCAGCAATAGGTAGTTGGGTTAGGTTGCCTGCTTTTATTTGAATAACGGCGACATCAGAATCAGGGTCGCTACCAACAACGTTGGCATTTACCGAGCGACCGTCTCGCAAGGTCACGGTGATTCTGTCGGCTTTGTCGATCACATGATGATTAGTGATAATCAAGCCTTTGTTGGCATCAACAATAACGCCAGAGCCTAAACTTTGGGTAGAGCGTTTTCTAGGAGAGTTAGGCAGTTGGAAGAATCGGCGAAAGAAAGGATCTTGTAGTAAAGGGTTTTCATGTTGTTGAGCCATGCTCTTGGTGGCAATGTTAACAACAGCAGGTGTTGTTTTTTCCAGTATAGGTGCCAAGCTTGGTAATGGCTGACCCTCAACGAAAGCGGGCATTGCCGCATAAGATGCAGAGTGAACTAGGGTAAAAAGTAAGCTAATGGATAGGAGCTGTTTGAGTATAGGCATAGCTATGGTGTTGTGGTTTATTGGTCTACATCATCGGCGTCAACTTGACCGCTCATGCGACGACGAAGATGTGACCAAGACATGCCGATCGCCATAATGAAACACAAAATAGTTTGAATAATGTACGTAACGGCTTGGATGTTATCGGCAGCAACAATGCCCCAGTCAATGATCATCCAAAAAAGAGTAGTGAAAAATGCGACGGCTAAAGTGATACCGAGGAAACCAAGTGATCGTAAAGTTGCACGAATATATACAGCCCAGCCAATAATTAAAATGAGGCCCGCAAAAGCCATAATAGGGGTAATGCCTGGGATTTTTGTAATGGCCCAATGGTAATACGAAAGACCAGCAGGGTTATAGCTGAGAAATACAAGCAAGGCTGCAACGGATAAACGAATTAAGAAACTAGATGGAGAGAATTGGTTTGTTTTCAATGAATAACCTCTAATGATTGATTTTACGTTGCAGCCATTCTAACCGAAAAAATGCTGAACTTTTAATAGGCATTTAACTCCGTTTTTAAGAGCAATAACTTGGGATCGTGATGTAATTGGCAAAATGCTAATTTTTAAAGCTGAATAAGCCTCATTTCTTCGGCATGAACTACACTGTATTCTCATAACGTGAAAAGTTGATTGGACTAGGCTAAATGAGCGCGCAACGACATCAAAGTACTCAAGACATTTTAAAGAACTTCATTCCTTTAAATACGTTGCCGAATGCGCGCCTAAGTAGTATTTGTGAGAATCATCATGTTGAAGAGCTAAACAAAGGGGCGGTTCTGTTTGAGCAGGGCGATGAGGCTAAGGAGTTTATTTACCTCATCAGTGGCATGATTAGCTTGTATGCGGGTGAAATGGAGGTGGAGACTATTGTTACTGGCTCAGAAGTAGCACGGTTTGCGATAGCGCACCACCTGCCTCGTAAGGTCAAAGCAGTGACTCGATCAAAAGCACGTGTCGTGCGTATTCCCACCCATCTGCTCGATATGGAGACCCCCGAAGATGACGGCCAGACGTACATGGTTGATGAGGTTGAGAATCAAGGTGGAGACTGGATGACGACGATGTTGCAATCGCCAGTTTTTCAGCGATTACCAGCAGCTAATTTGCAAAAAGTAATGATGCAAATGGAAGAAGTAGCTTTTGCACCGGGTGATGTTGTTGTTAAGCAGGGCGATGAGGCAGATTTTTATTACATCATCAAAGCCGGTGATTGTGAGTTAATTCGCCAAGCATCTGAGCAAGTAAGGCCGATTAAATTAGGTGAGTTGCATAGTTGCGATGCCTTTGGTGAAGATGCCTTGTTGTCTGGCAACCCAAGGAATGTGACTGTTCGAATGAAAGGTAAGGGGCAAATGCTCCGTCTTTCAAAAGCAAATTTTATTAAGTTGGTTAAAGAGCCCGTCCTACAATACGTTAAGTTTGAAGAAGGGCAGGAAAAAGTAGCGAGTGGTGCGAACTGGCTGGATGTTAGAGGCGCTGATGAGTATGCAGAAGACCATATTGAAGGGGCTGTCAACATTCCGTTCTTTTCTCTGCGAATGAAAGTTGCTGAGTTACGCCATGATCAACTGCAAGTATTAGTCTGTGCTAATGGACGAACCAGTGAAGCGGCAGCCTTTTTGCTGCTGAAGTTCGGTTTTAACGCGTTAATCTTAAAAGGTGGTATGGCCAAATGGGCTGATGATGTCAGCGTGAAGGAGGCGCCTGATAAGCCATCAACTTCAGCTGACAAGCCTGCACATAAAGAAGAAATATCGGTGATGACTGCAGTTGTTAGCACTCCTGTGGAACCGAGTTTAGAGAAAACAGGCGACGAGCAAAGCAAGATAGCAGAGCTTGAGAAACTGTGTGCTTTTTCTAATGAAAAGCTGAACAAGCTGACAATAGAGCGAGACAATCTGCAGCAACAGCATGACCAGCAATTAAGCATAGTTTCAGAGTTGCAATTATCATCTAAATTAATTGCAGATGAACTGAAAGCTGCCGGTGCTAAAAAAGAAGGGCGCGAAGCAGAAGTGGATCAATTGCTAGCGCTTGAGCGAGAAAAAATAGCAGTGCTGGAAACAGAGCTGGGTCAGTTTCGCGAGTCTATAGACATTTTGAGCGAAGAGGTGTCGGCAAAAGATGACGAGTTAATAACACTCAATACAGCGTTAAGCGACGCGGAAAAACAAAAAGAAAAAATAGTAGATGAGCTTGCTCAGCAAGTGGCCGTGACTCAGCAGGAGGTGACTAAGCTGGTAACTGAAAAAGAGTCATTGAGCGTTAGTGTTGAAGAAGCAAAATGTGAGAATGAGCAGTTGTCTCAAGCTAAATCTGTCCTTGAGCAGAAAATGGCGCAATCTGTACAAGATGTCAGCTTAGGTGTGGCTGAAAAAGAAGCACGCATCAGTGAGCTGACTGAAGAAGTGAATCAGCTGCGATCAAATTTGGCGAATATTGAGCAGACGAAAGTGGCTCAGGAAGCAAGCTTACTTGAACAAACGGCTGAGCTTAAGCAAGTTAAAGAGAGTGAAAAAAAGGCAATCGAAGCGCTTAAGGCTGAATCGGCGGCTCGTGTAGAAGAGTTTGAAGATGAGCTAAGTTTTTTGAAGCAAGCATTAACCGAAAAAACAGAAAACTTAGACGAGCATAAAAAACTGACTGAGGAATTTAAGGCTCAGGTAGAGTCTTTAAAAGAAAAAAACCAAGATACTGAGTCAGTCATCATTGAGAAGAATGTTGATATTGATGTCTTTACTGATAAGTTAAAAACGGCTGAGACTACAATAACGACGCTTCAGCAGCAACAAGTTGAGACAGAGGCGGCATTGGCAGAAAAAGAAGCCTTGCTAGCCTCCTCGGAAGAGAAGCTTGTTTCTATAGATAGCGAAAGAGTCGATTTAGATAAGAAGTTAGAACAGTCTGATATCGAGTTATCTGGCCTGTTGGCGGAACAAGCCGAGTTAGAAAAACGATTAAATGAGGCGCTAAAATTAACCGATGAGTTCAAAAGCAATGAAGAGGCTGCGTTAGCTCAAGTTCAAAAGTTAGAGCAAGAATCAGAGGGGTTAGGCGAGCAAGTTAAGCGTCTGAAAGCCTCTCTAAATGAGATCAGTTCTGGTAAAGAAAGTATCGAGAGCGAGTTAGCGCAACGTCTTGATGATTTGGATAATAAGTTATCGAGTGCATTAGAGAGTAAGCAGGCGTTAGAAGAGCAGCTTGAGACAGCCAGCAACGAAAAGGAACAGGCTCAACAAAAACTATTGGCGCTGGAAGACCAGTTAGATAAACGCTTAGGAGATCAGCGAGAGCTTAATGAAGAATTAACCCTGGTGCGAGAGGAGCTGGTAGTTGCGCGCCAAGAAAGGGAAAAAGAGAAAGCTGCATTGAGTGAGTCGTTATTGCAAGCAAATATTCGTGTTGAGGAAGCAGAGGGCGGGCTTAAGCAATTATCTGAGGAGCAGGAAACGGCTGCGCTGCAACTTGTTGAGGTGGAAAGTAATTTAGCGGATGTTAAAAACGCGAAAGAAGCACTTGAGTTGACGCTAGATAATGCTATTTCTGAAAAAGACTTGGTTCAGCACCAAGTTGAAAGTGTATTAGATGAGCAGCGACAGCTGAAAGAGCAGTTGTCCCAGGCACAACAGCAACTTACTCAAGAAAATAAAGAAAGAGAAAAAGAGCAGGCTAAATGGGGAGTTGCTCTAGAGCAGGCGAAAGAGCAGCTTGTTGTGTTAGAAAGCTCGGCGGTTGAGCAAGCAAAGCAGGCAGAAACCAAGCGTGTTGAGCAATTGAGTAAGCTTGAAAATGAGCTCGAGCGAGTTAACGGTGATCATTTGTCTAGCAATGAAGAGCTGGTATCAATGCGTGCAGATAATGAAGCATTGCAGCAAAAACTAGTAGACGCGGAAAGCATATTGTCGGCTTCAACTGGGGATCAAAAGGAACTATTAGCGCAACTGGATGAAACACGGGTTGAGTCGGCTGAATTTAAAAAGGATATTGAATCAAAGCAGGCTGAAGTTGATGTGTTGAATGAGCAATTAGCCGAGTTGAAAAATGATGGAAAACAGTCGGAGCAAGAAATTCAGACATTAGCTGAGAGGCTTCAAGCAGCAGAGAAAGATTTATCATCAACGGTTAGTGAAAAAGAAGGTTTGTTGCTTCAGTTGGAAGGGTTGGAGCAGCGTCGGGTATTAGATGATGAGACGACGAAAACTCTTCAGCAGAAAGTGAATGAGTTAGAGCAATCATTGCAACAACTCGAAGAAGAAAAAGAGCAGCTCGTGACGAATGCTGGAAATGAGAGTGATGAGAAGGTGGTTCAGTTAACAGAACAACTATTAGCCGCACAAAGTGAGGCGAAAGACTCACTAAAGCAACTAGATGATGCTAGAGGCGCTAGTGAGGCCGAGGCTAAAGAGAAACTTGAGCTTGAAGAAAAATTAAAGGCAATGGTTGATGAGAGTGCTGGTTTACGCCGAAAACTTAAAGATGTAGAACGAGTAGCGGTAAAAAATAGCGACAATAGTGCGGATCAGGCTCGAATACAGGAGTTGGAAGAGCAATTAAATGAAGCGTCAACGATGTTGCTTGATTTAGAGATTAAAATGGAAACATCATTGGTAGGTGATGATACTGCTGATATTAGTGAAGGTGAGAGTGATGAGTTAAAGGCCCTTCAATCAGAATTAAACTTAGTGAGAGAGCAAACAGAAAAAGATATTCAAGCGATGCAAGCGAAGGTAGAGAATAGTGAAAAAATGAATTTGGCATTAAAGAGGAAAGTGATATCTATGCAAACGTTAGCGAATCAAGATGTGTTGCCTGAAGAGCCACCTCAAGTGAAGAAAAAGGGCTGGTGGAAATAATAGAGGTTGATGAGGTCAAGTATGTGCAAGCGGTGGAGGTTAGAACGCTTGCCAGCTTAAGTTCTAGAGCATTTGATATTGACCTAGAAGATGAGGGGGCTTGCAGTGGTTTTCTTTTGCGTGAGAAAGACATGACGTTACGAGCCTATAAGAACAGTTGCCCGCATACAGGCGCTCCATTAAATTGGATGCCAGACCAATTTTTGACGCGGGAGGGCTTGTATGTTCAATGTTCTATTCACGGAGCTCTGTTTAAAACGCAAAATGGTGAGTGTTTCGCAGGGCCGTGTGGTGGCAAGTTTTTAAAGGCGTTGCGGTTTATCGAGCAAGAAGGAATGTCTTATATTGATTTACGCGATATCGAAAAAAGCCCGTCAATTTGACGAGCTTTTTAATACGTTCTTCTATAGATTATTGCTTGTGTAGACAATAAGCTGTAAATCAGTAAGCGTTATTTTATTTTCGCTTCTTTGTACATGACGTGTTGCCTAATGGTAGGATCAAATTTCTTGATTTCCATTTTTTCAGGCATGTTACGTTTGTTTTTGGTCGTTGTGTAATAGTGACCTGTTTTAGCGCTTGAAACTAACTTAATTTTATCTCTCATTTTTCAGTCCTTAAACTTTTTCGCCACGAGAACGAATGTCAGCCAAAATAGCGTCAATGCCATTTTTGTCAATTGTACGCATGCCATTTGCTGAAACGCGTAAGCGAACAA
>OJDD01000013.1_pt1 | contig 89463 bp, 78 predicted proteins | sample 1592591 | NCBI WGS metagenome assembly OJDD01 (sample SAMN05416809, study PRJEB24817) | seawater metagenome | isolation source: Sea water | place: Canada:Atlantic | collected 2013-07 | reverse complement strand
ATGTTGCATAGGTAGAGAACTTATAACCACGACGATATTCAAACTTATCAACCGCTTTCATTAAGCCGATATTGCCTTCTTGAATAAGGTCTAGGAATTGCAGCCCTCGGTTTGTGTATTTTTTAGCAATGGAGATTACCAATCGTAAATTGGCTTCAACCATTTCTTTTTTAGCACGGCGCATTTTGGCTTCGCCAATCGATAAGCGACGGTTAATGTCTTTGATTTCTGTCGTGACTAAAGAGCTTTCGCTTTCTACATTAGCCAGCCTAACTTGTGCTTTTTTAATTTCATGGAAATTTTCTTTAATAACAGCAACAAATGGCTCGTCTGTTTTTAAGTGCTCTTCTAACCATGTTATGTCACTTTCATTTTTAACAAAGCCTGCGATAAATAACTTACGCGGCATTTTTGCTTGTTTAACGCAGATGTCAATAATGGTTTTTTCTTGAGCTCTAACCAACTCAACACATTGTTTCATTTCATTTGAAAGCAATGTAAAGAAACGCGGTGTAAATTTAAGTGCCATAAACAATAAGGCCAACTCATCAAACTCTTTTTGAGTTTTTTCTGAGGCATAACCTTCTTTTTTAATCACCTTAGTACATTCTTTGTACTTAGCCGCAATTTCGTTAATACGAACTTCGACATCTTCGATGGTTAATGCTGGGATTTCAGGTGCATTTTCATCTTTCGCCGCCGCAGGCTGCGTGTAATCATAGTCGTCTTCTAAATCAACAAAATCTGGAATATAGTCTGCTAAGCGAAGTTCATCACTCTTAATTTTTTCGAACACATCAAAAAAGCGATCCACAACAGCTGGGTAACGAACAATCGCCGCCAACATTTCGTTTTGCCCTTCTTCAATACGCTTAGCTATATCAAGCTCACCTTGGCGAGTTAATAAGCCAACCGTGCCCATTTCACGCATGTACATACGGACAGGGTCTGTCGTTCGGCCTAACTCTTTATCAACGGTTGCTAAAGCAACAGCCGCTACTTCAGCCGCAGCAGATTCATCAACCGTTTGAGCAACGGTGCCATCGGATACAGTATCTGACTCTGGCGCCTCTTCGCTGACACTAATGCCCATATCTGAAATCATTGTAATGATTTCTTCAATACGCTCTGGCTCCACGTCTTGTGGTAGGTGATCGTTCACCTCCGCATACGTCAAGTAACCTTGCTCATGCCCTTTACTAATCAATGCTTTGATTTTAGAGGTTTGTTCTTTCTGTTGTTCTTTATCCATTATGTTCCCGTGAACTAAGTACAAATTTTCGCCAACTGAACCGAGTATTTTAGCAGATATTCTTAATTTATCTACGAATGTTCTTTTATTTCATTAATTCTCTAAGCTCATCTCTTTCTTCTTCACTTAAATCTTCTGCTTTTGCCAATAATATTTCATAACGACTCTTTTTTGCCTGCTCTTTCAAGCGCTCAATCGCGCCTAAAAACTCCTGCTCAGTCGACTCCCCTTCGATTAATCGCTCTTCGGCAAACAATGCTCTAATAATTTTTTCATGTTCGTGCCCACGAAACCGTTCTAGCAGCATTGCTGGCGATACCTCTATATGACCATTTAACACCGAAATAATTTCATTTAATACCGGCATTCCTGGCACATTTAATTGTAACCAAGCGTCTTGTGTATTAATTTTTTGCACCAACGCAGGCTCATGAAGAATCAGCATTATTAAATGCCTCATAGCCGAAAGGGGGGCGGCCCCAGTTTTTTTAACAACTTGTCGCGCACCAAACCGAGGCTTGAAGGAAGCAGCCGCACCTTGCTTTTCCATTTTAGTTAGCTGTGCTAATTGTTTCTTCATTAATTCTGCAAAAGCACCCGCAGGTAATGTATCTAGCAATGGTTTCGCTTGCTCCATAAAACCAGCCCGCCCTTCAATTGTCGTCAACGGGTGCTGTTTACCTAAGTAATCAAAAAAATAACTGGACAACGGCGTCGCCTGCTCTACCAACTGCTCAAAGTGTGAGGCCCCTTTTTCACGAATTAAACTATCAGGATCTTCACCCTCAGCTAACAGTAATACTTTTATTTGCCGTCCAGTGCGCAAAGCTGGCAAAGCATTCGTCACAGCACGCCATGCTGCTTTTTGTCCCGCTGTGTCACCATCCATACATATCACCAAGGTGGACACAGAGCGAAATAATAAATCAACGTGCTCGCGAGTGATTGCGGTACCCAAGGCAGCAACAGCATTTGTAACGCCCTGCTGATAAAGCGAAATAACGTCTAAGTAGCCTTCAACCACAATAATTTGCTGTATTTTAGTAGACGATTTTAGCGCTTCATATAAACCATATACTTCACGGCCTTTATGGTAGAGCGGCGTTTCTGGAGAGTTTAAATACTTTGGCTCGCCGCCATCTAGAACTCGACCACCAAACCCGATAGTTTGCCCACGTTTATTACGGATAGGGAAAATAATTCGCTCTCTAAAGCGGTCATACGTTTTATTATTTTCATTCGTCACCACAAGCCCTAATTCACCTAACTGATGGAGCGAATCGTTATCTTGGCCCAACGACGACAGCAAATTGCTCCAACCTGGTGGTGCAAAACCTAATTGGAAGGTTTTAGCCACTTCGCCTGTCAGCCCTCTATTTTTCAAGTACTCCGTCGCAATATGACTAGCCCCATGCTGTCGCAGTTGCTGCTGGTAAAAGTCACTCACCTTCTCATTCATACGCAGCAATGGCGATAAATCCCGTTTTGGTTTCTCCGTTTCAAACCCTTGCTCGCGTAAAACCTCCACGCCAGCGCGGCTTGCTAATTCTTCAATTGCTTCTACAAAACTAAAGTGGCTGTAATCCATTAAAAAGCCAATCACCGAACCACTCTGGCCACAACCAAAACAATGATAAAACTGCTTGTCTTGGCTGACAGTAAAACTAGGGGTTTTCTCGTTATGAAAAGGGCAACAAGCAGAGTAGTTTGCACCTTTTTTTTTCAACGGTAGCAAGCTATCAATCACCTCGACAATATCGGTTCTTGCCAATAAGTCATCAATAAAATGCTGGGGGATTCGACCTGCCATGATTATGGTATTTTATTTACCCTATGATTCTTGCTTGAAGCATAGACAACATTAACAAGCGTTAATACTTTTCTATACGAGCCGGAAGTGCCCAGTGAAATTGATGCGCTTCTCCATGCCTACCAATTTGTCATACAGTGATCATGCGGACCACTAAATAAAAACAAATTAAGAAAGCTTGGCTTTTATTTTACCGCTTGCCGCACCAACGTCTGCACGACCTTGTAATTTAGGACGAAGAATACCCATCACTTTACCCATATCTTTCATGCCTTGCGCACCAGATTCGGTAATCGCCTGATCGATCAGTTGATCGACCTCTGATTCAGTTAATTGTTGGGGCAAGTACTGCTGGATAATACTTGTTTCTTTTTGCTCTATCAGTGATAGGTCGTCACGACCTGCTTTGTCAAACGCCTCTATTGAATCACGACGCTGTTTGACCATCTTATCGAGCAATTGAAGGACTTGCGTATCATCTAATTCGATACGCTCATCGACTTCTTTTTGCTTAATAGCAGCGAGTATTAAACGAATAACACTCAGCTTTTCTTTTTCTTTAGCCTTCATTGCTAACTTCATATCCTCACGGATACGGTGCAATAAAGGCGTGGCTTGTTCGCTCATTATATTAACGACGCGAGTAGCAAATATTAGCTACGGCCACGACGAAGGTTGTTCAATGCGCGACGTGTGCGAGACAACCCTTTCAAATGACGTTTAACCGCTGCAGCTGCTTTACGCTTGCGCTCAGCAGTTGGCTTTTCATAAAACTCACGTTTACGTGATTCAGCCAAAACGCCGGCTCTTTCACATGTACGCTTAAAACGACGTAGAGCAAAGTCAAATGGTTCGTTATCTTTAACGCGAACTGAAGGCATGTATTTCTCTCTTCTTAAAAGTTAAATGGTGTAAAAGGATGGCGGATTATACACGCAGCAAAGCCATATGCCAACACCCATACTCTCCTAATAACAACACCTTTAACGAAAATCTATTGTTAATGGTTAACGTGAGCTTCATATCGTTTAGGCAGAAAGCGCCTTGTTTGCGTATAATAGCCTGCTTTAAAACCTTGCTAAACCATCGCCATCAATGACTACCCAGCCACCACTTGTTCTTGGTATTGAAACATCCTGTGACGAAACAGGCGTTGCCTTGTATGGCGAACGCGGCTTACTCGCTGATGCGCTGTATAGCCAAATTGACATGCATGCGGAGTACGGAGGCGTTGTGCCTGAACTGGCTTCACGAGACCACGTCCGTAAACTAATTCCACTTATTAAACAATGCTTTGCTAATGCCAGCGTAACTAGTCGTGAGTTGTCCGGCGTTGCCTATACATCTGGGCCGGGACTTGTTGGCGCTCTCTTTGCTGGAGCTAGCGTTGCTCGAAGCTTGGCTTATGCATGGGACATCCCCTCTATCGGCGTTCACCATATGGAAGGTCATTTATTAGCCCCCATGCTTGAAACAACACCACCTAGCTTTCCTTTTGTTGCCTTATTGGTCTCAGGCGGGCACACACAATTAATTAAGGTCAATCAAATAGGCGACTATCAACTACTCGGCGAATCCTTAGATGATGCTGCCGGCGAAGCCTTTGATAAAACAGCAAAATTACTCAATTTAGGCTATCCAGGGGGACCTGCCTTGGCCGCTTGCGCCAAAAATGGCAATCCGGAAAGGTTTAATTTTCCACGCCCTATGACCAATCGGCCAGGGCTTGATTTTAGCTTTAGCGGGCTCAAAACTTTTGCCTTAACAACCAGCCAGCAACATGTTTTAGACGAGCAAACCTGTGCTGATATCGCCAGAGCCTTCGAAGATGCCGTGGCTGACACATTGGCGATTAAATGCAAACGCGCTTTAACTCAAACCGGGCTCTCCACCTTAGTAGTTGCTGGTGGCGTCAGCGCCAACCAACGTTTACGTAAAACACTGGACCAAATGGCCAAAGAAATCAGCGCCAAGGTATTTTATCCCCGCCATGAATTTTGTACTGACAATGGCGCCATGATCGCTTACGCTGGTTATCAACGTCTATTAGCTGGGGAATTCGACGAGCTCAGCATTAAAGCTCGACCTCGCTGGCCACTATCTGCACTTAATACGCCTCAAACAAAGTAAACAAAGACCTTATGGATATTATTTTTCTACGAAACTTACAAATTGAAGCCATCATTGGCATTTTTGACTGGGAACGCAAAGTAAAACAGCCCGTTTTCTTTGATATCGAAATGGCCGCGGACATAAAAAAAGCTGCTGCTAGTGATCATATTGACGACACTTTAGACTATAAATCTCTATCGAAAGCAGTGATTGATTTTGTCGAAAAAAGTGAGTTTCAGTTAGTTGAAACATTAGCCGAAAAAGTTGCCGAACTGATTATTCATGATTTCAATGTCCCTTGGCTAAAGCTAACCTTGAACAAGAAAGGAGCATTACGCCACGCCGATGACGTTGGCATTATTATTGAGCGTGGATCAAAACCCCAATGACCACTGTTTACCTAAGCATTGGCAGCAACATTGAGCGCGAAAAACATATCCGTGCCGGTATAAATGCCTTAAAAAAACAATTCGGCAACCTCACCTTATCCAGCGTTTATGAGTCCGACGCGGTTGGTTTTGATGGTCAACCCTTTCTAAATTTAATTGCTGCTTTTGAAACAGATCTGTCCGCAATACAAGTAGATACCATTCTTGATACGATTGAAAAAGACAATGGCCGCACCCTTGATCAGAAAAAATTTAACCCGCGAACACTGGATTTAGATTTAATCCTGTATGGCAACTTCATCAGCAAAGACCCTCTTCTCGATATTCCGCGTGGCGAAATAACTCAGTATGCATTCGTCTTAGAGCCACTGGCTGAAATTGCTGGCAACCTACAACACCCTGTTTTACAGACCTCTTACCAGCAGCTCTGGCAACATTTCGACAAATCTAACATCGTACAAAAACGCATTGATTTTAGTTGGGATTAGACAAGGCTTTTACCGCCATCAACCGCAATCACCTGACCGGTAATATAAGCCGCATTTTGGGCTAAAAATAACACTGTTTCGGCAATATCGCTGGGTGCACCTTGTCGCTGCAAAGGAATTTTTTCAACAATGCTGTCGGTCAATTCAGTTGCCTGACTTTCTGGCCATAAAATTGCCCCTGGCGATACGCCATTCACCCGCACATCTGGCGCCAACTCCTTAGCTAACGATTCTGTTAACGCATATAACCCCGCTTTTGCGGTGCTATAAATCGGGTAATCTACCAATGAACGTTTAGCATAAATATCAACAATATTAACAATACAACCTTTGGTTTTTTTTAATGCCTTGAACGCCACTTTACTGACAAAAAATGGGGCTTTTAAATTACTCCCCATCAAATCATTCCACTCACTCTCATTAGCATCGCCAACTGGCGTTGGGTAAAATGTAGACGCATTATTAATCAATACGTCCAAACGCCCATGCATAGTAATCACCTGATCGACCATCTGCTCAATTTTCTGCACCGACTGTAAATCCGCTTTTATAGCCCACGCAGAGTGCTCTCTTTTATTATTTAATAGCTGAACAAGCTCATCTGCTTCGCTGCGTGAATGACGATAGTGAACCACAACGCCGTACCCTGCCGCATGAAACGTTTTCGTCATTTGCGCGCCAATTCGCCTTGCCGCACCAGTAATTAACACTATTTTCTGCAATTTGGACACACCACCCTCGAATTAAACTAGACTTTCAATAAGAACATACTACTGAATAACATATGCAAAACCGATTCTTTTTGTTGCTATTTTTGGCCCTTCTATTAAGTGCTTGCGCTCAAGTCCCCGACCAAAAAGGTTACCATTACGAATACTTTAATCTTAACGCCATGGCCAAGACTGATATCGACATGGTCGCTGACACCCACGTAAAACAAACTATCAAACACCTAAGGCTACTAGCAACAAAACTCTACAAACGTAACCCACGAGAATGGAAGAAAACCAATTTAAAATCAAGAGAAGCCGCTGTAGCACGTATTTTTAAACAACCCTTTCCAACCGTAAATGGCAAAAGTAGCGTGGACAGTATTCGACTCGCTTTTAACGAACAATATCAAGGTGACCGTGTACTTGCTTATGTATCAGGCTTAGCTAGCATGCTTACTTTGTCATATAACGGTAAAAGCCAGTTTTATTTATTCGATAGCTTAGATGCTCAAAAAGTGTATAACGGCGCACGCAATATTGAAGTCGCTTCATGGTTACTGCAAACCAAAAGAAAACAAAATGGAGAACTTTTTTTACTCAGTTCTGGTAAAGGCCTCTCCGCAACAAACCGAAGTTATGATCGGTTATTTGGCAAGCTCATTGGTCAACAGGATCTGCTCGCACTGGTTATTGCGACTAAAAACCATCGCACTATAAAAAATGTTTTTCAGTCGGCTGCCCGGTTTGTCTTTTTGCCCGTTTAAGCCTCTAAATATGCATGCTCAGTATTATAAAATACACACAACAACATCATTGGCAGACTTTATGCCCAACGACTTTAGTCTGCTCTTGCATGCTTTAATTGTTGAATGACTTCAAGCCGCCGTTTATGAATGGCATCACCAATTTTCTTACCCACTAAACCCTGTTTAACAAACTCTTTAGGGTCAACTTCATTCGCTGCAAAGTAAGCCTGTTTAATCCAATCAGCCTGTGGATAGTCCTTGTTTTCAAAACCCTTTCGACCTCTGGCGTCTGCCTCACAAGCCAATAAAAATGAGGTTAATTTTTGCGGTTGGCGAAAAGCCCCTAATGCCTCCAACACTTTCAATAAGGTCGCTGCTTTTAACTCAAATGCCCGATGACAATGCGTATGATATTTCATCACTTTTTCTGCCAGATCAACAAATTCATTAGGAATTCGCAAACGTGTTGCCATCTTCTTTAAAGCCGTTAACCCCATCTCCTCATGACCATGATGAGACGGCCAGTTATCCGCTTTCGTCAGCCCTTTCCCAAGGTCATGCACCAATGCCGCAAAACGCACGACAGCACTGTCCGATAACTTAGCGGCTTGACGTAGCACCATCATTGTATGAATACCGGTGTCAATTTCAGGATGGTGCTTTGCTGGCTGAGGGACACCGAATAATACGTCCAACTCCGGCAAAATAACCGCTAAGGCGTCACATTGCCTTAATACTTCAAAAAATATATCTGGTGATTGCTCACCCAATGAGCGACTAATTTCTTGCCAAACACGCTCCGCTGTTAACAAGGCAAGCTCACCACTACTAACCATTTCTTGCATCAGTTTCATGGTCTCTGGCGCCACGCTAAAACCCAGATGCGCATAACGTGCAGCAAATCGTGCCACCCGCAAGATGCGTAACGGGTCTTCTGTAAAGTGTGGAGACACGTGACGCAATATTCGAGCTTCTAAATCAACTTTGCCACCGTATGGGTCAATCAATTCGTCGGCACGTTGTGCCATCGCATTGATCGTCAAATCACGCCGTTGCAAATCCTCCTCTAATGTCACTTCTGGTGACGCATGCACTTCAAACCCTTTGTAACCACCGCCAATTTTGCGTTCTGTTCTTGCTAAGGCATATTCCGCTTTTGTATCCGGGTGAAGAAAAACAGGAAAATCCTTACCTACTTGCTCAAAGCCTTGTTGTAGCATTTCATCTACCGATGAGCCAACAACAACATAATCCCTATCCTTTGACGGATAGTTAAGCAGCTTATCCCTGACGGCACCGCCTACCAGATATATCTCCATTACCATAGTCTAATATATGTTATGATTTTAAGCTTTTTTTCAACCCAAGGTTTTATTGTGTTAGAGATTTTCATGTACTGTTTGCTGTTTGGATCCTTCACAGGACTGATTTCAGGCCTCTTAGGTATCGGCGGCGGTATTGCTATTGTGCCATTTTTAGCTTGGCTATTACCCCTCAATGGTATGCCAGTAGAAACCAGCATGCAAACTGCGATTGCTACTTCTTTAGCCACTATTATTATCACCTCCCTTTCCGCCATTTATGCGCAAAACAAGCGTGGCGCCATTGACTGGAAAGTTGTTAAATATTTCACCCCAGGTATTGCTATTGGCGCTTATTTTGGCGCCCACTTAGTGCATTACCTGACGACTGAGCTGCTCTCTATGGTGTTTGGTGGGTTTTTATTACTGAATGGCCTTCGTATGGCACTAAAGTTAACACCGAATCCTGAGCGCAAACTGCCTTCGCCACTACCCTTGAGTCTCGCCGGTAGTGTTTTAGGGATACTTTCCACGCTGATTGGTATTGGTGGCGGTACTTTTACTGTTCCGTACATGTTATTGCACAACGTACCGATGAAAAAAGCTATTGCGTTTGGAAGCACCTTTGGCCTACCTATTGCCATTTTTGGTGCCATTAGTTTTATTATTCTCGGCCTAAAAAACACTATCCCCATGGAAGGCAATATTGGCTATATTAATATACCTGCCTTTCTGGGCATTAGTGTAGCCAGCTTATTCGCCGCACCGATTGGTGTGCATCTAGCACACACAATCCCTACCGGTGCAATGAAGAAAACGTTTGCCGTCATCATGCTTTTTGTTGGCTTAAAAATGTTTATCAGCGCAATTTTTTAATTATTTAACAGCTGCCTTATAGAGCAACATACCCACCAACATGGATACCACGACCAGCAACGGTTCTTGAAAACCAAACCCTAAACTTGCAACCGCAGGACCTGGGCAATAACCAATAACGCCCCAACCAATACCAAATAACGCCGCGCCTATAATTAACGGACGGTCTATTTGTAATAAGGTTGGTAATTGAAAGTCGTCAGCCAAAAGAGGTTTACCTCTTGAAAAAATAAAACGGTAAGCAAGCGTTGTTGTTAAAACAGCGCCCCCTAAAACAAACATTAAACTGGGGTCCCATTGACCGGTGATATCTAAAAAATTGATCACTTTATTGGGGTTTACCATTTGCGATAACGCCAAACCGACGCCAAAAATAACACCGGCAACTAACGCACTGAGTATTTTAAGCATTATTAACCCCCCGTAATTTGTTTGAATACATACACTGTTACAATGCCACTTAACAAAAACGTCGCTGTTGCTACTAATGAGCGCAGAGAAAAACGTGAAATACCACAAATTCCATGCCCACTAGTACAACCACTACCCATTGCTGTGCCTATTCCAACCACCAATCCGCCGGCAATTAATAATATTGCAGACATCGATTCCCTAGCCGCTATTGTGATTGGGAAAAAGTGCATATAAACCGCACCTCCTAAAACAAGGCCCACAACAAAGGCAAAGCGCCATGCCTTTTCTTCAAACGAAGGCGCATTAAAGACACCGGCGACAATGCCACTGATGCCTGCAATACGACCATTTAAGTACATTAAAATACTCGCACTGATACCAATTAATACACCGCCTGCTAACGATAAATAGGGGGTAAAGTTCTCCATAGTGTCACTTCTCTTATGTTATGAATAGATTTATATTATTAAATATTATAAGCATATTATCAAAAACATATTAACCCCCTAGACCCTGCTGAGAAGATAAATCTTGTGTAAAATACACGCCATGAAAAACAAAACCGACCAATGGCATACCTTACATGCCGAAACAGCCAGCATTGAGTGGAAAGACTTAGAGCGTTTTTTTGCTCGCGGTAATTTATTACGTGTTTCCAGTGAGCTTGATCTTGTGGATGCCGCTGTGGAAATGGCTAATGACAATAAACCAGTTATTGAACAATGGATCGCTGAGAACCGTTTATCAGCCGTTTCAAATGAAGAGGCTTTATTATGGTCAAAAGGTGATAGCAACCTTTGGTCTGTTATTGTATTACCTTGGATTTTAGTTCAGCAGCGCCAGTAACTCTGCCGACCAAACTGCTGTTATTGTGCGCCTCTATACCAGCTAGAGGTTCATTAGGCTCACCAAGGAGCCTAGTAACAATGATGATATCAACAAACTAAGCTTGCTGTTTAAGTACGGTCAGAAGATGCAAAATAGCCCTACACTGTCGTATTAGCCTTATCAAACACAACTTACGCTTTAACGTTTATCTGATATTCAAAATGTAATTCCGAAGACAATGAGTGACTGATAAAACACGTTGTTTCAGCTTTTCTTAATAACCGCTCAGCTTTCTCAACGACATTGCTATCCGCCACTGACAACGTTGCTTTTGTATTTATCTTAGTAAAAAGCACCGCCCCATCGACCTTATCTAAAGTACCGACCGAGTCGCATTGTAAGTCATTCCACTCTAGTTTTGAGGCACGCGCAATGGCTTTGAATGACAAAATAAGGCAACTTGATAAAGATGCCATTAACAATTCTTCAGGCGACCATTGATCGCCTGGGCCATCATACTCTTTCGGTGCTGCCACCTTTATAACCGGCAAATCATTAGAGAACACACTTAATGACGTATCCGGGGCACTGATCACGTTAACGGTGTATGTGTGAGGTAATTGTTCCATTCTCTTTCCTTATTTATTCTACTATTTGCTCATAAATAGCGCCAAAAACGCCAGCTAGACAAAGCTTCAATATCGTAAAAAGGGTATTTATAACGTGATTAGCACAACTCGTCATTAGAGCTTAATAGCTATCGCCTTTGATTTTGATCTAGGTCAACATAGCCGCCCACGCTTTTTCAAGCCGCTTTTCTGAAATAGGCTGCCTCGTTTTAATCTGCTGGGCAAAAAGCGATATTCTAAATTCCTCCAGCAACCACCTAAAGGCTTCCGTCTCAGGCTCTGTATTGGTTGATGACACAAATGACCAGAACTTTTTTTCAAATTTTTGCGCCTGTCGTGCTTTATCTAGATCCTTTTGTATTTGCCCCCCCACTTTCTCCAAGCGAATCTTCATCGCTTTTAAATACCGGGTATAAAGCAATAATTGATCGGCTGGGACGTATCGAACAAAGCCTTGGAAACACAAACAAGCCAGTTGCCTTGAGATGTCTTCGTAAAGCGACTTTTCATTCTGCCAGCGCTGCAACTCTACGACCACCTGCTGATACACCGACAAGAGCGTTGCTATGGTCTCAGAGAGTTCGTAGCCTTTCGCATAGAGCGAGACATCATTTTGCTGTGCCGCTTGGTCAAACTCCGCTTCAGAGCGAATATCTTGATCTGCAAAAAAACTAGACATCAGCTGATGAGCCAAATCATCAAATACATCCTCACCCACATGCCGCTGAATGTAAGGATGAGGCTTTAATGTCTGATAACTAAACGCTTGCGACGTTGTTATCGCAGATTGGCGACTTAATTTTTTTAACTCTTTTGCAAATTTCAAACGGAACAACCGTATCAAGCCGTCCTTATGCGCTTTTTGCGCTTCTTCGGCAGAGTCCATCAGCGTTAAGCCTACGCTGGTTTTTTCGTCTACTAGAGCCGGAAAACCCTTTAGTTCTTGACCTTCATGCTGAATCGTTTGATGTTCGGGAATATCATCAAATTGCCAATTTTTTGAACCTGATGATGACAAGGCATCGCTCAACGCAGACTGGAATTGCATTCCCGCCTTTTCTGCATACTGTCTTTTCAGCGCCTTAAAATCTTTTGAAGCAGCGATAACGGTCGACTTGTTATCGAGTATATAAAAGTTCATGCGCAAATGAATCGGCAGTTTATCCATCTCAAAAGTTGAGGCTGTTAGCGTTGAACCTGTTTCTTTATTTAGAAACTGCGCTAATTTATCTAGCAAGCGCCCACTCGAATACTCCATGCCCTGCAAACAGGCTTCTACAAAGTTAGGCACAGGAACAAACTGCTTACGTAAATTTTTCGGTAAGCCCTTAATTAAGGCCTGTAACTTTTCAGCGTACAAGCCCGGCACTAGCCATTCAAATCCATCACCGGTTAATTGATTTAACTGCGCCAACGGAATGTGCGCGGTAACACCATCTTCATCATGGCCTGGTTCAAATCGATAACTCAGTTTAATCGGCACGCCATTTATCAGCCGCATGTCTGGAAACTGCTCTGCATCAACAACCGACTCATCCACTGAAGAGACCTCGTCGGCAGTTAATATAAGAGCATTATGATTTTTATCGTTTTTTATCCATTTATTTAACGCTGCCAAACTGCTGATATTTGTTGGCAATTTTTCATCATAAAACTCAAACAGCCTCTGCTCATCAATCAGCAAATCAACACGGCGACCTTTTTGCTGCTCATACTCTATCTCTTTCAACAGCTTTTCATTCTTTCTAAAGAACGCCGCATGACAAACCATATCTCTATCGACTAAACCTTGGCGAATAAACATCTCTCGCGCTTGCTCGGGTTCGGTACGAGCCAATGGTACTTTGCGGCCTTTACTAATGGTTAAACCAAACAGTAATAATTGCTCGTGAATCATCCCTTGCGCTGATTTTTTTGACCAATGCGGTTCGTAATAATGATGCTTAATAAGATGTACAGCGGCCTTTTCAATCCATTCAGGCTTCACCGTCGCAACCGTTCGCCCATACACACGGCTTGTTTCCACTTGCTCGGCGGCCATCAACCACTTCGGTTGTTTCTTAAATAAGGTAGAGGCTGGGTGAATATAAAACTTCAAATTCCGCGCACCTAAATATTCAGCCTGCTCGTGTTTAAAACCAATTCGAGTTACCAAGCCAGTTAATAACGCCCGATGAATCGCATCATCATCCGCCTCGGCACTATTTACCTTAAGCGCCAAATTTTTTTTCACTAAATCCAGTAGCTGACGACGAATATCTTCCCAATCCTTTATTCGCATATACGCTAGGAAATTCTCGCGACAATATTTACGGAACTGATTATTAGATAATGTTTTTTTCTGGCTTTGTATCTCACGCCACAATATTAAAAAGGATAAAAAATCTGAGGTTTCATTTTGATAGGCCTTGTGTTTTTCATCGGCATATTTTGCCTTATCACTAGGACGTTCTCTTGGGTCTTGTATCGACAAGGCCGACACGATAGTTAACACTTCGTCTAAGCATTGAAATTGCTCCGCGGCTAACAGCATTCGTCCGAATTGAGGGTCGAGCGGGAAATGCGTAAGACGCCGGCCTATTTGAGTTAGCTTTTCGTTATTATCTAGCGCCCCTAACTCATGCAAACTACGCACGCCACTGCGTATCATTTTATCGGCGGGCGGCTCTAAAAATGGAAAGTGGCTAATATCAGCCAGCCGTAACGACTTCATTTGCAAAATAACCGAAGCTAGATTAGTTCGCAAAATTTCAGGTTCAGTAAACTCAGGTCGTTGGTTAAAATCATCTTCACTATACAAACGAATACAAATACCTGCCGCTTCTCGCCCACAACGACCACTTCGTTGGTTTGCACTGGCCTGCGAAATAGGCTCTATGGGTAACTGTTGTATTTTGCTACGTTGGCTAAAGCGACTGATTCGCGCCAAGCCCGTATCAATAACGCAGCGTATCCCCGGCACGGTTAGTGAGGTTTCTGCTACGTTTGTCGCCAGCACAATACGTGGCTTTTTATGCGGCTTAAAAATAGCCGCCTGTTCTTTGCTGCTAAGCCGCGAATACAAGGGCAAAATATCGTAGCCGGCCGGATGGTGTTTTCTAAGCGCTTCTGCCGCTTCTCTAATTTCTCGCTCACCACTTAAGAAGACCAACATATCACCCGCTCTATCGTGATGCAGTTCATCGGCTGCATTCACAATACCTTGCACGATATCCTCGTCGCCTTGCAGCGAATCGACACCCAGCGGCCTATAGCGCATTTCAACGGGGTACGTGCGCCCAGACACATTAATAATGGGCGCGCCATTAAAGTGTTTAGAAAAACGCTCGGGATCTATCGTTGCCGAGGTGACAATCAGTTTTAAATCTGGTCGCTTTGGTAGCAGCCATTTCATATAACCTAAAAGAAAATCAATATTTAAGCTACGTTCGTGCGCCTCATCTAATATCAAGGTATCGTAATGGCTTAAAAATGGATCCGACTTAATTTCTGCCAACAAAATACCGTCTGTCATTAACTTTACAAGGGTTTGCTGATTCTCCTTTCCCTGAAAACGAATTTTGTAACCAACCGCTTGCCCTAGCTCTGACTTCAGCTCATCAGCTATACGTTGCGCCACGCTGATCGCGGCTAAACGGCGTGGTTGCGTATGGCCAATTTGCCCTTTAAACCCACGGCCCAATTCCAGGCAAATTTTAGGTAATTGTGTGGTTTTTCCTGACCCTGTTTCGCCACAAAGAATAATAACTTGATGCTCATCAATAAGCTTGGCTATCTCCTGCCTTTTCTCACTAATCGGCAAGTCAGGGAAACTGATATTAGGACAGCTCGCTCTGCGCGCCTCAACTTGCTTGCAAGAGCTGGCCACCCGCTCAAATAACCTCTCAAGCTTGCTTTTATCTTTTACCGCGCTGGCTTTTTTTAATTGCGTGGATAAAGCGTGCTGATCTCGACTAAGGCTTTGTGGAATTAACGCACGGATTTCATCGACGGTGGGTATTGCAGACATGAAGGTCATTAAATTAATTCAGATATAGCCTGATTATACAGAGAACCTTGGCTTTACACTTATTTAGAACGGGTGTAACACTTGCTCCCGTTTTTACATGCGGGTATTGAGCTCACACAGCTGTTGTATTAAAAGCATTTATAAGTAGCTTTGAAGTAAAAGTGAATTAGATTTTCACGCTTATTTGAAGAGGCAATATTTAATCCTACTTTCCTGATCTATTAAGCTCTAATTTATTAAATAATAATTATAAAAAAGCTTATTTATGATGCGTCTTCACCCAATCACAAATATCCTCTAACGGTAGAGGTCTAGACATTAAATAACCTTGCCCTACATTACAGCCTAATTCTTTCAGCTTATTGAGTGTTACTTGATCTTCTATACCTTCAGCCACCGCCTTCATTCGCAGTTCCTTCGCTAAAAGAATGCATATTTTGACAATTGACATCGCCTCATCATCTTGCATCATTCTCATCACAAAATGCTGGTCAATTTTTAGCTCATTAAAAGGCGCCTGATACAACTGCACGAGCGAGGAGTGCCCCGTTCCAAAGTCATCGATAGAAAGCTGGAAGCCTTTCATTCTCAGCCGGTTTAAAATATCTAATGAATCGGAAACCGAGGATAAAATCGCCGACTCAGTTAACTCAATAGTTATCCACTCGGGCGAAATACCCGCCAACTTTAATAAAGAAGCAAAGCGTTCAGGCATGGTCAAGTCCATTAAGTCTTGCGCTGAAATATTAATCGATACCTGCGGTGTTAAGCCTGCTTTAACAAATTCCGGATAATCGTTGACCAAGTTGTTTATCACTTCACCGGTTAACTGAGAAATTAAAATATTCTGTTCCGCCAACGGGATAAATTGATTTGGCGTAATTAAGCCTTTTTCTGGGTGTTTTAAACGAATTAATGCTTCGAGCCCTAATAACTGACCGGATATTAAATCAATTTTTGGCTGATAAAATAAAACAAATTGTTGTTCTTTTATAGCCTGCCTAAGTTCGTCTAAGGTTAAGCTAGCATCCGCTTTCGGCATGTTCTTTTTAGCCTCTCCATAGCCCCGGCTAAGTGGCTGCAAAGCCCTTTTCTTTTCTTGGTAAAGCTCACCAATAAGCTTAAGAAAACGCATCGTGTCTAGCGGCTTGGTAAAAACCTCTTTCACCGATAACTGCTTCGCTTCTGCAAATTGTTTTGCAGAGTGTAAAACACGTTCATCAAAGCCGCTCATTAATAAGTAGTCTGGTTTACATGCCTTGTCATGAAGCGTTCTCATCACCTCAATGCCATCCATCGTTGGCATGTTCAGATCAAGCACAACAATATCATTCTCTGTAATATTCTGTTCAATAAAATTCGTCGCTAAGATATAGCCCTGCGCATTGAAACCAGCCAGGCGCAGCATCTCTATCAGCATTTCAACCTGCTCCAGCTCATCATCTACAATATAAATATTTATGTTCAAATCACTAGAGCTCATCGTCTAAAACGTAAGGTCTTTTATGGATAAAAACTAAGTATAGCGCGGCTTTTAAATAAGTGCTCAAAACCGTTAAATTCATATCGACGGTAACCAAGGAACTAAGCACATAACTCAGCCATTTTATTAAGTAACTCTGTAGCAGAGTATGGCTTGTAAAGTATATTTGCTTGAAGCCCCTCTCCGGATGGCACACACCTCTGACCGGTGAAACCACTCACCAGTTGTATTTTTACTTCTGGGTAGTCTCTCGCAACCTTTTTAGCCAGTTCAAAACCATCCATGTGAGGCATAATAACATCACTAACTAAGTAGTCTATTTTTTGAGCAGCCAAAATTTCTTGGGCATTGAAGCCATCTTTGGCCGTAAAAACTCGATAGCCTGCGTTAGTTAAGATGTCTTTGGCTAGGTTACGTAACGCTGGCTCGTCATCAACGACTAAAGCCACTTTACCATGACCTTGATTGTTATTAACCGGCAGAGTTGGTTTTTTAGCCGGTACTTTTTCTCCTTCATATTGCGGAAAATAAAGGTTAAATGTTGTCCCTTCGTTTAATTTACTTTGTACCTTAATAGTACCACCCGAGCGTTCCATAAAACCGTAAACTTGGCTGAGGCCTAAGCCCGTACCCGCTGTTCCTTTGGTGCTAAAAAAGGGGTCAAATATATTCTTAAGGGTGGCCTCATCCATGCCACACCCTGTGTCTGCAACGGAAAGTTTTAAATAATTGCCAGGGCTAAGGCCGAGCTTATATGCTTCGTTAGCCATTATTGGAACATTTTGTGTGCTAAAGGTTAATACACCACCATTCGGCATCGCATGACCTGCGTTGATACTTAAGTTTAGAAGGCAATCTTCGAGCTCACTAGAATCAACCCAAATAGGCCATGGAGACGAACATAAGTAATGCTTAAACTGAATCAAAGCCGTTAATGATTTACTGATCAGTTCGTTTTGTTCCTTTAAGACCGTATTAATATCAACAGCATCTGGCTTAGTACTTTCCTGCTTTGAAAAATTCAACATTCGCTTAGTGAGCGCCTTTCCTCGCTCTCCCGCGTGAATAATGGTTGATATACTGCTCTGTAGCCCCTCTATATCAGGGTATTTCATTTTAATGATATCGCTATAGCCTAAAATGACTCCCAACATATTATTATAATCATGCGCTATTCCACCCACTAATTTACCAAGAGCGTCCATTTTTTGCGCCCGCTGTAGTTGCGCCTGTTGGGTTTTTTCATGGCTTAAGTCATGACAAGAAGCTACAAACTGATAGCCTTTATCGCCGCCTTTAGTGAGATACCTTAAGCTCAACCTCATCGGAAACTCTCCGTTCTCTTGATGATAACCAGTCACCTCAAATGGCGCACCAAGTAAGCGATCTTCCGTCAGACTAGAGGGACTTAGCACCCCAGCAAAAAAATCGGCTCTATGTGACAAGGCTAATAGCCCTGATGCAGACTGGCCTATCGCTTGCTGGGAATTTAAACCAAATAAGCTTTCAGCCGATTTGTTTAAGCTAAGTATCAGCCCTTTTTCATCCAGAGTAATCACCCCGTCACTCAATGTGTTAAGTATCTCTCGCTGCTCCTGCTCTTTTGAAACCAATCTTCGAAGTGAATCTTGCAGACTTTTTTCAGCTTGTTTGCGTGAGGTTATGTCATACGCTTCAAGTAAAATTTGGAATGCCTCGCCTTGCTCATTAAGCAAAGCGGTCACGTGGGTTTGAAAGTTTCTTTTGCCCTGCAGGGCATCAAACTGCAAATCGGCAGTTTGATGCACCTCTCCCCTAATTAACCGGTCAACACTGGTTTTCATTTCTCGAGCTAATTGAGACTTCTGAGCAAGCCAAGGCAGCTGCCAAATAGGTTTACCAATAATGTCTGGAAGCCGTGTATTCGTCAGATTTAACAGAGCCTCGTTAAAGAATAAAATATTACTATCGATATCTAAAATACCAACCATGCCTTGCATTCTTTCTAACACCTTGGTGGTATGCTGCTGCGCTTGAAGCGCTTTTTTGCGCAGCTGGTATTGTTCAGTCACATCATTGAATACTAAAACCATCCCAAGAATATCATTCAATTCGTTTCGAATGGGCGCCGCGGAATCTGCAATTTGATACTCAGTACCTTTTTTGGATATAAGAGTAGTATGGTTACTCAAGTAAACAGTCTCACCCTTCATCAGAACTTTATCAATAGGGTTATCGACAGGCAGGCGTGTTGTTTCATCAATAATATTAAACACGGTTTTAATGGGCTTCCCGATACACTCTTTAAGCGTCCAACCTGTTAATTTTTCAGCCACTGGGTTCATTCGGCTAATGTGCCCCGATTCATCCGTTGCAATAACACCGTCACCAATACTATTTAAGGTAATACTTAAATCTTGCTCACGTTCCTTTAACTCATCTTCGGCCACGTCTTGAGCCTGAAAAACTGACGTTAGTATTGCTTTTAACTGAAGTAACTCTGGCGCATTAGGCTTGAACTTAGATAAATTAAGGCGCATGCCCTTTTTGTGCTGCTTTAATATATCAAGAAGCTTAAAAAGCGCTCGTGCAGCATATTGAGTGGCAAACCAAGCTATCAGAGCGCCCAATAGAGACAACAAGATAGCTATGCCAAAAGATGTTTTACTGAGTTTATTCGCAGCACGAGTAATTTCACTTTGATTTAGACCTATATGCAAAGAGGCATTCAGCCCCCCAATTAAAGGGGTTTGATACTCGTAAACAAGACCATGGCCCTCAATCTGATATTTTGCAGTCAACGCTAGGTCATTATCAGTGCTGATGGGCTGTTGCTGCTGTTTTATTGCTTTATGTAAAAAAGTAGGCAGACCACGTTGAAAAGAATGAGCAAACAGCTCACCTTTCATATCAATAACATACAGGTATTCAATAGGCTTATTATTGGCTTGAGTCACCTCTAGCAACTGAGACAGCTCCGTTGACTCGCCTAAAATAACATTTTGTGTAACCGCATTTGCCAGTGATTGCGTTAACATTAAAGTAAATAACTGCTGGGCTTCTCGCTGCTGTTCAATTAATTGTTGCCTAACAATAACAATGTTAATTGTCAGTATGGTCAGTACAGTCAGTAAAACAATCAGAGAAATTCGAGTCGTTAAGCGCATTTAAGGACCTAGCTCGCTTATTCTTAAACCGCTAAAGGTTTCACTTAGCTTGCTGAACTGGCGCTTGTTTATAGCTGAAAATTCACGTGGGACCCTAGAACCATTTAAAGAGAGCTGCTTATAAACTTGTGGCAGGTTTTCTAAAGTTTGAAGTAACTTTTTCTGAACCTCATCTTCTGTGTATAAATTAGTAACGACCGTATTGCTTGGATATGAGTCAGATGCCTCCAGTATACGAACTTGATGGTTATCAACGTATGATTTAGCAAAGCCAGCCGGCACAGCACAGACATCGGCGGCTCTACTCAATAAAGCACTGATACACTGCTGATTCGAGCCTGTATAGCTAAGTTGAGCTAATGCAGATAATGGAATACCCCTACTAGCTAATGTGGTTAATGGTAAAACTGCGCTAGATAGCGAGCTTTTATCACCTAGAGCCAGTACGTAACCCTTGATGTCCCCCAGTGTACTTAAAGGGCTGTTCGATAAAACAACAAAATGTGCCTGCACATCCGCTGTCTGCCGAGGAACCACTGCTTTTGCAATAGGTTGAACACCATACTCGGTTATCGAAGAGAGTAGACTCGCTATGCCTAACAAGGCAAATTGCACCTCATCATCTCCTAATTGTTCGGCTATCTGTGCACCATTATCTAGGTTAACCAATTTAAAAGAATAACCCGAGGCACGAGATAGGTAACGAACAAAAGCTTGCTGGGCTTTACTGTCCTGTTCGCTGCCCTTAAGCATGGCAAAACTATAAATTGATTCCCGATCAGTCGGTTGATGTAACAAATTAAGGTCTATGCGTTCATCATAACTGACCTGCTGTATATCCTCTTCGCTGCCACAAGCACTCAACAGTACCAGCATTGCTGAAAGAGAAAAGCATTGTAACCCCCGTTTAAGTACCTTAACGAGATGACTGAAAGCATGTTTTTTTTTCATCAGATTTATATGTTAAGTCGTTAATGTCACTCTAACGCCGGCCTAACCGTCTTAGGCCTTGAGGAGTAAAAATATCAACATTAAAGTCAATCGGCTGATCGTCTGTTACCGTTATCCGAGGTGGACCAAATCCTTCTAGTTCATTAGTTTGGTATTGCCAAAATGGATAGCTGGCGTACCGACCATTAATTAAATCAATATGAACGTCACCGACAGCCCGCGTAAGGTTATAGCCAGGTATAAAAGCATTATATTGCTCACCCACACGCCAGAGTTGCTTCTGCTCGTCATAGGTTTCGTTAGCCAGCGCCATCCAGCTATCTTCATCAAAATAGGCGGTTTGGCGAGAATATAAATCCTTTTCACCCTCTCGCAAAGTGGCCGTTACCACCCAGGCACGGTGCAATTCATAGCGAACCAGTGCTTGATTCAGATGTTTTTTCCCAAAAATCTCATCAAAAGAGGTGTCTTTTTGCGCGAGTCGATTATTGTTATAAGGCACATAAAACTCTTTCCTAATCGGCACTGAATAATTGAATCGTGAATGGCTGCCGCCAAACCACATCATCCAACGGTCTTCAACTAGCAGCAGGCCATCTGAACCAAAGGCAGGGCTGTCATGAAAGCCAATTTCAGGTGCTTTACGCACGCGACGTTGCCCCGGCAGGTACATATAACCATGAGCAGCCATGTTATTGGAATATAAACAGGCACCAAAGGCTAGGCCCGCGGTACGAACAGGCTTCACTAATAATTGTGAGCCACAAAAAGTGGCGCCCCCTTTAATAGTCAGCACAGGTGCATTTTTCAATGGACTATTAGCGGCTGCCCACCATGGCCAAACTTGGCGTAATTGAGTAATAACATCCACTCTCTTGCCAAAGTAATCAATTAGCGCACCATTTACCATGGTATTAATAGATCGCTCACGAAAGGCTAAAAAGTGGCTCCAAATAGCCTCAATACCTGTTTTAGGGATGGGGAAAGGTACGCCGCCGCCATCAATCTGGTCAACTAGGCAGGCCTTGTTTTCACTCGCAAACTCAGGGCATATCTTGATATTTTTAGCTTGTGCTAATGTTGCCTCGTAAACCCATTTGTCGTAGGCCGCAGTTCTATGGCTTGGATAAATATTCATAAAAAAGCTATCGGGGTAGGTCTTAAATAAAGCAATTTGGCCCGGGGTAAGCTTGTCTTGGTAGCGGGTGTAATTGTCAGCCGTAATACGAAACAAAGGCTGTTCATCGGCAAATGGGTCAGCCAAACTGCTTTGATCGCCAGCATTTAGGTTCTTCGCTGGCTCACTACTCCACGCAGGAATAGTGCCTTCTTTATTACCGGCACGAATAGCCCCCATAGGCGTTAATTCAGTGCCTTCAATGCCTAGCCGAGACAAGTCTTCTAGGCTTAACTCTGCCATTGCCATGGTAGGAAAAATAAGGCAGACAGCGATTAAAAAGCGACGTTTTTTTAAGTTGTTGAGTAACGTCATTATCAAGAATCCTATCTGCTGAGTTAAAAGTTTAAAAAGCATAACTAATGTTCGCTTGAATAAAGTCCCTGTCGGTGGCATTGTTTAATCGACCACCGCCTTCGTTGACTAAAGCATTGGAGCCATCATACATCGTCCAACTCAGTCCGCCAGTAATAGTTTCACTGCCATAACTAAAGTTTAGGCCCAAGGTAAGCGCCTTCCTATCCTCAATAAAGACTGGAGAAATTTCATTGGAAACACCTTCCACATCGTACTGTAGCGCAACATAGGGAGATAAATTAACGACTCTAAATAAGGCTCCATTGTATGTAAGGCTGTGTAACATCTGAAAGCCCCAAAAGTGGTCACTAACATTTGAATTAAATAATGTTCTAGCCGGTCCGGTAATAGAGGCGTCTAAAACGACATTATGCGGTCTGTCGTCTAACCAGCCATAAGCGGCCTCTATAATACTCGAACTATCATTAGCCCCTAAGGTGTAGTTAACTCCCCAATTGCGCTGAAATGTCATTTGTATCTGATGTCGATCTAATGTGTCATAACCGCTCACTTTTTGTCCGAGCGCGCATGACCCTAATGCACATTGACCAACGGCAATACCGCCGATATTTGCAACTAATATGGCATCGGTGAGTTGTATAGGTGCGTCTTTGCGTAAACTATATTCGCCGCTAATGGACCATTTTGAAATGTTGGTATTAAAAGAAATACCAAATCGCTCAATATTTTCCACATACTCGAGAAAGAATTGCCCTTCACCATAATAAGAAGAAATCGTGGGCAAATGATCATGTAAGTTTTGATAATACACAGCCAACTCACTGCCATTAAATAGATTCGGAAAGAACCTCCTTAATGCAAAGCCATATTGCCCACCCTTAGCATATTTGTTGCCTGCTCTAACAAGCCCTGCTAAGCCACAAGAAAGCCCATCGGGTGATTGGCATGCTCCATCTAAAACACCATCCCCTGCAGCATCATAGCCACCGCCATCGCCAATCGCATCTAGTGTTGCAAAAAAAGCCCCTGCGGGATCAGTTTGGATAGCCGCAAAATCAAATAAATAAAACGATTCCAACATCCATAAGGAGTTGATATTCCATGAAGCATAAGCCGCCCGAGTACCAATAAAGGCATCCTTTAAGGCGCTGCCTGGCTGTCTAAGTTGGTTGATATCCAAAGTATTAATGTCATTTAAGGCACCTTGAATAAAGGTATTTTCTCCCCAGCTAATAACTTGCTTACCCAAGCGAATATTAACTTGCTCATCAGGCCCAAAATAACCATAAATGAATGCATCGGTTATCGATAAATGTGTAACAAGTATATCTTTTGCATCCTCTGCGAGCGCCTCTTGATCATACTGAGCATCATAATAATAGTTGCCGCGGAGTAATAGCCCTGTATTTTTGTAACTCAAACTAAGCGCACTAGAGCCTCTAATGCTGTGACTAAATAAATCACCGGCTTGCTTAAAGTTTCGATTGCCATAAGCATTTAAGTTATCGCTGTCAGCATCTTCTGTACGGATTGAAAGGCCATAGGTCAAATCGGTATCAAGGTTGCCCTTCAGGCCACCGTGATGAAAGCTAAAAGCACTAGAATGTGTAGCATAAAAAAGCGTGCTAACCATTAATACAAATATAGATTTAAGCACTATTATTTTCAGCACGTATTAACTCACTCAGTTGAAGTAAAATAAAACACTTAGGTTTTAAGTCTAGCACACAACTGTTTACTTCCAAGTGCGCCTCATTCTTGATAGTACATTTAATAGTTAGCCTATTTTATATTTTTGATTTACTAGCGATTATTGGGAAAACATAGGCTTCTTAATTAACAAGGTATACTAATCAGTAATCGCTATTTTCGCTTGCACTCACCTAATAGTGGAAGCGACAGAGCAACAGGTTATTACACTTTCATCAGTTATTATTTTTTAACCTCTGATGCCAGTACACCAGATTGCAAATCTGTAACCACGATGATCAGGTCATAGCAAGCTGTTAATCCTGTATGGTCTCTTTATTCTAGGTTATGGCAAAATTGCCATCGCCGCGCGCAGCCGGACTAAAGCCCTCTTTCACTTAAGTAAAACGGTGTACTGCGTTAGTTATATTCAAAAAAGATAACGCTAAAATAGCCATTAAACTAGACAAAGACCTAAACTCTACAGTCTTAGTTAATTATCCAGCAAGAGGGTGGAGTTAGTCGGGGCAAGACAGCACAGTGATCTTTAAATTAACCGACTACCTAAAGTCTGCCGACTTTAAAGAATCACCATCCAGTTTAATTATTGGTTTTTTTATAAATAAAAAAACGCTTCAAGTTGAGACCCTTCGTGTTTAAGCCTTCTACACTCCCAAAGAGTAAAACAAGGCCTCATAAAAAAACCCCAGCTACAAAAGCAGCTGAGGTTTTATAACAAATGGTGCCCAGAGACGGATTCGAACCATCGACACGAGGATTTTCAGTCCACTGCTCTACCGACTGAGCTATCTGGGCATCTAAGATGTGGTCGCGTATTAAACAGCGGCACGCACATTTAGTCAAGAAGGTTATTAAAAATGCTGTTATTTAGTGGTCGGAACGTAACCTTCTGGTGCTTGCGCGTCGTCACTGAATAGAAATTTCTCCATTTCTGCCTTTAATAAGGCACGTGCTTCGGGCTCAAACGGCGTTAATCTATTTTCATTAATAATCATCGTTTGCTGCCCCAGCCACATTTGCCACGCTTCTTTGGATATATTTTGCATAATTCTTTCGCCAAGCTCACCTGGAAAAGGGGATTTTTCTATGGCATCGGCTTCGCGTTTTAATTTTTGACAGTACATAGTATTAACTCTGTTTATGATTCATTCGTTAGCTGAGCAATTAATTCACTCACCGGTTTTGGGAGGCCTATTTTCACATGGCTGTTTATTTCATACCAGCTGGATTTATTATCTTCTTCAACTTTCGCTCGTTTCACCGGTGGCGAACAAACGATGGGCGTGTAATCTAAGTGATAATGTGAAAATGTGTGACGTTTTTCAGCTCTCTTTTCTGCCCCTCTCAAATCAGTGCCATTGCCATCACACCAGGCAACTAATTCATCATACGTTTCAAACTCAGGAAACACCCATAAGCCACCCCATAAACCTGCTGGCGGCCTTTGCTTTAATAACACTTCTTGCCCATTTTTTGAAACCAGCCAATAGCGTTTCTTTACCGGTAAGCTCATTCGTTTTTTTGCTGTTGGTAGCTCTTGCACCAAGTTTTTCTTTAACGCTAAACAATCTGCCTTTAAAGGGCATTGCGAACAATCAGGTTTTGATCGTTTACAAACCGTGGCGCCTAAATCCATCATCGCCTGGTTATAATTCCCAGCTCGCTCCTTAGGCGTTAACTGCTCTGAAATATCCCATAAACGCTTTAAAATCGCAGTACTTCCAGACCAACCTTGAATGGCAAAAAAACGGCATAGAACGCGCTTTACATTACCATCCAGAATAGCTTCTGACTGACCCATTGATAAACTGGCTATAGCACCAGCCGTAGAACGACCAATGCCGGGCAAATCAACAAGTTCTGCCACTGTCTCAGGGAAACGCCCCTTATGCTCTTGCGCAATAATAACGGCTGTTTTGTGAAGGTTTCTTGCTCGCGCGTAATAACCTAAACCTGACCAATAATGCAGCACGTCATCTAATGGTGCTTTTGCCAACACATCAATGTTTGGGAAATGCTGAATAAAGCGCTCAAAGTACGGTATGACGGTTGTGACTTGCGTCTGTTGCAGCATGATCTCAGACAACCAGACACGGTATGGCTCTGGAGGCAGCTGCCAAGGCAAGCTTTTCCTGCCGTGTAAATCAAACCAGCCTAGAACAAGGGCCTGAAAATACTCAGGCCCTACCGAAAGCTCTTCAGTTTGCTGGGTTAAAACAGGCTTTTTAATAAATCACCCGCTGGGCCTTTTAGCTTATCCCCAACTTTCTCATCAAGTTTTTCTTTTAGCTCTGCTTTCTTTTCATCAATCTTTTCTTTTTGCGTATCGAGTACAATCGCTTTCGCATCAACCTTAATGCTTGGTTTTGCAAATGTTCCAGACACATTCACCGGAATCAATACATTTTTAAGGTCTTTTTCATCTGCTTGCTCGGTTTCACTCAGTGCTTTTGTCCTTTGCAAATTTAACCGATAGTCTAATGCCTCAGTGACTAAATTTGCCGTCCCCTCTCCCTTGATATTAATTAAGGGCGAAGCTATCAACAAATCTTGATTTTTAACCAAACCATTCGTTATTTGCGCCGAACCAGACATATTTGCAAACGCTGTTTCACCACTGCCTTGGGTTGTCATCGCAGATACATCACCATCAAGCACAGCCTCTCCTTGCTTTATTAACGCTGCTACATCAATACCTTTTACCTTACCGTCTTTAAAACTGAACTCTGCCGTACCATTCAAAGCAGACTTAAACGCGGGTACTGTATTGCCGCGTGTGGTTAACGCTGCTTTGATATTGGCCACACCAGAAATCTTAGATTCCCCCATCAGGTCATCCAACAACGGTTCTATATTAACCCCCGTTACCTGCTCTTTAAGGCTAATAATCGGTGTATTTTGGCGAGCATCGACGGTTGTTTTACCCTCATAGCTACCATTATAAAATTTCTTAACACTCTGCTCCGAGTTCAACACGCCATTCTTTGCAATAACTTTTACACTGGCTTCCTGCGCTGTTAAACCATTAACAATCAACGATTGCACCTTAAACAAACCATTAATGTTTAAGTTCCTAATGGTTTCTACAGGAATTAATGCTGCTGCCGCAGGGGGTGGAACAGAAGCGCTATTAGTACCGTTTCCTTTGCTACTATTTTCTGTTGTTTTAGGTAGATAATGATCAACATTTATCGTATCAACTGCCAAATCAAAGGTGACTGCTGGCTTATCAAAATTATTAACCGATGCATTACCCGATAAAGTGGAGTCATCAAACTGAATCGTCACTGGGTTTAAAGTTAGGCTGCCCGATCCAGCTAAATCAGCAATCAAGTGACTGGCTATATCAACCTTCATCGCACCATTAGGAATAGGCTCACCCGCCGCATCAATCGCTAACGTCAAGTCTTCGAAATCAAATTTATTTAGCGCTGAATTAATGACCAAATCACCATTAAGCTTCAAGCGCACGGTCGCTTTTGGTTTACTACTATCGATGGTAAATGCTAAATCAATGCCCATTGGCGAGCCTATCGATAATGCATCTGTAGTTAAATCTAAATCAGCAAGATGGTATTGCTCACCTTTGCTAGCATCATCCCACGCAATATTTGCATCTATAATTTGCAGCCCTCCAACCGCTAGAGCGCCTAAAGCTGCGCTCGAGGTTTCATCAGCATCAATATCACTCGGTTTTTCGCCATTGTCTACCGATGATGAAGCCATATCATCCCAGTTGGTTTTACCTGTGCGGTCCTTAGCAAGATTTAAATACAGTCCGTTTAAAACAACCGTACTCACCTCAACTTTTCGACCAAGCAACGGTAACAACTTAACTTTTACACTTGCTTCTTTAATGTCTGCAAAATGATCCGCTTTAAAGCCCGGCGCATTACTTAGACTGACATCATTAATACCGATCCCGACCCAAGGAAATATGGATAAGCTAAGGTCACCATTTATCGATAAATCACGCCCTGTTTTTTCTTTAACAACCGATTGAATTTCTTCACGGTAATCATTCGGGTCGACAACTAGTGGTACAACAATAATAGCGACAAGCAATAATAAAACTAACCCACCAAAAACTTTTAATAATGTTCCCATAACCTTTACTCCCCTTAAGCATACACTTCACATATTGAGATAGTAGCAAGCTTTTATTAAAACAACATGAATGAATATCATTAATTACGCTGTCAACAAACGTTCCATTTCAGCCAACTCATCCTTTGAGTCATTCAGTGTTTGCAATGTATTGTCTGGCCCTAACTCACCTAAATTCAACTTCTGAAAAGCAGCTATTTTAAACAACGGCGGGCACTCCCTAAATTCAGCCGTTCCAATGGCCGCATGGACACGTGCAATTAACACCAGTTCTGCCAGCCCTGCTGTCTCATTATCTAACAACCAGTTCTTTCGACTATTAACCACATCAACCATTTCATCAAAACCCCATTGCTTCATAATCATCGCCCCAACTTTAGGCGCCAGCGTATCAATACATGCTCTTCTCTTCTGAGGGTCTTGTAATATATCTGGGTACTCCTCTAATGTAGCTAAAATAGATGGCACGCCAATATCTTGAAAAAGCCCCGCCAACATTGCATCGCCCGGTGCCACCCCTTTTACTTTTCCTGCTAAAAAATATGAGATCACCGCCACCTTCGTAGAGAGCTTATAAGCCTCTTTGATATATCCTTCAATTTGTTTATTCGGCGAACGAAAAACGGATCTCGACAAAAAACTAAGGGATAATTGATACGTTTCCCGCATCCCCATTCATGCGACCGCTTGCTCAACACTTTTAGGCGGCACTCGAGTCATAAATCGTAAACTACGCGTGGTTTTAAGAATAAATCCCGACAAACCCATATCACTCTCAATTACCTTCGCAAACATCTTTGCATTACCATTTGGATGATTGAGCGCCGATAAAATTTTAATCCCAGCATCCGGTATCGCCGGCAATGAAGATTTGTTTTTACAAACTTTCTGAAAAATCTCCTCGTATTTCCCTTCCATCATTCCCTTTCCTTATAAAACTGATAATATTTGGTCTATTTTTGGTTAAAAAATAGGTAAAATCAACCGATTAGATGTATTATTTCCAGCCTTTTATTAATTTTCAAATTTACGCCTATACCAACGTAAATAAAGAACGGACTTAACATGAGCTCAATTCAAACAGACGACACAAGAATTCTAAACATGCAGGAAATTATTTCTCCTGAACAGCTGCATAAAAACTTACCCATAACGGACAGCGCCGCTAAAACTACCGCCTATACCAGAGAAGCCATACACAATGTATTGCATGGCGAAGATGATCGTTTGTTAGTGGTTATCGGCCCTTGCTCAATCCATGATACAAAAGCCGCTTTAGATTATGCCTCGCGATTAAAGCCCTACATCGACAGTTTATCTGACGACCTTATCATCGTGATGCGTGTGTATTTCGAAAAGCCACGCACAACGGTGGGCTGGAAGGGGCTGATTAACGACCCAGACCTTAACGAAAGTTTTGATATCAACAAGGGCGTTCATATAGCTCGTGAATTATTATTAACGCTAAACTCTCAAGGCGTTTCCGCTGCGACCGAATATCTAGATTTAATTACGCCGCAATACATATCCGACCTGATTGCTTGGGGTGCCATCGGCGCCAGAACCACCGAAAGCCAAACACACAGAGAACTATCGTCTGGCCTTTCGTGCCCAGTCGGCTTTAAAAATGGCACTGACGGCACCGTCAAAGTCGCCATTGATGCGATAGGTGCAGCCGTACGGCCACACCACTTTTTATCAGTCACTAAACAAGGTCGCTCCGCTATTTTTAAAACCACTGGTAACGAAGATTGTCATTTAATCTTGCGAGGTGGCAAAAGCCCTAATTACGACGCTGAAAGCGTTGACGCTGCTGCCAACGAATTAGGCAAAGCTGGTGTTAATTTACACATGATGATTGACCTGAGCCATGCTAATAGCAGCAAGCAACACGAGCGCCAAATGCTAGTCGGTGCAGATGTCGCCAAACAAATTGCCGGTGGCGATATGCGCATTAGTGGCGTTATGATTGAAAGTCATTTAGTCGCTGGCCGACAAGACCAAGTAGAAGGACAAGAGCTCGTGTATGGCCAGAGCATTACCGATGCGTGTATTAATTGGGATGATAGCGTTCAATTACTAGAAGAATTAGCGGCTGCCGTGCGTTCTAGGCGCGAAAGTAAGCTAGATACAGCAAACGATTAATTTTTAAACACGCTCATGAACATTCAACTTAATGGCGACACTTTTAGCTGTGAAGAAAGCTTAACTCTAGAGCAACTTGTCACCCGGATGGGTTTAGCTGGCAAACGCATTGCCATTGAGCTTAACGAAGAAATAAAGCCCGCCGACCAATTTAATAATATCCAACTGAAAGAAGGAGATACTGTGGAAGTCGTACAAGCCATTGGTGGCGGTCAGCCAGATGACCTGATTATAGCCGGTCAAACATTCTCTTCTAGGCTTTTAGTGGGTACTGGAAAATACAAAGACATGGCGGAAACACAAGCCGCCATTGAAATGAGCGAGGCAGAAATTGTTACCGTTGCTATTCGCAGAACAAACATCGGCCAAAACCCTGGTGAGCCTAACTTACTCGACGTTATCTCCCCAGATAAATACACCATTTTGCCAAATACTGCCGGCTGTTTTACTGCTAAAGATGCCCTTAGGACATGCCGCCTTGCTCGTGAGCTCCTTGGTGGCCATAAGCTCGTAAAGTTAGAAGTACTTGGGGATGAGAAAACCCTTTTTCCCGACATTACCGCCACCTTAGAGTCTGCTGAAATTTTAGTAAAAGAAGGCTTCGACGTCATGGTTTATACCAATGACGACCCTATCATCGCCAAACGGCTAGAAGAAATGGGCTGCGTTGCTGTTATGCCACTGGCTGCACCCATTGGCTCAGGGCTGGGTATTCGTAACCCATACAATATTTTAACCATCATCGAAAATGCTAAGGTACCCATTATTGTCGATGCTGGCGTCGGCACCGCGTCTGATGCTGCCATTGGTATGGAATTGGGCTGCGATGGAATTCTGATGAACACTGCCATCGCCCACGCAAACAACCCCGTATTGATGGCCTCATCCATGAAAAAGGCTGTACAGGCTGGTCGTGAGGCATTTCTAGCAGGCCGTATGCCTCGCCGTCGATACGCTTCCGCCTCCTCACCGTTGGATGGTTTAATTTAGTTAGATTTCACCCATGAGCGAGAAGAGCAACCCCGATTTTTTACGACGTATTCGTAGTTTTGTAAAACGCGAAGGCCGTCTAACCCCTGGGCAAGAAGCCGCCATTAAAACCGGCTGGCCCTTGTATGGCTCAGATTCAAGCGTACGAATTAAGCCTGACGAATTATTTTCTAACAAGCACCCCATTACGCTAGAAATTGGCTTTGGCAATGGCGAAAGTTTGGCTACCATGGCTGAAAACAATCCTGATAGGAATTTTATCGGGATTGAAGTTCACCGCCCCGGTGTTGGGCATTTATTGCGCATCATTCTTGAAAAGAAGCTAAGCAATATTCGTTTATTTGATACCGATGCAATTGAAGTACTTCAGCAGGCCATTCCTGAGCACAGCCTAGATTGTGTGCAACTTTTTTTCCCCGACCCTTGGCATAAAAAACGACATCATAAACGCCGAATCGTGCAAACAGAGTTCTTAAACCTCATTCACTCGACACTTAAAACAGGCGGGCGATTTCATGCGGCAACTGATTGGGAAAATTATGCCGAGCATATAATGAGCACCCTAAACGCCCACCCGGGCTTTACTAACTCAACTGAACCTCATTATGCCGAGCGGCCAGAGCACCGGCCATTAACTAAATTTGAAAACCGTGGCTTACGTCTTGGCCATGGCGTATGGGATATGATTTTTTTAGCTGACGCTATTAAATAACTGCACCGCGTACATCTTGCTCTACAACCAAGCTCGGTGCTTTAATCTCATTACAAATCTGCTGAAGCGTCTCTAATTGAGTTCTCAAACTCGCTTCTGATACTTTATTTTTAGCCACCTTCTTCTCTAGCTCTTCGTGACCAACTGCAACACTTCGTAAGCTATCTAGCTTACTATCCATAAATATTTTGTGCTCATTCACTTCTCTAATCAAATTAGATAAGCCTCTAGCTTTCCAGCGTTTAACATCCGCTTGTGCTTCCTTAAATATGGCTATCGCTTGTTCACCGATGGTATCAACAAATCGCTTCGTTAAAGCACTCTGCCCTGTCAGCACAGCCTCGGAACTATCACAAAACTCTAAGCCATCTTGAAGCACTTGATCCAATCGTCGTTGGTATACTTTAATATCAAACCGTGCAGCTTGCTCAACATCAAGCTTGTGTTCATCTTTAAAGCGTTTATAGATAGCATCCAATAATTTCACGCTTGCCTCAGTCGTGTCCAATGTTTCATTTAGTAATGAGTTCAAGCCCTCAAAACTATTCTTCATGCCCTGACGAATACCAATAATCGTCCAGCTTTTAACCATTTTCTCACATCCCTCATCGATAATACCCGACACACGCTCTGGGTTTACAACCTCTAATAATTCGGTTATTTGCGTGTAAAAGCCATTCCGACTAGTTTTCAAGTAAGCTATATCTTTATTGTAAGCCGTCTGCTCTTTTCGCGTTTCAAGTAATAATTTAGCCGTCACTGATTCAGACTTGTTACAAAAGCCATTCAGTTCATTTGTATGATTTGCCAGTTTTTGCAGTCGTCCGGTCATGCTATTGTGAGCCAGTTCTATACTATCTAAAACCTCATCAATCACCTTATTCTGAAGAATTTCTTTTTGCGAACTTAAAATTCGATCTGATAGAAAGCTTTCTAAACCAGATAAGCGGCTCATCGACAAAGCCTGTTCATCACCCTTAATCTTGGCAATCAGTGCTTGCTTTGCCGATAAGGGAAAAATAGCCTGCTCATCTAATGCCAATAAACGTGCTGTTTCCAATGTTTGCCTATGCAGTGATTGAACCCAATCATCATCACTCATCAATTCATCATTTAATGTATCAATCTTGTTAAGCACCACCGCTAAACCATGTGGGTGCTTACTTCTATACACTTGAATATACTGCTCCCACATCGCCATATCACTTTGCGTAACGCCTGTATCGGCGGCTAAAACAAAAATCATCGCCTGTGCATTAGGCAACATACTTAAGGTAAGCTCTGGTTCGCTGCCAAGTGCATTTAGGCCAGGGGTGTCTAATACCGTCAAGCCCTTTTCTAGCAACGGGTGTGGAAAACTAATTAAGGCATGGCGCCACGAAGGAATGGTTACCTCAGGCTCACCGTCTTTACCTGCTAGGCCAAGCGTTTTAGCATGCTCGGCTGACACAGTTTTAGATTTTAATAGCTCCAAAAAACTATCTTGCATTTTTTCAGGTGAATCACAATCAAGCTCGATATGCGTCCACTGCTTAGCTTCTTTTTTATAATCCTCTATAGATTTGTCACTTGAACGAGTTTCAATATCTAACAAGCGAAGGTAAGGTGCTTCTTTAGCATCATAAAATATTTCTGTCGGGCACATCGTCGTACGACCGGGGCTAGATGGTAGTAAACGAATCCCCGCTGATGAGAAAAATAAGGCATTAATCAGCTCCGTCTTACCGCGCGAAAACTCTGCAGCAAAAGCTATCGTAATACTATCTTTTTCCAGCAAACGTAAGTTCTTAATCAACATGAGCTCAATCTCGCTCTCACTAAGGCTCGCATCATCGAGCCAGCTCTGATAAGCGTGTATCGATTCAGCCATTGATTGCTTCCACAGATCATAACTGCGGAGTTGTGTATCAAGATTCATTTATTAATCACTCATTTAGAAGACGTTTATTTCATTCACGTTTTCAAAAGTATAGATGATTATTTAAAAAATTCTGCTGGGAACTGTGATGCCTTCCTCACGCTGATGCGTTTGCGCCGGCTGCGTTTACCGCTAATGATATCAATATCGGATTTTTTTACACCAAATAACGTCGATAAAAAGTTAATCAGTTGCTTATTCGCCTCTCCATCGATAGGTGGAGCCGTTAACGAAACTTTAACTGCCTTATCATGCAAGCCTATAAGACTGTTTCCACTTGCTCGCGGCTGTAAAAATACGTTAAAAATTAAAAAATCACCTTTCCAGCTATAATATTCAGTCGATCTCTTATCACATACCACAGCTCATAACACCTGCTTCCAAATACGTACCAAGCTACAAAAACACCCCGCTTTATACATTAAAGGGCTTATTTATTTACCATCACATCAATGCAAACAGAGGCGGTAGTAGTAACATTTTTACGACTTGTAAGGCTAACAAGGCCACAATCGGACTTAAATCCATCCCCCCCATTGGTGGAATTAATCGCTGAAAGGGTTTCATCACAGGTTCTGTTACTTTATGCAGCAGGCTCACAACGGGATTATAAGCACCAGGGTTAATCCAACTGATAATAACCGTCGCAAAAATACTATAAATAAAGACGTTAATAATGCTGCTAATCAGCTCCGTCAGGCTCCAAATAAACACAACCCAAACATTCAGTTGCCCAGCCATTGCTAAAATGCCTAAGCCCATTTGCAATAACAACATTAACGCTATTGCCGATAAATTAATGCCATTAATTGTTGGAAAAACCGGCTTTAACAACTTTAGGGGAGCTTGCGTTGCCTTAATAATAAAGCTAGACACAGGATTGTGTGAGTCCGCCCCCGTATACTGTAATAACACCCTAAGAATGAGTATAAAGATATACGCACCAACTAAGGAGTTAATGATGAGCATCAATGGGTTAGATAAATAGCCTGCTGGCATTACTCGCCTCCTAATTCATCAGATAATTCGATCGAACGCTGTTTTGCTGCCAACACTGCTGTTTGTAAAATATCACTCAATCCCTGCTCTTTCATCACACCAAGAGCACGCTCTGTTGTCCCACCTGGCGAGGTCACCCGCTCACGTAACACACCCGCCGTCTCAGTAGATTCCAACGCCATTTTTGCAGCACCCAAAGCCGTTTCCTGGGTTAATAGCTGCGCCGTTTTTTGACTTAAGCCCGCTTCAATGCCAGCCGCCTCTAGCGCCTCCATCATCATAAAAAAGTACGCAGGCCCACTACCTGACAAAGCCGTAACCGCATCCAACTCTCCCTCATTTTCCACCCAAACGGTTACACCAACTGCACGTAACAACGATTCAACTTGATCCTTTTGGCTGATATTAACTTGGCCACTTGCATATAACCCTGTCGCACCCGTTTTAACCAACGCCGGTGTATTAGGCATACACCGAACGATTGGAAAATCACCACCCAACCATCGGTCTAGTGCATCGACTCGAATACCCGCCGCAATAGAAACAACGACTGGCTTTTTTTCCTTTATCGCCAGCCCCGCCGCTTCTGCCACTGGCCGCATATGTTGCGGTTTTACCGCTAATACTAAAATATCCACATTAGCTGCTAACATGCCGCTGTCTTGCGTATTATTAATACCAAATTTTTTACTTAAATAGGCCAATTTCTCAGCATCTAAATCAGTCACTGTAATCTTATCAGTAGGATAACCATTACTCACAAGACCACCAATCAAACTAGCGGCCATATTTCCACCACCAATAAATCCAATCTGCTGTGTATTCATATTCTCACTTCACCTTAAAAAAACATACATTCCATTAAACCGTATTCTTAACCCTTTCGCCAAAAATCGCGGTCCCAATTCTCACCATCGTTGAGCCTTCTGCAATAGCCGCCTCCAAATCACCGCTCATCCCCATCGACAAAGTATCTAACTGAATATTAAACGACTTATTAATCTTTTCTTGAGCCTGTGCCAGCCTTTTAAACCCATCACGTTGCTCATCAGTTGATTTATGCGCTTTAGGGATAGCCATAAGCCCACGTAAGTTAACATTTTTCAGTGCTAATATTGGCTCAATCACATTCGACAGCTCATCCAGATAAAAGCCCGACTTTGTATCTTCCTCATCGATATTCACCTGCAAACAAATATTCAACGGCGCTAAGTTAATAGGCCGTTGCTGATCTAAACGCACGGCCACCTTCAAGCGGTCAACACTATGCACCCAACTAAAATAGCGCGAAATATCTCGTGTTTTATTCGACTGAATAGGCCCAATAAAATGCCACGTAATATCAAAATTCGCCAATAACTGCTGTTTTTTAAGCGCCTCTTGTAGGTAATTTTCACCAAAGTCGCGCTGCCCAGCCTTATATAGCGCCACTACATCATTCGCTGGGCGGGTTTTACTCACCGCAAGCAACCTAACCGGCAAGGGTCGCTCACCCACTAAGTTTGCAATAAGCGTTTGTTGTGCAAAGTACCGCTGTAATAAAGGAAGCATTATTTAGAATTCCTGCCTATACTTGAAATAGAGACTAGATTTACAAGCACTAACGATAGTGTTATTTTCTAGTTCATTCATTATACAAATAACTAAGCTCACTAGGGTAAACGGATTTAAGACATGGATATTTCAGATTTATTAACCTTTAGCACCAAAAATAACGCCTCTGACTTACACCTTTCAGCTGGCTTACCACCAATGATTCGCGTTGATGGTGATATTCGTCGAATCAATATGCCTGAACTTGAACACAAAGAAGTTCACAGCATGATTTATGACATTATGAACGATAAACAACGGCGTGATTTCGAAGAATTTCTCGAGGTCGATTTTTCGTTTGAATTACCTGGCACCGCCCGCTTTCGTGTCAACGCTTTCAACCAAGACCGAGGCGCTGCCGCCGTTTTTAGAACCATTCCAGTTGATATTCTTACCCTAGAAGATTTAGGCTGCCCGCAGTCATTCAAAGACATTATCAACGTACCTCGTGGTATCGTTTTAGTTACTGGGCCAACAGGCTCGGGTAAATCCACCACGCTAGCGGCACTAATGGATTACAAAAATGACAATGTATACGAACACATTCTAACCATTGAAGACCCGATCGAATTTGTACACAAAAGCAAAAAATGCCTCATCAATCAACGTGAGGTACATAAACACACACACGGCTTTAGTGAAGCCTTACGTGTCGCGCTTCGTGAAGATCCCGACATCATCCTTGTAGGTGAAATGCGAGATCTTGAAACCATTCGTTTAGCGCTAACCGCCGCAGAAACTGGCCACTTAGTGTTCGGTACGCTACACACCAGCTCCGCCGCTAAAACCATAGATCGAATTATTGATGTCTTCCCAGAAGGTGAAAAAGGCATGGTACGCTCCATGTTATCGGAATCACTGCGCGCCGTTATCGCACAAACACTAATGAAAAAAATTGGCGGGGGCCGAATTGCCGCTTGGGAAATTATGACCGGTACAGCCGCTATCCGAAACCTGATTCGTGAAGATAAAATTGCGCAAATGTACTCCACCATACAAACCAGTCGTAAAGATGGCATGCAGACTCTCGACCAGCACCTAACAGAGCTTGTTCAAGCAGGGTTAGTTACTCGACAAGATGCCCGCATGAAAGCTGCCGATAAAAAAGCGTTCAGCTAGCCAATAAGGAGAACAACACATGGATTTTGATGCACTGTTACAACTTGTCGTTCACAAAAAAGCGTCTGATTTATTTATTACCGCCGGATGGGCGCCTTCTTTAAAAATAAATGGCGAATTACAAGCCGTCTCTAAAAGTCGATTAAGTGAATCTCAAACGCTTGAGATAGTCCTTAGCATTATGACTCCGGAACAAAAAGAAGAGTTTACGGCAACCAATGAGTGTCAATTTGCTATTCAAAAGCATGGTATTGGGCGCTTCCGTGTTAGTGCATTTACGCAAAGGGGTAGCGCAGGCATGGTATTACGCCGTATTGAAAGTAAAATACCAAAAATAGAAGAGTTAGGCATTCCGCCTATACTCAATGAGTTAGCCATGACAAAACGTGGCCTCATTATTTTTGTAGGCGCTACCGGCACCGGTAAGTCCACATCCTTAGCTGCCATGATCGGACACCGTAACAACAACAGTACCGGACATATTATTACCATAGAAGACCCTATTGAGTACTTGCACCCCCATTCAGGTTGCGTCGTTAGCCAACGTGAAGTAGGCATTGATACCGAGTCCTACGAGGTCGCCTTAAAAAACACTCTACGACAAGCTCCTGATGTTATTTTAATTGGTGAAATCCGTACCCAAGAAACCATGAACCATGCCATCGCGTTTGCTGAAACTGGGCATTTATGCCTCTCAACACTACACGCAAACAACGCCAACCAAGCAATTGATCGCATTATTCACTTCTTTCCTGAAGAAGCGCATAACCAATTATTCATGGATTTATCACTCAACCTCAAAGCGTTAATTGCCCAACAATTAGTACCCACAACCGATGGCAAGGGACGTAGAGCCGTTATTGAAATACTTATAAACACTCCGCTCGCATCAGATTATATTAGAAAGGGGGATGTCCATAAGCTAAAAGACTTGATGAAAAAGTCGTCCGAACAAGGCATGCAAACCTTCGATCAAGCCCTCTATGAACTATACAAAAAAGGTGAAATTAGCTATGAAAATGCCCTGCTATATGCCGACTCTAAAAATGAAGTGCGGCTAATGATTAAGCTTGGAGATGAAAACACACCTGGTCTGGATGATGACCTCTTATTAATCGATAACGACTAAAAAACGACCGTTTATCCGATTGAGAATACCACTTATCTCTTATGACTGGCCCTTATAAAAAAACCTGTTAGGCTCATAAACTATGAATACCCATCAACAACATATTAGCGTAAAGGTGCAACAGGGCTTTACGCTCATTGAGCTTTTAACCACCGTTATTATTGCCGGTATTCTTTTGGCAATTGCAGTACCCAGTTATCAAGAGTTTATACGAAAAAACCATACGGTGACCCAAACAAACAACCTAGTATCTGCACTTAATTTAGCTAGAAGTGAAGCGATCAAGCGAGGCATTCAGGTAACTATTCATCGCAAAGGTAGTACTAGCCAAGTGTGGGACAGTGGCTGGGATATTTTTACTGACATAAATGGAGATGGCACTCTAGACGACGATGCAGATGCTAACTTATGCGAAACGGGCGAAGACTGTCTTTTAAGAACGTATGATTCACTGCCAAACGGCTATACGCTACGCACAGGGGCCAATTATGATGATTGGATTGCTTATTTACCCAGTGGCTTATCGAGGAGTTCTAGTGGAACAGCCAATGACACGTTTAGAGTATGCGCCAACAATGCCGATACATCTAAATCTAGAGCGGTCGCTGTCAGTATGTCTGGACGTCCTCGAACATCAACAGGAACCTCATCATGCCCTTAATTAAGCAAATAAAAACCAGTCAAAGAGGTTTTTCTCTAGTAGAGGTAATGGTGGCAGTATTTGTGTTAGCCATTGGTTTATTAGGCCTTGCAGGGCTACAGGTTGCTAGTCTTAAGAGCAACCACAGTGCACAACTACGCACAGAAGCTGTCATTCATGTCTATGACATTATAGATCGTATGAGAGTGAATAAACTGGTTGCAAAAGCAGGCGGCTACGATATTGCTCTCGCAACAGCATCACCCGTTTCCGCTTCTGTTGTAGATACCGACAGAATTGCTTGGAAAGCTGCCATCGCAGCGTCACTGCCTGCAGGGGATGGCGCCATCGTTACTGCTACCGGTGTGACCACCATTACCATACAGTGGGATGATTCACGTGGCACAGGTGGTAGTAGCACTCAAAATTTCTCAATGAGCACCGAGCTATGATGACTCTCAAACCAAGAGCTAAACAGCAGGGCATTACCCTTGTTGAATTAATGATCGCAATGGTCATTGGCCTAATATTAACGGCAGGTGTCAGTCAAATTTTCATCTCCACCCAACAGACCCATCGAATAACTGAGGAACAATCTCGGTTACAAGAAAATGCCCGTTTTGCTCTTGGGTTTATTACCAAAGACGTTCGTGAAGCGGGCTATACCGGTTGTAGAGCTATAGAAGCAATGAATGTACAAACCGTTGCTAATGCACCTGTCCCTAACTATGGTCAGGACAGTACTATTAATGGCAATGAAGCCACCTCAGCCACCGTATGGACACCTGCCTTAGCTGCAAGCATTAATGGCACCGTCGTCGGCGGCACCGATACCATTACCATTCAAAAAGGCACGAGTTGTGGCGCAACTTTAACCGGATCATTAGCCTCCTCCAATGCCAATATACAAGTTTCATCCCCTAATAGTTGTAACCTAGCTGCAGGCGATACAATGATGATTTCAGATTGCCAGGATGCACATATTTTCAAGGCCACCACTGTTTCCACTGGCACCCCACAAACCATCACTCATGCTGCTAGCACAAACACTGGCACACACTTTTGCATTAACCAAACAGGTATTGGTACAGGTTCTTGTGGTACCGGCAACGCAAAATTGTATGGGGCTGACTCTGAGTTACTCAGCTTTACTTCCCTTACCTACTACATACGCCAAGGTGCTGGCGGCCGTAATGCCTTATGGGTATACGACAATACCAAAGCCACATCTGCACAAAACCCCTTAGAGCTAATAGAAGGCGTTGAAGATATGCAAGTAACCTATGGTGTAGACACCAGTGGTGATGATATTGTCGATGCCTACCAAACGGCTAACACGGTCAATACAGCTGCTAACTGGATCAATGTGATCAGTGCTGAAATCAGCTTATTAGTAGAAACTCAAGATGACAACCTAACCACTGACAACCTGACTTACACCTATAATGGCGCAACAGTTACCTCAGCAGACAACCGATTACGTCGAGTTTTTACAACAGTCGTCGGTATTAGAAACCGGGTGCAATAAATATGAACTATCATTTCAAGCCCCATAAAAAACAAGCCGGTGCGGTGCTATTTGTTAGTCTTATTATGTTATTAATAATGACGCTGCTTGGCATCTCTGGCATGCAAACAACCATTCTAGAAGAAAAAATGGCGGGTAATTTCAAAGATAGAAACATGTCATTACAAGCAGGTGAATCGGCACTGCGCGAAGCAGAAGAGTACCTTAGAGCAACAACTGTATTACCCTCTTTTACAGGTGGTACACTCGGCCACTACCAACCAACAGCAGCAGGTGCAGCACGCTGGGATGACAGTGTGACAGATTGGTCGGATACTGCTAATGGTGTAGTAGCCTATACTGGAACACTCACCGATATAGCAACATCCCCCGCATATATCATTGAAGAGCTACCACCTGTTCCTGAGTCTGGCGGTAGTCTAGAGGCTGGAGTTATCCTCACTAGTAATTATTACCGGGTTACCTCACGAGCAACAGGTGGTACAGATACCGCCGTTGTTATGCTACAAAGCACCTATAAGCGCTAATACTAAGGAGCACATATTATGCTAAAAACCCTCTTTCAAAAATTACTCATCATCTCTTTAGTTGGCTTATACACTGCTGGAACAGCATCCGCAGCCGTCTCACAAGTGCCTTTATTTTTAACGAACAGTGTTCCGCCCATCCTTATGCTAACAATGGGTCGCGACCATAAGCTATATTACGAAGCTTATAATGATGCGTCCGATTTAGATAGCGACGGCGCACTAGATATTCGCTATACCCCCAGTATCGATTATTTTGGCTATTTCGATTCATATAAATGCTACGACTACAGCTCTAACAAATTTACCCCAGACTCAACCACAACGGATAAAACCTGTGCTGGTAATTGGAGCGGTGACTTCCTAAACTACCTCACCACCAGCCGAATGGACGCTTTAAGGAAAGTCCTTTACGGTGGTTATCGCTCTACAGATACAACATCATCAACAATACTAGAGCGCGCATTTATTCCACAAGATGCGCATAGCTGGGGCAAGGAATACACCAGTATCACTGTTGATGGTTATGATATTGCAGATTACGCACCTCTTGCAGTTCCCACTGGGGGAAATCGGCACCTTTTTGCTAGCACAACTTTATCTGCTGCTGGTGACCCCGTACTTCGGGTTTTAACCAATAAAACTGAACGCATATGGCAATGGTTAAGCAAAGAGAGCCCTGTTGCTGATAATAGCCTTGGAACTCCTATAGACTACAAAGTTCTTGTAGAAGCTTGTGTTTCTGGCCTATTAGAAACAAACTGTAAAGCCTATAGTGATGGCACAACAACTACTTATAAACCCACAGGTATTTTACAAAAATATGGTGATAACGACTCAATGGCTTTTGGCTTATTAACCGGCTCTTACACTAATAATATTCAAGGTGGTGTAGTCAGAAAGAATATTTCTAGCTTCACCGATGAGGTTGACCCAAACACCGGCATATTCACCTCTTCCAACGGTATCGTCGAAACCATCGACAAGCTTGCAATAGTTGCATATAACTATAGTGGAAGTTATGAGCCAGGTTGGCCAGGTGCTTGGAATACTAACAGCCCTATTTCTAATGGTGAAGCTAATGATTGGGGAAACCCCATCGCTGAAATGATGTACGAAGTACTGCGTTATTTTGCCGGCAAATCAACTCCAACCTCCGACTTTACTACAGGTGTCAATAATAGTGGTACATATGACTCCAACCTTGGATTGGCACTTCCTGCATGGTTAGATCCTTACCGACCCACGAGCGGTGGTTTTGAATCTTGTGCGAAGCCTATCCAGCTCGTTATCAGTGATATTAATCCCTCATACGATACCGATCAAATTCCAGGTTCTTCGTTCAGTAACTACTCAGGAGATTTAAGTGGTTTAGATGCCTCTGCCCTAGCTGATATTATTTGGGCGGGTGAGTCAGAAGCAAGTAATATTTTCATTGGTGAGTCAGGCAGTGTTAGCGATGGTACGCCATCAGCGAAAGTCGCCACGAGTTTTAAAAACATAAGAGGCCTCGCTCCAGAAGAACCCACTAAATTAGGTGGATACTATGCAGGCAGCATGGGTTTATACGGCCAACAAACTGATATCAGCACTGCCAACGGTGATCAAAATATCGATACTTTGTCTGTTGTACTTGCCTCTCCATTACCGCGTATTGAAATCCCAGTATCTAATAAAATAGTTACCTTGGTACCGTTTGCAAAGTCTGTTGGTGGTTGTCTCGGAATAACCCCTGATGTAACTGATTTTCAGCCCACCAACCAAATAGTAGACTTTTATGTTGAAGTTATTGCAAACACTGGCACAGGAAATGAAGACTTAACAATCAATGGTGGTCGCCCATACGGTAAGTTTAATATCAATTTTGAAGATGTTGAGCAAGCTGCCGACCATGATATGGATGCGATTGCTGAATATGAATTTTTTGTTACTGCTTCGAACCAAATTGAAGTTAACTTAACTGGAACCTATGCTTCGGGCTGTATTATCCAACACATGGGTTATGTGATTTCGGGAACGACGGAAGATGGCACTTACCTTGAGATTCGTGATACCGACACCTCAGCTGGCAATGACCCTGATTACTTTCTCGACACACCTCCCGGCATACTACCTGGTGGCACATGGAATGACGGAGTGGCTTTAGGTACTACTACTAGTAGAACATTTACCGTTGGCAGCTCAACCTCCGCGAGCTTTATAAAACACGACCCCTTATGGTATGCAGCTAAGTGGTCAATGACTGATAAGGACGCAAACGGCATCTTAGATACCAGTGAATGGGATAGCAATAGCGATGGCGACCCAGATGGTTACTTCCTAGTCACCAATGCAGGTAAGCTTGAAGAACAACTTAATAAAGCCTTTGATGAAATTGTGGCTAGAACAAGCTCTGCCGCTGCTGCTGCAACCAACTCTACCCGCCTTGATACCAATAGCATGGTGTACCAAGCTCGCTTTAACTCAGACAACTGGACGGGCCAACTATTGGCTTATCACCTTAACTCTGATGGCAGCATTGGCTCCTTAGCCTGGGATGCATCTAACACCATTCCAGCAGAAAGTGCTCGTAATATCTTTTCCTATAACCCTGAGGAGTCATCTGTCCCCAGAGGTATCATATTTGAATATGCTAATTTAAACAGCGATCAACAAGATCTATTAGACCAAGATGCTTATGGCACAGTTGATAGCTTTGGCTCTACAAGAGCTGACCATATCCGCGGAGACACAAGCACTGAACTACAAAATGGCGGCTCTTTTAGAAATAGAAACTCCTTAATGGGTGATATCGTTAATTCAGACCCTTGGTTTTTAGGTAATGTAGACAACCTTGGCTACAGTGCGTTAGATGCAACAGAGGCTAGTAGTTATGCAGCATTTCGCAGTACGAAGCTATCACGCACTCCCGCTCTTTTCTTTTCCGCCAACGATGGAATGTTGCACAGCATTAATGCGACCACTGGTGCAGAATTATTCACCTACATACCTAATGAAGTTATCGGCTCATTAAGCACCCTAAGCTCACCAGATTATGGTTGCGATGGCTGCTCTATTTCACATAAGTACCTCGTTGATGGCGCACCCCGTGCTGGTGATGCTTATTTTGATAGTGATTGGCACTCCGTCTTAGTTGGCACCTTAGGTGCTGGTGGCAGGGGTTTATTTGCATTAGACGTTAGCGATCCATCAAATTTTACAGCCGCTGATGTACTATGGGAAATTTCTAACACACAAGCACCGACTGCTTCCGACTTAGACGATGCAACAAATTTCCCTGGCCTAAGGAACAACCTAGGTTATACCCTGCCACAAGCTTCTGTTGTTAGGCTACATAATGATAAATGGGCCGCTGTGGTAGCGAATGGCTATGAAAGTAACAGCGGAAGTGCTGTGCTTTACCTCATTGATATTGAAACAGGTGCCATTATTAAAAGTTTCGATACAAAAACAGTAAACAACGGGTTATCAACACCAATACCCGTCGATGAAGATGGCGATCATATTACCGATGTTATTTATGCTGGTGACTTACTTGGCAACCTATGGAAATTTGATGTCTCAGGCAATGTAAGCACTTGGACAATAGCTTATGGTACAAACCCAAGCCCTGCACCACTGTTTCAAGCAGTTGATGGTTCTGCCACTCCACAACCGATCACAGCTAAGCCTCAGGTGGGGAAACACCCCGATGGTGGCTTGATGGTATATTTTGGTACTGGGAAGTACTTTGAAAACAATGACCAGATTGTTGGTCTCACCCCTCAGATACAGACATTCTATGGAATCAGGGATCAAGGTTCTGTAGTATCAAACCGAAGTGACTTACAAGAACAAGACATTCTTGCTGAAGAAACATTTGAAATAACCGTTAGTAACGTGATGAAGGCACCAGCTATCCCTCTTCCATCAGATTCTTCATTAATTGATGTTCGAGTAACATCAGACACAGAGGTTGCTTACCCAACAAAGGAAGGTTGGTTTATGGATTTAGAATCACCCGTCAATGGAGCAGAGGGAGAAAGAGTCGTTACTGCCCCGCTATTACGCGCCGGTCGAATTATTTTTTCCACCTTGATTCCAGATCCCGACCCTTGTGGTTGGGGTGGTTCAAGCTGGCTAATGGAAATTGATGCATTAAATGGTAGTCGTCTCGACACCACTCCGTTTGATATTAATAACGATGGTGTCTTTGATGTGAATGACTTTGTTCAAATATACGATACCGATGGCGATGGCGATATTGATGTAGATGATGCAGAGTTACCAGTTAGCGGTATTCGTAAGCCCGACTTAGGCATCATAAAAACGCCTGGAGTCGTCACTTGTGCTGATGGGGCCGAATGTAAATATACGAGTGGTTCTAGTGGTAACCTAGATATGGTCCTAGAATCTTCAGGCAGCCCTACTGGCAGACAATCATGGCGTCAATTACGATAACCTTATTATCGAGTATATAAAATGAAAAATAGAAACGGTTTTACCCTTATTGAATTAATGATTGTGGTTGCCATTATCGCTATATTAGCAGCTGTAGCATACCCTTCGTATGTGGAAAACACTCGTACTACTAAGCGTACAACTGCCCAGTCAGACTTACTGAAATTATCTAATTTCCTTGAGCGTCGCTTCACTGAAAATAATTCTTATTTAATACCCAATGGTACTAATGACCCTATATCAGCCGCTGCCTGCGCAACCGCTGCAGGGTGCACTCCAACCTTAGACCCAAGCATTACTCATGATGATTATAATTATTCATTTCCAGCTTTAGTAGCACCGACAGCAACCGCTTTTGTGCTACAAGCTGTACCGCAAAATGCTCAAGCATCGGACAGGTGTGGGACGATGACTTATAGCCAAACTGGTAATAAAACAGCTACATTGACAAACTGCTGGCGATAAACAAGAAGTTGTGAGCCTAGCGTCATGAAGCTTCTTGCTTTCTTAATGACTTTTTAATAGATAGTTAACTACGGACATATAGGTAGCCAAGTGCGATTATAAAAGTATGTAGATGCTTACACCAAAGAAAGCAACCTAAAAGCCCTAGCTAGGGTTTTTAACATCTGAATGCCCCAATGATTTATCGGGAAATAAACAATCACGAATACGTTGCTTAACTTCTTTAGCTTCAGGAAAACGCCCTTCATGTTTACGCGACCAGATAAGCTTTGTCACCTTATCTGAATGCACATTTATTTCAAAAGTACCACCACTCGCTGGTACTAAGGTGACGCCACCTAAGTCTTCTTCAAAGGTCGTTAATAACTCTTGAGCCAGCCAAGCAGCACGCAATAACCAACGGCATTGCGTACAATATTGAATCTCTACGCGAGGCTTGTCTTGGCCATCTATCATGCTTAGTTGGCCCGTAAGCTCCGTTACAGGTGGTAAGCTGGGCTGCTCTGATGGACTTCATCAATCATTGCTTTTACGTGCTCAGGGTTAATATCAGGCAATATGCCGTGGCCTAAGTTAAAGATGTGTTGATGCCCATGACCATAATCTGCCAAAACATCACGAACCTTTTGACGAATAATATCTGGGTTGGCATATAAGCTGGTTGGGTCCAGGTTACCCTGCAGTGCTACTTTATCTTGCGTGAGCTGACGTGCTAGCTTTAAATCTGTTGTCCAATCAACCCCTAAACCGTTATAGCCAGCATCTGCCATTGTTTCTAGCCAAACACCTGCGCCTTTGGTAAACAGCATTCTGGGAACTTCTGGGTTTGTTAGCTCTAAAGCCTGTGAAATTTTACGGCTATAAGCAAGGGAAAAAGTCTCATAGTCTTTTGTACTTAAGTTACCACCCCAAGTATCAAACACCATTACAACTTCAGCACCTGCTTCTATTTGGGCTTGTAAGTAGCTAATAACAGACTGACTAATAATATCAAGTAAGCGATGCATCAGTTGTGGCGTGTCATACATCATGCGCTTAACCGCGGCAAAGTTTTTGCTGCCGCTGCCTTCAACCATATAACAAGCCAGTGTCCACGGACTACCCGAAAAACCTATCAGTGGCACTTCGCCATTCAAGCCTTTTTTTATGGTCGATACCGCATTCATGACATACTGAAGCTCTTGGTTTGGATCTGGAACAAACAATTTATCAATATCAGCAGCCGTTCGAACCGTGCGTTCGAACTTTGGTCCTTCGCCTTCTTCAAAATACAAACCTAAGCCCATCGCATCTGGAATGGTTAGGATATCTGAAAATAAGATAGCCGCATCCATTGGGTAACGCTCCAAAGGTTGCAGCGTAACCTCACAGGCGAGTTCAGCATTTTTACAGAGATCTAAAAAGCTACCGGCTTGTGCGCGTGTTGTACGATACTCTGGCAAATATCTGCCTGCTTGACGCATCATCCATACCGGCGTGCGTTCGGTTTTTTCGCCACGCAAGGTTCTTAGTATTAAATCATTTTTTAATATCGTCATTATTTAATACTCTAAAATTAAAAAGCTATATATTTATATAGAGAACGTCTGTTGAAGCCTGTTAAACGTTTAAATAGTCAAGGATACCCTGTGCTGCTTCACGGCCTTCGTATACTGCGGTAACAACAAGGTCTGACCCCCTAACCATATCACCCCCAGCAAACACTTTTTCATTACTGGTTTGATAACCAAACTCACTGTGTTCCGGTGCTATCACGCGACCACGTTCATCCAAATCAATACCAAAATCTGCAAACCAAGGGGATGGGCTTGCTTGAAAACCAAAGGCGACTATTATGCTATCTGCCGCAACAATCTCTTCTGTACCGGGCACTACAACGGGGCTTCGGCGCCCTTTTTCATCTGGCTCACCCAGTTCTGTGGTGACTAATTTAATCCCTTCTACTTTATTTTCACCAACAATCTCAATCGGTTGACGGTTCCAGAGGAAGTTGACACCTTCTTCTTTTGCATTCGCCACTTCACGACGTGAGCCCGGCATATTTTCTTCATCACGTCGGTACACACAGGTGACGTTAGTAGCATCTTGTCTTATGCTGGTACGGTTACAATCCATGGCTGTATCACCACCACCTAGTACAACCACGCGCTTTCCTTTCATGTCGATAAACTCATCGCCCATAATTGTATTCACGCCTTCTAAATCCATTAAGCGGTTAATGTTAGAGACTAAAAATGGAAGTGCCTCATGTACACCCTGTAGCTGTTCACCGGGGAAGCCGCCTTTCATAAACTTATAGGTACCCATGCCTAAAAAGACTGCATCGTACTCGTCAAGTAATTGCTGAAAGGGTACATCTTTGCCAATTTCTGTGCCCAATATAAATTCAACGCCCATTCCCTCTAGGATTTCACGGCGGTTTTTCACCACGCTTTTTTCTAGTTTAAAGGATGGAATACCAAACGTTAATAAACCACCCACTTCTGGATAGCGATCAAAGACAATTGGCTTAACGCCATTACGCGCTAAAATATCTGCACAGCCCAAACCAGCCGGACCTGCGCCGATAATAGCCACTCGCTTGCCTGTGCTTTCTACGGCTGAAAGATCTGGACGCCAACCTTGTTTAAAAGCCTCGTCTGAAATATATTTTTCTATTGAGCCGATCGTCACTGCACCAAACTCATCATTTAATGTACACGCGCCTTCGCAAAGTCTATCTTGTGGGCATATGCGGCCACAAATCTCCGGCAAGGAATTTGTCTTGTGCGACAACTCAGCCGCTTCAATCACCTTGCCTTCAGATATTAACTTTAACCAATTTGGAATGTAATTATGCACTGGGCATTTCCATTCACAATATGGGTTACCACAATGCAAACAACGATCCGCTTGGTCTGCTGCATGCTTTGCCCCTAATTCACCATATATCTCTTTAAACTCCTGCTTTCTTTGCGCTGCAGGAACCTTTTGTGGGTCAATACGCGGTACGTCAACAAATTGAAAGTTATTAGCCATTTTTTCCGTATCTCTGTGCGTTAAGCTGCTTGTGAGCTTAATGAATCTAGTAAGGATTTAACGTCAGCTGCTTTTGGCACAACTAACCAGAAGTTTTGTATGTAATCAGCAAAATTATCAAGTATGTCTTGACCTCTAGCACTACCTGTTTCAACAACAAACTCTTCTATAAGACTTTTTAAGTAATCACTGTGAGCCGCCATTGATTCTGTATAAACGCGATGAATATCAACTAATTCATGGTTATATTTATCAACAAACGTACGTGATTCATCTAATACAAATGCAAAACCACCTGTCATACCTGCACCAAAATTAATCCCTACTTCACCTAATACTGTAATAACGCCACCAGTCATGTACTCGCAACCATGGTCACCAATACCTTCTGCCATTGCAATGGCACCGGAGTTCCTAACTGCAAAACGTTCACCCGCTAAACCTGCCGCAAACAGTTTGCCACCTGTCGCGCCATATAAACAGGTATTACCCATAATGGTTGTTTCATGGCTCTTAAAGCAACTACCTTCTGGTGACTTTAGAATTATTTTACCACCCGCCATGCCTTTACCAACATAGTCATTCGCATCCCCTTCTAAGGTCATATTCAAACCTCCAGCATTCCACACACCAAAGCTTTGGCCGGCAGAACCGCTGAAGTGAATATCTATTGGTGCATCAGACATACCATTATTACCGTATCGTTTCGCAATTTCACCGGATAAACGAGCACCAATAGAGCGATGAATATTACCAATCTTATAGCTAAACGAGCCACCAGACTTTGCCTCAATCGCTGGTAACACATCAACAACCATTTCTTCAGCAAATTCAGCATTATCGAATGGGTCATTTTGCGGTGTTATGCAGTGTTGCATTTTGTTTTCATTACCGGGGATGAAATCTAGAATAGGTTGTAACTCCAAACCTTTCTGTTTATCCGTTGCGCCTTCCACCTGCTCTAATAAGTCGGTTCTACCAATAATATCTTCTAACTTACTAAAACCTAGTTTCGCCAACCATTCACGAACTTCAAGCGCTAAGAAACGGAAGTAGTTCATTACATACTCAACTTCACCATGATAATGCTTCATTCTCAACACATTATCTTGGGTAGCAATACCAGTTGCACAGTTATTAAGATGACAAATACGTAAGTATTTACACCCCATGGCGACCATTGGGCCTGTGCCAAAACCAAAACTCTCTGCACCTAAAATGGCTGCTTTTATAACATCTAAGCCTGTTTTTAAACCACCATCGGTTTGTAAACGAACCTTACTGCGTAAGTCATTTGCCAATAAGGTTTGGTGTGTTTCAGTTAAACCAAGCTCCCAAGGAGCACCGGCATAACGCACTGATGTTAACGGGCTAGCACCTGTTCCACCATCGTAGCCAGCAATAGTAATTAAATCTGCATAACATTTAGCCACACCTGCGGCGATGGTCCCTACACCTGCTTCAGACACCAGCTTCACTGACACTAATGCACTAGGGTTTACTTGCTTTAAGTCAAAAATCAGCTGAGCCAAGTCTTCAATTGAGTAAATATCATGATGCGGCGGCGGCGAAATTAAGGCAACACCCGGCTTTGAATAACGCAGAGTGGCGATCATTTTATTCACTTTATCACCCGGTAGCTGGCCACCTTCCCCTGGTTTCGCACCTTGAGCCACTTTAATTTGAAGTACATCTGCATTAACTAAATAATGCGGCGTTACGCCAAATCGACCTGAGGCTATTTGTTTAATTTTAGATAGCTTTTCTGTTCCATAACGAGCGGGGTCTTCGCCTCCTTCACCCGAGTTGGAACGACCACCCAAACGATTCATTGCGATAGCCAATGTTTCATGTGCTTCTGGAGACAATGCACCTAAAGACATCGCGGCAGTATCAAAACGTACATATAAATTTTCGGCTGGTTCCACCTGATCTATTGAAATCGCCTTTTTGTCATCCAACTTTAATTGGAACATATCACGCATAGAGGCCGCAGGGCGGTTATTCACATCATCTGCGTAAACACGATACTTATTCATGTCACCCGAGCGTACGGCTTCTTGCAACGAGTTCACTACACCTGGGTTATAGGCGTGGTATTCGCCACCATGAACATACTTAAGCAAACCACCCTGTTCAGTTGATTTACGTGGGTTCCAAGCCGCTTTAGAGAGTTGCTTTTGCTCGTCTTCAAGTTGTTTAAAACCAGCCCCTTCGATGCGGCTTGTTGTTCCTTTAAAGCAAGTATCAACCACTTCTGACTGCAAGCCAACAATCTCAAATAACTGTGATCCACGATAACTTGCTATCGTTGAGATACCCATTTTGGATAATATTTTATACAGGCCTTTGTTGATGCCTTTGCGGTAATTTTGCGCAAGCACACCCACTTCAATACCTGAGATATCACCCGTTTCGGCCATATCATTCATCGCCTCGTATGCAAGATACGGACAAACTGCCGTTGCACCATAGCCAATTAAGGCTGCAAACTGGTGAGGATCTCTAACTGTTGCTGTGTCGACCACAATATTGGCCTGACAACGCAGCCCAACTTTAACCAAATAGTGATGCACAGCGCCAGTTGCTAATAAGGCATGAACCGGTAAGGTGTTTTTCTGTAATCCGCGATCACTCAAAACAATTACAACGTTACCTTCTTGCACTCGCTTCTGGACCGTTTCGCAAACTTGGTTTATTGCTTGCTTAAGACTTATTGTGGATGCGTCATATTGAAGATTAATAACGGCACTCTTGTAGGCCTCGTCTTCATTACTAAGCAATGTTTCAAATTTAGACGCTGAAAGCACGGGGGAATCCACCTCTAAACGGTGCGCATGATCAGCAGACTCCTCAAAGAGGTTTTTCTCTCGGCCAAAGCTCGTTAATAACGACATAACGACTTGTTCACGTAATGGGTCAATAGGTGGGTTTGTTACTTGCGCAAATTGCTGTCTAAAATAATCGTAAGGACTGCGAATTTTTCTTGATAAAACAGGCATTGGAATATCATCGCCCATAGAACCAATGGCCTCTTGTCCAGCCTCAGCAAGCACCTTAAGTACTTGATCTCGCTCTTCAAACGTTAGTTGGTATTGTTTTTCATGTACGTTTAGCGTTTCTTTATCAAACGGTATCAATGTCAACGGGTCGTCATTACGTACCGTGTTTAGCTTCTTTGTGTGCTCAGCCAACCACTTCTTATATGGCTGCCGGGACTTTAAACGGTCATCTATCTCTTTCGGTGTAATCAATTCACCTTTTTCAGTATCTACCGCTAGCATTTCACCGGGTTTTAGACGACCTTTCTGCACCACATCTTCAGGCTTATAGTCGTAAACGCCTACTTCTGATGCTAAGGTGATATGGCGATCTTTAGTAATCACATAACGCGCTGGGCGTAAGCCATTTCGATCTAGGCAACACGCAACGTGACGGCCGTCAGTCAACACGATGGCAGCAGGTCCATCCCATGGCTCCATATGCATGGATGAATATTCATAAAATGCACGTAAGTCAGGATCCATTGTGTGTACATTTTGCCAAGCAGGCGGCACTAATAAGCGCATCACACGGAAAATATCCATGCCACCCGCGATTAGACCGTCTACCATATTATCTAAGCTGTTTGAATCTGAACCCACTGAAGAAACCCACGGACGAATATCATCCATATTTGGAATCAGTGGTGTTTCAAATGTGTAACTACGTGCTTGCGCCCAGTTTCTATTGCCACGAATGGTATTAATTTCACCGTTATGGGCTAAAAACCTAAAGGGCTGGGCTAAGCGCCATTGCGGAAAAGTATTGGTTGCAAAGCGCTGGTGGAATACACATTGTGAACTTTCCAGCTTAGGGTCATTTAAGTCTAGGTAAAAACTTGGCAAAAACTCAGGCATCACCAAGCCTTTATATGAAATAACATTTGAGGCCAAACTCGCCACATAGAACATATCATCATTTTGCTCTATACGCTTTTCCGCACGTCTTCTTGCAATATACAAATGGCAATCTAGCGCGGCATTGTCCATACCCTCTTTCGCATTAACAAACACTTGCTCTATAGATGGAAGTGTGGCCAGCGCTTGCTCTCCACAGGCATCGGTATTAACAGGCACTTCGCGCCAAGCAATCACCGCTAGCCCTTCCCTTTCTATTTCTTCTTGAAGAACTGCCCTTGCCTGTGCTGCTTTAGCCTCATCTTGGTTAAGGAATAGCATTCCCACCGCAAACAATTCTGCCGCCGTTGCCCCTAGTTCTTGGGCTTTTTCTCGAAAGAATTTTTCTGGCGTTTTAAGCAGCAAACCGCAGCCATCACCTGACTTCCCATCGGCAGCAATAGCGCCACGATGAGTTAAACGAGCCAGTGAATCGATGGATGTTTTAACTAACCAATGACTCGGCTTGTTATCAATATGCGCAATTAGTCCAAATCCGCAGCTGTCTTTCTCAAACGCAGGGTCGTATAAACCCGCTTGAGGGATTGAGGTTTGTTTCACTCGGCTAACCTTATGTACTTAGTTATTAAAAATACAACTTACTAACACGCAAGTCGGCCGGACATTATAGCAATCAGACAAGAACTTTTCAATTTTACGGATACGCTACCGCCAGTTCAATACAAATATGTGCTCTAACAACCCACCTTCCACGTTAAACAAACTTACTTTGCCGATAGGCTACTCCAAAAGATCGGCCTGTATCCCATCAAAACTTCGCGCCCACGGTTTCAACTTACCCAATGACGATGGCAGGCGCCTAGATGCTTCTAGCGCCTTCTCTTTATTAGCAAAGTCACCATAAATAACACTGTACCATTGACCTTTGTTCTTTTTATTTTGAAAAAAATGCAATGGTTGAAGCTCTTTATGCCTAAGGATATAGTTATTCGCTGACTCTTCGGTCGAGACGCCTATTAGTTGCAAAGTGTAGTGGTTTTTGTCACGACTTTTCACCCAAAGCGTATGTTCCTGCAGCTCATCTAATTCTTTGGGGCTTTCAGCAATAGCTTTTTCTTCTTTAGGTAATATTGATGCCTCTTCAGCAACCGCTGGCTTTGCTTGTAGGTTTTTAGTCTCTGGCGCTTGTAATGAAACATTATCTTTAGCAGCTGGAGGTTTTTTTATAATCTCTGGAGGCAGGTTTTTTTCTTGCTGAATTAGAGGTGATGATAAAGCGATTGGTACGGGGTCTGCTTTAAGAACAGGCATCACCTTGTTAACTCGCTCTACTTCTTTGTTAATAACCGGCTCCTTGATTGCGTTATCTAACACCGATGATGCTAACGGCCGACTTGTTACTTCTTGCGCTGGTTTATCGATCTGCGTTACCGATTCTATTGTTCTATTTTCTTCCTCAGAGTATAAAAATATAATCATTAACACACTAGCTACCAGGACCGTTAAACTTACCAGCCAGATCATTGGCAACCTACCTACGGTTTTTTTTGACTCCCCTATAATCGGCTTATTAGACATTTGCACTAGCACATCATTTATTCGTCCAGGCAAGCCTCCTGTTTCGATAAATAAAACTACATCATCAAGTCCTGCTAAGTTGGCAAACTCCAACCCTTTGCTTTGCAGCCATAACTTCGCATACTGTTTGCTTTGTTTTTGCGACAAGGGTTCAAGGTCTACCAACTGACAGCGAGACTCCATGGAGCTGCCTAAATTCTCCGATGATGTTAATACGATGTGGATACACTCGTAATTATCTACCAACTTAAATAAAAAATTAAGCTGCTCTACAGCTAAGAGATGCACATTCTCAACACAAACAATCACTTTTTGGCCGAGTTTAGACCATGACTCTAATCTAACCAGTATTTGATGATTTTTTTCATCTAGCCCATTAATGGCCTCCGCTAACACTCGCAACGGTTCATCAGTTTGCATTAACTGATCTGCTTGAATAGAACAACATTGCCAGTTTTTATCGACCTGCTTGTGAAGCTCGCTAATAAAAAAGGATTTGCCTGACTGCTCTGGACCTCTCAGCAGAATGGTTTGCCTTGTATTAGGAATTAGGTGAAGTATTAAATCGAGCCTGCGCTGCCTTTCTGCTGGGAAGAAATTTTCCAAATGATCTGTTTGCTTCTTTGAGTGGCTTGTATCCACTTAACTAGCCACCCGACTGTGCCGATTGACTACCTCGTTAATTAAGGTTTCATCAGTGCAATCATATATGGTTGCCTCACCTAATTTTTTTAATAAAACCAACCTAATAGATGCTGACACATTTTTTTTATCGACCTTCATATGCTTAATAAAGTCTAGTGCGGCCATTGTTTGCGGCTGTACAATAGGTAAGTTCGCTTTCGCGCATAATGACCTTATTCGAGTATTATCCTCAGCTGATAGCCAACCTAACTTTTCTGATAAATCTGCCGCCAAACACATACCTACTGCAACCGCTTCTCCATGAAGCCATTCGCCGTATCCCATTTGAGTTTCTATAGCATGCCCGAATGTATGACCAAAATTCAGTGTTGCCCGAATACCCGACTCTTTCTCATCCTTCGCTACAACCTCTGCTTTCTTTTTGCATGAGGTCTTGATGGCATACGTTAACGCTGCATTATCTCGTAGCAACAAGTTGTCTATGTTTTGCTCAAGCCATTCAAAAAACTGTAAATCGCATATCGCGCCATATTTAATGACTTCTGCAATCCCCGCACTCAACTCTCGGTCAGGTAATGTTGACAGTACGGTGGTATCAATCAGAACACATTTTGGCTGATAAAATGCTCCGATCATGTTTTTTCCAAGTTGATGATTAACGCCTGTTTTACCACCTACTGATGAATCTACTTGTGAAAGCAAGGTGGTAGGCACCTGAATAAAATTCACTCCTCTTTGATAACAGGCGGCAGCAAAACCCGTCATATCTCCAATAACTCCGCCACCCAATGCGATCAATGTTACTTGACGGTTACACTTATTTTCTAAAAGCGCATCAAAAATTTTATTTAAGTTTTCTAAGTTTTTAAACACTTCCCCATCAGGTAGGATCGATGTTTTAACGACTATGTTTTCGGAAAACTGGTCGACAAAATGGCTTAAGTAAATAGGTGCAATAGTTTCATTCGTTACAATTAATACCTGCTGAGCATCAATATACTCCTCTAATATTTGTTGCTCATTTAGCACTCCCTGACCAATATAAATGGGGTAACTTCGCTCGCCAAGCTCTACATTTAATACTTCCAATTCGCTTTTCATCTGTTATTTAATCGTTCGAGAATATTTGAAATGACTTTTTTACTATTCGTTTTATTCGTGCTAATCATCATATCGGCTATTGATTCGTACAATGGTGCTCGATGCTGCATTAATTCCTCCAGCTTTTTTCGCGGGTTTTCAATTTGCAACAAAGGCCTTTTTGTATCAAACCGTGTTCGGCTTAATTGTTGATCGACAGAACACTTTAAGTAAATAACCCACCCTGTCTCTTGCATACGTTGGCGGTTTTCTTCGTTTAAAATAATACCACCACCTGTTGCAATAACCGCTCCTTTTTCGTCAGATAGCAACCTCAGCTTTTCTGTCTCTCTTTTTCTAAATCCCTCTTCACCTTCAAGCTCAAATATCAATGAAATTTCTACGCCTGTACACTTTATTATTTCAGCGTCTGTATCATAAAACTCTTTCTTTAATCGTTTAGCTAATAATCTCCCAATCGTTGATTTGCCTGCTGCCATGGGGCCGACAAGATAAATGTTATTTTTTTTAGGCATTTCTTAATATTTAGGTTTTTCGTATGGGCAAAACTATACCACGAGTGGGCCGGCGCCCATAAACTCTAGGCATAAAAAAACGGGGCTTTGCCCCGTTTTTTTATGCCTAACTAAATTTAATTCACCGTTAAATTATCTTTTAGAATTTTAGGTGTAATAAAGAATAACAACTCCCTATTATTATCTTGTTTAAAGCTCTTTTTAAACAAAACACCAACCCCTGGTAAATCTCCAAAAAACGGTACCTTACGTACACTATTGTCTTTTGATCGCTCATAAATACCACCGAGAATAACTGTATCACCATTATCCACTAATACTGTCGTATCAACTTCTTGAGTATTAATCGGCACACCACCAGGTTGAACATTTGAAAAGTCAGGTGAATCTTTGGTTATATTCAGCTCTAAATTAATTCGATCATCCGGTGTTATTCTTGGGGTCACCGTTAATTTTAACTCAGCTTCTTCAAAGCTAGTTGACGTTGCACCCGATGATGAGGCTTCTTGGAAAGGTATTTCAACACCTTGACTAATTTCAGCTTCAATTTGGTCTGACGTTATCACACGCGGGCTAGAAATAACCTCACCCTTTGCCTCTGTTTGCAAGGCTGACAGCTCTAACTGCAATAATGAACTACCAATTTTACCAACAATAAACTGTATAGCCCCTGCAGGACTCGCTGCAGGCAAATCAACCATTAAACCTTCACTTCCATCCACATCAAAGATACTCCCAGCACCAACAGTAACCCCGTTTGCCAAGGCTCCACCCACTACTGTAGTCGCATCTCCCGTAGCAACACCTCCTCCTGTTATTCCCGTCAGGCCAAACCTAACCCCTAAATCACGTGTAAAATCATCATTTGCAATCACTATCCGCGATTCAATCATCACTTGACGCACAGGGCGATCTAAACGTTCTATAATTCTACGAATCTCTACTAGCTTTTCACCAGTTTCTTGTACTAATAAGGTATTCGTTCTTTGATCTACCGTTACATTACCTCTACTAGAAATAAGCCTATCATTTTTATCACCGCCTCTACTGCCTGTTGACTTTAATATAGCCACTAGGTCTGATGCTTTTGCATAACTTACTTCGAAAAACTCTGTTAGCAACGGAGATAGCTCAACGACTTGTTTTTTAGCTTCTAACTCTAACTTTTCTTGCGCCGCGACTTCTGCCTGGGGCCCAACCATCATTACGTTCCCTGTAATGCGCTTCGCCAAACCTTTGCTTTTTAATATAATATCTAATGCTTGGTCCCAAGGCACATTATTCAAACGTAAGGTGACACTACCGCCAACTGAGTCGCTGGCAACAAGATTCATATCAGTAAAGTCTGCCAATAACTGCAAGACTGAACGAACTTCTATACTTTGAAAGTTCAAAGAAAGCTTCTCGCCCGTATAAGGGAACTTATCAGCTACTAACTCTTCTTGCTGCTGCTTTGTAAGTGGCTTAAATTCAACCGTTAACAGCTCATCCATTTGATAAGATAAAAACTCATAATGACCAATTGCAGCTATCGACAAGCGAGCATTACTACCAGATGGCATGACATCAATCGTTTTAACCGGTGTTGCAAAATCTAATACATCTAAGCTATTGGCTAATTCACTTGGTAAAGCAGTATCTTGAATATCAACAATAACTCTGTTGCCTTCTTGCTTAACATCCACCACTGATGAGGTGTCCGTCAGGCTAACAAGTACTCGTCCCTCACCTTCTTCCCCTCGCCTAAAGTCCACACCACTTACTGCTTTAGCTTTAGCGGTCGCAGTTACGCCAGCTGACCGGCCTATAATTGGAGCACTTGTTACATTACCTAATGTAACAAATACACTATTACCTTCGATTTTTGTAGCATAAGGGGCGGCATCATTAAGACTTAAGACCACGCGCGTTCTACCACCCGCCTCTAGCGCCCTTACACTAACCGCCTTACCAATATTAATCGGGATAGTCGTTTTACCAGCTTCATTATTCACGCCTAAAAGGTCTATAGCGATTCGCGCTGGATTGTCTGTACTAAACGTCTTTAACTCTCCCGGGGCCGAGTCTAACTTTAATTCAAGTTGCACCTTGTTTCCGGGTAAACCAGAAAATTGAATGTTCTCTAAAGTGGCTGCCTGAGCAGAAACAACTGACATTGACGCCCAACAGGCCACCACAAGAACTCCTTTTACGATCTGCGCCTTTTGCTTTAGTACGCCCCATCCACTTGTATTAAACTTGCGCATGAATTTTTCCTTATTTACATGTTTCATTGTCAATTCTCTCTTCATTATTCAACTAGAGCTAAAGAAGCTTCTCTTTCCTGCCACTTGCCCGTAGTTGTAGCAACCCATTCTGCCAGATCTATTTGCTGATCTTGCACCCCAACAATCTTGCCAAAATTTTGACCTAGGTAATTACCCGCTTGAACCCGATGTATAACGCCATCATTTGCCTTTACAAGACCCCAAAGTTTTCCGTCTCTCGAGAGGGTTCCTACCATGCGTAACGTATCTAATGGGTATGCTTCTAACTCTTCTTTTCCACGCTCTAAATCTGGCCCAGGCCCTTCTGCACTTACCATTTCCGTTAATACCTGAGGCTCATCTAGTTTTTCAAATGGGTTACGTAAGCCTGCTGCATTATAATTAAATGCTTCATAAGATTTTATAATCGGCATTGGCTCTATAGGAGCTGCTGGTTTAGACTTCACCTGTGAGACATAAGATTTCAAATCATCAAATTCTTCACTCACACAAGCTGTAAGGGCAACCATTAACACCATTGATACTAAAAGCTTTATACATTTATTCAAATCGAGGCCGCTCATCATTTATTATCCTCATCTAGATAACGATATGTTTTAGCTGTTGCGTTCATTGTCATACCCCCACCTTTCCCTGCAGGCGCCAGCGACACATTATGTAGCGTTACGATGCGTGGTAGGGCGGCTAAATTACTCACAAATTCACCAAATTCATGATAACTGCCCACAACTGTTAACTTAATAGGTTTTTCAGCATAAAAGTCTTTTCGTTTTTCACCTGATGGTTGAAACAAACTAAACTCCAAACCACTGGCTAAACCGGCCTGAGAAACATCTACTAATAAATCTGCAATTTGTGTTTTATTCGGCAGTTGTTGCAACATAGCGCCGAATTGTTGCTGCATGTCGACTAGCTGCTGCTTGTATGCCTCAAGGTTTACCGCTTTCGCCTGCTTTCGCTCAAAGGTCTTCTTTAAGGCTATTTCTTTTTTCTCGACCTTCTTTAGTCCATCCCACTGATCTACCGTGTCAAAGTAAATCCAAGCAACCAACAAAGTAACACTTACAACCGCAATAGCTGCTACTTTTATACTGTTCGGCCAATTACCTGCCTCATTAAAATCCCAATTAATCTCATCAAAATTCATCTATTCCCCTCCGTAGGCTCCCCGATTTTAGTCTGAGCAACTTTTAAGGTGAAGCTATTAGCATCAACGCCCTTTGAACGAATTGCGTTCAAATCTGTTCCTTTTAACCAAGGGGATTGCTCTAAATTACGCATATAAGCTGATACTCTCGTGTTAGACTGCGCATTTCCCTCAATGATAAGTTTATTACCACTCTGATTAAACTTAGTAAGATGAACGCCTTCTGGTACTGTTTTTGCCAGTTGATCAAACATATGAACAATTTCTGGGCGGCTACTTTGTAGCCGCTGAATGACTTCCATTCTAGCCAATAATTTACTTTTGGTTTTATCAAGCGCTTTAATTTCTTTAATTTTTTTATCTAAAACCGAAATCTCATTCTGTATAAAATGGTTACGATTATTTTGTGTCTCAATAAGCCCCTCAATCACAAAGTGCACCATCACCATTATTAAAACTGACGCCAGCACACCCATGCCTAAAAATATCAAAAAATCAGTTTGTCTCTGCCTACGAAGCTCTTCACGCCACGGAAGAAGGTTAATTTTAGCCATTAATCAAAACTCCTTAATGCTAGACCCGTTGCAATCATCATTGCCGGTGCATCATTATTTAGCGCCTGAGCCTTCACTTTTGGCGCCAATGTCATTTGAGAAAAAGGGTTCGCTACCGTTGTTGGTGTTCCTAGTTTTTCTTCTAGCAATGCATCAATACCAACTAATGATGATGTACCCCCTGAAAGGACGATGTGATCAACACTATGCTGCGAACTAGATGAAAAGAAAAACTGTAATGAACGGCCAATTTGCTGGCACATCACATCTTTAAATGGGTCCAACACTTCGGTAATATAACTATCGGGTAGCCCACCGTGCTTTTTGGCCATTCCCGCTTCTTCATACGAAAGGCCATATCGGCGCTGAATTTCTTCTGTTAATTGCTTACCACCAAAGCCCTGCTCTCGAGAGTAAATCACCTTGTTATTATGAATTATATTAAGTGTTGTAACTGTAGAGCCCGTATCTGCTAGGGCAATCGTTGCATCTGGACCATAATCAGGCAAGGTGCCGTGTAAGAGGTCATAAGCATTCTCTAAAGCATACGCCTCTACATCAACAACTTTAGCTTTAAGCCCAGCCAGGTCTAACACCGCCACTCTATCGTCTATATTTTCACGCCTTGACGCCGCCAACTGCACATCAATCATCCCTGCGTTTTTTTCATTCGGGCCAATGACGCTATAATCTAAATTAACTTCGTCAAGTGAATAGGGAATATATTGATCAGCAATCATTTCAACTTGAGCGTCAAGTTCCGCATCGTTTTCTGGAACAGGAATTGCGACAATTTTAGTAATAACTGCAGAGCCTGAAACAGAGAGTGCCGCTTGCTTTAACTTTGTGCCGGAGCGTTCTAGAACTGTCGTGACAGCCTGACCTATCGCGTCAATATCGGCAAAGTTATTGTCAATGACTGCGCCCTCGGGCAACGCTGCTACTGCATAGCTTTCCACTCGATAACCTGAACCATGGCGGCTGAGCTCAATAAGCTTGACGGCCGATGAGCTGACATCGATACCCAATACATTAGGGTTATTACGTTTGAAAAAAGACATCCTTTTTTTCCTTCTCTTTAATCCCGCTCGCGACCACACGAGGAGCTTTTAATAATTAAAATACAACTAGATAACGAAATCAAGCATAAAATCAATAACTAACAACGTTTACTTAGAGTATAGCCTTAATTTTTAAACTTTTACGGTTTTTTTAAAATTAAGTTTATTAAGCCACGGTTAATGTGATTTCCTTCACAATGCTAATACAATAGCTTCGTATTACTTAACTCCTTTTCTATTTTCATTTAGTATTGGCATGACCCCACATATCTCATTAAAGCGCTTGATTAAAGCAACATTAAAATATACGGCTATTATTAGCATATTGCTCGCCGTTTCAATCGTCTTGTATATTGAGTTTTTGGTACTACCTACGTTACCGGATGTTAACTCGCTAAAAAACATCCAGTTGCAGACCCCCCTGAGTGTTTATAGTCGAGATGGCCTACTCATCGCGAAATTTGGAGAGAAAAAGCGCATTCCTACGCTTTATAACGATATCCCTACCCATCAAATAAATGCATTCCTTGCTGCTGAAGATAAAGACTTCTTCCAGCACTCTGGCGTAGATTTTATCGGCCTAAGTCGTGCCGCAGTGCAACTGGTATTGACCGGTAAGAAAACCCAAGGCGGCAGCACCATTACCATGCAAGTTGCTAGAAACTTTTTCCTATCGAGAAAGAAAACTTACGCTAGAAAGTTGCGTGAAATATTGCTGTCCTTCATCATTGAAGACCAACTGACTAAAGAAGAAATTTTAACCCTTTATCTAAATAAAATTTATCTAGGTCATCGCTCATACGGTATAGCAGCTGCAGCCCAAGTCTATTACAACGCCTCCCTTGCCGAACTTTCTTTAGCGCAACAAGCAATGATTGCTGGGTTACCAAAAGCACCTTCAGCTTTCAATCCTATTAGTAATCCAGAAAGAGCTTTGTCTCGCCGTAACTATGTCCTGAGCCGCCTTCTTGACCTTCACTATATTAGTCAACTTGAATATGACACTGCTCTTGCCGAGCCTATCACTTCACAACTACACTCCCCCTTAGTTGAGGTTGAAGCTCCCTATGTAGCTGAAATGGTTCGACGCGAAGCACATAAAATGTACGGCGATGACATTTATACCTCCGGTATGCACATAGTCACAACCATTGACAGCGTTCAACAAAGTGCCGCCAATCATGCCGTCAAAAATGCCTTACACCAATATGACCGACGTCATGGTTATCGTGGCGTGCTAGGACATATTGAACTCAGAACAACAGACTCAATAGAAATAGACTTAAGCTCCTTAGCTAACTATAAAAAGATAGGTGAAACAGAACCCGCCCTAGTGACTTCTCTGTCCGATAAGAGTGTAACGATTATTACATCAAACAACCTAACCGCCGACATTACTTGGGAAAATTTAAAGTGGGCTTGGCCATACATTAATGAAAACAAACAAGGCAAACAACCCAAAACCGCTGCTGAGATCTTAGCTGTTGGTGATATTATTCGGGTGCGTCAACAAGCAAACAGTACTGTTTTTGAGCTCGCCCAAGTGCCTAACGTTTCTGGTGCTTTTGTTTCTATGGACCCCAATGATGGCGCGCTAAGGTCTCTCGTAGGTGGGTACGACTATTACTCAGGCAAGTTTAATCGTGCCTTTCAAGCTCAGCGACAGCCAGGCTCAGGCTTCAAACCCATTTTATACTCAGCCGCCCTTTCTAAAGGTTACACAGCTGCAACCCTGATTAATGATGCACCTGTCGTTTTCAACGACACAGGACTTGAGCAACAGTGGCGGCCAGAAAATTATAGTGGCAAATTCTATGGCCCAACCCGTTTACGAGAAGCACTAACACATTCTAGAAATCTTGTATCCATCCGCATCCTCAGAGATGTTGGAGTCAGCTATGTACGGAAGTTTGCCGGTCGATTTGGCTTTGACTCCGCAGCTCTGCCGAACAACCTTTCATTATCTCTTGGTAGCGGCAGCGCAAATCCTTATCAGATGGCCACAGCCTATTCTGTTTTTGCCAACGGTGGCTTCAGTGTTAGCCCTTACTTTATTGACACCATTACATCTGCGTCAGGTGAAATTTTATTCAAGGCAAACCCCGACACGGTTGTTAGCAAAACAACTAAATTAGTAGCGGGTTTAGATACCTCCATACCGATGCATTCCGCCCTTACAACACCAATAGAAATGACTGAGTTATCAACTGAGAGCAGCTCCGCTTCCTTTAACATTGAACAACCCATAAAAGAAGCTAAGCGCGTTATCTCGCCACAACTTCATTTTATTATTAACTCCTTATTAAGGGATGTAGTTAAACGCGGAACTGGGCGACGAGCTCTCTCGCTTGGGCGCACTGACCTCGCTGGTAAAACGGGCACCACCAATGATCAACGAGACGCATGGTTTAATGGTTATAACCCTTCATTGGTTGCTGTCGCTTGGGTTGGGCTAGATAACGGTAAACCTCTGGGTAATAAAGAAACAGGTGGCCGAGCCGCTTTACCCATTTGGATTGATTTTATGAGAGAGGCACTTAAAAACACCCCTAATATTCCATTGTCACAGCCGGATGGCATTATTGGCTTGTTAATTGACCCTGAAACAGGCTTAAAAACAAACCCCTCAAACCAGCAAGCTATTTTTGAATATTTTCGAGAAGAAAACACCCCTGCTTCCCATACCCAAACGAATAAACTCAATAATTCATTGCTAGAACAACCCTCTATTGAGGAGTTATTTTAAAAACTAACGCCCATAAAAAAACGCACCAAAAGGTGCGTTTTTTTATATTAACCCACTAACAGAGCTTAGCGCTCCTCAAGAGACACATAATCACGTTTTGCTTCACCTTTATATAGCTGGCGTGGACGGCCAATTCTACCGTTCGGATCCGCCATCATTTCCAACCAATGTGACACCCAACCAGATGTTCTGGCTAACGCAAACATCACCGTAAACATACTTACCGGAATACCCAGTGCCTTATAAATAACCCCTGAGTAAAAGTCTACATTCGGGTATAACTTACGTTCAACAAAATAGTCATCTTTTAACGCAATTTCTTCTAGCTTCATCGCTAATTCAAACATTGGGTCTTGTGTACCCGTTTCCTCTAATACTTCATGGCATACTTTCCTAATGATGGTTGCCCTAGGATCAAAGTTTTTATATACACGATGTCCAAAGCCCATCAGCTTGAACGGGTCATTTTTATCTTTTGCCTTTTCTAAGTACTCAGGAATATTTTCAACGCTGCCAATTTCATCTAACATTTTAAGCACGCCTTCATTAGCACCCCCATGTGCTGGGCCCCATAAAGCTGCGATGCCTGCCGAAATACAAGCAAATGGGTTAGCACCTGTACTACCTACCAGTCTAACCGTTGAGGTACTTGCATTTTGCTCATGATCGGCATGCAGTATGAATAATAAGTTTAACGCCTTAGCAGCAACAGGGCTTACCACATAGTCTTCACACGGCACTGAAAACATCATATATAACAAGTTTTCACAATAATCCAGGTCATTACGTGGATACACAATTGGCTCGCCAATAGAGTGCTTATAACAAGCCGCAGCAATCGTAGGTAACTTAGAAATTAGCCTGTGCGCTGAAATCATCAAGTGTTCTTCATCATTCATGTTCAAGCCATCATGATAAAAAGCAGCTAAAGACCCCACCACACCCATCATCATTGACATTGGATGAGCATCATGACGGAAACCGTCAAAGAATTTTTTTAGCGACTCATTAATCATGGTATGACGACTAATAATAGTGCTAAACGTTTCAAACTGCTCAGCACTTGGTAGTTCACCATGAATAAGTAAATAGGCTGTTTCTATGTAGTTACTCTTTTCAGCCAGCTGGTCGATTGGGTAACCACGGTGCAATAAAATACCTTTTTCACCGTCAATAAAGGTAATGGCACTCTCACAACTCGCTGTTGTTCCAAAACTTGGGTCATGCGTAAAATAACCTAACTCGCCAGGAATACCCCTTACGTCTATCGTTGGGTTACCAAGCGTTCCTTCAAGTAATGGCAACTCTACACTTTTTCCGGTTGAACTATCTGTTAATGTTAAATTTTTTGACGACATCTATAACTCCCTATCTGTACCTACGCATAATAAAAACGCGCATTCATTAAAATAATTGCAAAATTGTCATTTGATTCTAACGGACTATCTTGATCAGGTCACCTAATTTGGGCTCCCCATTAGGGAAAAAATCGTTCAACAACCTTAATTGGTCCTCCTTATGGTGGGTAATTGGCGAGTTTTTACTCAACACCCTCATATTCTTATTAGACTGATTAACCTTAATTAGAGCAACTTTCAATTCACGTGCTGCCTTTCTATCTTTTTGATTAAGTGCCGAAATGCTGCTTATACTCTTGAGGACTTGTGCATCCATTTCTGCAAACCTATTGGGCTGCTTTGCTGCTGAAAAAATAATAAACGCCCTAGGCCCATCAAATAATACCGCCACGCGAATTTTTCCTTGGCCATATGGCGTTTTGCCATTAACAATTGCTCGGTAACCTAATAGTTTACCGACCGAAAATGCCTCTTCGCTAATCGTTTTAGCTAATCCCAGCCTTGTCTTTAAAAACTGTTTAGGCGTTATTTTTTTATTTAAATCTTGTAGCGTTAATTCCATAAACGCCTCATTACGAGGTGCTGATGCGCTAATAGATTGAGGTCTATTGCTAATCAACCAAGCGACTGGAAACGTCACCTTAAAATTCAGCTCAGGGTGGTAAAAATGATTATTTCGAATAATCCCGTCCTTTTTACTATCACCAAATGTTAGTCCCTCAATTTTTCTTAGAAACTTTATATCCTGAGCACCTTTCTCAGGAACATTAGGCACAGCGCCCGCTTGCCCTAACACTTGCTGCAAACGGGTATCATTATCAGGATGTGTTGAGAAAACCCCATGATACGCCCGTGGTTCACGGCCTTGTTCAAGCGCAAGCTTCTTATCAAATAGCTCCTGATTCTTAAGCGTCGCAATCACATCGCGCATCGCTGAGGCGCGATAGCCTGCCTTAGCTAAATACACGGCCCCCAAACCATCCGCTTCAAGCTCATGTTCACGCCCATAGCCTCTAATAATGCCAGTACCTAAAACATTAGTGAGCTGATCAACCCCTCTTACACCAGTCGCTGCCACTATCAAACTTCCTAACACGGTCGTCGCCGTTGAAAAACTATGCTGACGAACAGAGTGTCTAGCCGTCACGTGACCGAGCTCATGAGCCAGCACAGCAGCCAATTCCGCCTCACTGTTAAGATAGACCAATAAACCCCGCGTAATATAGATATAACCACCAGGTAGTGCAAACGCATTGACTTCCGTACTATCTAATAAAGTAAAGCGGTAAATTAAATTCTGACGATGACTAACCCGGGCAACCCGCTCCCCCACCGATTGCACATATTGTTGAAGAGCGGCATCATCGTAAACACGATAAGCCTTCAGCACTTGCTGACTATGTTGCCGCCCTAATGCCAACTCTTCTTGTTCAGACATCAAGACAAAATCGCGCTCACCAGTCACAGGGTTAACTGAGCAGCCCACACTTAACTGTATGACTATGATGATAAAAAGGTAACGAACCATTGACCCTCCCTGATAAAAATGAGGTAAAAAAAATGCCACCTATAAGGTAGCATTTTTTTTAATCTAACTCTTTAAAAGAGCCATTTACCCACGCTGATAACGTTTATTAAACTTATCAACACGGCCAGCTGTATCAACAATACGTTGCTTGCCAGTATAAAACGGATGGCACTCAGAGCATGACTCAATATGTAATTCAGTTTTGCTTAGCGTTGAGCTAGTTTTAAAAGTATTACCGCAACTGCATGTTACAGCTACTTCGTTATATTCTGGGTGTGTATCTAATTTCATAGTCTTCTCTAAAATCTGTGTCGGGACAGTACCGCCCCTTGCTCGGTCGCGCATCATACGAAAATTCTCACCATTTAGCAAGCCCTTTCATTGTTACCCGTGTTCGGTATGATGTCTGATTTATTAATCCTATACAAAATAATTCCATATGAAAATTGTTTCCATCAATATTAATGGCATTCGTGCTGGCGAAAGAAAAGGCTTTTTTGACTGGATGCAACAGCTTGATGCTGACATCCTTTGTTTACAAGAAATAAAAGCACAGGAAGACCAACTCATTGCGGACACTTTCTGGCCTAGTAATTACCATTGTTACTATCACCCAGCAGAAAAAAAGGGCTACAGCGGTGTTGCTATTTTTTCTAAACAAAAACCAGACATTGTTACTAAAGGGATTGGATGGGAAGACTTTGATTCAGAAGGACGCTTTATTGAAGCAAGGTTTGGTGACTTATGTGTTTCATCCATTTACATGCCCTCTGGTTCATCAAAAGAAGAGCGTCAAGCCTTTAAATATGACTTAATGGACAGGCTCATGCCTGTGTTAAGAGAAAAGCAAGAAGATGGTAAGCAGCATATTATCTGCGGCGACTGGAATATTGCACATAAAAAAATTGATATCAAAAATTGGCGGGGCAATCAAAAAAACTCTGGTTTCTTACCCGCTGAGCGTGCTTGGCTAGATACATTATTTGACACTGAAAACTGGGGGGATGCCTTCCGCCTCGTTAACCAAGAGGCTGATCAGTACACTTGGTGGTCAAATAGAGGGCAGGCCTGGGCGAATAACACCGGTTGGCGAATTGATTATCAGGTGATTTCAGCGAATCTTAAAAGCACCGTCATTGACGCTTCCATTTATAAAGACGAACGGTTCTCTGACCACGCACCGTTAATTATTGATTACGAGATCCCCCAGCCCTAACAATGCCAAACGCTACGGCACAGATCAGCTGGCTGGGTTCTCTGCGCTCTTTTACTAGAGCGCCTGTTATCACTATGTTTTTTTTAGGCATTTCTGCCGGCATTCCGCTGCTACTCATATTTTCTTCTCTTGGTTTATGGCTTCGAGAAGCAGGTATCGAGCGTGCCACCGTTACCTACTTTAGTTGGGCCGCGCTAGGTTATTCATTCAAGTTTGTTTGGGCACCCTTGGTTGATAAGCTGCCACTCCCTATCCTATCTAAAATGCTAGGACACCGACGAAGCTGGATTCTACTTTCTCAGTTAATGGTTATGCTCGCCATTATTCTAATCGCTTCTTTAGACCCTGCTGTCGATAGCCTCAGCGTAATGGCTTTTGCCGCCATCTTGCTCGGATTTTCTTCCGCTACTCAAGATATTGTTATTGATGCTTATCGTATCGAATCTGCCGAAAGCGAACTTCAAGCACTGATATCATCGAGCTATATTGCTGGTTACCGCATTGGTATGCTTACCTCAGGCGCTGGCGCTTTGTTACTAGCCAGTTACTTCGGCTCCAGTATTGATCACTATAGTTATATCGCCTGGCAATCCACCTACTTTTCAATGGCAGGCTTTATGGCGGTGGGGCTTGTGACAACACTGATTATCAACGAGCCTAGTCGTCAGGTTCATGACGATGTTTTTCATCATAGACGTGAGCATATACAACTATTAATACTCTTCAGTTTAGCGGTCATTAGCTTTATCAGCATTTATTATATTAGCTCAAACCCTGCGATTCAGATAAAAGCCAGCCTAGCAATCACCTTAGCTAACCCACCTCTTGCCTCGGTTATCATTGAGTGCCTCCGGCTAACACTGGGCTTGCTGAGCGCATGGTTGGTTGCACGCCTACTAATTTTTACCCAGCTTATTTCTTATACATTAGTGTCGAAAAGTTACATCGAGCCCATAAAGGATTTTTTTCTCCGCTACGGTTGGTTTCTCGCTTGGTTGTTACTAGCGCTGATTGGGCTCTACCGTATTTCAGATATCGTTCTCGGTGTTATTTCTAATATTTTCTACCAAGATTTAGGCTTTACTAAACCCGAAATTGCGAGTGTCGTCAAAACATACGGCCTTATCATGACGCTGGTAGGTGGGTTTTTAGGTGGAATACTGGTATTGCGTTTTGGCGTTATGCGTATATTGTTTATTGGTGCTTTATTATCAGCCATCACCAACCTTCTCTTTATGCTACTTGCACAGACGGGACACAATATGCCTATGCTGTACCTTGTTATATCGGCGGATAACTTGTCGGCTGGGCTTGCTAGCGCTGCTTTTATTGCTTTTTTGTCAAGCCTAACCAATGTTTCTTTTACCGCCGTTCAATATGCTATTTTTAGCTCATTGATGACATTACTTCCTAAAGTTCTTGGTGGCTATTCAGGCTCGATGGTGGAATCTTTAGGCTATGAACAGTTTTTCTTTCTGACCGCTCTAATGGGCTTACCTGTTCTATTATTAATCGCTTGGTCGAGCAAGCACTTAAAGCTTAAAAACTGAGCTAAAAACTCTACTCGGCCAGCACTCTTAATCGATATAAAACTGGCGCTTAAAACTTAATTTCAACGGTTTATTTTCAGCTTCAGGTTTCACTGTAATATTGAACGTGACCCTTTCTTTGTTCGACACTCTGAACTCACTAAGGTAATAAATTGCTGTACCTTCAATCACCCGCCGGGGAGTCAACTCTTTAAGCTGACCCGCAAAATTAACTGCATTGATTTTCACCTCAGCATTGACTGGCTGTGGCAACTGCCCCGGGTTGCTCTTTTTCTGAACCGAAAGGTTTAACACGCCTTTATATTTACTTCTCACAATACCATATGCTGTTGCCATTTCTGACGGCAAGGTGTCGGCTGTAAATGCATTGTAATAAACAATGTATTCACCAAAATCATAGGCATTATCTGCCAAACTGAACGTGGGTATTAACAATAAGAACAACAAACCATATGTTTTAAATTGCATTTTTTTTCTCATCTAGTTGATAGAGGGCCACTTCACCAAATAAATTTGGCCATAACTTCATTAACGCGCTGGGCCGGTGATTGTAATCAACGATCCCTCTTTTAGAGATCGTCATCGAGCGCTGTGCACAAAAATTCTCAAAATCATTCACCGTACACAAATGAATGTTTTTTGTATCATACCACTGCGCTGGAAGCGCCTTAGATACCGGCATGCGCCCTTTTAATGACAAATATAAGCGACATTTCCACAAACCGAAATTTGGAAAAGTCACGATACTTTTGTGGCCAACTCTTAGCATCTCGTCTAAGGTTTTATCAGGGCGATGTAATGCTTGCAATGCCTGCGTCATAATAACGTAGTCAAAGGACGCATCGGCGAAGTCGGTTAAACCTGCATCTAAATCGGTTTGAATAATATTGATGTTCTTTTTAAGGCAACTCAGAACATTCTGCTGATTAATTTCAACGCCATAGCCAGTTACTTGTCGGTTTTTTTGTAACCATTCAAGTAATTCACCATCACCACACCCAAGGTCTAATACTCTTGAGCCCGGCTCTATCCACTCGCAGATTTTTTGCAGCTCTGGTCTAAGTTCACTCACGTGGACACCTCTATATTCTGCATATAGGCCTTAAACGCATCAATATAGTCATCATTTTCTACTAAAAAGGCATCATGCCCATGATTCGACTCGAACTCTAAATAACTCACATCACGATTTGCATCGGTTAAAGCACTCACAATTTCTTTCGAGCGCTCGGGCGAAAATCGCCAATCGGTGGTAAATGAAGCTAAAAAGAACTTTGCCTTAACTTTCTTAAACACCGCCGATAAATCCCCACCTTCTTCTTCAGCTGGGTCAAAATAATCCAACGCCTTCGTCATCAATAAGTAGGTATTCGCATCAAAACGACTCGCAAAAGACTCACCTTGATAGCGCAAATAACTTTCTACTTGGAATTCAACGCCATAATCATAATTTAGCTGCTCATTCTTCAGTTCACGCCCAAATTTATCGCCCATCGCGTCATCAGATAAATAGGTAATATGGCCCAGCATCCTAGCCACTTTTAAGCCATTCGATGGTACCGTATCAAAATCATAATATCGACCATCGTGAAAATCAGGGTCATTCATAATGGCTTGACGAGCCACTGCGTTGAAGGCAATATTTTGCGCCGATAACTTTGGTGCAGACGCGATAACAATTGCATGATGCAACTTATCAGGAAACTGAATAGCCCATTGCAAGGCCTGCATTCCCCCTAAACTGCCACCTGCAACAGCCGCCCATTGCTTAATTCCCAATTTATCGGCCAGTCTTTGTTGATAATTCACCCAGTCAACAACCGTCATCATTGGAAAGTCTTTTCCATAAGCTATGGATGTGTCGGGATTGAGACTTCGAGGCCCTGTTGAGCCACTGCAATGGCCTAAATTACAAGGCGACACGACAAAAAACTTATCCGTATCAATCGGTTTTCCAGGCCCTATACAAATATCCCACCAACCCGGTTTTGCATCCTCTTTGCTATGATAACCTGCTGCATGATGATCAGCCGATAAGGCATGACAAACCAATACTGCATTATCAGCTTTTGCATTCAAGGTGCCATACGTTTCATAAACAATATCGTATTGCTCTAATACTTTTCCGCAAACGAGCGATAACGCCTCATCAAAATGCATTGTTTTTGGTTCAACAAGGCCGACTGATTGTGTTGTAATATTTATCAATTTATTCTTTCAAGTTATATTAATATCAATTAATATCATTTTTAATTATATATAAAACTCTTTATATTCGCGTGCTTAGTATGACTTTATACTCAATGCTCATAAGTTTCATTGAACTTAGGCATTTAAAGCCGCTGTTTAATTTAACTCTAATGCACCTTAATCGACGATAATACCATGTACCTGTATAACGAATTTGATCAAACTCTCGTCAACGAACGCGTTGAACAGTATCGCGATCAAACAACACGATACCTCAATGGCGAATTAACCGAAGAACAATTTCGGCCGTTACGCCTGATGAATGGCCTCTACATCCAAACACACGCACCCATGTTGCGCGTCAATATACCGTACGGCTTATTATCAAGTAAACAGCTCCGTATGCTGGCCCACATTTCTCATAAGTACGACAAAGATTATGGGCACTTTACCACTCGTCAAAACATGCAGTTTAACTGGCCTGAGCTTGAACGCGTTCCGGACATTCTTGCCGATTTAGCCAGCGTACAAATGCACTCGATACAAAGCAGTGGTAACTGTATCCGTAACACCACCTCTGATCCTTTAGCCGGTGTTTGTGCTGATGAGATTGAAGACCCTAGACCGTATTGCGAAATTATTCGCCAATGGTCCACCTTACATCCTGAGTTTTCCTATTTGCCACGCAAATTTAAAATTGCCGTTAGTGGCTCACCAAAAGATCGCGCGGCCACCCAAGTTCACGACATTGGCCTACACGTTAAGAAAGACGAGGCAGGGCAAGTTGGCTTTGAGGTGCTCGTCGGCGGTGGTTTGGGTCGAACACCTGTTATCGGTCAAACTATCGCCCCCTTTATTGCCGAAGAAGACCTTTTATCCTACCTAGAAGCGATTCTGCGTACTTATAACCGGTTTGGTCGGCGTGATAATAAATATAAAGCACGTATAAAAATACTCGTACGTGAAACAGGGTTAGATACCTTTAAAGAACAAGTTGAACAGGAGTGGGCGTCTATCAAGGATGGTCAACTCAAACTGACTAACGATAATATCCAGCGTGTAAAGAATTACTTTACTCCACTTAATTATGAAACAGCCAACGACGAAGCTTTAGAGCAACACTTGGCTAATAGTGGCGCATTTCGTCAGTGGTTTCAGCAAAATACTAAAGCACATAAACAAGCAGGCTATCATGTTGCGTTTATTTCCCTTAAATCACCCACGTGTCCACCGGGGGATATCACCAACGTACAAATGGAACGCGTTGCTGATCTAGCCGATCAATTTAGTTTTGGCCAAATTAGAACCACGCATGACCAAAACCTAGCTTTAACCGATGTTAAATCCAGTGATTTATATGCACTTTGGCAACAATTAACTGCCCAAAAGCTTGCCACAGCAAATATTGGTACCATCACTGACATGATTTGCTGCCCCGGCTTGGATTTTTGTAGCTTAGCAAATGCCAGCTCCATTGATATCGCACAAGGTATCACCGACCGATTTACTGACAGTGCAATCGACACCGGCAATATCAGCCTCAAGATGTCTGGCTGCATGAATGGTTGCGGCCATCATAGCATTGGTGAAATTGGCATATTAGGTGTCGATAAAAAAGGCGAGCAATGGTATCAATTAACGCTTGGTGGCTCCGATAGTCATCAAAGCAAGCTCGGTGAGCGATTAGGAAAGGCCATAGCCAAAGATGATGTTGTAGACGCCATTGATGACATTGTTCATGTCTATAAAGCTAACCGAACTGACAACGAAGACTTTGCCAGCACTCTGCAACGTATTGGGCTACAACCGTTTAAGGATAAAGTATATGACGCTCATTAAAAATAGCGAAATCGTTCAAGACCATTGGGCCGTGCTTGATGAAAATCAAGCCCTACAAGCCGACCACAACATCATTGATCTAGACTATTGGAACGCTAATAAAGACGCTCTCATCGCTAGCAAGGCGCCTCTTGGCCTATTGGTTCAAGGTGATACAAGTCCCGATCAGTTTATCGATAACATTCAACACTTTGAGCTCATCGCTATAAATTTTCCAAGCTTTGTCGATGGCCGCGGCTATTCACTTGCGAAAACCTTGCGTGAAAAGCATCATTACACACAAGAAATAAGGGCTGTCGGTGAAGTATTGCCAGATCAGGCACTTTATTTAACACGTGTTGGCTTTGACGCACTTGAGCTCTCAACTAAAGAAGCCGGCTTGCTGGCTTTAGAAAAATTAAACGAGTTTAGCGTTTTTTATCAAGCTGCCGCCAATTAATCATCTGCATCCTCTATTTCTTGAGTTATACATACGAGTGATAGAGGAGCACTAATATCGCTATGAAAACCTACTTTAAAAATATGCTAAGTAGATATGTAACGATTCTAGCCATTAACATTACACCCGGTTAAAAGTTGGCCCGCGTTTCAAGGAGTCCAATGAGCGACCGCTTTTGAGGCTCTTTTTTGTAATTGATATGAAATAGGTTCAAGCCTCACCCCACGTGAAGCTAACGTCGGTAGCATTTCTTGCAGTACCCGTAAGGTTTCTGGGTGCGGATGGCCAATACCAACCGCATAACCTTTCTTGCGAGCTTGTTCAATCAGCGTATTAAACTGTTGTTTAATGCTCTCTACTTCAATAACGTGATCCAAAAAAACATCTCTACTAACCACAGCAACACCTTGTTCTATGGCTATTTTTGCGGCAACCGATTGCTTAGCCGTTCGGCTATCAACAAAAAAATAACGCTCTTCTCGCATTGCTTTCATCACCCAGGTCATGTGCCCTGGGTGTCGTGTTAGCAAACTGCCTTGGTGATTATTCATTCCAATAGCAAAAGGGACTTTTTTAAACGCTTGCAGCAAGGCCTTCTTGACGGCTTGCTCTTCCATATCAATGGCTAAAACACCCTCTTCAGCAGCCTCTCCTAGCGTTGACTGCATAGGCATATGTAACATCACCTCTTTGCCGCGTTGGTGTGCAAGGGTCGCTAACAGCCTAGCTTTTGGTGCATTAGGTAAAACCGCATACGTTAAATTGGCCGATAGATTAATCATCTCACGGCCTTCTTCTAAACGATAACCGATATCATCAATAATAATACTGATAACAGCATCTGGCTTTAACTCATTTGCATGGATAGGTGCAGCTAAAAAAGCGCATACAATCAATACAGCTGTATAAATAGCTATCCGCTTTTTCACCTTCAATTCCAGTTTAATCTCTTATTTCCTTAAGATATTAATACCTTTAAGCAAGTTAAGTGCTTCGTGCAATGGGTAGTCATTACCCACCGGCTTTTCTACTTTTCCTACCTTCTCTTCTTCACTGTCGTCGGTATTAACTAGATGCTTAGATAAGTCTTTTTCTTTAATGGCAACAAATTCATCGTCTAATTGCTGTAGTTTGACTGCCGACAGGGTAATATCAGGAGTAATACCTTCTGCTTGAATAGACCGACCTGATGGAGTGAAATAACGGGCTGTGGTCAATTTAATCGCGCCACCTTTATTATTTTCTAGAATGGTTTGTACCGAGCCTTTACCAAAACTTTGCTGCCCCATAATCACCGCACGTTTATGATCTTGTAGCGCACCTGCGACAATTTCTGAAGCGGAAGCAGAGCCACCATTAATCAACACAACAATGGGAGCGCCTTTTAACATATCATCCGGACCCGCTTTAAAATTCATTTTAGAATGCTCAATTCGGCCTTCTGTATATACAATCAAACCGGAGTCCAAGAAAGAGTCACTCACCGAAACAGCTGCATTTAATAAGCCACCAGGGTTATTACGTAAATCTAAGACCAAACCTTTTAGTTCACTATTTTCACTTTGTTTTTTTAGCTCAGAAATCGCCTCATGTAAATTAGCACCCGTGCGGGTCTGAAAACTCGCAATTCGCACATAGCCATAACCTGGTTCCAAAATACGATTTTTTACACTCACCACTTTAATCACTGCACGTGTAATGGTCAGCTTAAGCGGCTTAGGTTCGCCCTCTCTGATGATGGTTAATAAAATATCAGTCCCTGGTTTGCCGCGCATTATTTTTACCGCATCTGATAAGGTCATGCCTTTCACTGGTTTTTCATCTAAACGAATAACCAAGTCACCCGCCTCAACGCCTGCTTTAAATGCAGGTGTGTCATCTATCGGCGTAATTACTTTTACAAAACCATCTTCCATACCCACTTCAATGCCTAAGCCACCAAACTCACCGCGCGTACCTTCACGTAAGTCTTTAAAAGCTTTTTTATCTAGATATGTCGAATGTGGATCAAGGCCCGTCAACATGCCTTTAATGGCGCTCTCCAATAAGTCATGGTCACTCACATCTTCAACATAAGATGCTTTAATTTGCCCAAAAACTTCTGAGAATGCTTTTAAGTCCTCTAAAGGTAGGGAGCTTTTGGATGATTCTTTTTCAGCCAGTACCGTACCACCCACACTTAACAAAATGCCTAATACAGCACCCACCAATAATACTGGTAACGTTTTACCTACAAAATTCATATCAACTCCATTAACTCGCTTATTTACCCGACACGACCTTTTTTAACCGCTCGACACCAATGAATAGGATTCACCGGTTTTCCATTTTTTCTAATACTGAAGTATAGACCGGCTTTTTGTTGACCGCCACTCACACCGACCGTTCCTATCGCCTCACCTACTTCAACCCAATCACCTACTTCTTTGTACAAGCCTTCATTAAACGCGTACAAACTCATGTAGTTTGCACCATGATCAACAATAATCAACAGTCCATAACCACGCAACCAGTCGGCATAGACAACCCTGCCATGTGAAATAGATCGAATAACTGTGCCTTCACTTGCAGCAATCACCACACCATCATACCGACCTGACTTTCTAGCGCTTCCAAATTTCTTGCGTATCGAGCCTTTTATTGGCCACGATAGTTTTCCTTTTAAATTTTTAAAGGGCTTATTTTGTTGTGTTAACAACGGTATATCGTTTATAGCTTGGCGAATACTCGCTATAAGCTCCGTTAAGCGTTTCTCATTCTCTTTTAGCTCAGCCAATTCTTGGGTAGATGACTTTATCTGTTTGCTTAATGTTGCCAAAATACTTTTACGACGTTTTTTAGAGCTCGCCAAGGTTTTATTTTCTACCTGCTTGGCTGCAATTAATGAGGCTAATTGGCGTTTTTCTGCTTCTAAATTATCTTCAACGATAAGCAACTGCTGAATGTCTGCTTCTAACGCCTCGACATTATCAATCCTCGCTTGATTAAAATAATCATAGTACTTTAGCACTCTACTCATTCGATCTGGCTGCTGTTGATTTAACAGCATCTTCACGCGTTGTTGCTTACCCATTAAATAAGCGGACTTTAATTGCTCTGCTAACAATAATTTTTGCGCTGTTATCCCATCCGTCAGTAAGGTTTGTTCATTTTTCAACGCTTTAATTTTTTTATTTGCCTGCGCTAATTTGTCATTGAGCGATTGAATTTTTTGAGAGGAAGCGCTCAACTGTCTTTCAATCTGCCTAAGCTCTCGTTCTTCTTTTGTTTTCGACTGCTGTGTTAATGAAATGCTCTTTTCAACCGACTTCACCCGCTCACGTAGCAATACTAATTGTTTCTTTTTTTCATCCTCAGGCGACGCATGCAAAGCGCTTGAAAACGTCAGTATAAATAAGCTGCTAATCAATAGCGGTTTTAAAAACAAGTTAAGCAATTCAATACTCTTAGTCGGCTAAATGTAACAAGCTGTGACCGCTCATCTCGCTTGGTGGCTGAATGCCCATAGCCGCAAGTAATGTAGGCGCCACATCAGCCAAGTCACCTCCCTGCTCGAGTGTTGCTGAGCGCCCCACATAAATAAATGGAACTGGGTTAGTTGTATGTGCAGTATGCGTTTGGCTCGATGTAGGGTCAGTCATTTGTTCTGCATTGCCATGGTCTGCTGTGATAAACACTTCACCACCCACTTGATCAAGCGCCTCTAGTAACCTAGCAATACATACATCAATCGTTTCAACCGCTTTAACCGCCGCTTCAAAGTCACCCGTGTGACCCACCATATCGCAGTTTGCATAATTAGTAACGATGGCATCATATTTACCCGATAAGACCGCTTCAACGAGTTTATCGGTCAGCTCTGGCGCACTCATTTCCGGCTGCAGGTCATACGTTTTAACGTTCGGTGACGGGATGAGAATGCGATCTTCTCCTTCATTCGGCACATCCACACCGCCATTGAAGAAAAAGGTAACGTGCGCATACTTTTCTGTTTCCGCAATTCGAAGCTGCTTTAAGCCCTGTTGCGCCAATACTTCACCAAATCCATTCTTAACATCAATAGGTGGGTAGGCGACCGGCAAGGTAAAGTCTTCATGGTATTTTGTTAAACAAACGAATTGACTCAGTGAGGGTTCCACCTCTCGTTCAAACTCATTAAATTCTGCTTCAGTTAATGCCCTGGTTAATTCACGTGTTCTATCTGACCGGAAGTTCATAAAGACGACGCTATCACCATTCTCAATGCTTACCGCTGCTTCGCTTTCAGGGTGAATACTCGTAGGCAGTACAAATTCATCTGTCTGGTCGCGCTCATATGATGACAATAGCCCATTAACTGCCGTTCTAGCTGAATGATCCGCTTTGCCTTGCGTTAGCAAATCATAAGCAAGCTGAACCCTGTCCCAGCGATTATCTCTATCCATCGCATAAAAGCGACCAATTATTGATACCGTTTTACCCACACCAAGGCGCTCAAATACCGTATCCATTTTTTCCAAAGAAGCCTGAGCGCTTTTCGGTGGCGTATCTCGACCATCGAGAATGGCATGCAAATAAAGCTTTTTAACGCCTTTTTCTGCCGCCATTTCAAGCATCGCTTGGATATGATCCTCATGACTATGCACACCACCAGCTGATAACAAACCCACAACATGCAGCGCTTTATCGTTAGAAATCACCTCATTGACGAGATCACAAAGAACGATGTTCTTTTTAAACTCACCCGACTCAACCTCATTATTTAATTGGGTAAGGGTTTGCGGTAATAATCGACCAGCACCTAAATGCAAGTGTCCCACTTCTGAATTCCCCATCTGCCGGTCAGGTAAACCTACCGCTGAACCAGAGCAATCTAACAAGGCTTTAGGTCGAGTTGCCCATAACTTATCCCAAGTTGGTGTACTCGCTGTATTGATGGCATTAGCCTCTGTCGACTTAGAGTAACCGAAGCCATCTAAAATCATTAAAACGATAGGCCGTCTCACTAAATGTTGTTTCAAAATGCTATCTCCACGATTTGCTTGTTATAATGAACATATATAATTCGAATCATTTTACGATATATAACTCTTTAATAGCTAACCCAAAGGCACCCCATCATGAGCAATCTTGCCGTTAACAAACTGATCAGCTGCGATAGCGAGATAAACAAGGCCGCAGAACTCCTAAAAGTCCTTTCTCACCCTATTCGGTTAAAAATTATTTGCGAATTAGGGCATGATGAAAAAACGGTTCAACAACTAATTGACCTCGTTGGGTCTACGCAAAGTAATGTCTCTCAACACCTTGCAATTATGCGTAATAGCGGTGTTCTACATCACCGCAAAAATGCGACCCAAGTGCTCTACAGTGTATCTGAGGAAGTCGCTATACATTTAGTTCAGTTATTAAAAAAAAATTATTGTTAACCTAATCGAACACCAAGGCTCCCCCTAAATGGATATTTATTTTGAATTTATAAGCAATCATAGCCTCCTTTTTGTTGCACTATTGTTTGTTATTGTCCTACTGCTACAAAGCATTTTTAGTGATTTTACTCGCAAATATAAACTAATCTCCCCTTCCGAAGCTGTCCGACTGATTAACCGTGAAGATGCCGTTGTTATTGATACACGTAACAAAGGCGATTTTAAAAGCGGCCATATTTCAGATGCCATACTCATTCCTCTTCCTGAGGTAAAGGACCATGCTGAAAAGCTAGGTAAATACGAAGGCCGCCCACTTCTATTTTATTGTAAGTCTGGCACACGATCTGATGAAGCCTGCAAAACTTTAAGTAAGCTCGGCCTAAGCAACGTATATGCTTTAAGTGGTGGCATCCAAGCGTGGGAAGACGCTAGTATGCCACTCGTTAAAAACTAAACCTTTATCTTAATCTGTTATCTGGAACCCATATGGCCTCTACCGAACCCTCTGCAGCACCTGAAAAGCAATTTGCAATTCAAAAGCTTTTTGTAAAAGACCTGTCTTTTGAATCGCCTAATACCCCTCTGGTTTTTACCGAAAAATGGGACCCTGCTGTCGATATCAATTTAAACAGCAACGCAAAAAAAGCACCTCAGGATCTTTTTGAAGTATCCATTACCGTGACGGTAACCGTTAAAAATAACGATAAAGTAGCCTACCTTGTGGAAGCCACTCAAGTAGGAATTTTCGGTGTTAAAGGCTTCTCTGATTCAGAAATAGGCCCGCTGTTAGGAAGTTTCTGCCCCAGTGTTTTATTCCCTTATTTACGTGAAGTGGTTTCCGAGCTTGTCACTAAAGGCGGCTTTCCACCAATGCTGCTAAACCCGGTAAATTTTGACGCCTTATATGCTCAACACATACAAGAAAATGACAGTAGCAAAGCAAACTAAATAAACAGCCCAACATGACCCCAAAGAAAATAGCAGTTCTTGGTGCTGGCTCATGGGGTACGGCCATGGCCATTATGATGGCCAGGTCAGGTCACCATGTTACGTTATGGGGGCATAACCCTACTCATATTAAGCAACTCCGTTTAACTAACTGTAATGAACGATTCCTTCCAGGTACTGACTTTCCTAACACCTTAAACGTTTCAGATAATTTAGAAAAAACGGTTGCTGAGCATGCTTTTTTAATGCTCGCTGTACCCAGCCACGCCTTCAGAGAAACCTTACTAAAGTGCCAACCTGTCCTCCAAGAGGACTGCTTTGTTACTTGGATAACCAAAGGGTTTGAAACCGATACCGGCCTTCTCGCTCATGAAGTCGTTTTTGATACCTTGGGGAAAGATACCAATATCGCATTAATATCTGGGCCCAGTTTTGCACTTGAAGTAGCGCAAAATTTACCAACCGCTGTGGTGGTTGCCTCTCCTGACATTAAAGTCGCCACCTCTGTTGCTGACATCATTAGAACCTCAAACTTTTTAGCCTTTCCGAGCGACAATATTGCCAGCGCCGAAATTGGCGGCGCAATGAAAAATATACTCGCCATTGCTGCCGGTATTTCCGACGGATTAGGGTTTGGAGCAAATGCTCGCGCAGCCTTAATTACACTAGGCTTGACTGAAATGGTGCAGCTTGGTCATGTCTATCAGTGCTCAGAAAGTTCGTTTCTTGGTCTCGCAGGCGTTGGGGACCTTGTATTAACCTGTACAGACGACAAATCTCGTAATCGCCGTCTAGGCTTACAACTCGGCCAAGGCAAAACACCTGAAGACGCTAAACAAACCATTGGGCAAGAAGTAGAAGGTATACATGCGGCCCGTGAAGTACATGCCATCTGCAAAAAATGGTCACTTGATATGCCTATTTGTATACAAACGTACCGTATTCTATATGAGGGGCTTGCACCTGAGGTTGCCGTTAGGTATCTTCTTACCCGGGCCCAACAGGCTGTACCTCAGCTAGGTTAAGTTTTTACCATTTAAAGTCGTGTTGCCGCCATGCTTCATAAACAGCTACCGCGACCGAATTTGATAGATTAAGACTTCTATTACCTTCTTTCATTGGAATTAAAATACGCTGCTGTTCGGGTAATAACTGCATGAGGTCGGCAGGTAAGCCCCTTGTTTCTGGACCAAAGACTAACGCATCACCATCTTCATAGCTGATTTGAGCATAATTATTGTTAGCAAACCGAGAAAAACCAAAAACTCGATTAGGTTTCTCAATCGCTAAAAACTCATCAAAATTTTGATACTCTTTAACATCCGCTACATCACGATAATCCATCCCTGCCCGCCTGAGTTGTTTATCATTAATTTCAAAGCCTAACGGATGAATTAAACTCAATCGGGCTCCCGTATTTGCACAAAGGCGCATCACGTTCCCTGTATTAGGAGGAATTTCTGGCTCAAATAAAACAACGTGTATCATGATGCTAGCTTTTAGTTAACTGGTATAATTGTGCTTATTATCTCACTATCTTCCAGTAAATGTTACATCCTAAATTAGCCTCTTATTTTTGTGGAATGCGGTTTCAAACACCGGTTGTATTATTATCGGGTTGCGTTGGGTTCGGCCAGGAATATACTCGTGTCGACGGTTTTTCTTATCAAGATATCGGCGCTGTTTGCCTGAAAGGGACCACGCTTGACGCACGCCCCGGCAACCCTACCCACCGAGTGTATGAAACACCATCTGGCATGTTAAACGCCATTGGCCTACAAAACCCAGGGGCTAACAAGGTTGTCAGCGATATTCTGCCGTCTTTAGATTTTAATGAAACTCGTTTTATCGCCAATGTTTCTGGCTCTACAATTGAGGAATACGCGGAGGTTACCCGTTTATTTGATCAATCACCCGTCGATGCGATAGAAATAAATATCTCTTGTCCCAATGTAAAAGAAGGTGGCGTTACATTTGGCAACGACCCTGACATGTCAGCCCGCGTCGTTGAAGCATGTCGCTCCGTAACAAAAAAACCCATCATCACGAAATTGTCGCCTAATCAAACTAACATTGCTGATAATGCAAAACGCTGTATTGAGGCCGGTAGCGACGCCTTCTCGGTTATTAATACACTGATGGGGATGGCCATAGACACGAAAACAAGAACGCCTATTATCGGCAATGTGCAAGGCGGTCTATCAGGGCCAGCGATCAAACCGATTGCCTTGTTAAAAGTACATCAAGTGTATCAAGTCTGCAAATTGCATAACATTCCTATCATTGGCCAAGGAGGTATTACTACGGTTAATGATGCACTTGAATTTATTATTGCAGGAGCCAGTGCTATTGGTCTAGGCACTGGGTTATTTTATGACCCACTATTAAGTAAGAAAATTAATGACGGTATTGCTAATTATTTAGACAAACACCAACTCAACCACTTATCCGAATTGGTGGGTAGCCTCGATTTTTAAGCACTAAAGTCTTTAATTTTTCGTGTTAGCGTATTACGCCCAAGGCCTAATAGTTTAGCTGCTTCTTGTCGACGGCCATTCGTCACTTCAAGCGCCTGCATAATTAACAATTTCTCTATCGACGCTACAACTCTTTTCGCAATATCGGGCTCAGCAGCTAATAACCTTTTTGCAATATCTGCTTTAGCCCCTTCTAGCCAATCCCCTTCAACCAAGGTTTCTTCAGCAGCTTTAAGGCTTTTCAGCTCATCAGGTAGATCATCTAATTGAATAATGTGACTCGGACACATAGCCGTTAATAAATGACAGGTATTTTCAATTTGCCTAACATTACCCGACCAAGGTAGGCTAGATAAGTACTTCATCGATTCCGCATCTAATACTTTGACATCATCACTCAATTCCTTTGCCGCTTTACTCAAAAAATGATTGAGCAACAAAGGAATATCTTCGCGCCGCTCCCTAATCGGTGGAATTCTGATTCTTACAACATTTAAACGGTGAAATAAATCTTCTCTAAAAAGCTTTTCTTCAACTAACTTCTCAAGCCCTTGATGTGTCGCAGCAATAATGCGCACATCGACATTGATAGGTTGGTGACCACCCACAGAGAAAAACTCACCATCAGATAGTACTCGCAGTAACCTCGTTTGCATATCTGCAGGCATATCACCAATTTCATCTAAGAATAGCGTTCCTCCATCAGCCTGTTCAAAACGGCCTTTACGACGGCTTGTTGCCCCCGTAAAAGCTCCTTTTTCATGCCCAAACAATTCAGACTCCAATAAGTCTTTGGGAATCGCGGCCATATTCAACGCAATAAAAGGTTTTTCCTTTCTTAGACTATGTTGATGAAGTGCTTTAGCTACCAGCTCTTTACCTGTACCAGATTCTCCATTCACCATCACCGTAATATTTGATCGAGATAGTCGCCCAATGGCTCTAAATACAGCCTGCATAGCTGGAGCACTTCCAATAATACCCGATTCGGTGGCTTCTTCTTGAGCACGTATATTATCAACACTCACTCTCTTTTTGTGGTGTTCATAAGCACGTTCTACTTGATGAACAACTTCATCAACATCAAACGGCTTAGGTAAGTACTCAAAAGCTCCTCCGTCATACGCAGACACCGCACTATCCATATCAGAATGCGCCGTCATAACAATAACAGGCAAACTGGGAAACCTTTGTTGCAATTCAGCTAATAATTCAATTCCATTTTTTCCAGGCATCCGAATATCAGTCAATAAAACATCAGGCATATCTTTATGCATAAGACTTAAGATACCCTCTGCACTCTCAAAACTGGTCACTTGATAACCTTCCCGCTTTAGGGCTGTTTCCAGTACCCACCTGATTGAGCGATCATCATCTACCACCCATACTTTTATCTTCTCACCCATAACTATTAAGTTCCATTACTCCATCGCTTATTACTATTATTGCGTTTTACCATCATCACTAGCTTCATCCGTGTTTGTCTAATGGCAATATTGTTGAAAATACCGTTCTACCCGGCTCACTAGTCACCTCTATTATTCCGTTATGGCGTTGTACATTCGTTTGTGCAATAGACAAACCTAAGCCTGTCCCTTCAGTTTTTCCTGTCACCATTGGGTAGAAAATTTTCGTTTGCATCTCTTTTTCAATGCCTGGCCCATCATCAATAATGTCAATTTTTACCGCTAGTTTTCGCGTTTCTTCGCCAATGGTAAAGTTTCTGTGTATTCTTGTTTTAAGAACAATGTTCCCGCCATTATGTACCGCTTGTGTTGCATTTCTAACTACATTTAATAATGCTTGAATAAGCTGGTCTTTATCTGCTTTTATCTCAGGTATGCTGGGGTCGTAATCTGATTTGATGACAATTTTACTGCTAACTTCTGCCTCTACTAATTGACGAACACGCTCGAGAATAATATGAATATTAATGTATTGATGATTAGGGACTTCTGATGAGCCTAACATTCTATCAACCAGTGTTCTTAAGCGGTCTGCTTCCTCAATGATCACATGAATATAATCAGTAAACTTTCCTTCAAGCTCTTTTGAAAGTAACTGTGCTGCTCCACGTATACCCCCTAAAGGGTTTTTAATTTCATGTGCAAGGCCCCTTAACATATCTGTTGCTAATTCATTTTGTGCCAATAGCTTTTCTTCATGATCTATTTGCAAATAATGATTAAAATCCACCATTTCAACCAACATCGCTTCATCATTAACATTGTCTGTTGAAATCAGCGTCATTGATAAACTGATGTTTCTTTTAACACCACTAGGGCAGTTTATCGACACTAAATGTTCTGTGATTTTAGCTCCCTCTCTTCTACAGCGCTTAAGTGCCCCTGCTATGTTAAAACTCGCTAACTCAAACAGCCGTTCAATCTTAATCCCAATGGCTTTGCGCTCACTAATATCTAATAGTTCTTCGGCTGCATTGTTTATATAAATTAACTCATTGTCTTGATTAAGCACCAAAACACCAATGGAAAGTTGCTCCATCACCGAGTTAGACATGTAGGTTTGTTTTTTCATTTCTAATTGATTAGCAATTACTACGCCAAACGTATCTAAGCCGTTTACATTAAGCTATGCGAACCCTATACCCGCTATTACTATCCATTGTATGCACCACAATGGTGCAAATCCATCGTTTTATCTTAAATATGAAAGATAACCAGCTCTTATTGCTTTGAATTATGCTGTAAGTAAAAAGTCACTTCTGGGCTTTTTATCTGCTGCTCGCCCGCTTTATTCACCACCTGTACCATCACAACGTGCTCGCCCCGTACTAAGCCTTGAATGTTAAAGCTTTCCAGAATAACCCCGTCTAAAAATAGCTCTACGCGATCCCCTTCTTTTAAAGCCGGCTGTATTTCATAAGTGACATTCACTATGCCCTGGTTACTCCGAACCGTACCCTGTTCAGCCGGTGAAGTAACATTTATGTAACTGTAAAGAGTTGCCCCTTCTTGCGACTCTTCCTTTCCCCCTATAACAACTGTTTCTTTTGTAGGAATAGAGGGCGCTTCGTAGGTCATAACCGGCGGTACAACCACTTTTTCAGCTCCTACTACAGGTGTATCCGAATACGCTGTTTTACCTTGTTTGTTCGTATATTTATAAACATCGGCTTGCACAAAACTAACAAAAATAACGCTTATCAAAAAAATACTGTATTTCATACGCTACCCCTTTTTAATAACTCTATCAACATAAGACCACAATTCTTTAATTTTGTGCAAAAAAAACCCCGCAAATGCGGGGTTTTTCACAACTTTAGAATAACGTTATAAGCTGTAATACATATCAAACTCAACAGGATGTGTGCTCATACGTAAACGAGTTACTTCTTCCATTTTAAGTGCAAGGTAACCATCAATCATGTCGTCAGTAAACACACCACCTTCTGTTAAGAAAGCACGATCTTCGTTTAAAGCTTTCAATGCTTCATCAAAAGAAGTCGCCACTTGAGGAATAGCTGCCTCTTCTTCTGCTGGTAAGTCATAAAGATCTTTATCCATCGCATCGCCAGGGTGGATTTTATTTTTAATTCCATCAAGACCAGCCATTAACATCGCTGAGAAGCATAGGTATGGATTCGCTGTTGAATCACCAAAACGCACTTCAATACGACGACCTTTAGGGTTAGAAACAAAAGGAATTCGGATAGATGCTGAACGGTTACGTGCAGAGTAAGCCAACATAACAGGGGCTTCAAAACCAGGTACTAAACGCTTGTAGCTGTTGGTAGATGCGTTAGCAAATGCATTGATTGCTTTAGCGTGTTTGATAATACCACCAATGTAAAACAACGCTGTTTCAGATAAACCACCGTATAAATCACCAGCAAATAGTGCCTTACCATCTTTAAAGATAGATTGGTGAACGTGCATACCATTACCATTGTCACCAACGATTGGCTTCGGCATAAAGGTCGCTGTTTTGCCATAAGCATGCGCCACGTTTTGAACCACATATTTAAGCTCTAAAACTTCATCAGCTTTTTTCACAAGTGTATTAAATACAGTGCCAATTTCACATTGGCCAGCAGTCGCCACTTCATGGTGATGAACTTCTGTTTCTTGACCCATTTCTTCCAATGTTAAGCACATTGCTGCTCGCATATCATGAAGAGAATCAACCGGAGGAACAGGGAAGTAACCACCTTTTGTACCAGGACGGTGACCCATGTTGCCACTGTCATAATCTTTTTCAGAGTTCCAACCGGCTTCTTCAGAATCAATTTTATAGAAAGAGCCTGACATATCAGTTTTCCAACGAATGTCATCAAATACAAAAAACTCGTTTTCTGGACCAAAATAAGCCGTATCACCAATACCTGTTGACTGAAGATACTCTTCTGCTCTTTTAGCAATTGAACGTGGATCGCGTTCATAGCCAGACATATCGCTTGGCTCAACAACATCACAACGAATAATCAGTGTTACATCATCAAAAAATGGGTCTAATACGGCTGTTGATGGATCTGGCATTAAGATCATATCTGATTCGTTAATACCTTTCCAACCGGCGATAGATGAGCCATCGAACATTTTACCGTCTTCAAATACGCTCTCATCCATCGTATGCGATGGAACTGTTACGTGCTGTTCTTTACCAATCGTATCAACGAAACGGAAATCAACAAAAGCGACTTCTTTTTCTTTGATTAGATCCAATACATCTTGTGCTGACATAATTACTCCTAAGTTTAAGATTTTTGTTTCAAAATAAGTTTAGCTTGCGTAATTTTTGCACATATTGTGCCAAAATATAACTTCTTGTATTCTACGGATATTTAACTTTCTCACGGTTTAAAATCCCAAAACTGGTGCATCATTAACACTTTTCGCACCTTTTTTGTGCACCCTAAAAGAATAACACTTTTACATCCATTACCTCTGGAACTGTTAACGTTCGCGTTTTAAATTTTTCCGACACCTCTCGCGCTTGGTTGATACTGTCAAGAACCTCCAAAGGCAGCTCTATTTCAACACCCACTTTTCCATCAAGATAATGAAGGGTTACATTTGACACACTATTTTTTTCAGCAAGTCCTTCCCACACCTCATTAAATTGGCTAACAAGTCGGTGCCTTAATGGTAAACCAACACTCGGCGAGTAAACTTCATCATCCTCCGGGTCAATATGAACCGTCACCTCACCAATATTTTCAACTCCTTTTATTAATGACAAACGTACCCTTTCACTAATTAAGTGTCCCTCAGAAACACTTATTTTAGGGTCTACTAATATATGCACATCTACAAGAGCTGTATCCCCCATTTTTCGAGTACGTAAAAAATGTA